>Ga0179593_1635453_pt1 | contig 11749 bp, 20 predicted proteins | sample CZODoug2_1_08_16_FD_185931 | JGI IMG/M metagenome (GOLD analysis project Ga0179593, IMG submission 185931) | Vadose zone soil fungal communities from Angelo Coast Range Reserve, California, USA - CZODoug2_1_08_16fungal (PacBio error correction) | ecosystem: Environmental > Terrestrial > Soil >... | reverse complement strand
AACCCCCTACCTCCAGGAAACGCTTCCCGGACTCCCCCTCCCCTAAAAGACACGCTCAGGAAATGATAATGCCCCAGCCCGAAATTACCCCCTCCTGCCGCTCTCCCAATCCCCCCCTCTCTGGTAGACGTTTTCCACAAAGCCATCGTTCAATGACACCCCCTGGCGGAGTTTCTCACCACGGCCAAAGAGACCTGACGATGTAACTTTGCCACGCGCCCCTTTTTTCCTATAGCCAACCTGAATGGTGCGATAGTAATTGAGACTCCTTAGAGTTTGCCCAGAGGAGTGTAATCTTACCCCCCGCATTGATTCCCTTATTTACCATTATAATCTTTTTGCCGGCTTCTCCCCCCAATAGCTTGATTCGTCGTATTTTTTCAACTCTGTATTTAACCAAGGACGGCTGAAAGATCCAGCGTATTAAGTTCCCTCTACTACCCGATTACGAGACTTTTTTTTATCAGCTTCCGATACACTTTGATTCATGTCAGCAACCCTGTCGGGTAGAGAACCCCAACTCTCTCACGAATCCCTTCACCTATCCAAAGGGGCCCCCCTTCCACTTTTTTTTTTCTTAACCCCTTCGGCAGAAACGTTGATTAATGAGGGTCACCCCCAGGATCTCCTCTGCTCCGGTTATGGAAGGTTTTTCACTGGGACTTGCGTTTGTCCCCTCCAAGGCGTGTCGGCAAACTCCTGTCGCCTTTTTTTCCTGAACTTAGTCTCCTTTGCGAATTATCGCTTTTCCATTCCCTGCTCCCCTGTCCGTTGTTTTTTCTCTTTTTGCCTAGGAGGTCACCCAATCCCCCCCTTTCGGGATCAGCCAGTGTGCGTCAGTCTGACGAACCATTTCATCGGATCTCCTGCCACCCTTTCCTTGAGTGCCCTGTTCCTGCTCGAACGATGTGTATCTTCTGCCGCTCGCTTCCTTTGTCTTTCATCAGTTCCTTTTTTTTTTTGCTGAAAGCTGCCAGCTTCGATACCAAAAAAATCACGGCGACTGCCCTCCAAGACCTCCGGTCCACCCAGCCTCCCTTTTCGTGCAAGTACATCGCTCATGCCCCCTCTATGTTCCCACCCAGGTAACTTTAACCCCCCCCATCATACGGCAAGAAAGCAGACACCTTTTTAGCAGTGGACTTCCTCTCGTGAGGGATGGCGAACGATTCAACCCTAATGTTAATTGTCATAGAGCCACCGAAGAATTCTACCCTTGGCTGACAACCCCCCCCCTGCATAGCCCCCCCACCCATTTTCCGACCCACCTTTGCAAAAAAAGGAAACGCCCCATTCCTTAAGAACCTCACGAGCACTGTTTTATCGTGCTGAAAGTCTGGGAGTCATTTTTTTTTCGCGATACCTCAGATACGCCGAATCCTGGCCGTGCTTTCCCCTACCCGGTTTCTCTTGAGACACTCTTCACTCTTTTGTTCCGAAGTCTGTTCGATCTTATTATTAGAGTCTCATTTTGACGATTTCTCGGATAAGTCCTTGAAGGAGGGAGCGTGCTCATTTCTTCCTCTTTGTCAATAACACATGTTCCCCCCGTTCCTTTGATGTTTCTGAAAAAAGTAACTTTCAAAAAGGAAAGGACCATTTGAATTAAGGCTCGTCCCCCCGAGTTGAATACGAGTACCACCCCCCCCCCCCCCCCCCCCCCCCCCCCCCCCCCCCCCCCCTCCCCACCCCCCCATCCCCCCCCCCCCCCCCTCCCCCCCCTCCCCACCCACCCCCCCCCCCCCCCCCCCCCCCCCCCCCCCCCCCCCCCCCCCCCCTGCATCCATGTAGCCCCCTTTTTCGGAGTCACTTTTTTTACGGAGAGACGGTCTGGCGGCACAGGTCTGGTTTCCTTCGAGCTTATTTTTTCTTTCCCATCCTCATCGTCTGACCTTTCAATTGATTTTTTTTTTCCCTCCGCCCTGGGACGACCAATATCCGAAGATGTCTTGTAGAGAATCCCACATGAACAATCTCTTCCCGATCGGCTTGAGTCTTCTACACACCCCTCTGAAGATCGAGGTTCCGATTCAAGAGTTCTTTAAAGCACGTGGTACCCTCCTCCTCCCGGTTTTTATTTTTCCGCTTTCCTCTTCTGAGATTTCCGAATCACAGGGATTCGTGTAAAAGATGCTTTTCCCGATGGGCCTTTGGCCACAACCGCTCCCCTTCATCGCTTTTCCTTATATCTCTCCCCGTTCCCTCATGGTGCATTTGAGATGCGAGACAAGTCCCCGTCGCGTCCCCTTTCCCGGCGCGTTGGAGTTCACTGCTTTTTTCCCTTTTTCTCCCCACGCAAGGAAACTTACGGGTTTTAAAGATATACGTAAGAGGAGTCCCCCCCCCCCCACCTATTCACCCTTTTTTGTTATCCTGCTTTTTTTTCTTTCCCATCCGTAGGATGCGCTTTGCAAAAGTATATCCGGTCGTTTTTGTTGGATTTACTTTTGCTGGCCCTCCCATAACGCGGAGACGGTTCGGCTTCCCGAAAATTCTCTGATGACAGAGCCCCTTTTCCCTTTATCGTTTCTCTGCCGCTCCCACTGCTTCACCTGGTTTTACTACTTTTACGACGCTTTCCCCAGCCACGACTACTTTCCTAAGCTAAAGCCGGGCTTTGAGCATGATTCCTCCGGCGGAGCTGCATGTGTCTGTTCGCCTTCCCCTGACTTTCGAACTCCAAAAAGTAGCGATAGTGACGTTTAACGAAGGTTTTTGCGCTTTTCCCGTTCTTCTTTTTTCGCTGCTTTTTTTCCGCTGCGTCTTTGTTTCTATTATGCTGTCCCTCAGGCATTGCGCATGGCCCTCTTTTTTTCGTCATCGAGTGGCGACATCCGAAAACTACCAGGCACTTTGCTGCACCTTTCTGTATTTATGTTGAATTCCATGGGAGTTGTAGGATTAAAATGGGTGGCGGAACTTTTCTTTTTTTTACCATGCTGCTTTACAGGCGATTCGCGTGAATGGTCCGTGATGTCTTCATGGTCTCCATTTCGCTGTGATTACATGGGCCCACTGCCCTCAGTTTTTTAGTTCTCCAACTGATTCCGTCAAGCACCGCCCCCCAGGACAAGCTCTCAGCCGCACTTCCCCCCCTTCCTCCGGCAGGTGGCACGCGCTTCGAATCCCGCTCTCCAGTCCGCCCTGAAGCAATGTTGGCTACGACTTCCCGTCGTTTTGCGTTGTCCTTGGAGCGTACACCACGTGCAGTTGGTCTTCTTGTCCTTCCCCCTTTCCTTTCGTCCCTCGCGAAATTTGGTAGGAAATCCCACTATATCGGACTCCTTGGAGGACAGCCCCTTAGCACCCTTTTTCTTGATTCCTCGATTCCTGGTGAGCCCGCACTCAACGTTGCGAGTTCTCTGCTGGCGGGACCGGATCTTCCTCTGTTAAAGTAAGTTGGCTTTTTGAATCCCTCGTTCAGTTCTGGGGGCGCTTTGCCAGGGAGTGCTCATTATGCTAAACTTTTTTGCCCGAACTGCTTGCTTCCAAGACGTTTCCAAGTCAGTATCGGCTGAGACTTAATGACGGGCTGCCTGAAGAAGACCGCCTTTTTTTTTCCCTAACAGATTCGTTTTTTCTACTAAAATCTGATAGTGTGCCTTCCCAGCCTAGGATTAATGCGGCCTCGGGGCGGCAAATTCGTTGAGTCCATTGACCCCCTTTGTTTTTTTCTCCTTAGGATGTGAACGCCTCTTCTTTCGCGCACTTTTGACGTTTCATCGCACCTCTATCTTGCGTTTTTCTATTTACAGCGTTTTCCTGGACGGTGACGCCACGCAGGAGGTTGGCTGAGTCTTTTTGTCTTCCGCGTAACACTGTTTTTTTCCCAGTTCAGTCAGATTAATTCCTACGGATTGGGCTTCTCTTTTCCGTCTTTCCCTTTTTTCACGGGAGGCAGTCCGCGCATTTCGCTGAAGTTGATTGGCGCGGTGTTATTTGGTTTTCAATCTCTCTTCCCCCCTTCCCCCTCCGTGGTTGTTTGTTGGATCGACCCCAACCCCCAAATCTCAGAACGCCTCTTTCATTCTCCCCTGCCTCCCGTCCACCCTCCCCCCCAAACGCGGAATTCAGGACCCTGACACAAAGTCCGACTACAACTGCCCGCAAGCATTCCCCCCCCTCATTAACAATTTCTTAGAATGCTTCCATTGGGCTCCCGCCAAAAGTCTTTTCGCAACCTCTCCCCGCTTCAGGTTTGTCCTTTTCCCAAGACAAGAATCGCCACCCCTATAATAGAGTTTTCTCCTTTCCATCCTCGTGTTTCAACCTCCCACTGCTATGTCCGAAATTCTCTTTCTGCCCCTTCCTTTTTTTACCCCGTCGTGAAGACGCTGGATCTGCGTTTTCCGCAAAAAATAGCGATTTTCTTTTCCGGCAAAACTTCTTCTTTCCCCTCCAAACGGCTGGGCTTCGTCTCCCGTCCACGACGCGTCCTCTTTCCTCCGATTCCCTTTTGACAAATCGTCGGAGGCTTTGCCCGTCCTGGTCGGGCCGTTGAGCAGGACCTGCGAACTTTCCTCCCCCCCCTTTTTTTTGCTGCCCCCCCAAACCCTCTCTCATGCCTATTGCTTCTTGCCCTCCTTACCCTCGTTCCTATTCCCAGTCCTCTCCAAGGAACGCGCACCCATAAAATTCCTGTCCTTTTTCCCCCCCCCTCCCCCTGGAGCGCTTCCCTTTATTTGTTTAAGACTTTTTCTAATCCAAAGGGCGTCCACATGAATTCCCTGCCTCTTTCTACCCTTCGACTTTTTTTTTCTTCTACCATGCCCTTTTTCCGATAATGGTGGCCTGCCAACATCACAAACGCAAAAACCTTTCCTGTAATCCTCCCCCCCGGCGTTGTTGATTACCGTTTTGACGTCCCTCAGGAGAAAATACACCCCGAAGCGTGCCAACTGTCAGTCCTCAGAATCCGGACCCTTCTGCCGCTCGCTTCTTTCTTTGCCTTCGAGATTTTGCTTTTGACTCTGAATTGTGAGATACCAAAAGAATCCCTTAATCCCCGGCGACTGATCCTTTCACAGAAAAAAAGGAAACCTAACATAGAAGAATTTTCCCCCCATTCCCCATCCTCCTACCCCCCCGCTTGATCCCCTATGTCTCACCCTTTACGCTTCCCACCGCATCTTCTCACATATTCGATACCCTTTCGTTTTGCCCTGCCCTTCCATTTCCCAACCCCCACCTGCCCCCCCCCCAATCCCCCCCCCATTCCTCCCTCTTTCTTATCCGTCTTACCGCTTTACCACCTCACATTCTCCACCCTCCTACACCCCCTCCCCAGTCCTGCTACCCCCAAGACTCTCTCCCCGTTCTCCTCCCCCCCCCCACCCCCCCCCTTTAGCCACCCCTGTCATCACCCCTCCTCCCTCCACCGCTTAACCTTACCCATCCCCCCCTCAATCGATCTCCTCCCCACTCTCCCTCCCTACCTCCTCCACGGCCCCCCCCCCATCCTTTTTCCCCCCCATCCCTCCCTCCCAACATCAGCTTCCCCTCCCCTATAAGCCCCCATTGTACCCCTTACATCCACCCCGCCCTTTTCCCCTCCCTTCTCTCCCTTCCTTTCTCCCCCTCATCTTTATTTTCCCTCCAACCACACGTCCTCCCCCCTCCCCCCTCCTTTCCGCCCCCAACACCACCTCAACCTTTCTCTCCATCTATCTCCTTTTCCCCCCCCCTCGCCCCATTCCACCCCATCCCTCCTTCTCTCGCACCATTTTCTTCCCTCCCCATCTCTTCTCTCACCTCTACCCACCCTCCCCCTCCCATTCCCACTCTCTCCTTCTCCCTTCTATATATCCTATGCCTCACCCCCCTCCCCCGCCCCCCACCTCCCGCCCTTTCCATCCCTGTCCCTTCCTCCGTTCCACATACTCTCTCCTTTCCCTCATCTTTTTTACCCTCCCCCCTCTGCCTCCATCTCCTATCTCGTCCCCTCCTCCCTTCGACCCCTTCGCTACTGTGTTCTCCCCCCCTCTCCCCCCCTCACTTCCTCCCGCCCCCCACACTTTACATTATCCACCCGCCCTTTTATATCCACCCTCTTAACTCCGCAGTCTCCATCTCCCTTCACTTACCCCATTTTCTCACCTCCTCAACCACCCTCGCCCCCTCCTCTCCCCGCTCCCCTCTCCCCCCATTCGACGTTCGACTCCCCCCTCCCTTACTCCCTCCATCGCTTTCCCACTTCTCTCCTCTCCTCTCAACTCTCCCCCACCCACCACTCTACCCTCCCCCTTATCCTTCTACACGCTGCTCCTCCTCCTCTCTCCCACACTCCCCCCTATTTTATCCATCCCCCCCTCTCCCCCAATTACCTTTCCCCAAAACCTCCTTCTTGCTTACCCCTCCCCCCCCCCCTCCGCCGCCCCACTCTCCACCGCCTAGGCTCGCTTTTCTCCGCCGCACACTGTTCTTTACCCCCCCTTAACCCTCCCCTTCCTGTCCTATCTATATCATACTTCCACTCCCTCTCCCCTCTCAACTTCCCTATTGTCTTTTGTCGCATGGAAACTGGTAAAGCGAGCATTTGCAGTATGTCCAACCCAATGTACCCACTCCCCCTGGCAAAAATCCCTCAGCCCCAAACCGACTTCAGAAGTTGCCGGATATGTTCCTCGTGCGGTTCTCCCCCCCTCGATTAACACCATTTTCCCTCAATCTCTTCAGAATTTAGAAAATTTCGCCAAAAACTCCCCAGCAGAGTTACTCCCTGACGACACCTAGTTCTAGCACCCCCCTAGTGTAGTTCTGTTCACCCCTTTTCATTTTCGTTCCCTCTTCGAGTCACTATTCTTTTCAAATGGTTATCGTTGTCCTCCCCAAGTCAATGGATGACCTACCTATGCGATTTGTGCATTTTCCCGCAGCTACGCCGTCGTCTTCCCGTTTCTGTCAAGAAAGGATTTATCGACCTAACATCCAATATTCTTTTTATCCGCAGTCGGCGTCCGTATTCTATGTCGGTTTTGCCCCCCCGTTGAAGCGTTCTCGGCTGTTGAGAGTGTTCCAGTTTTTATGAATTCCCCCCTAGTTGCGTCAGAACTTGGATGGCATGCCTCGCCCCTTTAACTCACCGTGTCCGGACTGATTAATTTTGTTTTTCCGTTTAGCTCCCCCCTTTAATTCCCCCTCTTTTCACCCTCCCAGGAAAAACTTTTGTAGAGGACTCTTTTTTCAGTACTGGAATATCTCGGGATCGTTTATGGAGGCACGGTTTTATCCCTTCCCCTTTGAATAATCTTCTATCAGAGGACCGACTTGGTTTCCATTTTGCACCTCCCTTTGACGTCCCTTACGTAAGACTTGTGCCCTTCTCCCCATGCCTCTCCTGTAAGCGCTTTTTGTTATTAGGATAAGATGGATCGAGAAGAATCTTGGCCCTCCCCCATGAATTGCGTTTGGCCAAGTTCAAGATTGTGACCCCCAATTTCTTTTTTGTTTTTTTTACAACGCCCTCTCCTCCGTTTTACTTGAATCTATTTCGCCATACATTAATCCGTTGTGTTTTTTCGTCTCTCCTGTCCCCAACACTCGGGATTAGAGTTGTCTCATTAATCGTCCCCCTTTGGACTCTTTGTGCCCCACAAAATGCGATCTTTTTGTGGTGTTCTCGATCCATTATAATTCCGGATTTGTTCCCTTTTTAGCTCACACGAAGTAGACGTAGACCCTTTTCGTCAACGGCTCCTTCACATAATCATTTCCCTTCTTCGTCGACTATCCCCCCATCCTCTCCGAAAACCCCTCAGGGCAGCCTTTTTTCACGATCTCCGTAAGAGTTCCCATCCTCCTCCCCTCCTCCATGTGTGTGCCTGCTTTTTCCGCGTTCCCCTTTACTCTTTGCATGAAGGCAAAGTATATCCTTCGTTTGGGCTGTTGGTTACGTTCCTCCTTGATGCCATATGGGGAAAATCGAAATTTTCTTCTGACAATCGACGCGACCTTCCAATATCCCTTGTAGACTGCTCCCCTCCCCTTCAAAATGGGGCGTCCCTGAGACATTTATTATTTTTCTTTTCCGCCTCTTTCTCCTGCACGAATTTTTTCTTTTTCCCTGAGATCCATATTTTTGAAGCATGTAGGAAGCCCGGAGGCATAATGAACGGTGCTTTTCTTCCATAGATACAAGGCCTCTTACCAAGGTCAATTTCGTCCCCACTCAACAAGTCCGCTTTACGATATTCTCGGGTCGTTTCTCTCAGCGAAAATTTTGTTTGCTGTTCGCGTGCCCGGTGGAGTTTGTTTCTGTTGATTTTTTGAGACACTTTTCTTCCTGATTGAGATGATCATCTAAACATGAGTTTTTTGTTTCCTTCGTTCCATCGCGCCAGCGCACGAGACTCCTTCCACTGTCGACCCCCGCATTCTTTCTTCTCTTCGCAGTTTCAGGGAATGGGAGTGTAATTACCGCTGTTTTTTCCCCACCCCCATTCTCTGCCTCTGCTGTACTCGTTTCCTCAGGCTCCTTTTGGAATCTCTTAATGTTCCTGCTTGTCTTCGTGTCCTGTTCCCCGTCCCTTTTAAGTTTTTCATCACCGGCCTGGCAGCTTTGCTCTCCATAAGCGAACCAGGCGACCCCACGAAGCACCCTTCCTTCCGCGCTTCATACACCTCGTCTCCAGCGGCTTCACGCTGTTGTTTGAGGGCGGGCGCCGTTCCGCGATTGTAAATGACTTCTTCTCGCCCCCCTCCCCACACGCGTTGGTTTTACGAACCCCCCACCGTTTTTTCTTTTTCTTCCATGACACAGTTGTATCCCCGGGAAGGGAGCCCTTCTGAAAACGATTTTCCTTCTCAAAGACCCTCCTTCCGGGTGTGCCTTCCCGTCCTTTTCCCTTTTTTCCTCTTGGAGATTAAAGAACTTTCGACATACGAGCCCCCTCCCTTATGTGAAGCTTCCCCTCAGGAATTTTCAACCGTTTGTTCTTGCTCTTCCCCCGTTTTTTGGGAAGTCTGATCTTCGGAACCATTGTTTTTTGACTCAGTCATCGTTTCTTGGGGGGCGAAACCCGATTCCAGGGATTGCCCTTTCCCTTCTCCCCGAGAGGGCCCGTCGAAGCAAGATCCGGACTCTTTTCTGTAAGTAATCGGGACCTCCTCTTTGATTTTTTTTTCCGGGCGGATCTTCCTCAGACTTTCCTGCTCTTTTTTTTTCCTCCTTCCCTTTGTGCGTAAGACGCACCCGAGGAGGACTACTTTTTTGTAAAGCAACGGCTTCCCTTTTCCCCCGACCTCTATTTAGTTTGTTTCCCACACTCTCCTGTGGATGGTTTTCACATCTGCTTTTTTTCAAATTTTTCCTCCTCAACCTTATTCATTTTTTGATTATTTGCGTCCTTTGGGAGATGGGATCCCCCTGAATCAAGTCTCTTTTGCGTGACACTGTTAATTATTGTCCGGATTTGGTCTCCGAGTACAGCATATGCGATTGTTTTCCTTTCCGTTCGACGGACCGTCATGCTTGCGTCTTTTTCTTAGCATTGTCCTGAGTCGCTTTTTTTTGTTGACGGTATTTCATTTTGTACCGATCCGAATGACTGTCTGAAAAAGGAACCCTTCGGAAGTTCTTCCCCTCTTTTTCTACTCCTTTTTCGAGATAACAACCTACGTTAATCTTCGCGTACGGACTTCCTCCCCTGCCCCGCTCAGGCCAGCAAGCCCCCCCCCAAAGATAAAATTGCCTTCCCAAGCAATTAACTCCGTCGAACTGCCTCGCCCCCCTCCCTCATGCTGGCTCTCCCTTCATTTCGAAGCAACCCCCCCTGACTTTTTTGCGTCCCCGCAAACCTTTCCTTGCCCGAACGATTTAAGTTTCTGGATCGCAAGAGCCACACGTTTTTTGAATCGCAAACAAATGATCTCCTTATCTCTTGCGGATTTCTCTTGGCGCAAATACGCTTTAAACTTTATGTTGAGTGGTTTTGTGTTGTCCCCCCCCTACAATTCCCGCATGAGTTTCTCAGACACGTGCCCCTTTGACCTCTCTCGGAGAGCACCCCACATCTGTACGGCGGCCAAACCCGTGCCCCATTAATTTTGGAACAAACTCCTTTTTTTCTGTTCACTGACGATCCACGCATCATAGCATCTACTGTACTCGTACATTCTCCCCCTCTTTGTCAGCAGCATGTCGGTCATTTGAGCATGGACCCTAAATCACAATGGGCCCTCTGGGTTTAGTGCGCAACCATCCCTTCCCGTTCTTGATTCACCAGTCTTTTCCCGCTTTGACTTACTTCCAATCTTGAGATCCTCCTCCTTAACGCGCAACGTCGAATTCCTGCGGCCGTCACAATAAGGAGAGCTTACGCTCTTGGAGGGAAGGTTTGCTTTTTCGTTCTTTCGACTTTTGGTTTTTCTGCGAAACCATTCGCTTTTTTGTCTATCCCCGCCCCCTGATAGGCTTTTCTTGTAACGAGTGTTACTAGTGCGCCCTGCCCCACTTTCCTCTCCCTGGTTTTCACAATTCCACCCACGTCCCCCCCAACGTGTCTTGATCGTCCTTAAAAGGATTGTGGTTCTTTTGACGACTCGGTTGCCATCCACAGACTCTGCTAGCATTCCCCCCCCGCCGGCGTTTCTCATTATTTGTGTATTTGCCCCTGAGAGATTAATGTGTGCTTCTTTTGTTTCGCCTGTATAAGTTAGATGATTTTCTGCTCCTCCATCTTGCCATGCTTCCAAAAAGAATCCCCGAATGCCCCCTGAGACTTTCTTTTTTTCCAGCACGGTCCTCTTTCACGCGAATAGCCCTCCCCCTGGGAAACGAGTACCCCCGGCCGAAATGGTCCCCGCCTCCTTTTTTCCCACCCCCTTCGCTACCCCAAACCCCTTTTTCCTTTTCCGTCAAGCACCCTCCCCTGCAAGTTGCCGGATCAGTCTCTTTTGATGGCGCAAATCCCGATGCAAGATACCTCCCCCTCTCCTTCGTCGCAAGATCCTAGCGCCCCCCAATTCCTTTTCTGTAAACCCCTTTTTTACAATCACCATCCGTTAAAAAGGTTTGCGAACAGCAGACACCCCTTTCCCCCCCGGACCCCCTCTCCTTCCCTTTTTTCTATTAGTGACGTCTTACCTTTGTTCTCCGTTTTATCGTTCAGTCAATTGGGCTCTTGAATGAAGAGTATTGAACCAATCATCTTTCTCCGCAGCCTCCCCTTAAGCCCATTCTTAACGACCTGTTAAATCCCATACCTTCTTATACGCAGTAGGTCTTCCAAACGTCATCTCAACCCTCCCCCCCTCACAAACCCCACAAGCGTACATATTCTAGAAAAGGTGAAGCGTGTACTGGCTTCTGCCAGATCCTTTTTTTCTTGGGAGCGTGTTCCCTTTCTTCCCTACAACGTTTTGTTCTCGACGCCCTAAACTTTGTGCAAAACGACCGGAGAACCTTTTTGAAGGCGCATAAGAACGTCTTGAATCCGCCCGTCCCACCCCCCGCGCAGCCCAGGCCCCACCCCATTCTTTTTTTCCTTTTTGGAGGGTCCCTAATATTACTCGGGAAATGGAGGAAAGTTTTTTTTCCTGCGCTGATTTTTTTTTTTCCCCCCCCCCCATGTACCCTTCCCCGTTCGATCTTCTGTGCCTTAGCGCCCCGTTGTCTTTTAGTTCTCCGCTACCTATTGTAGCGTCGATCCATGAAAAATGACAGGTCTCTCCTCTAAGGAGTAAGACTCTCCCTTACACCGGTTTTTTTGGCACCGTTCCTCGTGCTTCTCCCGCGAATCCTTGCTTTTTT
>Ga0179593_1530077_pt1 | contig 11749 bp, 21 predicted proteins | sample CZODoug2_1_08_16_FD_185931 | JGI IMG/M metagenome (GOLD analysis project Ga0179593, IMG submission 185931) | Vadose zone soil fungal communities from Angelo Coast Range Reserve, California, USA - CZODoug2_1_08_16fungal (PacBio error correction) | ecosystem: Environmental > Terrestrial > Soil >... | reverse complement strand
TTGCCACGCCCCCCCCTTTTCGAGGGATGGTCCCCTTTTCTTCTTGGGGGATCACCTCGTTTCTTCCCCCCCCTGGAAACCTTCACCTGCTCCTGAATCACATATTTTTTTTTTTTGACCTCTTACCCCCCTTATCCCAATTCTGCCCCGCCTCAATCTCTTTACTTTTCGGTTTGCTCGAATACCCCCGCCTTTTTTATTTTAGTCCCAACACTGGCGTCGACCCCCCAGGCCGTCTTATGACCTTTTTTGGTTTTTTTGCTGTTTTTTTTTTTTTTTTTTTTGTTGTTTGTGTTTTCTGTTTTTGATGAGAGAGGCCCTAGCACCACTTTTTCCGTTTGCTTTTCCTTTTTCTTCACTGTCTTCCACTTCTTTCCCCCCCACTGCAGATGAAAACCAAGCTCCTTTTTTCATGGTAACCTGGTGGTGTCAGGCTTTGGATTTGATGGCATGTACTTTGTATCGTTTGCCAATCCCTTGTTTGGCTTCTTTTCTTTCCCCCCCTCTTCAAAACACACCCTTTCTGTTCAATCCCTTTTTTCTGTTTTGGAGTCCACGGTCGTTGGTTGGCATTAGTGATTTTTGCGGGCTGGCCCGCCCCCGCGTGGTTCCAACCTCTTAAGGGCCCTTTTTCCTTTCTCCCTCTTTGCTTTGGAACTTTTTTCCCCCCCCTGCCTCCCACAGGTGGAAGCGGCCTTGTTTTTTGTTCTCGGCGGACAGGCCTCCCTACTTTCCCTCCAGGGGCCCCTCTCTTTCTTTTCTTGATACCGTGGTAAACGTCTTCCCTTTTCACCTTCTCCTCTGCCAAGCGGCTTTTGCTTCCCTGAACTTCGCGGGCCCGCGCTTTTCTTGGCTCTTTTTTCAAAACCCCCCTTCCGGTTTTTCCCGTCATCTATCTCTTTTTCCCCTCTCCGTTTTTTTTTTCTCTTTTGCTCCCCCTCTTTTCCCCACGTTACCCGCAGTGCCGTGACCACTGGGAACAATGTTTCCTGTTTTGGCCGGCGCTTTTCCGTTTCTTCCCCGCCCGGACCTGTCGAACAATCTGTGGTTTGAGTGTTTTTTCGTTTTGTGTGCAAGATTCTTTCTACTTTTTTTTATTGGCAGCCTCTTTTTTTTTTCCTTTTTGTTGTCTCGCGCTTGACCCCTTTGGAAGATCTGGGGTGATTTTGCCTTAGGGCTCCCTTTTTTCGAGAGTTCCTTAATATCTTTTTGTTCCCACCTCCTTCCAGTTTGCTGTTGGGCGGCCAGCTGCCTTTTAAGTTGACGAACGTGTGCGACGCTCCCATGGGGGCGTTTTTCCTCCCCCCCCCGCACATCCGAGTTTCACCCCTTTTGTTGTCTTTTCGCTCCCCCAACCAACCCTATTCCCTTCCCCCCCTTTGATTGTAACCAGGATTGCCCCCCCCCCGTTCCTCCTTCCCCCCCTCTTTACACATTTTCTTTTTCGAACCATACCCTTTTGATTTTTTCCATTTCTGCTCTCCCGTGGACCACCCCCCAGGCGTTTTGAATATGCAATCCCACGTCAGTTTCCTGTACCCCTTCGTGGTCACAGGCCACCCCCCCCTTTTACTTGTTGCTCTTTGGGCACTCTCTTCCCCCCCACCTGACAATAGTTCGCCCCGTCTTTCGAACACTTTCCCTGTGCTCATGATTCTGGTTGTGTTTCTTCCTCCGCAATCCCATCGGCAAGTACCCCCCCAATGCTTCTCCGACCCCCACCATATGTCCGACATTTGAGTGTTCAAATTTCCCAACCTTTCTTCCGGGATCCTACCCTACTCTCCTCTCCCCTTTTACCGTTGCATCCCCCACCTTCTTTTTTTTCCTTTTTTCCCTCCTTTCTAAGCCCTGGCCCTTGTTTTTGAAATTGAACCAAAGCCGATTTTCCCCGGGAATTTTGAGGGTCCATTCCCCCCAACACCCAAACTTTTCTTTTTTAAAGTCCTCTCTTTTTTGCCACCCCTCGAAGACGTTATTTTTCCCCCCATAGCCCCCCCCCCCCCCCTGCGCTGAAATTGACAGCTCCACCCTAAATTTCCGTTTGCTTCACCCCCACCTGTCTGGTCTCTTTTCCCCTTTCATTCGTTCTCTTCCCCACCGACACCCACAAAACAATTCTCAAAAATTTTAGCTACCTTCCAATTAATGTAGAGTCTCCCCTCCGTTAATTTTCATGACCTTTTTTTGGCCTTTGTCTCCCCCTATTTTGCCCAGTTGACCTCCTTCCCATTGGAACAGTCATCCGTTTTTTTTTTACTGGGCTTTCCCCCTTCTTGGTTTCTCTCTCCCCCAGCTCCCCCTTTTCTTTCAGTATCCGGTGTCCCCCTTCTTCGCCAAACTGATCCCTTCCCCGAGGGGTCATTCAACCGATTTCCCGGGTGTCCTCCCAAAGTCTGCGTTTTGCACCCCCCAACCAAAAGCGTTTGCCCTTTTTCACAGTTAGTTGCACGGCAAACTCTTTCCCCGGTCTTGCCCCTTATTTGTTTTTTCCTTTTTTTCTAGGGATCGTTTCCATTTTTCTTTTTTTGCTTCAATTAATTCTAGTGTGCTCCCCTCATGTACCCCTCCGACTCTCGCTTGAAGTGCCTTTCACCCCTCTCTTCTTTCTTTCCCCCGCCTTCGTCTGGGTTTTCCCCCTGAGACTTCTGGACCACGGCAACCCACCACCCTCTCCTCTCTCCCCTTTCCTTAAATTAAATCCTCACCGATAATGGTTTTGGTGGTCCCCCACCTCTACAACCCCCACTTTTTCACTTCTATAGTCCCTTCCTGCCCCTTTTTTTTTTTTTTTCACGGGCACACCACAGATCCCCCCCGGTTCCAGATTCTGAGAACGGGGTCTTTCTCCCCCCTCGAACCCCTTGGCTCCCCCCCTTTTCGCCTCTTCTTTTTTCCCCCTGAACCTTCCCCCCTCCCCCGGTCCCCACACCCCAACCCCTTTTTGAGCCCTGGCTTTAGATCCCCCTGCACACACCGATCACGTCCTTTTTCTTCTATGTGAATGCCCCCCCCTTTTTGGATTTTGCGTTTAACTGTTTCCCCCTTGTACACCTTTTTTTTTCTCACAGGTCCCTCGTTCTTCTTGAACAACTGAGTTATTTACTCCCACACCCCTTTTTCTTCGGCCCGTCCCCTCCCTTGGTTCCAGTTTCCTTTCTTTTTTGAGTCTTTTCGCTTTTACCCAATCTCTCTTTTCCTTTTTGTGTGTTGCGATCGATTTTTTTTTTTACAGGATCCCCTCTTTTCTGCCACGTCCATGATTTTCCCGAAGACTGTGGTTTTTCCCCCTTTGTGCACATTGGAAATAGGCTTTGTTCCTCCTTTTTCTTCCCAAAGTTAACGGTGATCATTTGACAACCCTTAGTCCCCTCCCCTGACATCCCCACCCCCCTTTTCCCCTTTCTGATTCCAACCTTGTGCCGTTTGACTTTTTCCTTTTTCCATTTCATCGCCAGCATGCTGAGGTCCACTTTCCGGCTTTGCCTTTGTCAGAATAGTTTTCTTGGGATTTTTTTTTCGGTGTCCCTTTTCTTGTTCTACTGGTGTGCTTCCCCCAATATTCCAAAAACAGGTCATTTTTTTTTATTCGTCGTTTCTTGGAGTTATCTGGCTTTTTTCCGTATGAGCGAATATTTCCCCCCCCCCTGTCAAGGTGTTTTCTCCCCCCCCCCCCCCCCCCCCCTTTTTCGTCGCGGAGGGAACTTTTTTTTAGCTTTCCCCCCCGGTGTCCCCAATACTCAGTTTTTTCACGAACCCGATTCCGGCCCATTTCATAACTTAGATTTTTGTCCCTGTCTCATGATCTTTTTTTTCCAGACATGCGTGGCCACCTCTTGGTTCTTTCCCCAACCCCTAGATTCCTTGGAAGCCAACATTTTCACCATAGGGCAAAAATACTTGGCAATCGACTTTCCGATTTGTCCCCCCTTTTTTTTCCTCCTGCACCCGGTTTTTTTTTTTTTTTTTTTTTGTACCCTTTGTCGTTCCCCCGTCCTTTGCGGTTAATCGAAGGACCCGCTTTTTTCTGAACTCGCGAGCACGCAAAGATGATTGCCCCCGTTTTTTCCCTTCGGATTTGCTTTCCCCCCCCGCTACCCTTTGTTCCCCCCCCTTCCACACCCGAGCTGGAAAACTAGGTTTTTTTTTTTGAAGTCCCAACTGCGCATGGTCCCCTCCCCCACCCCACCATTTCTCTTCTAGTTGACGACGGGTCTCCTCTTTTCATTTCTTGCGATGTGTACCTTTTTGCTCCGATCACGGATATCCCCCCTAGTGGGTTGCGGATTTATTCATTTTCCCCCATTTGCGGGGGCCCCCTTTATGGTTTTCCCTTTTCCTCCCCCCCCCTTTCTTGAGTTCTTTGTTGCCCCCCTGCTTCCTTAGTTTGAAACGCGGCTTTTTTTTGAGTTGGACTTGTTCCCCCCTTGGTGGGCCTTTGTTGAAATTACCTTTTCCTGCCAAAGTGTTAGCCTGTTTTCTGCTTTTTCCCCGGTTGTGGGGGGATGCACTTTTTTTTTTCAGATTGGAAAAGTGAAACCTTTATGTTTTCCCCCCTACTCCTCCTTTTTTTACCCTTCAAACCTCTGAGTCTTTCCAATTGTATGCGCTTAAGAGCTTTTTTCGGTGTCCGGAATAAAAGACCCCGTTTTGTTTCGAAACCTCTTTGCGTCTGCCACCCCATTTTCCCTTTTTCTCAAAACTATTGTACAGTTTTCGGATTTCCTTTCCTTTTTTCAAAAATCTGCACCGCTTGTTCATTCTTTTGACGTACTTTAAGTTTCACAACCGTTCATTCCCCCCTTTGTCACTTTCCTTTCCCCCCCCTTGTGCCACTTCCTTATGTTCCGTCCCCTTTTTTTTCAGGCTTTCGGATTGCATGTAGATGGCCCTTTCAACCTGTTGAGTATATTTTTCCCAGCCCCCACTTCTTTCCCCCCTCGCAATGTTCGTTTTTCCCCCCTTTCGGTTGCGTCTCACACTCGGGTTACCTTTTTGTTGTGGCCGCCCGGAGCTCAAAATCTTTAAGCTGGTGTCATTCTTTTTTTACCAGTTCTGTCTTTCAACCGGGTTTGTCCAATTTCAGTTCCCCAGTGGAGCGGCCCGGCCGCTGTCAATGCGGGCTTACAGCGGCCGCGCTGTGTTCCAGTGTAGATACCGCTTTTCAGGTTAACTCCCGACCCCACCCTTTTCGATGTCCGACAGAGGCTTTGTCCTTTTTTTCTAGAAGTCGGCCAGCGGCTTTTCTGGTTTTGCCAGATGAATTGGCCAAATGTCTTCTTTTTGACCTCTCCTTTTTTCCTCCTTCTTTCATCCTCCGTTTGTGTTTTTCTAGAATTTTTTTTTCCCCACCCAGTTCCGGGTCTCGGCCAAAGGAATTCCTGACTTTAGACTCTCCCTTCCTCTGTTTTCCCCCGAGGTTGTTTTGGTAAATTCCTCAAAGACTCCTGATTTCCCTTCCACTTTGCAAGCGCGCGGGTTGTCTCCTTTTTTTCCCTCCCGACCCTGGCCCGGCAATTTTCGTCTGGTCCTCTTTCCAACAGGCTCTTTTTTTTTTCTTACCTTTCATTCCCCCCCACTTGTTTCTCATTTTATTATTTTCCCCATTTTGGCAACAGGGTTGCCGTTTTTTTTCCAGGCCCCCCTTCCCCCCCATTCCCTCCCCCAGGTTCGCCATTCCCCCTTGACCAGTTGTCAAATCCAACATCTTTTTTCTCCTCAGTTTAAGAGGTTGTTTCTCTTGCCTTATTATCCCCCAATTGATTTCCCCCCCCTCCTCACACTTGCTGTACACCTTGGCACCCTACTTCCCCCTTCTTTCCCCCAACCCTTTACGTGGATCCCTTGTTACCTCTGCAGTGGCACCTTTGGGAATTATTTACCCAATACCATTGACCCTTTCCTTCCCCCCCCCCGCTTTCCCAAAATACTTGGTGTCAGTATTTCTCATCACCTAACAAACTGCCCTAGGTACCTCAAGCCGATGTTTTGCGACGCCTTTAGGTTTTTCCATCCCGGCCTTTTCCTTTTTATTGAGCCCCCCCACCTCCCCCCCTTACCTAGTCTCATGCACACTGGCGTCTCTCCCTTTCTCTTCCCCCCTTTAAAAAAGTTCGGGATGACCTACCTTTTTTTTTTAATTTCCTTATCCAAACACCCTGTGCTGTTTCCCCCCACGGTCGTTTGTCATTCCAGGCTCCCTCCCTTTCTAACGACTTGTGTTCAATGGTTAACACACAACAGCAGTGCTTCTTGTGTAACCGTGACCCTTGACCTCCACCCCCCCCCAACAACCATTCTTCCGGTGCTCTTTTCATGTGCCATTGGACACATCACCAAGGTTTTTGGTCGACTTCCCTTTTCCCCTCTTCCGTGACATTGCCCCATGCCCCCTTCCCCTCTACCACTTTCAGTATTTCTGATGTTTCCATGAACCTTTCCCTTAACCCAATGCAAACCATGAAAATTATGAGGAGGTCACTATTTTCCCCTTCATACCATTCACTGGTGTGGATTGGGTTTTCACCCCCCCTTTCCTTTCCTGTGGATTGATTACTTAATCCAATAGTGTTTTTTGTCCTTGTAGGGCGTTTTTTGTAACCCAACTTCTGGGCCTCGTTTTTCACTCCACGTCTTCTCCTTTTGTTGCATCTGTTCTTTCTCCTCCTCAAACCTTTTTTCCAGAACCGAGGGTTCTTCGATAACTTTGTGGGCCATTTCCCACAGCCAAGCACAAAACATCCCTTTGTTCTTTTTTACACTCCCCCATGTTTCCTTTTAACTCGTTTCTTCACATCGTTTTTTTTTGCAACGACTTTTTCTCTACTTTGACCTCTTTTTTCTTTCCCTTCATCTCTATGTTCTTCTTTCCCACGCTTGTTCAACCTTACGCCTTCCCTCCAGGTTCCAATTCTTATCGTTTCTTTTGTCTGTGTTTTCTTAATCTTGCCTGATTATGCCACTGTACTTGTTCGTTCCCCTTCCCCTTCTCCCTTTTTACAGACTTCCTTCAATGTTTGGGGGTTCTAACGGTACCGGGTTTTCAGTTTTTTTCTCCGGGGATGTAAATAACCACGATTTTCCCCCAACGCTTCCGACTGCAAATGTCGGCGACCGCTTTTTTTGATTTTTTTTATTCACCCCTGAGGAACAAGCCACTTTTCCCAAAAACCTATACTCCAAAATCGACTTCTCTTTTCCCCCCGGGAAGCCTTCCAAGACATTGTTCATCAGCTCTTCTCTCTTTGACAAAGACCGATTGTCTCGATGTTTTGTCTCCCCCCCCCCGGGTGGTTTTTTTCGTTTCGTTTACAATGTTTCCCCCCCCCCCTGTAGTTCCCCCGGTCCGAGAGTATCTTTTTTTTTACGGAACACACTTAGGTGCTTACCCCCCTTCCCCTTTCCCCCAATATGGCGGAACCGTCTTCTTATTCCTTGTCCTTTTGACTCTCATCCCTATGATTTTGTACTAATAATTAAGTTTTTGATTACGCGAAGTCGAGATTCCCCCCTCCCTTTCTATACCGCCGTTTTCCCCCCGCATAATTTGCGGCGTTTTCCCTTCTGTCTGTTGTCCGTAGCCAGATGTACGTGATAATCCTGGTTTTTTCACACAGTCCCCCGTCCGAAACACGTGTCTTTTTCCTTCCATGCGTGTTTTCCTTTCCCGGTTCTTTCCCCTCCTCCCCCCCTCTGTGACCCCACTGGTCGTTGTTGTGTTGTTGCCGGCTTTTCTTTTTTATTTCCTTCGAGTGATCGGACTGTCGGTCCTTTTGTTTTGCGTTCGTTTTCCCCCCCCCTCATCAAACAAAGGCGTCATTTTTTTCCTTGGTTTTAGTGGATCTTGGTCTCACTCGTACTGAAATCTCCAATGGTTAAACCCACCCCCCCCGCCCCGGACCCCACACCCTTATGATTTTTCTTTTCTCGGTGAGGCTTTCTTCCCCCCACCCCGGTTGTCATCCATATAAAAGATTAATTCCCCACGACCTTTCAGTCATATAAAATTGATGTCCCGTCCACTTCTCCTCCGGACTTTTTTTACCTGAGTTTGGTCCTCTTTATACTGTTTGAAGCCCAACTTTTTCCTTGCCAGTAGTTTTCGTGCAAAACCCATTTTTGGGGTGGGGACGAGTTCCTTTACCCCCTCAGTTTGCCGTTGGGCTCCCCCCTTTTGTACCACCCCACCCGGATGTTGGTTCTTTTGTCGGCGGTTGGGGGGTGTGATTTTTTTTGTTTTTTTTTTTTTTTTTTTTTTGGTTGGTGGTTTTTTTGTTTTTTGGGGGAGGGGATCACCGGAGAGAAAGTCGTTGTTCACCCGTTCTTGCAACCCCCACCTCCTTTTTTCCCCTTTCCCCACGCAGAGATTGCCACGCGGTATACTTAGTCTTCCCCCCCTTTCTATAGACCTACCAGCTGGTTGGTTCAAACCCCCCCGAGTCCCTAAACACTAGTGCGTGTTCTTGAACCCCCCACTGATTCATGTCGTTTTGGTTGCCCCTTTCCCTGCACAACTTTGTGATCTTCCTTTGTCAAACGTGGGACGATTTACCCCGCGATTTTGGATTGTCCGTGCGCGCTCACGGTTGCTTTCCCCCTTGAATTGGTTTCGCGTTTGGATTTCTTTTCCCTTTTTTTTCTTCTTCTGGGCAAATATTCAATCCTTGATAGTGTGCTTTTTTTCCCTACTTTGCAAACGGGTTTTTTTTTTTTTGAGGACTTCGTCCCCTTCCCCCCCATTGGGAAGGTCGGCTTTTTGTTCACCTGTTCCTGAAAAGTTTTAGGTCTCTTATGCCCACCAGGATAGTGTGTTTCCTCCTTTTTTCCCATATGTGATAATGTCAACAGGGCCGATCTGTATGAACCGTCAAAAAAAAAATAGTCCGTTATATCCCTTTTGACAGAGCTGTACTGCTGTTCGGTTCCTCATTCCAAGAAACTTTTTTTCTTCATCTCCCCTACAGGTCGTCTAAAGGGTTTTTTCCCCTCTTGTCAGTGGTATTTGATGAGAGGATTCACCTTCCCCCCCCCCCTGTATGTTTTGGAGGGAGCGGGTCCAATGTTGTCTTCATCCCTTTTCAACTTGAAACCGTCCTGCCAATTTATGTTCGAACTACCCAGTTTTTTTTTCCTTGTTTTGTCGGGACTTGCATTGTACAGTGTCTTTCTTTTCCCTTCAAATGTTGAGAATTATTGGTCAGAAATTCTGGGCACCCCTCGAATAATGGCGACTTTTTGGATGATGTCCCCCTTCGCACGGGCTTACCTTCTTTCCTTTGGTTTTTTTTTTTTTTTTTCCCTGGCCAGGCGGCCGCTTTTTGCCCACATACCCAACTCTTCATTCTGAGTTTCGAAAGGCTTTAAGGCAACCATTTCAGCTTTGTAGAGGCGGCGCTTCGGTTTTTTTCCTTTTTTTTTCCCCCTTCCCAGGCCCCGCGCTGCGTGTCCCCCTGGTAGGGAAGATTTCCCCCGCGTATTTTTTTGGTTAATTGATACAACTCCACAGGGGTTTCCCCCTTCCGACTTTTTTGGCGCGTGCTCAGCCTCCTCTTGGTTCGCTTTCCTTGCCGCTCGCCCAACTGGGTTTTGGACTTTCTTCTTTTCCTCCATAGGTTTTTTTTCCTCTCTTTTTAAGTTTTCCCCCCGCAGTGTTTTCATTCTCCCCTTTTAGACAAGGAAAGGCCCGCCTTTTTTCTGTTTATTTTGCTCCCTGTCGGACCCCCATCTGCCGGTTGGTGCCTGAGAACAGATCTTTTTTTTTTTTAATTTGTTTGCAAGCAGTCGCTTTGTTTCCCCCCCCCCTTCTTCACCGCGGTCCCGGGCTTTCCTCCGGGTGGCTGCTTGGCCTTATTTTTCCCCCTGTTTCACTTTATCGTTCTATGGCCCTCTCTAAAAGGCAACCCCCCGCTTCTTCTTTTTTTTTTCCAACGGCAAACTCAACTGACTCCCCCCTCCGTGTGCGCCGCACCGGGTGGTCATACCCAACCCCGGGTCGCCCAGAGTTTGTTGGTCGACCCCCCCTCCCCAATTGATTGTACACCACGAGGGCCCCCCCTTTTTTTTCCCCCCCTGCACATCCGAACCCAGCCCTGACACCCCCGGTATCGAACATAAGGCCCTTGTTCCAATTGGAACAATTTTTTTCCCCCCTTTCCCACAACGGGAAAACAACCACTCCCCCCCCCACCTTCCGCCCTTCCTTCCAAACTTTTTTTGCACTTTTTTTCCTCATTCACCCATCCAACCAACTGTTCGTCAGAACCGTGTTTATTTCCTTTTTTCCGTAGGTTGCCTCGATCCCCCTTCGTTGCGGGTTATATTTCTCCCCCGGCAACAATCGCCCAACTCTTTTTTTAGTTTTTTTTTCCCGTTCAGGAACTTTCCCGATATCCAGTCGGTTTCTTTCGATTTTTAGGTTATCCTCGTTAATGCCTTACCCCCATTTTTTTTTTGTTGCCCCACGTTTCTGGTCCACCCCCTTCCCCCCTGACTGGCCTTGCACACTTTTCCAAAAGGCTCCACGACCACCGAGGCCACTCCCCCCCCCCCCCCCAATCGCGGTTGCCTTAAGGCCGATTCCCCCCACCCACCTATTCCCGTCATTTCAACATATTGGATCTGTAAAATTTTTCCAATTTCCCCCCCCCCGGCTACCCACTTTTCATTCTTTTCTCGTGATCTGCCGCCCGCAAGAACCCCATTTTTCCGAAACTACAATCTTTACAAACATCCTCCTTCTCCCCTTTTGTTGAAGTCCCACGGCTTCCTTTTCTTTTCCCTTCCAAACTAGTGTTCCCAGCTCGAAATTTATTTTTGACCCCCCTCTTCGTAAGAAACCCCCTTTTTCCTTCTCTTTTCCTCTTTGCGTTTTTTTTTCGGCCCGACTGCAGTTTTTTTCCCCCCTCACCCGTCTTTGTCCTTTCGATGTCAACCCCCTTCTCCTAAGGTTGGAAATGACACCAGGTGTGCCAAAACACCCCTACTCCGGGTTCCCCCCTTTTCCAGCCCACAGGCCGCCCGCCCAAACACTCGCTTCACAATATTATTTTCTCCGTAGTTTTGCCTCTTCTTACTCTTTGAATTAGGGGCTCAGGATACAGGGGTTCTTTTTCCCCTCCCCTGAACCTGTAAACTTCGACTCTGTTTACAGTTTACCCGAGTCTTTATTTTCCCATCTAGTGTCGTGGACTTGGTTGCATTTTTTTTCCCCCCTTTTTGCAATCCCATCAATCAAATTTCCCCCCCCCCCCTAACTCAGGACTCCCCTTTGGGGTTTGGTCTTAACCCACCTTTCTACGGTTTTTTTTTTAACCTTTTTTTTTGGGTTTAAAACGTTTTTCTACCTTGGTGCCGCCCTCGCCCAAGTTCCCCCCCCTCGGACGAGCGTCCCTACTCCCTTTTTTGATAAGTGGATTTACTTCCAAGCAGTGTCCCCAACGAACCCAGTCCCGATCCCTCACAATATAATTTTTCTTCTGACACAATGCCTCCCCTTTCCCAAACCCTCATGTTTCACAGCCTTTTTTGTTCATGAAGTTGGAACGGGATCTTTCTCCCTCTGAAGCAACCCCACTGTGTATTTTCGGGCGTGACTGTTCCAACTTTTTTTCTTTACCCCGATGGAGAAACAGAGGCTTATCGTTGGATTTCCCCTTTTCCCCCCACCTCTTTCCCTAATTTCCAATTGTGAACCGTCCAAACCCCCATTCTCCCCCGTCTATCTCCTTGGGTGCAGTTAGGATTAGCTTCA
>Ga0179593_1495466_pt1 | contig 11749 bp, 12 predicted proteins | sample CZODoug2_1_08_16_FD_185931 | JGI IMG/M metagenome (GOLD analysis project Ga0179593, IMG submission 185931) | Vadose zone soil fungal communities from Angelo Coast Range Reserve, California, USA - CZODoug2_1_08_16fungal (PacBio error correction) | ecosystem: Environmental > Terrestrial > Soil >... | reverse complement strand
CCCTTTCCTTCACATGTTTTTAAGTAAGTGTAGGCCATGAAAAGTGGATCAGGTGGTTCTACTTTTTTCCCCATCCAACCGTCGCGTGCCTCCCCCCCTCTGCGGCCCGAGCGTTCGGCCTTTTTTAGACCTATTGTTCGCGTAGTATTTACTGTGACCCCCTCCTGGGTTGAGTGTGTCCCTCCGGAAATCAACCACTTTCCTCGTCCCCTTCCCTGAACTTAAGCTGGCCAGGTGCTGTCTGGATGCAGAGCCACGCGGTCTGCAACACCGGTTCGTGTATTCTCCATCCGTCTTTTTTCTGTTTCTCCATCCTGCCGTTTTGGCAAAGAGCTTTTGCCGCGAAAACGCCCGAGTCATCAGCGAATGGGCAGCGGACACGTCCCCCCCCTCCCCCTCCCTCCTCTCTTTCTTACTCTCCCTCCTTCCCCGGTGCCGCTGAGTAGGAACCCCCCCCGCGACGGATAGATTCTACGGATCTACCCTCCCCCCCCCCTTCCCAGACCGCCGCCCCCACTTCTTTGCGCTTTGATATTTTTTAATGTCGGCGGTCTGGAGGAATGGAAAGAAGTATCTCCCTCCTTTGTACAGGATTTCTCCCCCTCTCTCGTTCGGCTTTATTCGAGTCGTTTCTTCCATTTCCGCCAAAGCGGTACTCCTTCGACTCCGGCACCCGGTTATGTCCCTCCTTCCTCCCCTCTGTTTTTTTCGAGCACTTTACCCGGTTTGTTTGATCTGGCTTCCCTTCCACGTATGTTGATTGATACTTTATCGCATGAAGAGAAGGCCATGTCTGCCTCGTTCTGTCCCCCTTTTGTCTGCTCCTCCCCTGGACAAATTACAAGAGATGGACCCACTTTCCTCTCGCCCTGACTTCTACACTTACCACGGCTGCTTCTTAGTTCACCGGCGCCAACTCTATAACACCGCTGAACTGACCCTATCAGCCCTGTCCCCTTCGGAACCTCCCGACTACCTCGCCTCGTCCAAGGAGGTTTTTCACATCCTATCCCGAACACCGAAGCCTCTCCCTGGATCCCTACGATCCCCTGCTCCCCGCCCTTACAGTCGTCCCCACTTGCCCCTCCCTCCCCCCGCCCGCCCTTTCCCCTCCCGTCCCCCTTTCTTCCCTTCTTTTTTTCCCTCTCTCTTTACCTGTCCATCCATTTCCACTTCTTTTCTCGTGTCTAGCGTCATCACATCACCTCGTCCTCTTCCTTCCCGTTATTCCCAACTGCGCAGCCCTCTTGGATCTGTACCACCCAATCCCTCCCCTACATCCTGGTGTTCGAAGGAGGCTGGCCGACCCCCACTCATACCCCCACTCATCCGTATCTAATACGCTCATACTTCTTACTCCCCAACCGCTCCATACGCCGCGAAGCAATTGACGTACTCCTTCCTTCTTTTCTTTGACTGCAACCCAAAGCATCCGGTGGATCTTTCCGGACATATTCTCGATGTTTCCGTGGCATTCAAAGCCCCACCTCCCTCTCCTACCCCTCGTTTACACTGTCTTCTTCGTCTCACACCCTCTCAATCCCACTTTTGCCCATTGTGATCCCGCCACTCACAAGATCTAGACTCTACTTGACCAATGTGGTCCAAGGGGTTAAGGATGTACCCATAAACGGCTTCTTTTCTCCCTCTCTTCCCCCCTTGCCTCCCTCTCTTTCTACTATTCGTTGTCGCCCCACCCCTTACATACCCCTACTCCTTCCCTCTCCTTGCCGACCTGCACTACCGCCACCTCCTGCTCCATTTATTTCCACTTGCCCTCTGTTACCATACCTGAAATGGGATCCTCATTAATAAGTCAGCTAAGCCTCCCTCTTCTTCCTCTTTCCTATGAGCATGACGAATAATAGACCCCCCCATGGTTCTGGGATCCCACGTGCGGCCACCCCCCCATCGACCGCTCCCATTCCTACTCTCTTCGCCTTCCCATCCGACTTCCTCGGACCGCGTAACGAACCAGCATTTTCATCCGCGGTCACCCCCTATTTTTTTCTGTCACGGTTGCCTATCTTACCAAAGTCTCTGCCGGGGTGTTCTTTGAAACGAGTGGAGTCACAAGTACCCATCCCTCTGGGGGAACCATTATATTAGGTCGGCTAAGCTATGTCAATCCCCCACCTCCCCTTCTCCCATACTTGTCACCCCCACCACTCACACCTCCCTTGCCCCCCGCCGTCCCCCGCCTTCTCGGACAGTATCGACCTCCCACGTCCTCTGCACCTTTCTTCCTCTTCACCATGTGCCCGCCTTAGCCCCCTCTTCACCCCCCCCCCACTTCCCCCTTTGTTTTCTTTTCCTTGTACTCTACCCCTTTTCCCCTCCCCCCCCTCCATATATTCCCACTCTCATTGATCCCTACCTTGTATTTCATCGCACAACGTTACTCTTCGCCTACCCCTATACTCATTTCCAACCACCATTGCGCCGTCAACCCCCTTACCATCTCTCCCATTCCCCCTTTATACGCTCTCCCCGTTCCTCCTTGCTCGATGACTTACTGCCCCTATATCGTGGATTTTATTGTAGTGGATTTATTTATTCTACAACCATCCCCCCAACAGGAGCTGTACATTTGGTTTTCTGTGACACGTCATCCCTAGGGTCTGTCCCATTTCCCCCCCTTTCGTATATGTTCAGTGTTTTGAACGGTCCGAGCCACTCTTATTCTTTTGCAACCGTTTGAACTCAATCGTTCAACCACAGACCCCGTTCGCCTCTGACGCCCCCTTCCTACTCTGCCCCGAATAACTTCGTATCACCCTTCCGCCAACTCCCTTTCCCAGGTTTTTGTCACATATCTTCCTTCACCCCCTGCCTCCCCCCCCTGTCCCCCCAATCCCGGGTCTTCCTAAATCTTTACCTCCTGCACCCTCCGACCCTACCTCACTCGACCCTTCACTTGAATGCGCCGTAAGGGAAGTTTCCCCCCCTCCAGTCTAAGACCCCATGGTTGCCCAGTGCATTTTGTGGAACCCTTCTTTCTGCTCCCAGCCTTCTCCATGACTCATAGTCCATCGTATTTTCCTTTTGTTTATTTGTTCTCCCCATTTTCGGGCCTTGCAGGTATTTGTTTCCGGCTTTTAAAAATCCCCCTCAACGTTTCCCACCCTCTTCATGGCCCCATCTTTATTGTCATTTACTCCTCATTTGTTTGTTGGAGATCTCTTGAAACTTTCCCCTCCTCTTTGTAGGATTTCGATCCCCCTAAGGAAACCCTCCGGTCCGCCCTCTGGCCCTCCCAAATTAAACACCAAGTTTGGTACGATCCGCATGGTACGAAGCCCGGCCGACTTTTTTTTCCACCAATGCACTTTGTCCCCCCCCCCCCCTTTTGCTTTTCCTTCTTTGCAAAGTAAATGAAGGACCTCAAGTAAGTCCTAGAGCATATTTGTGTCTTCCCTTGCTCTCCCCATTTTTCCCTGAGTGTTTCCACTGTCCCCCCCCTCTGTTTTTTTTACCGCTTGTTGGTTCACGCCTTTGGACACTACGTGTAGTGTATAGGCCGTTAACCGGAAAACAGCTTTCCCCCCTTTTTTTTACCACGTGCCACATCGTGCTTTCATCTTTCCCCGAAATTGCAACTCTCCTTTTTTTTAGTACTCCCATCCCATGGAATTCTCCCTGCTGTGGGCAAACCGGGCTTTCCTGATAGCCTTTTCTAAACCCCCCTTCCGTTTTGAGTCAAGTATGAAATGGTGGGGGCAAACGTGTCTTTACACCCTTTGATACTGTGTCTTCCTCTGCAAGAGCATTCCTCCCTTCCACTTTTCCCTCCTCGCGGGAACGACGCGTCTTCCCCCACAGTTTATGTCGTTTATGGTTTGATTTGTAAAAACCTTGTTCACTCTCCTCTTTTCCGGTTCCCCTTTATGATTCGTCTCTTTAAGGAGCTCCCATCCCAAGATTTAAATTATTGCCTTTAATCTCAGGGATACCCGATTCCGCGCCCCCCCCGTTCAAGCCGGACGCTCCACCTTTTTTTTGTCGCCTTGCTTTACTTTTCCGCGAGCATCCGGAAGGCTTTGTTAAGTTTAATTCAGGGGAAGTTGTGGCGTACTTTCTCTTGTCTGTACGCCCTCCCCACGTGCCATTCCCCCCTTTAAAACAGTCTAACCAGTCAAGCCCCCCTTTTTTGATGCAATGCTATTTCATGATCAGCCCCATCACCCCGGTTTGCCTCGAACCGCCACGATCTGCCCCCCCACTTTCACTTTTTCCCTCGACACCCACCCTCTGGATGCCTTCCTTCACACCTACCCTTTGGGCTGATGCGAAGTTAGACCTATGATGTAGATAGAACCTGATATCACCCTCAAAGATAGGACGATCGGCGAATAATTTTCGAAACCCCACGGTCTCCCGACTAGTACTTTTGCTCCTGATCAATGAAACAGAAGACATTCCCCCGACAACGTTGTGTCCCGTCGGCTGCCGGTGGCTGACACTGCGTTGAAGCAGAGACGGACCACTGGGTTTGCTATTACACATAGCTTTCAGGTTGCATATTCTTCATCGTGGCCATCTGTATCGCCCCTGTATTTCGCTTCCCAGAAATTTTCTCTATGATTTCCGTCCTCTTCCAAACACTAGCCCCTTGTCTTCTAGTACTTGTTTCGCAACACGAATAAGACCTTCTTATCTCGCCCCTAAACCCACTTTTTTTCAAAGAAACACTAATGGTCCTTTAGACCCGAGACGAGTTTCTACCCCCATTTCAACCAATATACGGCCCCAATTGGAGACGGCTTTATTGTTTCCTTGGCCTTTGAGCCCCTTCCCGTCACCCAGTATGACAGAACTTAAGACGCGGACTTTAGACATTTGCCGAACGCTTTTCCTTATCCTCCTCTTTTTTTTGCTTGAAGCTCGTCCCCCGTTCATGCCGTCCAAAAACCCAGTCATCATTGCTCACGGAGCCTCTACTCTGTTGCCTTCTATAAGATTTTTTGTCACCCCCTCCCGATTATTTTTTTGATCCTTCGCAGTATTGCCTTTCCTTCTTTCGGCAGCCGAAGTAATTTTTAGCTTTATCCCTAGATGGCATTCTCTTGGAGGCCTCGACCCCCCCCTTGTGGGATTTCTTGCCGGACAGCGCCTTCGTTTTTACTGCTCGGCCCAGTTTACTGTCGCGCTCGATTGCGCGCCCGCAGCTGAGCGGGATTGACCAGTGACTTGTTTTCGAGGTGAGCATCCTTGGTCGCTTGTCCCACGTTCGCCGAAGGCCCCCTTGTCTTGTCTCTTCCCCCTGACTTACCCCTTCCTCCTGAATCTTCCTCGAGCCTGCCTCTTTAGCGGACCCCCAAGATGGCGAATTCAGATTTCTGAACTAATTTTCTGCAGCCACGCCTCCCCTCTCCCCTCCGTCGTTTGTGTCCAGTTCCCCTTCCTCTTGCCCCTTGAAATAGTGTGCTGTCGGATTGTTTCTCCCTATCTACGACGATCTGCCACCATGCTTAGGTGGTTATGGCTTTTTTTCGCAGTCCCTGGCACGATTGTCCCCACATCATTTCTCTACGGCCTGCAGAGTTCTTTCTTTCCTGTCCCCTTCTAGTCCTGTCTTATATCCTAAGGGTTTTTTCACCCTCGGGCCTGCCCTCCTTCCCAATGGCCTTCGGACCATACTTCTCCCCGCGTCGCCGCTCATCGGACTATCCCGTCAGATGTCCAAACCCCAAAATGAAGGGTGTCTCCTTCCCCCCCCCCAATCCCACCACTTCCCCCCCCCAATTTCCTTCTCCTCACTGCTCTTTTTTCCTGTAATTTCTTGGCTCGAGTGGAAATTTGGAAGATTGCCGAAACCCTAACGCAAAGCGTGGCTGACCCTCTCCTATCGCCTTTTCCCCTCCCTTAGTCCGAAACCGGTAATGATGATGGCATGTCGCCCTCCCCGAGTTGGATGATGAGGGTGATTCCGATTCGTGAAGGAGGTTTCATCTTATTGCCCTCCTCATCTTCTTTTTGATCGACCTCCGATACTACGTCTCCCCCTTATCTTCCTCCACTCCGTTTTGGGGTTTTTATAGCGAATTAATTAGGCTCGAGTCGAAAAACATTACGTCTTATTTTTCATTCTTTTTTCCAGCCTTGAAAGGCCATTCATCAAACGAATGCAGCACCCCCCCCCCCCCATCCCCTGGGTTGACATGATAAGGAAAAGCGATAACGGGTTCGGCCGAACTGAATGGAGGGGCACTCCGATAACTTTCTGCTTTTTCCCTTTTTCTGTAGGTTCTCCAATTTTCCCCTTGTCCCCCGCCCCTACCTGACAGAATTCAGTCACCTCAGCCCTTTTGGCGGGCTTACTTTTTTTTTGTGTGTTTTGGTCTCTACAAAGCCAGTCCCGAGCTTTGTTTTTTCCCCTCTGCGGTAGCTCTTCACTATGACCTTCGCGGAAGATGGGTGCAGAAGTTCTTCCGCAGGCCCCCCTTTCCTCCGTTTTCCCGCCCTTGTACCCTTCCTTCAGCCCCTCCTTCCTCGAACGACCCTCCCCTTTCTTCAGGAAACGTTCAAACTCTCTTCTTTCCCGGCTAGAAGATTTGGAATCTTTCCCATGCGATCCCTGAGTCCCCCCCCCGCCCAGATGTTATGATATCTTTCTCCCTTCTCAAAATCCCCAGACGCACCAACGTCTTTTCTTCGCGCCGATTCCCCCCCAGACGGCCCTTATGATTATTATTTCTTGCTTTCCGTGTAACATCAGCATGTCCCATGGATCTCCCATATGAGGCTCGCGTCGGTTCCCCTCAGTGCACGGGGATGCCGTACTCCTTTAGAAGCACCCCCGAGACCTGAGATGGCCCCATGATTTTCACTTCAAGATTCCACCTTCCCGACGTACCTTGCTTTTTTACGCAGGACTTCTAACTCCCCCCATCGACGGCCTCTATTTAAGGCAAAGCACCTTGTTAGTCGTACTCCCTTCTCCTCTCTTCCCATTATGAGAGACGCCTTCTCCGCTTCCAGCCCAAACTTTCTTCAGTTCTTCTACGGCTCCTTTCTGAACAGCCATTGTTTCTTTTTTCAACAATTTTACTACCTTTCGCGCCCTCCTTCCCTGCCGGAACTTAGGACGGTTTGGCTGGTCGCTTGCCCCGAAGTTTCCATCCCCCAGACTCGGTCCCCTCTCTGGTCCTCGAGTTTCTTGATTTCGTACCCCATAGTTTCCCGGCGGACCTTTTATTCGGGTGCTTTCCTCTCCGCTTTCCCATCCCCACCCCCCTTCTGGAAATTTTCAGGATAGGTCTGTCATGGTTGGCCCCCTTTCGAGGGCGGATTTTTTTTCCTTGTCAGCTCAATAGGGTATGTTCTCCCGGTTCGGCGAGATCAATCCACTTCTTCCCCCCGATTTCTTGGCTACATCCTGGCAGTTTGGCCATGCTAGTGCGCGCACCCCCCCTCTATCAGCCTCTGTTATTGCTCCCTTAACTGTCACCATTGCGCTAGATTGAAGTTATATACCTTCCACCCCCCTGTAATCTCCGTTAGAGCACAATGGGTCACGGATCTCTTTCACCCACCTATTGATTCGTCTCACCCCTTCCTACGTCCGACCCCAGGCGTTGCGCTTTTCTTCGAATGTGTCTCTCAATGGATTACATGGCCCCCCCCAGTCCGTTTTTACTGAGAGGTTTTTCGCCCCCGTCTGCGCCGCTCGTGCCCCTCGGGGAAGAGGTACGGCTTCGAGGCTCCCAGAAAGCGATCTTTTTTTCCCTCGCAACTTTTTCTGTTCTTCTCGCTTACCGTTTTTTTGGTGAGTAGCGAGAACCAAATTTTTTTCATCTCCTTTTTTCTTTGTGCGCTTCCACCGTCTTTCCCTTGATTACCTTCCTCGCCCCAAGCATCTAGGATGTGATTCTGGCTGGCGGTTTCTTTTCTTCCCCCTTCCCGAGATGATCCGAACCCCCCCCCCCCCCCCCCCCCTGTCGGACCTTCCCCTGGCCTGCCCGCCGGAAGTCTCTCTTCCCAGCCCCTCGCGCCCCCTGAATAACTGTTCCTTAATTCAGGCGTGAAATGATGTCTCCCCTTCGCCCTTAGCTTCCTTTCTCCTTTTTCCTCACCATGTTTTTCTTTGCGAGCGTTCCTTCTCCCTTACTAGTTTACCGCAGATATAATTGACCCCCCTTTTTTTCTTCCCCTCACCCGGTCCTTTCCAGAACTCTAAATGTTCAATCGTTATTTTTTCTCGCGAGTATATGTCCCGGGAACTGTCCGGCCGACTACCCCTATAAATCTCACTTGTTTTTCCACACTGTATTCGCCCCCATTGGTCAATCCCTGACTCCCAAACGTGTTCCTTGTTGTCCTTTCTCTTCATTCCCCCTGCACAGCCACTCACTTCCCCCCCCTGTCTCGTGAATACCTACCCCCCCCACATTATACGGTCCATTTCGGGGGCGACCTTCCTTACCATCTTTGGCGACTACTTTTTTAGGATCTTACTGTCCCTCCTGTAAGATCCCCTTCACCGGATCTTCAAAAGTCTGCACCCACTCTTTCCCACCAATCGCCCCCATCAACTCAGGGCAAACCCTTTTGAGACTTTTTCCCCTTTGCCGTAAATACCCCCATCACGGCCCTTCGCAGGCCCTTCCTTCTGAAGTTCCCCGGGAAGTTGACCCCCCCAACAAATACAGTCTCCTGCCCCAGGGTTGCCCAGTGCATTTGTTAACCCCTAGTATTTCCCCCCCCGACTCTGACCTTCTCCTTAGTCTCCGATTTCCTGGGTTTATGGGGAGTCCCCAAATATTTGGAGTTCGGCTTGGCGGTTTCCCTACCAACCTCCGCGACGGGGACCGTCCCATGTCTCTTTTTAGACATAATCGGTTTGCTAGAGATTTAGTCCGCGCATTGATGTCTTTCTCCGAGTAACAGTCCTGTACACAAAACCTCTACGATTTTTTGCGTCCCCCCACCAATTTCCCAACCACGTCCCTCCTCTTTGCCTCTTAGCATGCCGTCGGCGCCCTAAGACTGGACGGAGTTTTCCAAACCCCGCCTTGGTGTCCCCCCCCTTTTTCTTCGTATTTGCTTTTTTCCCCAAGGAAACTGCGGTTCAGTGACTTCATTCGAGGCGTTCTTTTCTTATGGTCCTTATTCGCCCTGGTGGGAAAGTGAGTTTTTATGGCCTCGTTTGCAAGATTGGTTAAGCGTTTTCCCCTCCTCATTGGTTTTCGGTTTCCGTGTCCAGATTTCCCCGGTCAACAGATCCTCCGTTACCCTTCGCACCCAAACCGTTCATGATGAATTCATACCCCTTCAACCGCCTCTATAATTTGAGTTTAATTCACCATCCGTCTCCTCATATTGGTGTGACATTTCTTTTTTTCCCCCATGACCCTTCTAGTCCTAACAGGCATCAGTTTGATTCCAAGGATGGACAAATGTTGTTGAGCATCCCAGTTTTTTCCCTCCCCCTTGGGGACGTGTCTTTGGTAATAGAGGCCGAGCATTTTCGCCTTCCCCCAGATCGCGACGACCATCTTTGATATTTCCCCAGTTTATTCCTGGCCACTGTTTCAGTGGTTGAAAATCCCTGGTTTTCTCATCGTTATGCCCCCTCTTATGATCTTTAGTTGAAACGGCCGCGACAACCCAGAACACATCTTTTTTTCCCCACTCCCCCAGGCAAAGCCCCCGTGCTCCTCTTCCCCCTATCACGTTCAAGAAGGACTGATGTCCCTACGGATATTTTGGGCTTAGTTTCCCTTTTGCTTTTTTAAGCTTCTCATCCTGGCAAGCTTTTCTTTACCTTTTCATTCCGGACCCTTTTTGTTCTCGATTTCTTCTCTATGCCTACACCCCTCACTTACCTTGAGCCTCTCCAAGTCCCCCCCTCTTTGCTGAAGCTATGCCGGAGCAGCCAACACGGATGGGACCGGAGCCACGACCCCGACCTCCCCCCCCCGTATCACCGTGTCTAGTCTCCCCCCCCCCACAAAACCCTCTTAGTCCGACTTTGTTTCCTACCGTGAGTCGGCGCTTCTAGTAGTTATGAGTCTCCGACCGTAGAACTCTCCCCGATAGCGACTCAAGAGTCTGTCGGCCTCCTGTTATCTCAACAACCCTCTCCTCCTATGCCTTTACAAGTCACCTCCCCCCCCCCTGAACTCCTACCCTTATACTCACCTCGGAAAATCCTGGGGCGGACCCGGATGGCAGGTCCTTTCTCCTCCCCCCCCTGTCGTTGAAGGCTTTCTTGACCCCCTTGGTTTTTTGCTCCTCCTTTCGTCTTTTGATCCGAGGCGGCTAGGCCCGTTCAAGCTCCCGCCTTTTTCCTGGTCCTCTCGCCCTCCCCTTACGCTTATGATCGAGTTTTTCTCCGCACGCGGCCTTGTTTCGCAGGTTTTTTCGACCCCCCTCCTTATAGGACGACGATGTCTATAGAACTTAACAGTTGTGATAAAGCCCCGCCTTTTTTTCCTATTCCCTTTTTTCATCCCGCGCCCGTCCGTCCCCCATTCCTGGTGATCCTCCTTTGAATCATCTGTTTTGATGTACCGAGGCTCCCCTCCCTCCAACAAAGTGAGACCCCAGACCCATTTAGACAGCGCGATGGCGACAGCCTCCTTCTTTTCCGTCCGCATCTCTTGCCTCTATTGTGATTACTCCACTTTTTTCCTCTTTCCTTTCACCTCACTCACGCAGCTGTCACCCTCTCCCCCTTCCTGACCAAGAGATTTGTTGAGGTGAAGCCTATTTTCCCGTACATTTTTTTGACTACCGACTCGGTTCTAACTTCTCTACTTTCTGCGAGAGTCGTTACTGGTGAGAATATTTTCCCTCTCCCTTCATCTCTATTCCTATCTAGGAATTTGTGGCGAGCCACCCTTTTTTGTTTCTGGTTCAGGGAAATTTGTTTTGGCGCGCTTTTTAAACTTCAGTGCTTAGCGCCAGCCAATTTGTAGCGCGGCCCCCCCAGGCTTGATCTTTACTTGAGCTGGTCCGAGCATTTGTGCCGGGTTTTGCTTAGCGCTTTCCTTTTGGCATCCCCCTGACCGATGTTTCCCCTCAAACTCTTAGCCTGCCCGGTGTAGACATCGGTCGACTCTTCTTCCCCCTCCCCCGTATGCGCCCCCCCCTCTCATCTCCCCCCTCCCAGTTTTTTCCGTAGTACGCTTTAAGTCCCCAGACCACTTGACGTTTTTTGCTGGGATTTATGGTCCCATGAAGACGTCCGCTCATCCCCCATTCTTCGGGGTTTTTTTCCCCCCCGGACCTTCCCGTCCTCTCCATTTGACACTATGGTACAGATAGTCGATCTTCAGCGAGATTTTTTCCTCTTTCCTTCCGTTTTTGATCCGTTCCTTCTGCTCCGGTACTTCTTGAGTCGTCTTCTTCCGGGGGGTTTTCGGGCCCGCGCCCCCCCATGCCAAATGTTTGATTACTTTCCTCCCCCGTAGTTCTTTGATATCGTTTCCTATATCATCACCCGACAACCCCCCCCCCCAGCTCGAATGTATCGCCCCACCCCAAAAAAGAAGTCCCTTTAGCCCCCTTTTTGTCCTCCATTCGTTTCCTATGTGTTTGCCACATGGGAAGCTTTCGCACCCCCTTCCTCCCAAGAGTCTCTTCAATTACGCTCTTACCCCCTTCTTAGCAGAAACGTCATCTGCTGTTGCCTTTTTATCCTTCCCCCCCCTCCCTGTTGCTTTTGCTTCTTTTTTGTTGGATGCGCCGCTGAAAGATGGCTGACCATATTCGTTCCCTAGAAGCGGTCGACCTCTGGTCTTAA
>Ga0179593_1450864_pt1 | contig 11749 bp, 8 predicted proteins | sample CZODoug2_1_08_16_FD_185931 | JGI IMG/M metagenome (GOLD analysis project Ga0179593, IMG submission 185931) | Vadose zone soil fungal communities from Angelo Coast Range Reserve, California, USA - CZODoug2_1_08_16fungal (PacBio error correction) | ecosystem: Environmental > Terrestrial > Soil >... | reverse complement strand
TTTTGCCCCATCGCGTTATTTCCGGGTCCTTTGTTCGGAGACTTCCTTCCAATCGTCGTCCCTTCCGGTCTCGCCCAACCCAATTCCCCCTCTCCTTCCCCACCTCCTACCCCACTATCTCCCCACCACACCCCTCCCCCCGCTCTCCCCCCACCCCCCTTTTTTTAATCGTCCCTCGTTATCCGGTGCGCCTGAATGTGTCCCCCCGAAACGCCACATAAGTCTCCCCCGATTTTTTTTTGTCGCCCTTTTATCCCACCCCTTTTGTGCACTTTAAATGCGATCGGCAAAACCTCCCCTCCGCTGATTTACTATAGCCTTTGCTGCGGGCCGTCACTCTTCTCACCAATTCTTGTGTCCCAATGTGCTCTCACTTCCACTTCCCTACAAGCGCTACGCGAGTGTCATTAAACCTCTGAGGGTTGGAACCCAGCCCCGTAAGCGACCACTGGCCAATCAGTCTAATAACATCCCTCCGACCAGTACACGAGGAGCCACTTCCACCCCGCCCTCCGGTGCTCTTTTTGCCCCCGGGTATTTAAAACCAAAGAGAATTAGATGACCTCCCGGGTTTGATCCCCCGCTCTGTTAGGCTCCGTTTCTTGAGCCCACCCGCGGAATGAGCTATCCAAAGACCATTTCTCGAGGGGGTATTTCAGGGGTCTCAAATCCTGATCCGCCTTAGTCATCACCGTGGTGAATTCAGGTTTTTTTAACTTGGAGAATATATACTGCCCTAAGTTCGTATACAGATGTAGTAACACAGCCCGGAAGGAGTGCGGTGGGTTCAGTGGCCACTGGACACTCTCCCCCTTCTCTAAGATTGTCTTCTGCATTCCATGCATTCATGAGCGATCCCCAACGACCCTCCTCTCGCATTCTCTAAATTCCGATGCACTCCCTCGTCTCCCGACTTAACCTCCCCCGCTATGGACCCAATGTCCCTAGCCCCCAATCCGTCATACGGTCCCCCGATCCGAACCCCCCCCCCCTCCTCCCCTTCCCTCAACTTTCTTCCGTCACCTAGATTCGTTACGCCCTGTCCCCTTTTCCTATCCTTCCCCCACGCTTTGCCGGTAACAACGGTTCCCTTGAAAGCCGCTTTATTCCATCAGGTTATCCCTCACCCCCCTCTCCTCCGCTGGCTCAATTTTTACGCATTCGATCGTGGACGTTTCTTTTTTATGCTCGAAAATAGCTGGGCGGCAATTTGGACGTAATCTTCCTCGCTGTCTTTTCTAGGATCTGACGTTTTTTTGTTCCACTCCTACCTTTCTACTGACGAATTTGCTGCCCCCCTGCTTTGTCTCCCCCCCCCCATTTTTAGCCGTAGACGTTTCTTCTCTCTAGCGCTCAATTTCTCTTTTCAATATTACAGTGGCCTTTCGGAAGGATTTTCGTCACCCTCCCTGGGATTTCCTTTTACTTCCTCTTTTTTTCCCTCGTGTCTGTTGGAAGCCCAAATCCCCGCTCTCTCTCCATCCCGCACCGGGTGTTTTTCCCTGACCGCACAACCAAACCGACCCCCTGTTTTCCTCCCATCCCCGACCCGGGAGTTTCCCCCTTTTGGTCTTTCTCTCAAATGCCCTCGCTTGAAGTAGTATTTCTTTCAAGTACCACACCCCCTTCGCGTCTGACGGGGGCTATGCGGTGTCTGTTGGCGGACGCGCATTCGACGCCCTTAATTGACGCGCCACCCCTTTCCCGATGCTTTCCCTTTCAGAGAAGTTCGATTGGCGTCGCTCCCGAGCCAACCCCTTAGCTTTCTACTTCGTTTCTTTTCTTGTACTGGCCTATGGACGCGATGCGATTACTTCTGTGGATCGTAGGCACTGCCCTTTATTTTTTAGTTGATTGATCCCTTTTTTGCCTGAGCCCAGTCGGTGTAGCGTCGATCCTTACTTTCTCTTGACTCTTTATTCTTTTCTGAGAGCCGGAAGCACTCTCTCTTTCCAATTAAAATGCTGATTCTTCCGCTTCCCGTAGCACCCCCCCTTTTCCCAGGCTTTCGGAGGACGATTCGCTTCCTTGGTCGGCCTAGGAAAGTGCCTGACGATCGCCCTCCCCCCCACCTTTGCTAACCTCCCCTTGGAGGTGGGTTCTGGTTTTTCTTTTTTTTGTTACTTTTCTGCGGCGGCAGAGAGATCTGCTTGGTCCTCTCCCATCTCCAAGTTCTCACCATGAAGGCTGGAGTCGACTGGAACCAGGGTAAATGCCCTTTAGTCGCTAGAGCACGACTCCCCTACTCTTCTTTCAGCGGGAGCTTTTTATCTCGCGTTTTCGCTTGCCTCGGATCCTATACCATCCGCAAGGTTATAGGGCACCAGAGGTAATTTTCGACTGTCCCTGCCGTTTCAGCCTAAGGGTGCTGATTTTTCAGTCCATCGGCCTGGAATTTCTGTTTGTCTCTTTTATAGCCCTTCAGGAAGATTTTCTTTTTTTATTTTATGACAGGATCGAGTAAGTTTTAGAGGCTTGTTTGAGCAATCCTCCGCACGAAGCAGGGTTTTGCTTACCCGCTTCTCTTCGTTCTAGATCGAGCTCATGAGTGAAGTTTTCCCCTCTCTACGTCCCTAAATTTGTCAATCCGCCTTTATTTACCCCCGCCGATTAGTCTCCCCCTGCCGTCTCTTCCCTTATGCAAAACTCTCTGTCCGATCCTTATTGTGGTCTACCCCTACGTTTTTAGCAGTGTTTTTTTCGGCCCGCCGCCTAGGAGGTTGAGCTTCGAATTTACGGACACGGGTCCCATTCCTCTTTTAGTCATCAATATTTTCTTTCTTTCTCGATACTGTCGGTTCCGTAGTTTAAGCTCTCTCCGTTGAAAGACACCACCCCATGCTTCGTCTGTCAGCGCCCCCTCCTCTTTTGTACCGACTTGTTGCGTGAAGAATACCCCCCCCTGACTTGCCTCATGACTCAGATGTTCAGGTTTGGCTCTTTATTTCTCAGCGTAGCCGCTTGATCCTGCCCAGTTTCCTGATGCTTTACTTCATCCTGCTCGTCTTGTCCGTTGGTTCGATGGGTTCGAGGACTTTCTCGTCCAGCGCTTTCCCACAATCTCGCTTCCGTCTCCTTCATTTGTGGAACCCCTTTTCTCAGTCACTTGTCAGTATGCGTGTCCAATATCAGTCTCCTGCAACGTGGCGATGTCCCCCTTTTTTTTTTTGGGGGGGTTTTTTTTTTGACTGTCTCCCCTAATTCGTCGGCAGTGACCGCCTGAGGCTGCACCACCCTTCTTCTCCCCCTCTTCCAGTCAGGACCCTTCGCCGTGGTGCTAGTTCGCTACGCATGTTGCACCCGGTAATCCGCTCAATTTTCTTCCTGTGGGACTTCGCTGGCTCTTGTCCGAGATTCCTCCTCATTTAAGAGCCGTGCCCCCCGTTTCTCGGTGATCTCACCCCCAAATGTTAACCTTGCGGAGTTTTTGTTTTTAGTGCAGACTCTTTTGTTCCCCTTGGAAATGCCCTGTTGGACGGAGCCCTCTCGGGCGTTCCCTCGAATTCGCTTGGGGGTTTCTTCTTGTCCGTGAGCACCGCTCAAGGTGAGACATCGCGAGGCGTCCTCGCGAGTTACCCGCCCTACCTTCGCTCCCCGCTGCTTTTTTTCTCTTCGTCGCAGATTTCCTCTAGACAGACCCCATTCCTGCAGGGTGCCTCCGCTCCCCCCTCTGCTCTCTCTTAGTCTCGTCCCCGGCTGGCCCACGTCAATCCCCTCGTCCTTCTGACTTCTTTTTGTCGTTTTAGACGCCACTGGCTCGCGGCGCGAGTTTAGCTCTCGTCCACTGTCTCTGTAGCGAGTGCGTTTTTGCCTTGAGATCCGCACCATCCATCCGCCCGACGACGTCCCAGGGGGCCTTTTCCCCCCTATGCCGGCAAGTTTCGGGAGCGGGACATCACCTAGTCCTCCCTTGGCGGTCTTCTTAATCACCCCACAGGTCGGTTTTTTGCGTTCTTTCCCGCGGGGGATTGGTGACTTTCGGGGTATTTCTTCTTGCCCCAAAAATAACCCTTCCCACTACGGACGTTTCTTAGATCAGTTTGCGTGAGTTTTCCACAAGGCGTCCACAGTCTACTTTTCTCTTTTTTTTCCCCCCTTCCCACCGTTTTTTTGTTTTGAGATCCTTTCGTTGGGGACACTTTCTGGCTTCCCGTCTGGCCTCCTTGTAGTTCTCCATTCCTGTCGATTTTTACCGATCCTCTCGGGTCTCTCCTTATTCACATACAGAGAGTCTTTTTATACGTGGCCCCTTTTTCTCTTTATAATCCCCCCCCCACCCCCCCGTCGCTCGTTCTGCGCTTGTCTCGCTCCCTTGTCTTTTCTTTTTGCGATATAACTTCCGCTCAAATTTTTCTGATTCGCCCCGAAAAGGATTGCCTCCCCCTCTTGTGCCCTGAACCCAGTCTTTCGCCTTTTCTCGGCTTTTCTACAGTCTAGGTGAGAGATCGGTGCAGGCTGTCTCTAGAGCGATTCTCCGTAGCTTTTCCCTGGTTACCCAGGACACGCCCCGCTTCTGGTTAGAAATTTTGGCGTCTGTAGAATCGTTCTCCGGTTTCATGAGGCCCATGTTTTGTACAACTGACCCCCCCCCCCCGGTCTTGTAGCGAGTTTCCTTCTCACAACATCTACTTTTCCCGCTCCCACCTGTTCCCCGGGTGCATGGTAGAGGCTGTTTGTCCTGCCAGCTTCAGCGCTGCTGGGCGGTCGCGAGGTTGGTTGGTTCCGTGCTTCTATTGCGGTTGATCTGCTTCAATCCCTAGGTTTTCCTGACGCCCGCGTTCGGGCCTTTTCGCTCAGCTCGCGCGTTTTGACCCTCATCGCAATTTTTTTGACCTGCTTGCAAACCAAGGGTGGGTCTCCCAGTCGCGCCTCTCTGAGAGGTTTCTGTTCGTGGGTCTATGGTCTCTATCTTCTTTTTTTTTACCTGCGTCAGGTCTAGGTGGAATCTTTCTCCGCCCCTTTTTCCCCGGAGCATCCCCCCTTTGATTAGAGCCAGATATTTTCTTTTTCCTATACTTGTTGTTGTTCTCTCGCTCTGGCGCTAATTTTTGATCCTTTTCATTTTTCGTTATCAGCTACTCCCCCCCTCCCCTCTACGGACTCGTCTTCAAAACAGAGCAGTTTATTGTCCCCTCGTCTTACCCTCCGCCGTCTAGAGGAGGGGCTGACGTTGGGCTTCCCAAACCTTGTTCACATAGGAGTTCGGTGATCCCCCAGTCATCGATATGTTTTTTTCTTCCTAGATCTAGACTGGATTTCTGCTCTTGTCCTATTCCTTCTAACCCTGCGCCTGATTGCCGCTTTTCCCCCTCAAGCCCGGCATTTCTCCTTTCTTGCTTCTGTGGTTCGGTCTAAAACCGTCCCGTCCCTATTTCACCCCGGTGTCGCTGCTCTTTTCGGGGTGGGCGGTTTCCCCTCTTTTCTCCCTGCCTTCGGGATGGTTAACAAAGGGTTCCTTGGCGTATTTCTAGCATCGCGTCGGCTCCCTATTTCTTCCCCATACGCCTTGGGTTTGGGTCCTTCCTTTAATTCCGGCGACCTCCTGCTTTCGGCGCCGATCGCCCCCTAGAGCTCGCATCGGCTTCCTCATTTTCCCGGCAGGTTCGTCTCTGTCATGTCCCGCATTCTTTTTAACGCTGTGTGGTTTCTTTTCCCCATTTTGAGCTTCGCAGTTTTCCCCCTCATTCGTCTCCTCGTCAAAGGAGAAAGACGCATCGCCAGCCTCTCCTTTGTGTGGGATTCCCTCTCTTACCCTTGACGGTCAGACGTCCTATTTTACGTCCCGCCTTTCTTATGTCGAGATTTCGTCCCTTTGCAGGGCACATAACGTCGCCATTCTTCGATCGGTCTTCCTTCTGATAGCCTTCACCATGCCCTCTTTTTCCCTCCGACTTTTTTAATGATCTTCTCCCCTTTTGTATGGTCCCGAGGGACATTACTCCTCGGCGATGTTATGCTTTCCCTCCCCGCACGGCGTCTAAGGAAGGCTTTGTGACCTTTTTTCTTTTTGATGCCGTTTCTACAAGAGATTGCTTCCTCCAACTGATTGCGCCTCCTCACGCCACAACCTACCGTTCTCCAAGCACCAAGGTAGCTTTACCTGTGATCAACTCTTCCCTTTTTCTAGCCTGTGAAGGAGGCTAGCTTTTGAACTTCCCCCTGCTTTCGTGGCGATGGATTTGTGGAGTTGAGTTCATTGCACCCTTCCCGCATCCCTCTCCTTACGTGCCGTCGTCCCAATCTTTTTCCTTTTGCTGAAGGTGCGTACGTTTAACCTCTGCCCCTGTTGGTTATTTCTGGCTTCCAGATTTGGCGCGCCCTGTGATCGCTTCCTCTTTTGTTTTTTAGCTCGCCCCCCGCGCAAGATTGTGGAGGGGCTCTCGAGGACCTATTCGCCCTAATCGGTGCAGTTCTCCTTGACTGATGCTGATGTCGAGTTTTACGATTGTTCTTATTTTACAATGTCTGAGAAGAGCCGCCTCCTACTTTACTTGCTTCTGCTCGCTACTCGACCCCGCACCATTCTATTCATTTGCGCAAGATGTTTGTGTTCTTAGCTTTAAATTACCGGTTTTTCAGATTCCTCCCCAACCGTCTTCCCCCCACGCATTTGCCACCCTGTGGTGAGTCCCTTTCCTTATCGGGGCCGAGAGATTCCTTCTTTTGCTCTTTTCCTAACTCCCCCCGCTACTCACACCTGGTTTCTTGGTTGTCAATCTCTAGACCTTGTTGACACCTCGAACTCGGTCTTTTTGCACCTCCTAGAAGTTTAGGGGCCTTCGAGGTTGTCTGTGTTTATCCCTCGTTGCTACTGACCGAGAAGTAGACTTTTGGGCAGTCAGAGGGTTAAGAATTTAGACTTTTGAAGGTGCTTGCGAGAGGTTTGGCAGCGTTTCCGGGACTTGAAGTGTTGAATTTTCTTGCAGTCGTAGAAAGGAGGCTGTTCTCCGTGACTCCCTAGTTTTCAGTCTTCTAGTTTCTCCTCATCCGCCCTTTTCGAAGGGCTTCCTTGCACTCTCGCCCCTGGCTAGCGCAGTCCTGTGAGTGAGCTTAAAGATACCCTTGGTTCTCCCCTCTCTTGAAAAACCACCTGTCCGGAATCGAGGCGTGTACCCCCTATCCCCTCGTTCTTCTGTGAGATTACCTTCTCCGCGAAGCTTTTTTCCGGTTTCTGAGAGGTGACCCTTTTTTCGAACTCCTTACCTTTTACAAGCTCTCTTTTCCACTCCGTTTTTTTTTCTCGAGATCTGGTAACGGTACCCCCCCTGTATTAACCTTCTTCTCGCCCAAATTATCGCTTTCTGAACCCACCCCTTTCTTCTGTAACGAAAAGAAGAGTATTCCCAGCGGATTCTTCGTCTCCTTGCCTCTCTTCCGCTTACGAGTTGGGCGGTTTGCCAGAATTCTTATCTCTCGCTTGACTTTCACTTTTTTCCCGGATTTCTCTGAGATTAGTCTGGCTCTTTTGGCCACCGTTTTCTTCTATGAGCAGTCTCGAAACTTTTTCTCGGCAGCCCGACCTCCTCTGACCCCCTTCTCCTTCCTTCGAGTCCTCACAAGAGATTTCCCGTCCCTGAGATCACCCTCGCCCAGTCCGACCTGACACGGCGGCGCTGGTCCCCGCTGGTTACTCTTCCTCCAACAACTTTTTTTTTGAAGCCCTTTTCGCGGTAGAGTCCTCCCCGATGATGACACTATCCCTTTCACTCTTCCCCGGCATTCACTAGATTGCTTTTCTGGTTCTCCTGATCTATTTCCCGTTTTTCGTTTTTCTTACAGGCAAGGGTTTTTGTGAGTGCGTGTTAGATTCCCCCCCCCTATGCTGTGCATCGCAGTCTTAAGAGATATGCCCCCTAGCTGATTTTTACCCCCCCATGTTTCCCCCTTCGTCTGTCTCCGCAGTTGGCGGACCAACACCTACTTCCCTTCCGTCGATAGCGAAGCCCCAGCTTGCAGTTTCCCGGTCCAGAGCCTTGGTTGGGTTCTTTTTTGATTTTCTCAGCTGAAGGTGAATCGCCGAGGCTCTCAAGAGATGCCTAACGCCTACTAGCCCTTTGCCCTCATCCCCTTCCCGCAAGCGCCTCAAAATTTGCCCGTTTTTTCGAGCACTTTTCCCCCTCCAATAGTGAGTGGCCATACTTCCAACCTCGCTCTGCTCTCGGAGACAACTTTTTTCGTCCCGACATAAAGTTCGTATCGTGCGATTTGGTGTTTTCGAGCTCCTCAAGGTCGCTGCGCTTCTTTCGGACTCTTCCGTAGGCAGCTTCGATTTTTAGACCTTTTGCTCCCTCCCCCCACCTCAAGCCAGTCCGTCCTCCTCCCTTGTTGAGAGTTTCTGCCCCTGTGCTCGGGGCTTACATCCCTTCGTGCGTCCACCCTTTTTATTTTTGCGTTTCAGCAACCTTGTTTGGTTCCTTCCTTTTCCCCCACATGAGGGGTATCTTTCGCGGCTGTGGTGGTAGATTTTCTGCCCCACCCCCCCCCCTCACCTTTAAGGGCAGCGGCCTCTTCCCCTCCCCCGGTCGGGCAGAAAGCGCGAAGATCCGGCGAGGCCGGTCTTTCAAAGGAAGCAATTGTCTCCGTTTTCGACGTCGCTCTGGAAGTGCTGCGGTCCTTTTGTTCTCGCGCCGGTTCCTCCTTCGTTCTAGCCTTCGACCTTAGAGTCTTTCCCAGCAGAGGGTGCTACTTTTTATCTCAGACTCCCCAGCGTTAAAGTGTGCCGTTCTACATGATCCGTTCGCTTCATCCCATAACCTTTCTCTCGCCTATTCTTTCCGTGGCTTTTTTTGGTTCTTCACTTGCTGGATGTGGCACGTCTTTTCCCCGAGCACCTTCTTGGTTTTTCCTTTGCCATTTTTTTTATTGACTAATGCGGTTTACAGAAGACGATCGCCCCTCTGGTCGGAGTATGCTTTTTTTTCCTATTTGGTTTTTGTCGATTTTTTTAAGGAGCTCTGCATCCTATCGACGTTAGCTTTGATTCATTCAATTTGACAGACACCGCCGCCCTTTTTCATTTCGTTTGGAAGAACTGTCTAACTGAATCTTCGCCGGAAACCTTCGCTCCCACAGGAGGAAATTAGATCCACCAAAAGGATACAAGAAAGGAGGGTGGAGTACCGACATCCAGCGCCTCCAATTCTCACCCTACTTCCCAATGAGTGACTCCCCTTTGTCGTCTTGGGTTTTTTGACCCGCAGCCTCGAAGTTTCTTTTCCCGTTTTTATCGTTTGTCTGGAGTTTGTGTCATTCTTTAAGGGGCTCTGGCGTCAAACGACTGATTCCCCCCTCCCCTACACGGCTTCTTCCGTTTGTACTTTCGTAGCGTATTGGTCAGTTTTTTAGACATAATAGCCTCCGCGTGCCCAAATGGGTGGTTCGACCGTCCTAGCAGTGCTACGGGCTTCCCGGTTTGGGAGACTTTTTCTCCCCTCGGTTGTTTCCTGATTTGCACGTTGTCGTCTTGGCGACTCGTCCACCCTTTCCCCCTTTCCTCCCGAGATTGCTGCAAGATATATCTCTTACTACTCTCCGTTTTTTTGTGATGTTATACTTCTCTCCTGGTGGGATAAGTTGAATGGTAGGGTTTGACCATCTTCCCCTCTTGACTCCGTTCCCCCTTTCCTGAGAGACTCACACCATCTCGGATGTACTGAAGTATACCTTTCATTCCCTCCTTATATACGAGGCTGGAATTTTTTCTCCCCCCTGGGTTCCCCTGCCTCGCCCCCGGAGATGATTATAAAACGCCCTCCCGCCCCCCTTTTTTTGACTGCTTTCCTGCATCTCGTTGGTCGGCTCGCCCTGGGACTCCAGGATCCCTTTGAAGCCGCTCCCTACACGATAACGATTTGACTTTTTTTTTGATGGAGGGTTCCACCACCTTTCTCTTTCCGCTTTTGCAAACTAACGTTGGCGCGCCGGTACTTCTTGGGTTGTTCCGTTTTCCTTCGGACACTCGATACTTTTTTTCTCCCGTGATAAACACGGTTCTCCTGTTGCTTTCCAGTGACAGCCTTTTTTTGCCGCAGTTTTTGATGGTTTTGACCCACTTCCTTGAGGGTGGCTTACTGGGGCCCTGTGGACTCCCCCCTTCGCTCCTACGCTCTAGGACTTCCTCTTTTTTTCTTGCCCCCTCCTACGTTAATACCACATCCTGACCCTTCTGCGCTTCTTTTTGACTTGAACCAGACTCGTTTAAGAATTGACGTTTCCTCATCCAGGTCGTGTTCCGAACTCGTTTTTAATCCCAGTTTCCCCCCAGCGCTTTTCTCGTTTTTGCCCTCCTCCCTTTGCCTGAGTTAGACGGGTTCGGATCTAGAGCCCCGCCTTTGTCTAAGTCCTTCAGTAACGCGGCCTGGTTTTTTGAGTCATGATTCGAAGTGGCTGGTCCCATACCATTTCCGGGTTCCTGCCGAGAGCTATGCGCGACGTCCTGCGATCTAAATGACCCTAATGTGAAGTACCCTCGAAGTCTCGTTCTCACAGTGTTTTTATTGTGGCCCTATCCCTGGGACCCCTACTGTCTTGTTTTTTCCGCTTTACCGGGTCGGAGAGGAGTTCCTTCTTTTCTGGTTTTGTGCCGCACCTCTACCCTGGAGCTCTTCCCTCCCAGTCGTGGCGCTTTTGCAACCCGAACTTTTTTAATTCAAGTGGATGCTCCTTGATTCACAGACTGAGATCCCCTGTTTAATTCGCTCTAAGAACTCCCCCATTATTTTGAGGGGGACGATGTTCTGTTTGTCGTCAGCATTGTCCTAAGAAAGCTACCGCTCATCCTTTGCATGATTTCCCACTTTCGAGAGAGGCCTGGTTTCGTCGTTCGAGCACCACACCATTTTCATCTATACCGCTTGCTAGTGAAGAAGCGGTGTGTCTCCTTTTCGAGTCTCTGTGTTTGAGTCTCCTTGCACTTTTCAGGTGAGGGCTTGTCCGTTCTTGATTGCCGAAGTAGGGCGTCGGGATCGGTGATTTTTCTCCTGTGTGTAAGATTAGGATGTGTCCTCTGCGGGTGACTCCGGATTTCAAGGGCCGAGGCGATCCAAGCCCTCATTCAAATCCGACGAGTTTCTGATCCGTCCCTTAACACGCTCTGGGTAGGATCTGCATGAAAGAGGAATGTCGTTTGTTACAATTCCACCTCCCGCATTGACCTTGGGTGCTTCCCGCTCTAGCGGTCCTAGTCTTGGTGGATTTCCGACCTCGTCTTCCCCCCCAACTTCCGTTGCTGGCGCTCGACCTTCGGTGTCCCCTTCCTATCTTCCTCCTTTAGCGCCTTAATTTCTTTGAGTGTTTTTCTTCTTTTGTGTTTGGAAAGCCCGTGACTCGTATTCGAAGGGAGATAGTCCAATCTTTTTTCATTCAGCAAGCCTTTCTGTGAGGTCCTGGAGAGATTTGACCCCAGTTTTTTTAGGCCTGTCAATGATTGTGCTCTGTCTCGCCAGTCTACGACGATTGAGGCGATTTTCCGGATCGATGGATTTTGAGAAGATGAGAATATTGCTTTAATTTCATGTCAGCATGAACAGCCTCCGGGGGCTTTTTTTGACTGGTGCTCAGTTTCGTCTACCTGACGCCGCCTCGCTCGGTCCCCAATCACCCGATTAGTAGCGTTCCGAGAAGGACCTTTCTCACCTCCTCGCTTGGTACTAGCGCTTCTGTCGTAAACTTAAAGCGCTCCGGGTTTTTTTCTCGAACTCTCTAGGGATTCCGTTCTGTTTCCCACGAAGGACCGGTGGTGACCCCCCTT
>Ga0179593_1326121_pt1 | contig 11749 bp, 13 predicted proteins | sample CZODoug2_1_08_16_FD_185931 | JGI IMG/M metagenome (GOLD analysis project Ga0179593, IMG submission 185931) | Vadose zone soil fungal communities from Angelo Coast Range Reserve, California, USA - CZODoug2_1_08_16fungal (PacBio error correction) | ecosystem: Environmental > Terrestrial > Soil >... | reverse complement strand
CCAACCACGGTTCCTGCTCTTTCCCTCGTTGGAGATTGGCCTCATGTTGATAGGTTTTTCAGGTTTTGCTTTTCACCAAAGTGGGTATGGTCTTCCCCCTTGTCGCTTTGTTTTCCCTCCCAGAGCGTATTGGCCAAGGACAGTCGGGGTCCCTTTGAAATGTTTCTCTACCGCCAGACTCCCTGGTGCTCCCGCGCTCGCCTACATTGGCGGCTTTCTCGCACGTTTATTGTAAGTCCCCCTTAGACGCTATTCCGCATGCCGTCTTCACTTTTTCTCCCAGATTTTTTTTGGAAGTACTTTTCGTTTTTTTCTTTGTCACTGATTTCCTTTTGGCGTGCCCCCCACTCTGGGCCTTCTGAGAGATGCTCGCTTTTTGGATGTCGAGCGCGCGATTTGCAATGTACAGGTGAGTCCCTTCATGTGGCCGGCGTTGGCCTTCCTTTGCTTCGATACTTGGAAGTTGGTTCTCGATTCCGTTGTCTCTCCCTGTTTCTTACGTCTTCTGCCCCCCCCCCCGCCTCCCTTCCTTTTAAGTTAGAGACGTTCATCGCGGTCGGTGATGACGCCGTTTGAATGGTCATCTCTTCCGTCCCAGTATCCCTCGGGTTGCAGTACCCATTCCCTTCCCGCACATTTATACCCTTTCTTTCCCCTTTCTTTCGATTCTTTCTCTTCCCCCTCCCTTCGACCCCTTCGATATAGTAGGACAGTGGTTCGCGTTCCCAGTACCGTTTTGGCTCAGATCTCGACGTAGACGTTCTCTTCCGCGCAGGACTTGGCCTTCCCTTCCTTTGTCGACTTGCTTCACGAGTTTCGGTGCCTTTTTCCTGTGCCGCCCCCTTTCGGCGGGCGGCCGCCGGGCCCTTCGACAAGACCCTCCTTTCGAGCGTTTGCCCGCCCCCCAGAGCCTTTTCTCAGTCGCACCGCACTCACTGAGTACTGCGCTTCTGCGAGCACTTCCGGCTCCCCACCGCTCTCTTTCCCGCCGTTCGTCTTTCTTTTTCCCTGGACGAACCGTTGGGTTTTTTTCTACGAGGCGTTCGAGTCATCGCCGTCCGTGGACTCCTCTCTTTTGCAGGGTGTCGAATGGGGCCTTTGACCCGGCCACCTTTTTTACTTGCAGTGCCTTCCTTGGCTCTTGCCTCCGCACTACTCACTCTTTTAATTCGGCCCTTGGCCATAGTCGTGACCTAGTCGTCCCTGTTCCCGTCTGGCCCTTGACCGTATCGAACACGTTTTATCCGTAGCGGTCCCGTTCCACCGCCACATATGCTCACCACGCCTTGCCGCCCGCTCGAAGATTTGCCTTGTGACCCAGAGTCCCCCCTCTGTTGCCCTCCCATGAGTGCGTTTTTGCGGCGCCATGGCCCCATGGTCATGCTCTTCCCACTCTCAGTCTCTGGTTCCGCCTTCCCCTTTGCAAATGTTTCATATTGCCCAGATATGGATGTTTCGCCTTTTCATTTCGCGCCCGTCTGGTTTTACAGTCCACCTAGTTCTGCTGTGCGTTTTTTTCAGTCTCTCTTTTCTTTTCTTTCATCTTACATCCCATTGTGTAGTGCCTTGCGTCGCTCCCCCACGCTTCTCTATTTTACACGCCCCCTCTCTGCTCTGGCCGTTGTTTTGTACTTGTTTCCCCTCTCTATGACATGTCCCCCTCTTTCCTCATATGCCTTGCTGCCCGCTGCTGCCTCTGGGCGTCCGCGATGTCATTGTGGCCCTTGTTACTGACTGTCTCCACTCTTATAGCCCGAAACCCTCCTTCGAATCGTAGGAGAGTCTTCTCCAACTAGCAGCTGACTCCTTCTGCGTCCCCCCTTACTGCCCACCGCTTGGTTTCCTCGGGACCCCCCTCTCACCGTCCTGCGATATCGATACGTGCGTGCTTTTGATTTTGCACCCGCGGGGCCTCGGTCTCATTCCTGTTTGCAAATTAGGGTGCCCTTTTTTCGAGCAGTCTTTCGAGACTTCATCCCTCTGTATTGACCTTTTTATGGTTTTTTCCCCTTGTTTGTGTTGTTGGGGTCCCTTCCCCCGCAATGTGCAAATCCCTTTGAGCATATTGATGAGTCTTTGCGTGTCGCGACGGTTTGTAGTCCCCCTAGCGTCTCGCTTCTGTGGGTCGCTGGGTAGTAGTGCCGCCCCGCCCGAACCTCTCTCTGCCTACTTATCATTCTAAATTGTATGGTGGCCATGTCCGGCGCGAGTCTCTGTGGAATAATGAAGTGGCTTACCTCGCTTGTCTTTCTGCACTTTTTTTTTTTTCTTTCTTCCGGAGACAAAGTTCTCCTGGAACCCCACGCGGGGAATCTATTATTTTTGTCTCTCCCCCCGGTTTTTTTTTTTCTCGAGATTTGCCCTTGGTGTTTTCCTCTTAGACCAATTTTTTACTTGTTCCTGTGCAGGCTTCTGACTCGGAGTAACAAAACGTGCTCTACCGCCCCTCCCCCCCCCCATTCCTTTCATTCATCCTGTGAAATTACTGCGTCAGTCTCAAGGATCTTATTTACGGCCTTCCCGCAATGTAGGGATCCCCACCGGTAGCGATCCCTCGCCTGGCCTTACCCCCTACCCACCCTCCGTCTCCGTCTTTCTCGGGTTCGTCAACCGGCCGAACTTTCCTGAGAGGATTGGAACACAAATCCTGCGACCTCCCCCCTCCCACTTTCCTTTGAGAAAGCGCTTTTGGCTGGCCTTATTCTGATTGGGTGTTCGGTCAAAAACCGGCATTTCCGACCCCCGTCCCATTCTTTCCCCTCCATTTCCTTCTGATATGGCCTTATCCGAACTCGCTGTAGACCGAGTCGGGCGTAGCGCATCAAGGATCCTTTGTCTTCGCGGCCATCACCGCTTATCCCGTTAGGTCGGGAAGTAGTCCGTGGTTCCTTCCCGCTCCCAAGCACCTCTTTAAAGATAAAAGGCGTGACTGGTTCTCCCTTCTCCCTCACTGCGACGACTGATGGTGTGGTGTTTTCCCAGCCCCCCGGCTTATCTTCCCTGCTCCCCCTGCTTCCCCGGCAGTTTTTGCGCCATCAGTTACCCACTCTTGTCGTCGGCTTTTTTACCTCCCCCCTCTGAGCCTCAAAGACCCAGTGTTGAGCCTCTTTGTTTGTCTTTCGCCTCAGGGGTTCGCTTGCAGTCCCCCCTATTTGTCACCGGAGATCACATCTTTTCCTCTAACTCCTGTTTTTCCTTCCTCCCCCCCGTCCTCGATTTGTCTTCACCCATTGCGCTTCCCCGTGACCAGTTCCCTCCATGCGTACCCCGTCCCCCCCCCTTCTCCCCATGGTTTTGAGTATTTGGTGCTCTCTACACGTTCGAGTACTTCGAGTTTTTTTCAGTTATGGGTGTCTGTTTTTTTCTGCCGTGATACTTTTTAGGGATCCGTTTCTCCCCGTTTCAGCGTGGGCGCAGGGAGAAGGCCTCCCTTTTTTTTGATCCCCGTTTTAAATTTGTCCTAAGCAACGAGTGAATTTCAGTATGCGTTTTTTTTCCCACGTCTCTCGCCCTCCTGGTCCCAAGCAGACGTCCCAACTTTGGAATGTGTCTTCTCATACGTCTCTGTTTCTTCCCTCCCCCGCATTAAAAGTCCCTGACACCTGCTGCGTGTTTTTTCTTTTCCGCTAACGAGGACACTCGAGTCCCCTTCAGTCCAATCGCCATTTTTTCAGTTCCTTTGCTTTCCCCCAGTTGCATCCTCTCCCCCTCCTTACGGGAGATGGTGAGCGGCTTGTTCATGATCGAGTGCTACCCGTGTCATTTTGACTGTACCTATAGTGTTCGGCACGGGACTTGCCCATTTTCCCCTCTCTCTCCCCCCCGGCGAGGAGGTCGGTTTACCCGGTCTTTTCCCCGAGCCTTTTCCCGCCAGATCCCCCTCCCCCTGATCGTCGCCGGTCTCGGTTGGTCCTTTTCCCGCCGTCCTTCCTTTGCCTCCCGCTCCTTATGCTTCCTTCACAGTTAACTGGTTCTTCTGAGAGCTAGCCGTTGGTGAATTCTTTTTCCCCGCCCGATGTCCTCGTTCCCGCCCGTCTCATCCCTGGTGGAGGAGACTGTTTGCGGGGATTCCCTAGCAACCGATGGTAATTTCTCTTCAGTCGCCGTTCACCTTTTTTCCCTACATTCCCGTCATTAACAGTCGCGAAGTGACTTTTTTCTCTTCCTTCTGACGGACTTCGATTTTTGCGTGTACATTGCTCCCCTGCTTAGGGAGGAAATCCCTTTTTCAACATTCTCGCCCTCCTCCCTCCCTGCACTCCTGTCCGAGATGACGAGGATATATCAGATTTCCCGTTGCGCTTTTCCCCTATGACGCTGTCTCATTCACTGGCCAGTTAACTTTTGGGCCACCCCCCACTCTCCCTTTTCCTTCTCTCCCCTGCTCCCGGCATTCATTCTCCTTCAAACACCCGGGCTTTCCACTGCTTGTCGAAGAGTGCCCAGGATAGACTACAAGTCGGTCTCCTTCCCCCCTCACCGGCTTTGGCTGAGCTTCCTTGTCGTCTCACATGAACGTACTTCCCATTGTCTTAGCTCCTCCCCTTGCTTTCCCCGAACTTCCCGTTCCGGATGGGCGAGAGGACCCTTCCGACGCTGTCTCATTCGTACCTGGTCCTAAACCTTCTGTCACTGCGGTTTTCCTGTCCTCCCCTCCCTTCTCCCCCTTTTGCCGATTTCAGACAAGAGCTTCGTTGACCTCATCCCTTTTCACCTCACGCCCCCTCCGGGGTCCCTCGTCCCGGCTGACCCGCTGCGGCTTCGATCTTCGTTCCTTCACTTCCCCGCTTTTCTGGATTGACTTTATCGCCCCCTGATGTTTGTGACTGTCTTTCCCACGCCCACGTCTTATCGGAAGTCGTCGTGATCCACTCTCGTTTCTCCCTCTCCTTTTTTTTTTTTTGACTCGATGCACGCTCCCCTTATGAGCACTTTTGGGAACCATGTCCCAGATCATCGTGGCTAGATGATGGCTCCCTTCAAGATTTTTTTGCTTCGGGTCCCTCGTGCCCAACGTCGAGGCGTCGAAGATGGACCTAGCCGCAATTACTTTCGGGCCCTGTTTTCTTACGTTTTCCTGTGCTCGACTCCGCTCTCTCGTCCGATTCGTTTTCATGGTTCGAGTCCTTTTGTTAATCAGTTGATTTGCCACCACCCCCCCCCCCGTACGTAGGCCTGCAATGTGTACCTGCTTCTCATCATTTTCCGGATCTGGCCGCGAATCGACTTAAATCTTACTGTGGCGTTAGCCCGTCTTGTTCTTCTAGGACTTTACTTTCCCTCGACTTGATCACCGGTGTTTTCGACTCTAGTTAGGAGTAGACCTGATGGTCCAGCAACCCCACCGTTCAGGGTTGAGAGTGATTCAGGATCTGGGGCCTTCCCGTTATCTTTGTTTCCGTTGACTTCCCTCTCTCCTCTTTTTCCCGTTTTCCCCTGCCTTTTCCGTCCTTCGTCGTCTCTTTTAAGGGCACTGAGTGTAGTTGTGTTAGCCCAGTTTCACGCTGGTCCACTACTTCTCCTGTTTTTCCCACTCTTGAACTCTTCGAAGCGTCGGTGGAGAAGAGCTTGAACGTAGGTAGCTCTTCCGTATCGTCTCCTCCCTTTTTTCCCCCCCCCCATGTCTCTATGCCCAGTCCATCCCCCCATGGACTAATTTCTTACGCCGGCCTCTTCCGAGAGTCCAGGACCTTTCCCCTCCCCCCCCAGGCCCATCTCAGAGAGCCAGTGTAGCACCCTGTTACGCAATGGGGACGTTGAAGAATCCTCCCCGGCGCATCCCCTTGACAGGTCACTCTTTATCCTTTGTCCACGCCGTCCTGGTTTTCCGACGCCGGTCATCTGGATGTTGTTCCACACCAGTTTCCGCGGATTATCCCCCGAAGTTTTTTGAGGATACACGCTTTGGCAAAGACTGCCATACCTTCTCTTCTTACTCTCTTTTAACACTTCAAGTCTATCAAGATTAACCATATACATGTAGTCAAGACCCACTTACCTGTCCCCTACGAAGACAATACCGCTTGAGAGTTTTCTGCCCCCCTCCCTTCCTCCACCCCCTATACTTTTTTTTGTTTCAGAGCCTCCAAGAGGGACTGTCGCAAGCCTCTTGCATGTCATACCGCCAGTTGCGCAGTGTGTCTTGCGGTGTCTATCGTGTTCTTGTTCACCATGGGTCCCCTCCGTTCGGAGAGGCTCTCTTTGACGCTGCGCTTCGACTTCGCCCTCGTTCTTTCTCCCCCCCTTCGCCCCGCTCGTTCGCCTATAGCGTAAAATTGACTTCCTCTTCTGTATCCTTGCAGGCCTACGACCCCGTAATTTTCTACACCTTTTCACCCTGCATTAATTCCCCTCTACGCGTGCCTACCGCCCGTATCCCCTGTGTCCCGTCTGAGTGTACCTGACCTTTCCTTTTGTTCCACGTCCCGCGGTTTCCTTCCCCCCAGCTCGTCAGCTGGCTCCCCCGGTTTCTTTTTCCCCCTTTCTCTTCCGGCGTCCCCGCCCTTCTTCCTGTCCCCCTACAACCTTAATCCAGCTTTTAGGTTTCAGCTAGTCGACTGGACCTGGCCCCTCCCCATTTTTTTTTAGCAAACCCCCCGATTTCTCCCCCCCTGTTCTTTTCCTTCTTTCGAGGCGTGGGTAGATCTTCGCGGATATGAAGCCCTTGGTTCCTTGCTTTTTGTCTGTGCGCATTGTCTCACCCTCGTGAGTTTGAGTGATCTGGTTTTTTCGCCCTACCTCCTTTCCCGCCCCTTCTTCCCGTTATACGCGATCGCTGATCCGTGCCTGGAGGAGACGCCGATGTCTGACCTCCCTTCTCCGCCTTGCCCTTCTCTGATCCGTGGCCCGAGGCTTGTGGTTGCCTTTCTCTTCGGTGTGTGTGCTACCCGAAGGCGGCGCGTCTCTTCTGTGGCCGTCTCCGTCTTTTTGTCGCGCATTTTTGTCTCAAGCCCGTGTTACTATTCCCGTTGGTTCCTCTCTCCGGATCCCTCCCTCCCGGTCCCTTCTGCTGTTTTTGTTTTTTTCCTCCTGCGCAGTGTTCCAGTCTTTCTGGTCCCCGTTTGATGACCTTTGCCTGCACTGACGCTCCCCTTCGCTTCAGGCTTCGTGACGCAGCGATGTGTCCGGCTCTTGTCGATCTAGATCTCGCCTTCTTCAGACAGGTAGGAACCAAGTTTCCCCATTTTCTTGTACCCCCACGAAATCCTTCTTCTCTTCCCTTTTCCTTCTACTTTTTTTTTTGTCATCTTCTATGGTGTACCTGTTCCCTTTCCTTTCCCTGCCTTTGACATCGAATCGACGTCTGCAACCAGTGTCCCGGCAATTCAGAACTTTGCACACCGTTGAGCCCCTTCGCTTGCTTACCATTTTTCTGATCTCCCTCCGCTACTTCCTACGGGTCGTGACTTTTGACGAGAAGCTGTACTTGAAAGTAAATACTGAAAAAGTCAAGATTTACCCTTCCCCTATTGGGTATACCGGAGAGAGCGACACAACCGGCTTCCTCCGACGGTTATCACCCCCCAGGGGTGTGAGTTTGGAAAATGATGCTCTACCCATCACCGCCTGATATTTCCATAGAAGTTCCTTGCAGCCTGAGGTTCTAGCACACAGCTCTTTTGCACAGCTTTTGCAAGTATTCCCAGTTCTTCGGTACCGGGCCTTTCCTGATCCCTTCCTGTGCACGTTTCCTTTCACCCTTTCCCAGTTCTTGTCGTGCTTGACACGTTCACGCCTGCATGTTGTCTCTTTTCGGCGGATTCCGTGCGGGCCGTCCTGGGCTTTCTTCTCTCCGCTTCCCATCCCCTCTCCCCTGCCCCTCCTCTGGCTCTTTCTGCTTGAGAAATCTACGTGGCCCAACCCTCTGAGGAGCAGAGGGGTCTCCCGCCCTGACTCTTCCAGCACCGCCCGCGTCCCCGTACTTTGGTCATCCCCTTTACTCCCCCCTCACCCCCTTTCTTTCATGAAAAGAAACCTAGATGACGACCCCACCTGTTTCCGCCTTTTATTCCTCATCCCTTATCTTGGCCAGGGTACACATCTTCTGAGTTGCACCCGGGAGTGATCTCCCGGCATCTGCCTCCTTTTCATTTTGGTTCACTTCTCTGTCCCTCCCTCCGTGGTCTTTGACACACGCACTTTTCAGGACTTACCTCGGGTCCACTCGGTTGGGATCGGGTAGCCCATCTCGCTTTGCGCTTAGAGGTTCTCTGAGGTCTTTTCGCCCGTTGCTGAGGTGGATATTTCTTCTCCCGGGCCTGGCTCCCCGATCGTGCCGGTTTCCCTTTCTCGACGGCTCGTCGCTTTTCAAATTGGACTCCCCATTTTCCCTTTCGTAGGACTTCGCGCTGAGAGACCTCGCGCTCTCCCCTGCGCACTGACTTTCTCTTTCTGTCGCAAACTCCTCCACCTGCGACAACCATTCTTTGCTTTATTGCTGCGACGGTGACTTTCGAAGACGGAGGGGACAAACTTTTTTCTGTTCCAAGACTCCCGAGTTTTGCCGGGCTGCGGGATTCTAATAGTCTCCCGGTTTTCCCTTAGAGGCTCGGCGGGGCCATGTCCCTTCCTATGTCCCAAAGCGAATTCTGGTCTGGCAGGCCCCCGGTTACGGCACGAACTGGTTCACTCCCACACTACCCAACGTTCGTTCCCGGGAGTGGAACAACCCACCCTTTACACTCCTGTCCTTTCCGAGGTAGCCCCGCCTCTGAGATAGTCTCCAGTTTCCCTGTTGATAAGCAACAAGTGGGAGCAGGGCATGGATAGCCCGTTCCGCTTACATCCCTGTCTCCCGTCATCCCGGTTTACGGCTTTTGCCTTTCCTGGGCAGGAACCCCTGTTCTTCCTCCAGCGCTTTTCATCGGTCCGTCTTCAATCACGCAGTAGTAGATTCATCGTTCCTCTTAGTTTTTCCTCCATATGTCTTTTCCATCGTTTTTTTCCTCACCTGCTGGGTCTTTGATGTAACTTGGTCCCGTGATATCCTCCCCCTTCCCAAGCCGGCCCAAGTGATACCCTAAGCGACGTCCTGCCCCTAGCACCTCGACCGAGATCCCAAGATCCGCGCTTTGACATTGCTTCCACTGTCTTTTATGTTCCCCACCTCTCCCTTTCTGTCCCGGCAGCCGTAACTCTCTGATAGGCGCTCACATACTCAAACGGGTCCCCCTTCGCCAAGGGCGTTCACTGTTTTCTCCCAGAGTTCTCACTAGATCCTGGCTGACGCACACCGCCTTTATTTTATTTCCGTCTCACGATGCTGGCGCTATCGTCTCATTGGTCTTTTTTTCGAGCCTTTTTCCTGTCAAGGCTCGACTTTCTTTTGGCCAATTCCGGATAACCTTTTTTGCTTTACCGCTCTCCCCTCTTCCCTTTTGGTCCGCAGTACCCCTGATATCTGGCCGGCCATCATTTTCTCCCCAAACCTCCATCCCTTTCCCTTTCGCCCTTCTCCTTGTTTCCCCCTCTTGTCCGATCGAGAATGTTTTTGTACAGTCCTTACCCCTCTTTCTTCCCCCTCTTTTCTCTCCCTTTTGATCGGACTTTTAAGACCCCTGAGAGATCAACGGAAGCGCTATCCTCCTCGTATTGTTTGAGAGAGATCCCTCTTCCCGTGTCTTTCCTCCTCCCCGTTTTTTTTTCTTCTTGTGAACCAGTTCCTCCCGCAGGCATAAGCTCTTTTTTATTTCCGCGGCATTTTTTTTCTGGCCCACGCTCTTTTGGTGTTGCCGCGACCCCTACAAGGCGCCCGCCTCTTTGCTTGGGATTGGGCCCGACTTTTTTCCGGTCGTCGACCCTTTTCTGCTGATACCCCCATTGGACTCGTGTCTCGTTTTTGCAGGTAGCTTGATGGTGGCTCCCTTTTTTTTTTCACGCCCACTCCTTTTTTTCTCCCTTGCCCTTGACTTGGCTGTTACCCCCTTCCCTGAAGAATTCCTTGAGTCCTCTCTCGTCCAGCGGAGGTGCGCTTTCCCATATGTTTTTCCCTCTAGCGTTGGACAGCACATGCCGAACGTTGTTTGCTTAGTGGCTCTGCTCTGTCGTTTTCCACCTCTTTAAATTCGATTAGTTGCCCACGCAGTCCCCTCGGCGAGGTGGTCCGCGGCTTGTCCGTTTTCTTGCTTTCTTGTGCGGTGAAGTCCTTCCTCCACATTGGTCCTTCCTTTGCTGCTTTCCTTCCCTTGCCCTTTGAAAGCGCTAGCGGGAGAAAGGTAGTGCCCACTCGCCCTTCTCTCCCTCTGACCGCTATCTCCGACGGTAGTAATTATAGGACTAGATTTTTCCAGGATCATAGGTTTGCCATTCCCCTTCCTCCCTTCAGGTTGACTCTTTTTACTTGGAATAGTGACTATGCCATTGACACTTCACTATCCCGCTATCTGTCACCTTTCATCCCTTTCAAGAGAGGTTAATTTTTCTCCCTCGGTTGAGCTTTATTGCAGGATGTCCCGTTCCTCTTCGTGTCAAAGAAGCCCGTTGCCTTGTTGATTCTATTTTCTTGTAGCCCACGTTTAGGAGTAGATTGTCCGGTGCCCCTTTCCGACTCAATGACTTTTCTTACGTTTCTTGTCCATTGTTAAAAGTTCCCGCGAGCCTCTTACACTAAGTAGGTTTCGCTACCACGGCTTCCCTCACACCCTTCCCCTCCTAATGTCGTGTTTGTCCCTGGCCCCAATCGTCACTCCCCTTTACTAGAGTTTTCCCAAAGAAGGTCGAAGGTTCTGTTCTACTTCCTCATCCTAAGGGTCTGTTTGGGGATACTCTGTTGGTTCTCATTTTACTCTGCATGGACAGCTTCCTGCGATTATGGAATGAGCTCGCCGTTACTTCCTTTCCCTTTTTATTTTCAGTCACTTTGCCCGTCGGGATCACCTTTTTGTACCGTGCACGATTCGGGTCTCTCCTTTTTTTAAGTCACCTCTTTCACCCTGCTCCGTACTTCACTTCTCGTTCTATCCTCTCCAATGTTTTTAATCTCTCTCCTGAAATTTCCCTGCTTATTTTAACGACCCCTCACTGCGTTCTCCCCTTACACGTCTTCCTCCTCCTCTTCTGCTCCCCTGGTTAACTATCAGGTAATTGGTGCCCCCACCTTCCCTTCGGTTACCCCTTGCCCTGCGCCAGGAAAGTCATTGTCGTATTCGCGGTCCATGTTCCCTGGGCCCCTACCCCTTTTTCCGATTTGAGGGCGCCCCCCTCGGCCTTCCCCTGAGGGATTAGGGCTCTTCTCTTCTCTACCCACTCTACTATCTCTCTCCCTAGAGCTCATGGACGCGGTTGTGTGGTTCGCTTTCTCTTATCGCGCAGCAATCCCTCTTCGGAGCTGATTCGCTCCACAACCCTGATGATTTCCGTTCCTTCTTGGAACTCCCTCTCAAGGGGTCGACCTTGTAGCCGCCGGCCTTGAATCTCTAAGGGTCGTTGCAGAGGGGAACCGTGACTCCTCTGGTCTGTGTGTTGCGTTGCAAGCCCCCCTTTCTTGCGGCGGCTAGAGGATGGGAGATTTTTTGCTTTTTAGCCGCCTTTTTCCGCCTGTGAACTTCGAGGAAGTTGGTGAGGCCGTATCCCGTAACGGCGGTTTTTTTTTTGGAGGAACTGATCCTTTCGACGTATCGAGTCACTCCTGCTGCCGATCGCCATGCTGACCATCGGTTTTCACTCGACTGTTTGTGACCCGGTCCTTTGTCACAGATAACGGTCCGTTAGCCCGCTTCCCTCGAACATTCTACTCCTGAAACAAAGGCCC
>Ga0179593_1252744_pt1 | contig 11749 bp, 17 predicted proteins | sample CZODoug2_1_08_16_FD_185931 | JGI IMG/M metagenome (GOLD analysis project Ga0179593, IMG submission 185931) | Vadose zone soil fungal communities from Angelo Coast Range Reserve, California, USA - CZODoug2_1_08_16fungal (PacBio error correction) | ecosystem: Environmental > Terrestrial > Soil >... | reverse complement strand
CGTTGGCGCCGAGTCAAGTTCAAGGAATTCCATAACCTTTCCCCCGGCACGCGGACCTTTCCATTTTTTCGAGGTGTCGTTATCCCCATCTTAGACTTACCTTCCGTGTGAAAAACGTTTTGTGGCCCTCTCCCTGTTCCTCATATTTACTTTCTACTCAGTAGGGAGTAGTGCCTAGTACTTCGTCTTTACCTACGTGCCCCCTTTTGGTGTCCCGCGCTCTGGATCCATTGTAGACTTCTGAACTTTTTTTTGTAACCACATGGCCTAACTGCCTTTATTTTCCCTTTCCGGTGAAAGACCTCTCCCCCAATTCCTCAGTTCTACTTCATCTTTTTGCCCTTTTACGCAAGGTCCTTCCTCCCTTTTTGTGTCACAGTACCTGCGGCCCAAAGGTACCTGGCTGCCCCAATTCTAAGAGGATTATGCTGTCGCGTTCTAAGAGTATTTCGTAAATTTTCGGCTGAGAATTTATTTCACTTGCACTCCGAAGCTTAATCTGGACTTCCCCCTGTGATGAGGTACGACTGTCACGAACTTGACACCTTATCACAACCCCTGGTGGTGTCCTCCTTCTCTTTATGTGTTCCTTCGTATTGATTTTTCCCCCCGATCTTTCCCTCGTCCACGACCGGCAACACATTATTTAGTTTTCCACTTTCCCTCAGGGTAATTCGTATGTTTTCACCTTTGGCCCTCTCCCTTGTCTTTATAGAGTACTCCCTATTTCGTGACCACGTGCTCCATACACAAGTCTTTTGTCCCCTCTTTCTTAGGCATATGAATGGTCCTTTTGTCCCTCTTGCCAGAAGTGGTTTTCTACTACATCGTATGGCTTGCCCTTTGACCCTTCCCCCACACTCCCCCCTAAGTCCCCCCCCATTTCAAAGGGACCACTCTTTGCGTGGGAAGCCTTCTAAAACCTCCCCCCCTGAATTCCCCCGGAGCGGGAGTCCTTTGCTTTCCCCCCCAGTATTTTAGGAGTTTTTTTTCGCTTATCTTGAACTCCCCCCCCTAGCCTTGTTCCCTAGATTTTCTCCTTCTAAGCGTTCCTTCGACGTTCTTTTCTTTGCCTTTTATTGTCTTCCTGAATCCATGCCCAGTGCACCCCCCCTTGAGATACCCCCAAATTATCCCATCAACGATTGGGCAGCAAAGATGAGGCCGTTAACGGAATTGTTAGTCCAGTTGAGATCGAGGCGCAAGGCACTTGGCGCAGACTTCTTTCTTCATCCCCAGAGTTCTGATCTTTTTTCCTCCGCAAGTGTGTATTTCTTCCGCTGCTTGCAATCCTTCCAGTTGCAAAGTCCGGGTGCTTCTCTTGCTGTGCCGTCCCCTCCTTCTCGGCCGTCTTTAAAGTCCCTATTTTTTTTTTAATCGACATTGCTCCCCCCTCCCAGTCTTTTTCTGCCCTTCGAAGGGGCTATTCTTTGGGAATTGTTTTTGCATGGCCCCCCCCCCCCGGGTATACCCAGATGTTTGCTCTGGTAATACCCTCCCTCCTGCCCCACGCACCTCTGGCGGCGCCCTCCCAGCAGATTCCAACGGGGACCGCTCGGCGGCAATTTTTTACACATGACTTCTTGTGTCTTAACGTTCTTCTTTGACCATTTACCTCGAGGCCTTGGTCAATCTGTGAGATTCTATCACCTGCTTCCCCGGTGTCCGACATCGCGAGCACTCCATCTCCTCTGCCGATTTTTGTATGTCAATCCCTCCCCCTTCTCCACCCGCCTTGATTAGACTGATTGGACATGGTAATACCGCACCCGCAACAGTGTTAGCGCGTTGTACTCCGAGTTTACTACGTTTCCTCTCTCTGACACATTACATAAACACCTCGATCTTTTCCCTCCGATCTCCTTATAAGCCTTCTTCACGTCCCACCTTGTTCCGGGTCCCACTTTATACTTATCTATAAGGCTCGAGCCCGCATGTGTGGGATTTAGACGTTCATTCCCTTTTTCGGCGAGTGGTTGCCCGGTACCACCCCTCTAACGAAGGAATCCTCCTGTTGGTTCCTTATCTTATCCTTTTAACCTACATTTTGTTTGTCTACCGATATCCGTTACCCCCAGGCTTCTTTCGCCTCCAGAAGAGTGTACCTGCTACCCCCCTTTTCCCCCCAAGTTGTTCACTCGGTCTAAAATCAAACCAAAACTCGCCGGTCTCCTACTCCCCCTTTTTCACAGACACTTTGACGGCCCCCAGGTTTGACGGACGATTCTCTTCTTCAGGATATAACTGGACGGATGTCCCCCTGAGTATCTGTCCGCTCGACAGGGCACTGAAAAGTAGCATGACTGACCCTCCCCCTCTCACCTTTCGGTGTGCGGTATCCCCCTCTCCACCCTCTTCTTTCCGGAGGGGATTTATTCCCTTCCGCGATCCCGGACTACCCCCCGACTTGAATATTCTGTCGTGATCGGATAAGGCCAGTCGTGCGATTTCCCTTCTCCCCATTTCACTTCGACGCTTCGCCTTTCCAGTCCCTCTCGGTCTTCCCCCCCACCGCCTGCTGTTTTTTCCACATTAGCGATCGTCCCCCCTGTTTGATAGCGGGTAGGATTCCGTCCTCCTTCCCAGCTTATGTTCAGCTCGCTGTCCTGATCACCTCTTTTTGTGCGTACACCATTTTTATGTTTTAATTCCCCATCTAACCCTCCCAACTGCGAGTCTGCCGTTTTCCCTCCCCCCTTTGATTGAACGGTAGATCACACCCACCCCTTCTTGGCCCCGCATTCTTTTTGTATATCCTAAACCGTAGAAGCTGGCTTCTCCCGCCCTCTACCCCCCCCCCCGCTGCACTTGCTGGAGCATATTTGCTAGACAATAATTTCCCACTAGTTCTTGCTTGACCAACAAAAACATATGACGTTTTTCTTCCGTAGAATGCCTGCCATTTTTCTCCTTTTATACTCATCGCAAAGATCTCCATTTCTTAACCCCCTTATATAGTGCCCCCCCCTGGGTGAGGGGGCCAACATTTTTTCCTTATTGGTTGTGATGGGCCGTATGCCCAATCACAACGTCTCCAAGACTTTTGTGCAGTTCCCCACCGGCGCTCTAGGAAGCTTTTCCTTTTTTCTTCACCCCCCTCTTGTATTTTTCGCCTTTTCTTTTCCCGTTCTTCACACACCCCCGCCCTCCTGAGGTTTGTTCGCCCAATGCCGTCCTGTCCTTCGATTTCGTTTCTGTGTCGGACGTAGAATTGTTTGTGTGGGTTGCCCCCCGTCCCATGTCCGGTGTTGATATCCCCCCAAATGGTTTGTCCTTGCTTGGTAGTTTTTTAATTGTTTTCCACTTTCACCCAGACATAACCCCCCTTCTTTCTCTGACACGATGGAACTTAGGGCATTACCATCCGGAGCCCCGTCTCCCCCTTATAATTGGTTTCAGCCCCCCACGTCTTTGGTTGCTCACGGGTTCCCGGCCTCCCCTAGTCCGGAGGAACCTCCACCGTGTACTTTCCCCCCCCGTTTCAAAATGCTCGCCTGCCCCTTCTTCCCTGTGTCTCCTTTAGAATGGGTAAGTATTGCCCGCTTACTTCTTTCGCTTGACCCCAGGCACTCAATTTCCAGAAAGCTCCGTGCTTTTGAACACCCCCCTTTCAAAGGGTTTATATAATGTGCAGTTTTCTGTCTCACTAACCCATCTTGACCCCAGTTGTTAGCCGGATCCTTCCCCGTTTTTGAACTGGCGACCCTCCTGTCTCAATGATTTTCTCCGCACGCGACTAATACCTCTGGATCCTTTTCCCGTCCATTGGCCGCAATTGTTGACCTCTTACTTGCTTCCTGTTAACACGCATGCGCGTATAAGTTCTGGTATGTGTAGTCTTTATACCCCCCGTTACGGCAATTCCAAGGAAGTTCTCCCTTTTTTCCCCTCCCCAATTTCGATTATCCCCCCCCGGCCCTCCCCATTCTCTCCCGTCTGACCCTCTGAGCAATTTTCCCCTACCTTCCCCCATGATTGCAGCCCCCCGGAAATTGTCCTATAGTCCCGTCCATAAGGACTTTTTGCGACATTCCCTCCCCCCCAAACTTAGTGAAGACTAAATTCTACTCCTACCCATCACTCCGCATTTATTTACTTTCCGTTTTCCTGGTTTTTCCCAAATTAAGTTATTCCATTTTAACGCTTCTTGAGACGATCTCTCTTCCTTCCCCTCTTCCTGTGGGTTGAGAGATCCTTCTCCCGTCTCCTTCACATGGATTGAAAGGACATTTCCCAACTTCATCTTCCCGGTTCCCCTTCAGAGTTTTCTTTTTACAGATGAGCAATTACCCCCTCCCTTCCCCCTCTGGTTTTGACGCTGCTATTGTCATACAATCTTCTTTTGCCAGTCATCATCGGGAGTCGGACTCTAGTTCACCTGAGCTTGGACCTTCTTGCTCGCTTTTTTGCGAGCAAGTGGGTTTACCTTTTCTCATTGAAACCTTGGCTTTGCTCCCAACCCCCCCTAAGAAAAACCCAAACAAACCCCCCAAAAAACCCCCCCAAAACCCCCCCCATCCCCAACCCCCCCAACATTTCCTTCACGCGTGGTTTCGCCCCCAGAGATCTCTTCCATGTCTTTCTTATTCCCTTGTTTTGTTTTTATTTTGTTTTTTTCATGTATTGTGTTTTGTTTTCCTATGTTGTTATTTCAAGTGCCCCCAGCTGCAAGAATTGCTTCCCAGGACCTTGTCGTCCTTGGATATGATGTCGAGGGTTTTTAATTTTCTTCGTTGAAGGGAGGAGTCCCGGTATTTCTTTTCCACGAGAGATTCATCGGGAGGTTCCCTCTGTGGTTGTTTCTGACGGTCCGTATTGCCCTTTAACACCAAATTTGGTGGTGTAATGCCATTGGCCCCCTTGTTTCATTCTTTTGGTTTGCAATTGACCTTACGCGAACTAAGGTCCCACTCTCCCTTCTTTTTTTCCACGTTTCCGTCCTTCCTTCCATTTGACAAATGAACCCTCTTTCACATTTTGGATTACGCTTACTCCCCCCTCTTCGTGACTGGTATAAACTTCCACTTTTATTTTCTTCCCCTCTTCTTAGTTGGATAGATCCTGGTAATTTTCATGCCCTTTTTTTTCCAGTGGGTCTACGAACAAGCTTGTCTTTTTCGGTCCACATCGATTCCCCCCCCTCCCCCCAATGCCCCCCTCCCCACAAATTTTGGATTCCCTGAAAGATGGCTTGCGACAGTTCCCCTTAAAGACCCGGCCCCATCCCCCGGGCGGCCTCTTGAATTTTTCGTGCAAACCCCTCGTCGTCGGTTTTTTTCTCCTCTATTCTTTCCCTAATATCCCACACTCTCTGTTTTTTGCCTATTATTCCCGCGCCTGTTTGACTACTCTTGCTCTTGTACTGCGGGTCTTTCATTCCGACCGGACTCACCCCCCTTATTGAGCCCAACCCCCTGAATCCCCTCCTCTAGGTTGAAGCAACTTCGGCTCCCTTCCGTACCGGCTCCTTGCACGTGGGGATGAGGTCACTGTACTTTCGTAATTCATGAAGTAATTACCAGGTCTTTTCCGATGATTTCCAAGCCGACGCCTGGATTGTGAGATCGATTTTGTCAATCCCGTCCTCAGGATTTTGTTTTTCTCTTTCTTCTTACAGGCGCTCTAATTTTTTAATTATCGCCCCCAAAGCTTCCCCGGTTGTTCCCGCACCTCTACCCAATCAAGATTTTGTGTTCCCTTTTGTCTAGCAGTTTTTGGCGCTGGTCCTTTAATTGGAGCACCTCCCAAACGTCAATGGTTTTTATCCAAAACGCTTGCGCGAGGACCCTCCAATGCATCCTGCCCCCCACACCCCTGCTTAAGGCTGGTTAAACCCCATTTGCACCCATGCTACTTTCCGCGTCAATGTTCCCCTGGAGCTCACTTTGTTATCCTCGTTCCGGATTTCCCTTTCCTCCCTCCCCGCCGTTTTCGGAAATATTTGCTCTGTCTTATACTTACCATTTGGCCTGACTCGCGAGCCCGTCCATCCTCATGTGATCCCTTTTGCTCCTTCAATACTTCACTATTTCAAGTCATTGATATCGGTTTATGAGAAGGAATGGTAATTCCCTAAAAAGCAATGTGATCTATTTGAATGGCTCGAATATTAATTTTTCTGCGATACATCTGGTCCGCACCCTCCTTTCCCTTCTATCTCCTTCACCTCACGTTGCCATCCTATTGGGCGGTGTCACTTTTACCTTGAGAAGTCGGATCCTTTCCCTCGGGTGGGATTTTTTCCCCCCTCTCTATACGTGCTGTCAGCCCTTTTGACTTAGGTCCCTCTTTTTTCCCGCTTAACCCCGCTTTTTGCAACGGTCATTCTGTTCCAATATAATCCTGTTTATTGAGGTTAGATAAGGTAAAAAACCCTTCTTTTCTTTTTGATACTCTAGCTTTTCGTTCCCCAACCCCGTAAGTAAACCCCCAAGGCTGCCTCCAGTTTCGCGCCAGACCTCAAACACGCTGCTGTTTCTTTCGCTCCCCCTTTCCTAGAAGATCCCCCTGTGAAAGGCCCAACGGGACCTTCTATCTTCCTTCTTCAGGAGATTCTACGTTATCCCCTTACGGCCTTCATTTATCTAAGGTCCTCTTCTACTTTAACAATTGAAATGCATCCTTTCATTGACCAAAGCGCTTCCCTTTCTTGTCAGGCTTCCACTCTTGCATTAAAAGCTGCTATAATGCGGGTACCCGTCTTTCCGAGCTGACGGCTACAACCCAAAGCTTCCCCTTCCCAGTTTTTTTGTGATAGGCCGTATTCCAACTAGTGCCGATTAATATGCTATCAACTTTCACCGGCCCCCCACCTTTCGCTTAGAAGGGCAAGACTCGTCCCCCAACCGCGCCGTCTTTTCCCCTTGAAGCGACTAGTAACCCCTTTTTGATCTCTTGTCTTTTTCTCCCCGGCAGCGTTTTTGAGGATGCTGTTATTTTCCTCTGCACCCTCTGGTCTTACAACTCTGTTCGGGTTTTTCATCGCACATCGCCCCTGATCGAAGTAGTCCCCCTATTTGCTTTTTTCTAGGTCTTTCTCACTGACCCTTTTTGATAACGCCCTTAAACCGTATAATTTCTCTGCCCGCCCTTAACCACCTTTTCCCCGTGCGGGCTTTTCCACTGTCCGAATCCTCCACGGTCGTCCTTCTGTAAATCCCCAATCTCGATTTATTACCCTTCATTCCCCTTCTTTCTTATCCGTTATCCTCCCTCCCACGCACCACTCTTTCCCCGTCCCTCCCGGGCTTCCCTTTTCGGAGCGGATATCACCAAATTTTCTAAGGGTTTTTTGCGGCGGTTCTGTTTTTCTCCAGTAAGCCCAATCTTTCCTTCGCCTTCAGGTTCGCCGAGCTTTTTAACCCATTAGCTTTGGGAGTGAGTTCATTATCCCCCCAGTCTTCGAATGTTTTTTCTCCATGCCTGGCGCGCCGCTGGTCCGTTCGCTCTGGAAGCTTTCGTGCTTGCTGAAAACGGCCCTCTTTATTGTCTATCCAAAATTTTTGCGGTTTATGGTGTGTTCCTCGCTTTAATGAGCCATTAATTCTTGTAGTACTACAAAATCTGGGCGATTTGCTCCCCCCTTCCTATCACGTGCCAGCTCACAGTCCCCCCCAGGCTTTACGGTGACTCCTCTTCTTTCACGCGATTTTTTTCTTGAAATCCCCCCCCCCTTGTTGTGTGACCCATTCAACATCGACTCCTCGTCAAACGTGGTCCCGCCCTGAGAAGTTGTTCAGCGTGCGACTTCCTATCGAGGTTTTTTAACCTTAGCAAATCCTTCACGCCTCTATACACCACCTGTAAACCCCTTTTTTTATCCCTTTGGAAGGTCTTAGTGTACACGCCCCCAGGATGAAGTCTCGGCGATTCAAGTTCAATCCCCCCGGTCGCCACGCCTGTCCCAAGAGCTTTCCGCCACCCGACATCCTTCCTCATGCTTGCTTGCTTTCAGGTTTTTGGCGCATTTCTTGCTGCTTCTGTAAATGTCCCCAGCCTGCTCTTTTGCAGCTGTCTGGCATGTTTTTGATCCACGACGTTCCCTTCCCCCCCACGGCAGTCTCCGGCACCCCAGCACTTCTCACCCCCCCCACTCTTTGCCCTGTAGCTCGGCGACCTTTTGCACTTTTCCAAAGATTTCCAAGTACTTCTATAGACCTTGCTCTTTTTTCGAATAGGCCGTTCCCCCCCACCTTTGCCCCGCGGCGTAAATTGCTTATCCCCGTTAACCTCGCCCTTCTACCCGTTCTTCTTTGCCGGTCAATCATTTCATTCCATTTTACCTTTCGGCGCAACCTTATCTCTCTTCCACTTTTTTTTTGTTTGAGAGTCTCTCGTACGCGATCCCAATGGAATGAAGTCACACTCCAGCGGAACTTTTCTACAAGTGCGTGTGTTGTTTATCCCCTCTGCTCACGCGTGCACTTACCACGTGTTGACTTCTTCTAACGCTGATGCACTTCGTCGGAAGGTCCCCTGCAATCTAGGAATTTCCCTACGTTCCTTGTGGTCGACGATTTTCTTCGTGCCTGGGAGACTTTTACATTGCTTGTTGCAAACACCCGCCAAACCTGCCTGCTTGCCCCTTTGGAAGCCCTCTACCCCATGCAATTCCGCTTGCGTTTTTTCAGAGTGGCCATTGACTTTCAGTCATTGACCCTTTTCCCCCATGCGCCTTGACCTTTGGGTAGCCCGAGGTTATCAGTCCTTTTTCCCAGCGTCTTTAGCCATTTCTGAGTGGCCATTTTTATGCCAATGCACTGTTTTTCTCAGCTGGCTAATAGGGTTTGCTTTTTCCCCTGAGTCACTCACTTTTCCTGGATATTCACCAATTGAAGTGCCACGCACTGCACAGGATTTGCGGGGCATAATACGCTTCCTCCCTTGGGCACCCCCACCTTATAATTAGTGTACGTTTTCCGTCAAGTGGAAGTCGTTCAATGTCCTTACATTTTGGATTTTTATGTTTTCCGACACACAAAAAGGCCTTTGGGCCCTTGTCCCCCGCAGTTCTCGATCACCTTTTCCCTTGGTATGACCTAGGCAGATTTGTCCGCACAGCTTATGGATTGCGTGGCCCGCGTATTCAAAACTAAAATTCCTACAAATGTTTGATCTAACATTACATTTTCTGGGGCGACCCTCCCAGACTACAAAGCATCTGCGCATTGTCGCGGCCTTTTCGACATAAAAAAATTCTTGAGGGGTTTACGTCCCGAACGACCCTCTCCTACAGCTTGGTGTAGAGTCAGGTACAGCGCTTTGTACGCCTGATCTTGGTTTTGAACCCAGGTTTGCAGCGGCCCCCGCACCCCCCTGAGGATACACATCCCTTCTTCTGGAATCCCCCACAGTGGATGCTTGTAAGGAAGTGGATCTATTTTGGATCTCGAGGAGAAGGTAAATGGCATTCATTCATTCCTTCCTTCCCTTTCTCTCTTTGCGAAGAGTGGATATGAGTACGTATTTTGAACATCGTCCCTTTGCCAAGGCTTTTCGGCTTTCTTCTAGAATTAGATGCGTTCGGTCTAGTATCAGCTGCACCTCTGTCACTGAGCCCCACATCCCCAATCTGTCTCCTTCATTATTTCCTTCTTCTATGAGGAAGTTTTTTTCCACATACCAAAAATTCACGCGTTGTAAGCCACAGGTGTCTCTAGCTACAGCCCCTTGCCCCCTCGCAGAGGAGCAGTCTACCCTCAGATACCCCCGGGGACATTCCGGTTCCAATTTTTCCCCACCTTCTTGTTGTATAACGTTGCTTCCTGTAGCCAGGACTCCCACTGCCTAGTACTCTCCGCGCCCCCCAGCTCTATAAACGCCTCCACGAGCCGATTCTTTTAGCCTCCCCGTCGATACCCGTGCCTCTTTGCATGCTGATTTTTCCCTGTTAATGTTCCGCCCCCCTAAGTGAGCGCGTTTTCCCACAATGATCTTCCTCCTTTAATTGGTCCCTCCCCCCTGATAGTCCAACAGAGGCGATCATGCTCCCTCTATCTCATACTTCCTTCCGGAAGTTTCCAATTTTGTCAGTAACGTTTTCCTGTCTCTCATTTGTCTCCCTTGACGCTCGGGTGGTCTTTAGGATTCACCCTTTCTGTTTATCAGTGTGACATTCGTGTAAGTGGACTCACTGATCGATCCTTCTTCATTAAGAACGGTGTCAATTGATCTTTTTTTCCTTCCCCTGTTGTGATCTCAATCCTCCCCCCCAGGCGGTGATTCTTCTCTTCGTCCCCGACGTTCCATCCACGGTTGCCCCCTCACGGCCTTACTCTAAACATCCAAGCTTCGCCATTGGGCTAGAGTCCTTATTCGACTGTTACCTTCAAAGTGTCTGGCATTCCTACGCTCCTTCGTCTCCGACCACACCGTTTCTTTCGGACCCTCTTCAATTGAGTACCCCCTACTTGATCGCCCGGGACCCCCTCTCTTCCTCTCAATTCCCCACCAGCTTTTCACTTTCGGGTTTTCGGATGCCATTTCTGCCTTTCCCCATACTCCTTTCCACTGCAGTTTTTTTGCGGATCCTCTAACACAGATTCTTTAACTCGAGTGCCGCCCACCCCCCCCCCCGTTTCCCCCCTAGCTATAAGGCCATCGCCCGGCGCCTCTGCACCGCAAACTATAACCGCTCCCTATTTTATCATCCTCCTCCCGGTCTCCAACACGCGCGCGGAAGAAACAGCGGATTCTTCCTGTTTAATATGCTTGGCGGAGTTCTCGCCCAGTTTTTGCCTGTGATGCTTGTTTCTCGAGCACTAGGTTGTGGGTCCTTCCACAATAGGTTCGGGTGTTTTCATTTCTCCAATTCCATCCATACTCCCCGGCGCGGAATGCCCCAACCTCCGGTGCCCGCCCAGGTCTCTCCCAAATCTCGATGCCGCTTTTAACTTTTTTCAAGAAACTGTTCAGCCCGGACCATCCCCACAAGCTTTCACCGTGTCTTGTTCTGAACCACCCACGTGCGCCATCCACCCTGTTTTCTTCAGAGCTTCCCACGTGCCCCCTTGTATTTCCTCCTTAATGCCAATACGTTCTCCCTCATCCAGGTCTTGATTTGCGTCCACCCGTGCCTCTTCCCTCCCGGCGGTTCACCCCTGTTGGCTTAGTTGCTTTTCTTTTCCATTTTTACTCAAGCTCCCCAGCACAGACGTGAAGATTTCTTTTTGCCTACGTCTCGTCCCAAACCCGTCTTGATGCCGGTCAGATATGCACCCCACCTCGCCTTTGTTTCGCCTGCGGCGGTCCCCGTCTTGGTCGTTTTGCGATGTTGCCTTGCCCCACCATCTTGTAAGTCTACCCCCCTGTTGGCGGGTTGTTTTGAATCTTGCCACTGCAAAGATTTGTCGTTACCCCTCTGGCCTACGGGGCGAACAATCGTACGCTTAGTCTTTCCGCCCACGCTTTGTTTCCAGGCTGTTCATAAGCGTGGGAAATCCCACAAGCCCCTGGCCATACTGTGCCTTTCCCTCCCCCCTTATTTACTTAGATGACCCGATGCTCAATGTTGCCGTCTCTCTTACTTCTCTCGGGCAACCTACTTTCCCCTGACCAGAAGAGCCTGCCCACCACTTCCCCCCTCTACTGGTTCCGTGTCCCCCAAACACCCCAAGTGTTCTCCAGATGATCCAGTTTTTACCTTTCACCAGTACCCCCTTTAACGAATCCTCCCTGAGTTTTTCCTAAATCCCTCCCTCTTGAGTCGCTTTTTTACATTTTCGCCTCAATCGCCTTTCTTTTACCTGAC
>Ga0179593_1555210_pt1 | contig 11750 bp, 11 predicted proteins | sample CZODoug2_1_08_16_FD_185931 | JGI IMG/M metagenome (GOLD analysis project Ga0179593, IMG submission 185931) | Vadose zone soil fungal communities from Angelo Coast Range Reserve, California, USA - CZODoug2_1_08_16fungal (PacBio error correction) | ecosystem: Environmental > Terrestrial > Soil >... | reverse complement strand
TTTGAGCTCTTCTTATTGACGGAGACTGGCTCGCCGAGAGAGGATTTTGCTGATTACTCCCTCCCAGCGGAGGCCCTTCTTGTTACGAGAGCGCCCCTCCAAGCTTAGTTCAAAACATCCTGCGGCTTAAGTTTTGCTTGTCCCCCATCCCTTTATTCCGGTACTCACCTTCTGGTATATGGAACGGGACCCGAAAGACCTGCTTCTCAGAAGGCGTCCCCAGTATATGGCTCCTGTAACACGATCCGCTTCCGTACAACAGAGCACCCTCCTACAGCGAGTGTTCCTGCACCATCACGAATTTTCATATGCCCTTTGCCAAAGAATCTCAGACTGTCACCGAATAAACCATCGTAGGTGTATCGCACCTCGGCCTTCGGTCCCTATCTACCGTCCAACATGACCCCATCACCGCGTAGATTTTGGATGATGTCCCATTCGGGAACTAGGCATGTTTCAATTATTTCTTGTAAGGCATCCTTTGCCCTTTCCGATCGGACGAGTTTCCTCGTTTAGGTATTCAATTCGTTTTTTTGATCGGTTCCTGACCATTTAGCAACCAGTCTTCATGACTCACATACAGAGGATTCCATGTGCGATCTTTTTTCCGGTCGTCGGCTGAGGAGTTTTTCCCTCCCCGGATGTATAGACTGTAGGCTACCCCCTGTTTGACATTCTCTCCCTGCGGCAAAGATCCTTTTGATTGTTCCCTCTTTTACACACTATCCTTTCTCTTTCTCTTTTATTTCTCCTCTTTAGTTTATAGTCGAGAGGAAAAATGCCTCCTTCTTCGAAGTCGGACCCCCCTTTCCAGTAATTGATTGCAAGCATTCCCCTAATCCGATCGTTTTAGAGTAATTCTCATTATTTCCCCCCGATGATCTTTTTAGCTCTTAATCCGACGACGACAAGACCGAATGGTTTGGCCTTCCATTTTAAAGGTGACCGCAGCTCCTAGACGTACCCAACTCGACTTGGCAAAATCCTGGCGCGTTCCCGATCCTTCCAGATTTTTCTCAGGTTTTATTGGTGTTTGCCTTTTTTTTCCCCGAGATAGAATCATATTTTATTGGCAAGAACCCCATTTCGAGTTTTCAGATTTAGTCACCTCTCTCCCCGATGTCCTACCACTCCTCGCTGACCTGGATTTCTCTTCAAAAGAGCATTTACGTTCCAGACTGTGCCCAACCGAGACGTGTTTGCTAGGTGCCTTTCTTTTTTTTTTTGTCTTCACCGTTACTGTCAGTCTTTTGATTTCCCATTTCAAAGAGAGCTCTACCTGGCACGGTAATAATCCCAGCTTCTTATAATCCTTACCCCCCCCTATAGCCTTGCACTAACCGCTGCAGAAGCCTCTCTATACCCCCCCATATATTCTTTCCCTTTCACCAGAAAGTAATTGCAGGCTCCTCTGTGACATGTGATTTGAACAACTTTTTTACGACTCGGATGTCCTTCGTCTTCGAGCTGCGCTCGCCTCGTATACCCCTCCCGGATCCAATAGAGATATCTCTGCTGAGGACAGCTTGGGTTCAACCGCTTGACTCTCCCGAGGAGGGGTACTTCTTCTTTCTTGTATGTGACCCCCAACCTTGGCAAGTATGATAATACGCCGCTTTTAAACCTCCCTTGAGTTACCGGGCACTCTACTTCCAAATAGTTTTATAAATGACATAACTATTGAGAGATTGTTTTTTAGTTGATTTTTACACCCACCTTTGATGTCGTGTCATGCAGTCAGGCGGCGATATTATCCCCTCAGTTTCAGGAGATTCGTATTCTATTAAGTCCTTAGACCACTAGATACTAGAATTTGTGAGAGGCCACCTTGCGCTTTTTCGTGCCGCCAGAGGGTGCTAATTCCAGTCAGGGAATTAGAGTCTCTCCCTCCCCACCATCCCATGTATGCCACCCGCGAATCGACCTTCCGAACCTTTTGAGACTTTTTTCACTGATTTAAGCAGGCATTCAGGTCTCTGTGCATTATCAACTTTCGCCCGTTTTTTGAGATCTAGATCCCCTTCTAGAATTAAAGCTGACTTTCTAAATTCACACTAAACAACTCATTCTCCGGCTCATGGTCATTAGAGATCCCGTATCCTCGCGTCACAAAATCATCCCGTCGATCTTATTTATCTCATCATACCCCCAGATATCCGGTAGTTAGTGATAGGATTTCCCACCAGTTCCTTAGCTTGCGGAAACCTTCCTGAAAGGGACGTTCCTTTTCCTCCGTTTTTTGATCGAGAACGTACGGATCATTCAGGGTCTTCGCTCGAACCCAAAGTTTGAGACGAGCACAACCATGCAGATTGAGATCTGGGCGATGAGTGGGGCTTTTAACGAAGAGAGGCCCCAGAGGCCTTGTTGACCCCGGAGACGGTCTGCCTTTTCGAACATGCCTTCCTATGTCCAAGAGCGTCAAAAGGTGGTTATTTTTCTCCTAGTCTTTTTACCCTAGCGATTCTTGCCATCGCCAGACTTTTTTTACAACCTTTATATTGGCCCCACACATCTGAAAATAAGAATGACCCCAACATTTTATCCTAATCCTATCTATTAGGCTTACACCAAAATATTCATGCGTCTTTTGAGGCAGTTTTTGATGTCTCCAGTAACGACGCCTATTTTCGTTTAATATTCTTCGGGCCCAAGTGACCCCTGAGGTACTACGCTTCTGGGAGAATCTGGCTGACCTAACCTTTCATGAGGGTTCATCCTCCTACCCCTGGTGTCCTCTAAGTTGCCCGCGAGTCCCGTAAAGGGAAAGATTCGTCCCTTTGCCAGAACTTAAATCGGCAGCATTCCTCTTTCTTGGAGGAAGAACACATTTTAGTTCGGAGTGAGCCCCGCCTCGCAGAAGAGGAAAATATATTCTTCTGTAAAAGTTTTGTAAGACCCAATTGATCCCCCCGAGCGCCTCTAGTGACAGCACCTCCCTCCAGTCGCAATAGCAATGTCCCGCTAGGATGGAGCTCGGTTATTCCCTGCGGCGCCCTCTTAATAACATAATATTCAGTCTTGCAATTCAGTCTTGCGTGACCAGTTCCCATGACCCCATTATTTCCAGCATGAGATTTGCTCTCGGAGGGATCTGGTTTTACCCCTAGAATCGATCGGAGATGACCGTCACCCAAAATGGATATCCCAGGTCCCTCACACCCTAAAATGACACACAGATGTTTAGGGACAATTCGTCCCAATATTCGGACCTGTCTTTGTCGGCAATGTGACCGCCTTACGACTCAGTTCCATTCCCTATTTAGTTAGCATTTTTGTGTATGACGACCTACTCCTTCCGGGTCTGCCAATACACTTATTCATCTCTTTCCGCACCCCGTGACCCCAGGTCAGCATCGAATCACCCCTTAACACGACTACTCCCCCTTATGATGGCCAATTGATTAGCCCAGTTGGAGATTTGTCATCGACCCCTGCCTTCTTCTAGAGGATCTGCTTAAACACTAGGGTTCTTCATTTTTCCCTGATTTCTGATCCTCTTCAAGATCGCCTTCCGACCTCTCAACAACCATCACCCCATGTATGATTCCCCATTACGGCTATTTTTCCTGAACTTTCCTTCAAAGGATGAGTAAAGGTCACCTTTTTGGAGATCCCGGACGTCGCTGTTTCATGAAGAATATAAATAACCCTTGCCCTCCGAAACTGGTTATTTGGAAACATCCGTTCGCTAGAGCGTCGCAGGCAGTTCTTTCGGGAATAAAGTATCCCGACCCCCAGACCCACCAAAGTTCCCAAGATTTCGATCCCAGACGATACTCCTTCTGCAAAGTCCGCCTCCACTCACTATATGCCCCTCTAGTGCGAGGTCCTGTTGCTTTTAAATACCCATTTTCCCCTTCCAGATAGAAGAGATTAATACATACGCCTCTCCCAAGACTGTTTCCGATAGTCTCCTAAGTAGTAGCATCACGAGCCCCCCATCAAAGGCAATTGAATACCGAAAGCCCGCTCGACCTCATAGCAATCTCACGATGGTTCCCTGGTTTTGTTTTTCCATCAATTTTTTATGTTCTTATTCCGCCAACGCGGTTGTCTATTTACTTCTTTGTTCTTTCAGAACCTCCCATGTAGCACTTTTTCCATAGTTTTAAGCGTCATTATTTTATTGTAGATGTGTTTCCTCAAAAACCTCTTTTCAGTATTTTCTGTACTAATTTCTTTGATTCGCTTCCTGCTGCTCTTCTGTTTACGTCTTCCGCATGATAGGTTGTGCTAATGGTCGCTTGAGTTAGCCCCCCCAGGTCTTGAAAAAGTCCTTCGAGCCTTGAAGAAGATGTGGGGCATGTCACATTTTTAAAGAAGTTTCCCTTTTGCCGAATCATGACCCCTTGCAATTGAACTCTGTTCGGCAACTTATTAAATCTCTATTTCACATATTAGCGGAGAAATTTACCCCCTCTCCTTCCACGAGATAACACAGGACCCCTATTTACCTCCGTAAGTTTTTTGTTGAGCCCTTCGATCCTGGTTTTCACTAGGACGTAGATCTCTCTTGATCTTGAATTCTTTGTGGCGTTACGTATGGCCATCCCCTGGCGTCCAAAGTTCTAGGATTGAATTTGCAATTCGGAGTAATTTAAACGTAAGTACCATAATCTTCTGTCCCCTCTTTATGAAGATAGACATCGGAGAGCTCTGAAATGTAGAACGCACTTTCAGACGCTGACTACCCCTCCTCCTTGCGTAGGAAGACCCTATCGGCAGAAACGTTCACCCCCCTACTGCAAATGCACTCTATTTGTTTTTAGGTCGCAGAAGGCAGCAGGGGAGGGTAAAGACTAATCCGAAACTGTGTATGCCTTAATAACTTTCGCCCCGAGCTCACTACCAGCTACGTCGTCCTTCTTGAACCAGATTTCCCCAAATAAATCACGCTAGATTGTTAGGGGAGATTAACCCTGGTATCTAGTGCAGTCTCATTGTCAGGGCCTCTGGATTTGAATACGTCACCGATCGGACCTACGATATGATTCGGAGCGTCCCTCCTAAGTAGAGATTAGTCGATCCCCCCTTTGATTTATGTTGATCCAACTATTGGTCTCATTCTTCCGCTCATCGGAATTATGGCTATGGAGAGTTCCTTCTTCCTTTATGATTTTTACCGCCCCAGTTCGCCGCGGTTCTTTGAAGATGTCGGTAACTTAATGCTACCCCTCCCGGGCGACATCTCAGCGCTTTTTTTTCCCAATCTGACACAAGTTACGTGCGGAGTTTAGTATATTTTCTCTATGACGAGCGATCTTTTTTCCCCTTCGTCGACGTCTCCAGTTTCTGATCTGGAAGTCGCGTTCCTCATAGCATTGGTTTTCCGTTTTCGATGAATTTAACACGTTCCTGGCGATTTCCGCAGGAGGCCGACGCCTAACCTATTGTTTTTGCGATACCGCCTAAAGTTCCGGTGCAGAGATTCCATCTCACAATTGGGTTCGTCACTCCCTTCCACTTCTTGGTGGCTTTTCGCCCCGGGACTCCAGAAGTATCTTTTGCGAAGGAGATCTATCTTGCAGGGTCTTACTACCCTTGAGCTGCAGATTTATCCATTATCGAACTCCTAGCCACTGGTCCCTTGCAGGAATAACCCTCCTTATAGCAGCCGTCCACAACTATCGGGCGATCGTTCCGTTGATTTTCTTTTCATGGTCTACCCATTCGGTTTACTGTCTGTACTCGAGTTTAGTAAAAGAGATGCGCCTAGGTGGCAGGTCACCCCCCTAAGCCTCAGTCTGCCGTTCCAGATTCTCTCCCTTTCACCTGTCGACCAACACGGTGATCCGCCGAAAGCCCCCACTCTTAACGACCCTCCTCTTACCTTCCCCCCGTCGCAAGCTCATTTTTAGGAATCCTCCTCTCTGTTCTCTCGAGCGTCAGGGTGCATCTCTCCGATGACCTAATTTTCTCATAGAGAGTTTATTGCCCGCGCAGATTTACGCGGCACAGGCGCGTGTTTTTTCTGCTTGTACGCGTTTTCCCGTCTTTGCCGTTACCTCCTCCATTTTAAACGCAATGCGCGGTTTTAAAGCCCCATCACCCGCAAGTTCAAGTTCAATCCCTCTCTCTGGCCAGCGAAAGGCTTGGGAACCACCATTACGTTCTTTCCTATCGCGCCTCCTTCTTTTCTCCCGGAAGCCGTTTTTGCCTCTTTCTCACGATCAGTCGTTCCGTAGAATTCCCTGTCCTCTTCGTGGCCCAGTTAGCCCCCGAAGCGCGTTTTTTTTTTACAAGCGATACATATTCCCCCCTACTTTCGCGTCTGTACCCCCATGCCCCTTCGCATCCTTCGACCGGTCCCTCCCATTTGGAGTACCGCGTGACAGATATCAGGATAGGTTATGAGTCGTTGGTATATCCAATTCTTTGTTTTTTTTATGTCGAATTTATCTCCTCCTCTTCCCTGCCCGATGTACTTCTAAACTACCCCCAACCCCACTAAACATTTTCTGCCATACATTCCCGGCTTCTTTCACCATTCCGGGTCGCTTCACGGACGATAGCGTAACACATCGTCCTTCTTAGTATGTCGCAGATCCCTGTCAGCTCCCGATTTCCCAGTTGTTTCCTCCCCTGTTCTCCGAGTCCAAACGGATGTTCGGCATATTCTTCTATTTTTTTTGGTGAGAAGATTTTCGGTCAGAATCCGTTTTCCCCCTATCTCCCATGGACCGCTAAATCCTTCAGCTTTGTCGTGCGAGATATTGGTACCCTTGTTGACCGCTCTCAGAGGGGGTTGGTTTTTTTTTTTTTTTCTTTTTGTTCCACCATCGATGACCCTAAGAGGACTCCTATTGTATCCGAAACACCCCTTTTGTTCTTTTTATGTTTAGCAAGTCAGCTTCTGTTTGCTGGCTCTCAAGAGGAGAACCATACCCCACCTTGAAAGGGCCCCAAATCCCGAATGCCCCTGCAGCTCTCAGCGCAGATGACGCGATCGTTGAGAAAATGCTTTTTTTTCAGTTGTCTGAGTTGTATGTTAGGGGCTCAAAGCCAAGTTATATCCATTTACTCATTTTCTCAAGACCCTTTCCTTGAATAGCATTTTTGCGAAGAACTGATGATTGAGGACTTAACTTCACATCTCTGCCCAGATCCTTGGGTTTACAGCCTAATTCACGAGATAATAAGAGCGCCGGAGCGATCCTAATCTCCATGGTGTACTTCAAATATTGGAAGACCCCCCCCCCTATTGACTAGTGTGATTGCGAACTTCCTGATTTCTTTGAGTGGTTTCAGTCCGTCAAGCGTGTTTCCCTTAGGGTTCGTTTTAATGTAAACGGGCTTCCGAACTAATTTTCGTACCGTCTTTCCCTGAGAGAACATCCGTCCCTCTTTGCGAAACGCCCCGCTCTTAGCAGAGGAAGGTCCTGTTTTAGAAAGATTTGGACATCCCATTCCTAATCTTTCCCCGAAGATTTGTTCTCCGCTCCAGTTTCTTAGGACCCTATCAAAATGACCATTTTTATGCCGAATGTTTTTTTGCTCTCTTCAGGTCTTCAGCCTTTTTTTTTTCATGGACAAGTTCCATCTCGTCTCGTGCTCGACTGAGACTATTCACCAATGCCACGACTTATTTTCTCGACCCCCTAATGTCATCTACCCAAGACGTGTCTCAAAGTAAGTAATGAAGAATTTACCCACTTCTTTGTTTCCGTCCCCAGCCGCTGTCCGAAGGCGCCCTCAGGTCCTTTTTCCCCGTCTTATTCTCAGATTACCTAAAAGCTGAAGATCAGTGTCCCCCCCCCCTCCCTCTTATCGACCCTGACAAACAGAAACATGTTTTTTCCATATTCACTAAGTCTCAGCGACTCTGCCAAATGCTAACCACGGATGATTTAGACTCCCCTTTGATGTCTAGTCGAATCTTCGCCCGTTATCTCCGGTAGGCAGGGACCCCCTCCCTAGTTTGTGCCCTGTTAGGCGGTCTGCACGCTCCAAGCTTCTAAGCCACGTCTGGAGAATAGAACACCCTTTCTAATCAAAAATTCGAACGGAGCCCTAGTTCCCATCATAAAGATCCTTCCCCGCCGTCGACAATTTTTAGTCCACCGGAAGCCCCCTTTTCCAGCACCCTCGCCCCTCCTTATCCAATTATCTCCCCTAACTTTCATTTGGTCCAAAGCGTAACACAGAGGCACTAGCTGCGGTCATGGTAATGTCCCCTCCCCTATTCTACCCTTTCTCGATAAAATTCCCCCCGTGATTCTCCTGGTCTCTACTCCTTGCAGGAGCGTCACCAAGTCCTCCCGGTCGCAACCTATGCCTCTCGACCGCAGGGTCCTCCACCTGCCCTTCATCCTCACTGCCTCCCCCCTCTCCACGCTTCCTTTACGTTTTTTTTGCTTCCTTACGCCGCGAAAACACCGCTCGTCTTCGAGCCTTATCCTCCTTGGACAATCTATTTAACAATGGCCTCTCTCCCCCCGTTCCATCTTGGACCTCCCCCCCCTCTACTTCCTACTTCGATGAGTCTCATCTCCTCGACACCCCCACCCTTTTTTTTCTGACTAAGGTTCTCGACCCTTTTCCCCCGCACATGCATTACCCTTTTCACATTCCCCCTTTTTCCCCATGGGTCAGCCCCCGCCTTCGTGCCCTTCGGCGAGGTCTATTTTTTTTATCGACGTGCAGTAGGACTCAACACGGATCCTTGCTTTTTTTCCCTAACTTATCTTGTTCGGCTTCTGCATCTCCCAGCTTTGATAGGGCTTTGCTAGGCATCGAGTGTTCCCGGTTTCCATTCTTGTGCTACTCTATACGACAGTCCGGGCCCCCCCGCGCGTTACCAAGGGACAGAATCATTTTCTTTTTGATTTGCTGGGACGCCGTAGAATGTTTCACACTTCTCCTCCCACGCTTACCTTCCCCAACTTGTTCTCACTGCTGCCTTTCCCGTGTTTATTTCCATTGTCCTTTGCAACAGTGTCACCCCCTGTGCTTGTACCCAGTCATGCGACAAGATCCTCGTCTTCCCCTGAGTGATGTAGTAGGCAGGGAATAGGTTTCTCATCATTTTTTTTTTTCTTTCCCGTGTGTGTACTCGTGGTCCTTTCTGTTATGTACTGGTCATACCTCTGCCCCCCTTGGACCTTCTTCTCACTGAAGCGAGAGATATATAGATCTCTACTAGTCTTGTTCACCTTCCCTTCCTCCTCATTTTCTTTTTTTTTTCAGTCGCTTTTGTTAAGAGCTACTCGTGTGTGGGTTGTTATGTTTCGTGTTAGAGCCTTATTCCATTGACTGCCTCCTTTTCTCTTTTGCGATTTTCTTTTTTTCTTCTCTATTAGGACGCCAGTCTACTTTATGATTATCGTTTCTCTTTACTGTGTCACCGCTTAGTAGCTCCCTCCCCTTTCTGCGTCACACTTGACTCTCATTCTATCATCCACATTTCAACCCCCTCCTTTTGTTCCCCCCTGTTAGTGTGACTCGCGATTCCCCCAGCGCCTGTGCTCCCGCCCCCACCCAGTTGAGGCCCTTCTCGTCCCTTTGCACCCCCCCTTGCATCCCTGAATCGCTGATTCCTGCCTTTTGTTCGAAAGCCGCTCTTCTGTTGAGCCGTACTCCCAGTGAACGCGGAGAAATAGTCTAGCGCGCCCTACTCCGCCCCCCCCCCACCGGCAAGAGCTACCAGCGACGTTTATGCGCTCCGAAAGAGCGGCCAGCAGGCCCCCCGTCACTCCAGAGTCCACCTCCCCCAGCGGCTGTTAGGTGGCTCTACTCGCCGCGTTTGATTGCCATTTCTCTACCACTCCTTGGCGACCGATGACTGATTCTGCACCACCATCTTTTCCTGCCCCCCCCCCCCAACCCCCCCCCCTTGTTTACCTGCCTCGGATGCTTTTTTCCCACCACCGTCACTAACCCCCCAGTTCTTAGTTCTTGATTCGATGGTGATTAGAAATTTTTCTTCGTTTTTAGTGTCTTAAGTTCTATTACTGGCCAACCCAATCTCTACCCCCCTTTTTACACCCCCGACTTTCCCCCAGTGGGAATTTCCGTGGGGTTTGTACTTTCGACATTTTGTTCCCACTATTTCCCCTGATGAGTTACACCTTTTCCCGCCCCCCCTTTTTTTTTTAGTTTGTGTTTCCCCTTCTTTTTCTATCCTCCCCATCCACCAAGTTGCTTCCCTTTCCCCTGTGTCACCCTACCTCCAATCTTAACTCCTTCGGATCTCCTGAAGATGTTCATCAACCCACCTGGACGAACCCCTCATCGCTTACCGTAGCCTGGTCCGTATGCGGGTACCCGAAGGCTGGCGCCTTATCTCCCCCCAATGCCCTTTTAAGTTTTATTGACCAGTTCACAAGTACTGGCTGATGCCAATACCCTCTTCTTGTCCGCGGCATACGCGCCAAGTGCTCACAAGTGTCCTTGTACAACTAGTCTAGGATTATTGACTTATCCAGCATGTCTTCTATGAGGCCGAATGCTTCTACGGTTCCCTAGTTTCCTCTTATCCTCCAGTAAAATAGAGTAGATACTGCCTCACCCCCGCCTTCGTTCTGGCGCACTTCGCTTTTCCGTGTTTACAGACTGGACTTATGTTCCCCCCCCTACCCCCCCAACACTCCCCCCTCCACCCCCCCCCACCACACCCCCACCCCACAACACCCCCTTACACCCACCCCCCCACCCCCCAACAGCAGCCCCAACCACACCCAAAAACCTCCCCCAAGGACCCACCCGCAACACGGACCCCACATACCAGCCCAACCAAACTTCCCCCCACCCCCCCAACCCCCCCCCCCACGACACCCCCTTAAGTGCCCCCCCCCCCCCCCCCCCCCCCCCCCCCCCCCCCCCCCCCTTGTTTTTTCCCCCCCCACCCTGTTCTGGGTCCAGCCCCCCCCGGTTCGTCTGCCCCCCCCCCCCCACCCCCCCCCCCCCCCCCCCCACCCCCCCCCCCGTCGTTTTACTTTGAATTACGGTTTCCCCCTCCTCTTTTTTAAGCCCCCTGTCGTGTTGATAACACTTTTTTGCGGAGTCTGTGTTTGGATGCCCCCCCCAGCCCCCCTTCCTTTATGTGGCCACTCTTCACCAGCATAGTCAACGCCCCCCCATTTAAGTTGTACTTGAGGAACACTTTGTCAGTTTCTTCTACATGAATTTCCTTTTTCCCCCGTATTTGGTAATGTCAACCTTTTTCTCCTTACACAGGTTTTCGTTCCTAATCCCCTACAACCTTGTCAGCCCCACGTAAGAGCTATGTTGCCCTTCTCCCGCAGACTTCCCTGCTGGTTTACATCCGTTCCGCATCACTTGCTTTCCCTGTTTTTCGCCCTCCCTTTACGTCCCCACGACACATTACTGGGTCGCTTCCTGAATATCCCCCTTAATTCAGCATTCTCTTAACACGCGGGGCGTCCCCCTTTTTTGACCCCCCCCTCCCTCAAATATGACATAGACTCTGTACCACTGCGAGGCAAAAGAAAGCCTCCCTCCCCTTCTGATCTCAGTTTTACCTTTCGTGTTTACCCCACATATCGACTCCCCAGATCGAACCATGACTCGCATTTCTCATTACTCCTTGGCCCACCCTTTTTTTTGGACGGCGTTTTCCGTACTGCCCTTACCATTTTTTTTTTTCCCCTGTTAAATTTCTTTGATTTTACTTCAGGGGAGGCCCTATTTCATTCGCAGGTCCCCGTAGCCTTCCCTTTCGGCGAATACCGACCGCAGACCTTGCAGGCTCTCTGAGTGAAAATTATTCATCTGCTTTTTTATCAACT
>Ga0179593_1526494_pt1 | contig 11750 bp, 10 predicted proteins | sample CZODoug2_1_08_16_FD_185931 | JGI IMG/M metagenome (GOLD analysis project Ga0179593, IMG submission 185931) | Vadose zone soil fungal communities from Angelo Coast Range Reserve, California, USA - CZODoug2_1_08_16fungal (PacBio error correction) | ecosystem: Environmental > Terrestrial > Soil >... | reverse complement strand
CACCTCTTTTTGGTGTTCCCTTTGTCCCGCCCCCCTCTTTTCCTTCCTAGTATATGCTCATAATTTTTTTTTTCAGGAGAAATTTATATTTTTTTTTTTTTCTTTTTTTTTTTTTTTTTTTTTTTTTTCCTCCAGTTTGTTGTGCTACTTCTTTCTTTGTTTTCTTTTTTTTTTTTTATTTTTTTTTTTTTTTTTTTTTTTTTTTTTTTTTATGCCCCTGTTTCCCCCAACAACTTTCTGGCCGTCTCCCCTTATAGTCTGGTAGGTGTCTTTCACCCCCCCGTTTGGTATTGTGCGAGCACCGACCAGGGAAGCTTCCCTGCCCGGGCCGGCGCAGACTAATTTGGCGGAGCATCTCCTTCGCAAACCCCTCCATCCCTAACATTGCTTGTTCTCACGGGCTACACATCTCTTCTAGACTTTCCCTCTCTCGTATGTGTCCTCGTTTTAGCAGCCTTCGCCGTTTTATTCTTTTCCTCAGGCTCCATCTTTCATTTCCGTATCGAGAGAGCCTTTCTTCAATGCGTGGCAGTCCTGTCTCTTTCTTTAGATACTTTTACAACAGAGACCCGCTGAATTAAATACCAGTTCCCAACTTATCTCTTGCCACCTTTCCGTACCCCCTTGGATTCGTCTCTTGCATTCTTGAACGTCACCTCTACAACCTCCCGGCCGACTACCCTCCTTTGGACACCCGGAGGCCGTCTACTAAATTTGCTAACCCGGATTTATTTTTGCAGGAGTTTTGAACACTTCCCAAATTAACGCCATCACCCCCTACCACCTCCTTTCCCCCTACGTGCGCGACACCCCCTTTCCCCTCGTACTCTCTTTGAGCAATTTGTGGTTCCTCCTCTCTCTCGGGATCCCTTCCCTTCCCCCCTCTAGTCCCCCAGTCATTCAAACGACGGAAGCCCCGAGAATTGAGTGAAGAAGCCAAGATCGCTCCCTGACATCCTTCAATAGTTCCTCTTCTCACCACGACCTTTCTCCTTTATTAGAGGGGTCATGAAGCCCTCTTTCCCCTTCCTTCGTTTTAGCACTCGTTCAGTTCACGGAAATGGTTCTTTCCTCCGCGAGTCCTCTCCTTGAATCGGGATAGAGCCTTTTGAAGTAGATTTGGGATCTTATTTTGTGTATACCCTACTCACATTGCATGTTCTTGAATCTCTGCTATCAATCCCTTTTTATTCCGGCATTTGTTGACTCCCCGTCCCCCCAAACATCCTCCACAGATCCCACTCTTCATGGTTGAGGAAGTCCGTGTGTTTTTGAGGCTTTATAAGAACTTCCCGCCGTAACGGTTGATCTAGATACAATGCTTGAAACTTCATTGACCCCCGAGATTTCTTCCAGCCTTCCCCCCTATAACTTGGTATATAGTCAGTGAAGGGTTAACTCCCTACCCGTTAACACTTGCCCACTCTGTCTTCATGGAGAACCCCTCTTTCTTTGATGAAGGCTACTTGGATTTATACCCACTCTAGTTGATCACACACTGTCTGAAATGGAATTAAATTAATGCTATCAGTTCCTTATCTTCGCACAACTCTCTTCCAGTTCGTACCAATATCTCCCTTTCTCAAGCTCTTCGTAACGCCATTCTCATTAGTCTTAACCCCCTTCCTTAATCAATGCCCTCTTTTAGCAGGAAGTTTATAGCTTCCAACCAAGTTCTAGCCCCCCACCCTACGTCGCATCTTTTCGTCACTTATCTGCCCTCGCTATCTTTGTAATTATCACCACTTACCTCTTTACCCTCCCGCACGTCATAGGCCCCCCTCCTTCGCGCGTCCCCACCAAACTTCGTGAGGAGTCATTTCTTCTTTTCCCTGTTTGAACCCCTTCTCTATCCTTGGCGAGGTTGTTCCCCCCTCCCCTCTTTTGCCAACGATTTCCAAATTGCACACTCCCCCTCTTTTCCTAAACTCGTTCCCTTTAGGTTTTCCCAACTTTACTGCTGCGGAAGACACAGTACCCTCCCCTTAAAACAGCTCTGATTTCCGGGCTTACATACTCCTTGGGGCTCCTCTCGTCCATGCTCATCGTATTAAAAATAGCAGGACATATGTGAAAGCCTCTGAAGAAGATGATCCAGTTGTGACAGGTCAAAATGTCCTTCTTTAATGCCTCTGATTAAACCCAATCCCAGTTTTTCTTTCCCTGCAAGAACCACCTGTATCATAATTGGACAAGTCCTGCACCACTCCCTATATAAGATCTATAGCTGATATTCCAATGTACTACCTTTAACCCGGTGCGGCTCCCCCGAGCGCACCCCCGCCTCGTGCGCTAGCCGCCCCACTCTCCCTGCTGTACTTGTGTACTTAAGAGGTCAGTCCCATGTCCCTGATCATGTTTACCTTCGCCAATGGATGCCTGTCAGGCCCAGCGTTGTTTGCTCTGTCCCCCTCAGTTCAATACACTATCTCCTCTCTTTTCCGTTGTTTTGGTGAGAGAGCCTGTCTTTGGTTGTAAACCATGAGTTTGACCGGACCCCGACTTTTCACTCCACAACATTTCGTACCAGTTTCACTCCCCATTCTAGTTCCGACCCTCCCCAAGATGAAATTCCTAGTCGGGGCTCGCCTTCCCGAGTCACTTTCGGTTTTTCCTGTTCTTTTGAACCCCCGTTATACAGCATGTATAGAGCTATAATCTCCCCAGTCCCGGTTTCCCCTAGAGTTAGGTTCTTCCCCCTCCGGTCGGGGATATCCTTCTCCCACTCAATAAGTTCAGATTTGTTCCAACCGGTGATCTCCATTTCCGATAAGTCATTAAACTGATGGCACTGCCCCCTGAGAAAGATTTCGTGTACCGCGACACCATCCCAGCTTTTCCCGCCCTTGGCTCCTTCCTCTTTCGAGGACGTGAGAGGATGGCTTCAAAAACTACCCTCCCCGCTGTCTGGTTTACTCATGTGAATTTGACCGTTTATCATTTAGTGACCCGCCCCGCTCTGCGTTTCCTGTTCACACGCATCTTGAATCCTCCGCTGGTCCCGCTTTCTGCTGGGCTACGGTGACAACCGCTCTCACTCTAGGGTCTCCAGGAACTTCCCCCCCCCGCTGGACGATCCGCTAGGTGGATTACTCTATCCCCTTCCCGTTACAGGGGTCAATTTTCTCTCGTTTTGTTGGGTTTCATTTCTCGCTTCTCCTTCTCAGATGGGAGGATATGACTTTTGGCAGTCGTATATTATAGACATGGCCTTTTGCAGCGGACGACACGAACTCTCCTCTTTGTCCCCGACATTGTGTCTCTCCGTGGATTTCTTTCTAAACGTTAGTGATAACCTTCACTTCTTACCACTTGGTCGCTGGACGAGCCCATCTTGTTATCCATACTTCACAATGGTCCATTATTTTCCCGCCTCCCCCCTTGCATCCAATTGAACTCCTCTAGCCCCAACCCACTGACGAATACCTCAGCGTAGAACTTGAGAGTGGGCTTTCCCCCAAATACCCCGCAGATTTCTCCCTCTCTTTCGCCCCCTTCTGTTCTTTCCCAACATGTACGATCCGATTCCCATCGCTTTTGCTTTAGCCAACACTCCGTGGAAGTAGTTAAGATTTCCTCTCGGGCTTCCGAATATGGGACCTTTATTTCCCTTTCAACTGCGACCCCTTCTCCTCCCTTAAAAATTTCTTGGTTCTTTCCCCGGACCTCGGTTCCAATCTGTCGCTAGAGTTTTTTTTGATGACCGTTCATTGAAGGGGGTTACTTGGTTCTCCCATACTTATCTTTCTTTACTCCCTTTTTCTCAGTTGTAGTTTCACCCCTTTCTCCTCTCCCTCTCCAAACCTTATCTGGGTTACAATTGTTTGTACCGCCGTTCTGTTCCCCAGATGGTCTTTTTGAGATGACCCCAGTTGGTCACATAAGCCCTAAGACTGGACCTCTAGTCCCATTACCCGTATCGTTTTGGCCCCATCGGCCGTTTCTGCTTGGTTCCGTGTTTTCCTTCCTCCAGGGTATCGATCCCCTGGAACCATGGCATAGCATCTTTTTTTATTGGAAACCGGGGCCTCCTCCCCGGCGGGGGTCACGTGCCACTTCTCCCTCCTACTTTCCCTGCTGACGCCATGCTCTCTTGATTCTTTGCCCGTTATTAATTCAGCTTTTCCCTTAGAATTTCTCCTGGTCCTGAAACAAAGTTTTCCTTTTTTCTTCCTTAGGGAGTTTTCCCCACTGGGTTTTCCTTTTCCCGGTTTCTTTTCCCCCTCACACCTGGTGGGTTTTGGCCAACAACTTTCCCCGCCTTTGGGTTGCTGCCCTACATGCCTTTTGGAGTGAGCTACTGAGCCGGTCCCATGTATTAAGGTGCCCAAACCCTTATCCTCTATTTTACTACGTGTTGTTGTTTTTCTCTCTTTCTCTTTTGGTGTTCCCTCTTTCCCTCCACAGCCTTACAGGCGAAGCTCCATGACCCTGGGGCCCCCATTGCTTTTTCCTCCTTCTAGGGCATTGTGTTTTTCTAAAACCAAGCCGTTCGGTTATGTTAAAAAGACGCTTCCCTGCAAGGTTGACCCCTGAAACAGGCCCTTTGTGTGAAGTTTTCCTAACTCGCCTGTTAACTATCTTCAATCCTCCCCCTCAATTTTACACCACAAGATAAAAGTACAGTGTTCGAGAAGACTTGCTTTGACCTTATTGTGTCTCCCTTTCCCTTAGAGACGACTTTTCCCTTTCTCCTTCATGAATCACTCCTTCTTCAGACAGTACCTGCCCCCCTTCTGGCCCTTGGAACAACCGCTCTCAGCCCTAAAGGTTTTGTTCCACAGATGATGACTACTTTTTGACCCGTTACTCCTTGGTCCCACCCCTCCCCCCTGTTCCAGCAAAAACCGTCACCCTAATCAAGTTTTTGAACCCCACAAGTTCCGTTTTGATCTGTTTTGCTTTCATTTTGATCGGGTCCTTCCTTCAAGGGTTTAAACTTAGTAAAGTAAGTCAGGACCTCCGTATCCCCGCGAATTTTCTTCTCCGCCCGCCCCACCCCTTCTTTCCCTCTGTTTGAGCTATTCCCCTGTCTTCCTCCCTTTACCTTTCTTCCTTTCGGCGTTCATTACTGCGTTTACCCGCTAGAGTCAGCTTTTCACTAAAAATTGCTTTTTTTTAATTTCCACCCCCCTTGCCTTTTAGTAGTCAGAAGCTTATCTATGTTTTTTACTCCCTCTTTGTCGGAGAAGCTCTGTGTCATTTTGACCGCCACCCTATCCCAAGTTCCTCTTCCCGATTGTCGGTCCGTGTTTTTCCGTATTCAGGCACTTTTTCTCTCCCGAGATGCTCCCATTATTTCAGTTAGGCCCTCTTCCTTTAAAACTTACTCTAAGTGTCAGGTTCTCCACGTGTGACAAGGTATAGCCCTTACGCTCTTCGAGTATGAACTTTTTCGAGCTTCATGATTCGGTGGCGCTTTAACTTTCTGAGATCTTGAGACGATCCATCCCTTCTCTTGAAGCGCCCTTTAAAGAAAGATGGTCCAAAAATGCAAAGCAAAACTAATGCCAATTCCTACGGTTCCTTTCTTTCTAATCCCCCCATCTTGCCTTTTTCTGTGTCCACTGGTGTTTTAAATCAGCGGAAATTTGTCCACTTCCAGGCCACAGTCTTAGCGGAAAAGTCATGGAGGATTTTCTTTATTTTCCTTCCACCTTCTTCTTTGTTTGGGGGTGTGGGACACACACTTTCGCAAAGCGGCCTTCATATCTTTTTGACCCCCCCCCCCCCTTTTCTGGCGTCTTTCCCCTTCTTTTCGGAAGCCAAACAACTTGCGGCAGGCTCCCTTGTCCCTTGCGCACTGCCGGTCTTTGGGCGCGAGGCCTAGCCTCATCCGGCGAAGGCCATCTTCTTCTCTCCCCCCTCCGCTTCCCCCTCCCCTCCTTGTTGGCTTAAATATGACTTTTTGGGTTTCTTTGTCCCCCCATTGCCCCCCGTCGTGGCGCCGGGCTCTTCGATTGCTCTGGTCTCCTCTTCCGGTCCTCCGTTGTTCGCCGCGCCCGACTCCTCTAGGATGGACCTGGAAGCTTGGTCTCGTCTTCCCAAGTCGACCGCCTTCTCCTTTGCGAATTTCCCCTTCTCACTCTTTCCAGTCTTTCTTTTCTCTGTCCCCCCTCCTTTTCCTTAAACTACCTCTTTCACTCCTCTCTTTTTGCGCCTCGATCGGTCGTTTTCTTGACTTTTTTTTTTGACAGAGGCAAACGATAATCCCTGGAAACCCTGTGACCCCATTCCGCATTCTCCCGTCAGGTTCGTTTTCATCTCCGAACTCATTAGGGCGCGTGCTGTCTTCCGAAGTCGTACCAGGTAGGGGCCTCTATTTATCCCCTCCTCGTAACTCCTGAGAGGCCTCTCCCAGCCTTGCCCACCATCCTTGATTTTTTAGTTTTCCATTGGGGGATCTCCTGTCAAAAAATCCAAGATAGCTTTTACGTCCCCTGAGAGTTTCGTGCTTTCCCGCTAATGTCTTTTCAAAATGATTTTTCTCCCCTCGGTATTTCCCACCTCCCCACCGCAGTTTGTTTTTCCCCTGCCCTGACAATGAGCCTGACGACGATTTCAATGTGAGATTGGTGCTTCAAGCATTCCAATGTTTTTTTTTACCCTTCCCCGACGGTTCGCCAAGATAGACGCGTCTTCGGCATTGCCGTTTCCACTCAATCTTGGCGAAGGTTTTTCACACTCGATGAGCCCCCCATTCTTCGCAGACGTCCAAGCCTTTCCTATTATTACCCCCTCCCTCTTTCCTTAGGGTATGCCCAGGGGTCCCCATCTGCTCTTTTGATTTTTTTTTAGATCTTCCGGTAAAAGGGTCCAATTTATCGGGGTTCCTTTAGGGGTAAGGCCACTCGTTCCCGACATCGCTTTCCCATATTTTCCCTACTTTCTCTTCTTTTTCTTTAAAGGCCCCCCTTTGCAGCTACCTCACCGAATCCTTCTAATTCGCCCTCGTTCGAAACGCTTTTTTCTTATCCCGTTCTTTTTTTCGCCCCCTTCCCTCTCGATACCCTTTCTCGTCATGTCCGTCTTTCCTCGCTTGTTAAATTAATTGACAATAACTAGGAGAAGAAACCGGCTACTTAGTGAAAGCCTCTCGCCAACCGTTCTGGCCCCCTAATCTTTCCTCTCTTAATCGGGTCCATTCCGGCCACCCCCCGGGTTCACTGATGAGCATTCTCGCTGCACCTGAGAAACAAATTCCCTTTTTCATTCCTTTCTTCTAGCTACCTTCCCTTCGCTCTCTCTTGCTTTTATCACAACCTCCTTTGATAGTTCAATCGGTGTTCGACCCGCTTTCCCTGGGGAACGGCCTCAGAGTCAGACCCATTTTCCTTCCCCTTACCTTTTTTTTCCTCCATTTGCTCCCGATCTAGATTCTCGTCTTTTCGGTTTTTCCCCCGCGGTCTGCTTTCCGGGATAAATTGGGATGATTTTCCGGCGTCCGGGAATAGTAGTCAAATTCACCTCTCCACCCAGATCAAAAGGTGCGGGTCTTCCCTTTTTGCTTGCCCCCCTGTCCCTTGTTATGTTTCTCGCTTTTTCACCTTCCCCGGCATACTCCTTCCCCGTGTTAAGGACAATTTTCCCTCATAACTGTTTAAAAAATTTTTGTCGTCTTTCGCCAGCTTGTGTTTTCGAACTGTTAAGGTTCTCTATCCCATTTTTACTTTGCCATGAAAGTCTTGCACTCTTCGGCCCGTCCTTTCCCAAGACAGACCTGGTGACGCCACTCTCGATCCCCCCCCTTTCTTTCTCTTTTTATGCATCGTGCTGTCTCGTATCTACTCTGTATATTCAATTTCTCCTGTCGCCCCCTGCATTGTTGAGATTCGAAGCCAGGAGATTTTTTTACTCCTGGGCAAGTCACGGGGTGCTGACAATACCCCAGGTCTTTTTTTGTGTTCCCCCCTTCTTTTCTCTTAACCGTTTGGCGCCCTCCCGCGTGGAGATATGCAGCTTTTGAACCTTGGTTGCTTGGTCGAGCGTCACCCACCCCCCCCCCCCTTAACTCTATCTTTTCACTAACTTTTTAGAGATAACTTTTTTGTTTTCCCCCCTCTGTCAGAGGCTTCCCCTTTTTTCTCCACTCTTCCACCTCTTCTCTTGCCCCCCCCCCACTGCGTTTAAGCGCAAATTCGCTGGTTTTTAATCCCCCCTGCCTCCCGTTATTGGAAGAGCCCCCCTTTCTACCCTGAATGGTGAAATTCGTCTTCCGTATCAGCCTTCCCCTGCCCGGTTTGTGAACCTTCTCCTCGAAAATCTCTTCGCTAACTCTCCCGCCTTCCCTTACACCGTCACCTGATTGGGTCTTTCTCTGGCCCGTCTGCTGGCCAATTTTTATAGAGAAGCACGCCTGGAGTTGAACCCCTCAGAGGCTATGGCGAGTTCCCCCCCCTTTGGTATCGATACTCGCCTTAAAATAACTTCATTCTCCCCCTGACAAACGTGGGGCCAAACCTTATTGCCGTTCAAGGGAACCTTTTCCCCCCTTTGGTTGACCCGCCTTTCTCCCCCCCCTTACACAAGTCTTCCTTTACCTTGGGTCCCACCCTTTACTTACCCCTCGTGTGCTATTTGGCGGCGAATTTTTCCTTACGAGGTCCCTACGTAACTTTCCACATCATCCCCAATTCTTGAAATAAGTTAAAGAAATCCGTCCTTCCCCCTATTAGTCGCACCCCGTCTATTCCCTTCTCCGTCTCCCCCTTTTCTTTCCCCCTCCAACGTCCTGCTTCTGCTTATATGAAGTTGCAGGTGGGTCTTAAGACCTTCTTAGTTAAACTTCCTTTCTTTGTTACGCTCTGACGTTGCTCTTCAGACGATTTATCTTCGTATGTTTTTGTCACTCCCGTTTCGGAGATCCTAAGCATCTTCGGTTTTGCCTTTCTTGACCGCCCCAACTCTCCACAAGGATACAAGATCGCATGAGGTTTTTTTGTTTTGCTCCGAGGATTCGATAGTCGGTTTCCCCCTTGAGACCCTCTCTCTTTTGCCTTCCTTCCACAGCCATGGAGCGTTCCTTATCCCATTTTTCATCGAGTGCCCGGTCTAATCTTTAGCACGTTTCCAGACATGGGAAGTCTTAAGGGAGGACCCGTTCTTTTTTATGTCAGCTTCCTTTCCTTTTTTCGTCGCTGCCCTGGGGCCATGTGCATCCCAAGTCCCCCTCCTCCCCCTCTGCCATTTTATTGAGCGATGTCGAAAGAGTCCGCCTACATGAAAAAGTCCGTTCCTCCTCAAGTCTCCCAGAGGTCTATCTTCCCAGCTCCAATCCGGTCAGTCCTTTCGTCCTCCCTCTGTTTGTAACAACATTTGAGCCCCGATTCTCGTCGCGGAGGCCTTGGTATCTTGAAACTTGACCAATCTGAAGCTGTCCGGGCCCAGCCCGCGACGAACTGACCCTCTTCCTTCCTATTTCCCTGAAAACACTCGCCCTTCGGTCAAGGACGGTTTTTTTGTGAACTCCAAATCCACCCCCTCGAACAGCTGCGTTCTTCACAATTAGGTTCTATCGTGAGGGTGGAGTTTTGCTTTAATCGGTCCTCTCTCCCCCCCACCTTTCCCGACTCTACTATTTGTCTTTCTCTTCGCCAGAGGGGGGCAATTCTGAAGTTTTTTCGCTCTGAATCACCAATTGCCAAACGGTCTTTGCTCCCGAAGATCGAGGACCCCCTATTTGGGAGATTCCCGTCTTATCGATGGCGGTTTCCTTTCCCCTTTTGGTTCTTGACCTCTCCCTCCCCCGATCAGTGCGGACGCCTCAGCTTTCATTCCTTTTTCGTCTACCCTGTCGTCCGACGACTAGATTCGGGAGGCAATCGTCCCAACTTGGTCGCCCCGGTCTTGTCTTTCGTATTTTTTCTCTTTATGCAGTTATTATTCCCTCAGTTTTTTTGTTTCTTTGAGAGATAGTTGGATTGTATTGAACTATGCTATGCCAAACGATTCCATCTCTACCTTCGACTTTCCCTACTCTGGAATCCCCCAGCTTCGTCCGTTTTTTCGACCTTTCGGTGTCTAAATAAATCTTTCTCTGATGTTCAGTCTTCCCAGATGCAGGTATGGATGAATAATTTCGTCCAACCTTTAGTACCAGACATGCCCTCTCCGGAAGACCTCTCCCAGCCGTAAAACTTAAGTTGTCACTTGAAGTTTTTTGATCCCTATCTCCCCTTCCCAGAAGTCAGATTTTTCCTTCCACGCTGGCGCAGAGAAGATATCCCCATTTGTCGGTGAACCTAAATGACTCGATAACTTCCCCCGCGCTTTCGCCCGGAACCTTTTGAGCCAATTGCAAGCAGCTTATGGACTGTTCTGAGATTCCTTTCCTTGTGCTACCCCCTAGTGTTTTCCTTCGAGCGTCCCCCGTTTGCACGTTCTTCTCTTGAGTGTAAACCCAGCCATTTTGAAGGCAACACTGCACCGATGCCTCAAATTGCATCAGTCATAGCAAGGGAAGCGAGCTGTGGTATATCCGTTTACACCCGAGTTCCTTTTCTTCTCCGGCCCTACTCCCCCTTTTCTTTTCCTGAGATTCTTTTCCTGTGGATTCTCTCTCACATTCGGGAGTTCCCCCTTTTTATCGAGTTGCTTTTCGGTTTCCGGATTACCCTAGTTGACAAGAGTTTCGGCCTCTTTAGGTTTTCGTCCTTTCTAAGCATTTCCCCCTTTTGCAGCGCCAACGCCGTCCTTGAGTCTCCTACACGAGAGCGGTTGCATTCCTTATACCTTCACTTCTTTCGCGCAATAAAAGGGAGATTCCCCTTAAGCGTCCTTCTTATTCCTCATCTCGCTCCCCCCCTGTTTGCGTTCTTGCCCTCCTTAGCACCCACAGGCCTATCTTCTTCTTGCCGCCCTTTTCTGGGGTGGCGGTAAATTCGCCATTGAAAGGATCTATGCTAGCTTTTGCTTGGGTTTCATCCTCTTCCCATATTTCTTTGCCGCTCTAGCTTCCAGCCCATCTCTCTGCTTTTGTTACAAAACCGTTTCTTGCCCCCAGTGGTCTACGGGGACTTCCGACGCGTAAAGGTGGATAGGCGTAAAGAGTCCTCTATCAGACCGGGGTTTTTCCCCTCCCTGGGATCTCCCATTCTCCGTGATCGAGTTTGACTGTGTTTCGGTTGAGTTCTTCCTAAATTGGGATGATTGATCCACGCGTAAGTCAGGGACAGTTAAAATTGTCGCCCCCCCCCACCCAAACAGATCAAAAGTAGCCTGGCCCTTCCCCTTGTTTTTCCCCACGTTTCTTTGTCGGTAGTTTTTTCACGTTTTCCCGGGTCACCCCGTGTCATGAACGTTATGGACCCCTTCCGGCCCATTGCCGTCATCCTGGTGGCACCTTTCTTTCCTTCTTCGTTTGTTGTGGGTTGTTTCGCCCCGGTGGCGTTTACTTGGTACTCTTTCCCTCTGCTAGGCTTTGCTTGTCCTAGTTAAAGGGAGTATAGGACCAAACCAGCATGGTCCCGCTCACTGATCCTTTTTCCTCGATACTCCTTGCCCCCGGGATCTTTTTGTGGCACTAAGTTGCCCTCATCTAGAATGCTCTTCCCCACGACCACAAAGGGCCCTTTGTGCCACTGTCGCCTAGCGCCCGTGTGTTCAAGGGCTTTTAACTTTCCGGGGGCTGCAAAAGACGGCGGGGTTTGGCCCGCCACACCTCTCGTTTTCTTACCCTCCTTTTTTTTTCCACGACCTGTTGGGTCACTGGCTTTTTTTAAACACGGGGGCTTTCCAGCGTGAACCAACAA
>Ga0179593_1367987_pt1 | contig 11750 bp, 9 predicted proteins | sample CZODoug2_1_08_16_FD_185931 | JGI IMG/M metagenome (GOLD analysis project Ga0179593, IMG submission 185931) | Vadose zone soil fungal communities from Angelo Coast Range Reserve, California, USA - CZODoug2_1_08_16fungal (PacBio error correction) | ecosystem: Environmental > Terrestrial > Soil >... | reverse complement strand
TCATCTTCTTTGACGCTCCTGTTCAGGTTTCTTTCATTGAGTTCCATCGTCGGGATTTTTGACCGCCCTAAACTTCGGTTTTTTTTTTCATGTTGTCCCCCCCTACCGAGGTCAGTGTTTGCTGGGGCCTTTTTTTTGAGCTAACCTTGTCAGATTCTATTATCTCTTTCGGGGAAGTCTCGGTGTCCCAGAAAATCCTCTATCATCTGCATGTTTTTGGTTACCTCTGTCTCCCCCCCAGTAGATCCTTCGATTTTTTCATAACATCTATGCTAATACCCCCCACCTGGCCGCATGGTCTCCAGTCGCACCCGCTTTTTGCTCCCATCTTTTTCTTTTTCTTTTTCCCTCTATATGACCTCATCTACGCTGCACCGGCAGTTTTCCCGCGCTGGTTCCCAGCGGTTTTCGCTGCCTACGGCCATTGTTTGTGTACGGAAACATTGGCCGGTTTGGATCTTCCACCTTGTTTTACGTGAGTACAGATTACTTTACGGCGTTTGCTAGATCCTACTGTAGACTCCTCTGCTTTTTTCCCCGAATCATTGCGCTTTCATTTAGACTCACTCGGTGTTTGGTAACGTTTCCTGAGATTTTGCCCCCCCCCCCAGCGCTACGGCCCCGATCCTTTACTACCTTGGTAGCACGCTTTTCCAGTCCACACAAATACGGATGTCGAAAACGACCTCGATTGTGTGGATCCCCTATTTTCAGTGTTGTCTTTTTTCCCCCTCGGTGTCTCGACTTCTTTTTCGTCTACAACCCCCGTAAACGCTGGGGAATGGGTTGTTTCTTCATCACATCACCACCTTTTGTCTCATTAACGGCCCTCCCGTTGGGGAACCCCCAACATCCGACGTGCATTTTGATGTAATATCAGAAAGCTCCATTCCCCTTCCGGGGAGCGCCTTGGAACGCATTCAATAGTTTTATATTCCGCCCGTCTCCACACATACCGATGCTCACGCCCTCCCCGTGATTTTCCTCTGACTTGTGCGTTCAGGCGGCACACTTTATTCCATCTTCAGCTTTTTTACGTCTCAGGCGATTTTTTTTTTCGGTTTTTTTTTTCACTTCTTTCCTTTTTACGCTCTTCCTCGTTCCGAAAAACGGGGTTTTTTTTTTTTCCACAACTTTCCTTCCCCGAAACTTTCCCCTTCTTGTTCCCCTGTTTTTCTAAGCGTCCCCCAAATAAATATGGCCATCAACCTTCTGTGTCGTGCGGTCAAATTTAGGGCTCCCCCACCCAGTTCACTATCCCTGACCTTTGCGGTGGTTTGAGATCACTATTCCTCCTCGGCCAAGGGCGGGGTTCACTGTTTTATTTCCCAGCGGCAGGGGCTCAAAACGCCGAGTTTTCATGAGTTCCTACCGTCTTGAAGAGCATGGTTGACCGGCATTATTTATTCTGCCCGCTACCCCCCCCCTCAGACGCGCCATGTCTCTAAACAACCATCAATCCCGAGTTTGAGGTCCACTTTCCTACGTCTCCCTCTTTCCCTTCTCGCCCCCCCTTCGTGCAGCGAGCAGGCCCACTCAGCCTCCTCTTTTATCCCCGCTAGACCATACCCCTGATTTGCTTAAGCGCGAAAATCAGCCATTATGTTCGTCGTTTAACAAACATGCCGTCTAGCTTCGCCTTTCTTTGTTTTTTTTACTCATCAATGCCGATCTTTTGAGATGGGTTTAGCGGCATCCCTTTTTGTCCCTCCCCGAAACCGATGCCGATTTCACTAGCCTTCCCTCACTTGTGACTAATAATTCCAGGAGGTAGAAGGTGCACGTTCAGCCCCCAACTATCTTTTTTTTTGACCCCCCCTTTTTTTTTTACCTTTTCCCATCCCTTTTTCGAGCGATCCCACTACCTGTTACGGCCCTTTTGGACCCTTTGGCCGGCCTTTGCTGCCAATTTTTTCCCCGAGCCGTGACATAATGTCCCATCTCTTTTTTCTAGTCCTAATTTGGTTGAGATACTTCCTTATCCCAGGGATTTCGGACCCTTGCAGCCGGTTTATCCCCGTCCCCCTTTGGATCCACATGAGCGCCCACTGCTTAATTAACAGTCCTTGGTATTTTCGCTCCCGAACTGATTCCATTCCTGACCCCTCTTATTTGCGCTGCCATGCGCTGCCCGTTCCGCAATGATTCGTGCGTGCTGCGTTTCGTCATCTTTTTTTTCAACTCTGTGAGTTTAGTTTAAAAATTCTTCTTGAGGAGGCCCAACCAGCGAACCGCGGGTCTTTTATGAGTCGTTCTCGGATGGTCCCCCCTTTGCCGTTCTCCGGAAACTTGTTTTGTTCTTTACGTGGACGCACTTTGCTGATTTTTCCCGACGCTTCCTTACCCAACCTCCCCGATATGTAGTCCGATCGTCGATCGTTAATTTCGTGCTTCGACATTCACCCGGTGTTTGATTGCACCTCCAGGTTCTCTGGATTCTCCCTCTTCTTTGCCGAGTTTTTCTAGACCCCTCGTTCTGCTTGTTGTATGTACGGCGTCCCCCCCGAAGGTTTTGACCTCTGCAGTCGAACATGATTTCAACTCTTGTTCACTCCATCACCTCGGTTGGTAGCCGCCGCGCCAGCACCCCGACGCTGAAATTTTGATATTCCGGCCCTCAAAAACCCCCCCCTCCCAGTTACGTCTTTCTCTTGGACTTGTCACCGACACTTACCTATCCTTTTTTTGATTTCTGGACAAGCGGGCTTTCGAAGATTGATTCGTCACTACCCGTCCTCTCCTTTATTACACCAGTGCAGCACTTTTTTTGACACCCCTTGACAAGCATTCCAACTCCAAACACCACCTTCTCTGCTTCAAACCCTGCGGCCCCAGACCTTTTCCCCGCTCCACCGAGAGCGAACCCTAGGCTGAGTGCGTTTCTGTCTGACTTGGAGGTGTCGGCCTTTTCGAATCCTTATCTTGCGGTGACCCGGCCAGGCTTGCTCCTTCGTCCCGGATTCTTCGATCCCCATCGCCTTCACCATTTGTCAATTTTTTTCTTCTTCTTGGCATGTGATGCGCTACCCCAAGCCATGCCCCCTTACTTCCTTTTAGTTAAGAGCCCAGTGCCCTGCTTGACCGCTGTTCTTTGTTGACACCCCCGTGAACCGTGGAATCCCCCCCCACCCCAGCTGCGATCTTCTCACGATCTTACTCAGGTGTCAGCCCCCCCGGTAGTAACCCAAATATTGCAATCACGCTTTTTCCAGATTCCCCTCATCCCCCCAAAACGCCGTTCTGGTAGTAGAGACTTTCCCCTTAATTCGGCCGCTCCTCGTTTTTTTTGGAGCGAGCTATCCAAGCGCGCCGGACCATTTTGGGTCCTTTTCCTACCCTTGCCATGATCTTCCCCCCCAACCAGGCTTTTAGTTAGAAAAACTGTCGTTTTCTTCCCTCAAAAAGGTTGTCCAGTTCCCTCTGTTGCAATTCCCAGAGTCCTCTCCCCTTTAATTGCAATTTTCTTTTCCCCCACGACCCACCCCCATCAGATTCGTGTTTGGGGGGATGCTCCTTGTGCCTGATTCTTGATTACGCCCATCCTCTGAACACACGCTCCTCATCGGGGATGTGGCCCTTAGAATACATTACAGAGAGCCTGATTTTTTTTCCCTGATATTTCACTGCATCAGATAGTTCTGACAAGGTCCTTCTGCTCACTCAGCGCACCCTTTTCTTCGGACTGTGGCCAGTTCCCAACCGGACGTCCGGGCGCCCGTTCTCGTCGATTTATGAACCATCGCATTCCCCTGCTTTTGCCATTATATTGTCCCCAATTCTCTCTCATACCCCCTAGTTTTTTTTTTTTCTTCGCTTGTTTTCAACTACGTTTATCGCTGTTCTGGCGCATGGGTTCCTGCGCCCCCTTTCTGAACTTTTCCCGCAACCCCGCTACTGTTTTTTTCCAACCTTCTTTGTGAATTTTTTGGTTTGCCACCTCCGCTTGTGAGGTGCGATCCTTAGCCCCCTTGAGAAGATGTAATGCCTCTGCTCGAATTTTCGGGTTCGGTGATGGGGACGAAACGTTCTATCATTTGGTATTTCCCACCCCCATCAGAGGTCGGAGTGTGTTCCCCAGCGCTGTGCTAATTCATCTCGGTTCGCACTTGCGTCCCGTTCCCCCATCGGAGTCGTTTTCCTTTCCCCCTATCACGAAGTACTTGCTCTGCACGTCGGCTTTTCAGCGGACCCCCCTGGACCAGCTTTCGATTTCCAATTCATGTTGTAACTGCCGGATCAAATGCGCCTTGATCGATTCCGTACTTGTGGTGGATATCCTACTGAGCCCGTTTGAAGCTTTTCGATGACTCCTCGGATTGTTTGGGTAACGTGCGAATGCTCGGGGTAGTGTGTTTACTTACATTTTGTTTCTCTGAGTGAAGCAAAAATCATTGTTGACAAACGCTTCCGCGTGTGGAGCCTTATTTTTCGTTTGCACTTCAACGAGTTTTCGCGGCCTTAACGCAAAGGAATATGGGGCATGCTTTTTGATGAAAAATCACAAGCCTGATTCGCCTTCTGCCCCCTCTGGTGGAACCAAAGCGATCTTTTGATTCGCTATTTCCAGTCAGGGCTTGGTCTTTCTCCGGCCGCATGAATAGGATCTTTCTCGTGCCGACACCTACGCTGCCCCATCACTCAGCCGTGCTTTCGCTCGTTTTGTTTTTTTTCCATGTGATTATCGGCCGCCGTTTTTTTACGACCGACGTTTTGTTTGGTTTAAAAGCTTTCAAGGGTGTTTCCTCGCTGTTTCACTCCTGCATGCCGTTTTCTCGACGCCCCCTTCCTCCGCGCTGGTCAACCAAATCCCCCAACGCATCACTCCTGCCGTGTTCCCGGCGAATCCCCCCACCGTCAACCGAACATTTTGCGGGTTTTGCGCTATCTCGAAGAGGCCGTTTTCTTAACCTGGCCGGGCGGGCGCTAACCCACCCTATATTTGTTAGCAAAGATTTTGAAGAGCTGGTGTCGAATGGAACTCTTTCGGTTGAGCGCCGTCCCAACAGCAGACGCAGGGAAGCCTCACCTTTCAAAGCCCGCTTTCTCTTCGAACAATTCGTCGTCGGTGCACCGTTCTCACACGGCCGTATCGAGCCCCCCCCCCCACACGAAGTCCGCCGATCTTTCCCCCTCTCGCGAGATTCGGGAAACTCAGAGGCGTCCTTTCCAGGTGCACGAGTCGCAGTTCGTTTTCGTCGACGATCCATACGTCCCGACTCGTGCCTCTTTGGTGAGCGTCATATACTTGGTTAGAATTCACTCCAGCCAAACCAACAAAACCCCCCCCCCCCCCCCCAACCCACACCCCAATGCGTTCTTAATACAGCCTTTCATGGCGAATAATTCCAGGTGTAGCGAGCAGGCCATGCCCTTGATTTTTTCATTCGCAGAATCGATCCATTACGGTGAAGGCAGATTTGGATATCATGGATCGAGAGGTCTACCTTTTGCCAATGTGCGCGAGGCCCTGTGAACCCCCTGACAATCCCCTTCATCATCCTGTGTTGGTTTTTGGCGCTTTTTTGATGTACTTACCCGGTCTTGCCTGGACCCACTTTTTTAGAAGGTTAGTTTAAGATCCAGGAGTAAAATGAGAGCCAATGGGCATAACCGGTTGTGATTCGCTTCTCAGTGAATTGTCCCGGCATATTCCTACCACATCGAGACTTACTTTAATCTCCCGGGAGTGAGTTAGTTACTTATATGATCCTGGACCGTTCGACCCTGACGCCGAGTCCCCACCCCGCGCCGTTGCGGGACATGTCGTCTTGCTTGAAATTTTAACATCGAAGTCGACTACAGTTGGCGGACGCATCTGTTATTGCCTTTCACGCCTATTTGTAGGATCGCCGAGATTCGTGCTCGACTGGTGCGCCCTCCCCCCGACATGGAGTTTGCATTACTACGATTGAAGTTATTCCAGGTTCCTTCTTTTCCTGGCCGTTTTGATGAGTGAAGCATTTGTAGACAAACAGGATATTCAAAGTGGAAAAAATACAACGGGTTGTGGAACCTGGGGGTGAAACTGATAGAAAGCAACTTGGGGACGCGGCAACACTTAATATAGAGAATCTCAACCCAACACATTTCATTTCCGTGCGCTTTTGACTTCGCCGTAGTCCCGCCTTTTTTCCGTGATGCATCCTGTTTGCACTTCTTGTCATGCGCGCGAAGGAGCTTAGTGACCCCTGCTGCATGGGTCACCGCGGTGCCACCTTTGCCTGCAAAGATTACCTTCCCAACGCTGCACGTAACCCCCCCGATAATCCCATTGGCTCAACCCGCGATCGACCCCCTCACGGCTTGCGGTTCCCCTTTGGCTCTTGTCGCGAGTTGATCGAATCCTATTTCATTCGAGGGGATGCCACCTTAGTGGAGATTGTTTCGACACCCTTTTGTGAGCTGTTCCACCCTTCTTTATTAGCGCTCCTTGCGCATCTTGGTGTCTTTTGAATGTCTCCAAAGCCCGCCCCATTTCCTTTTTGTTTGCAAGAGCCGCTTCTCTCTCCCAGCTGTTGGATTTTACCACCAATTTTTTTACCCTTTCGGACCAAACCAGGGGCGCGAATCTTCCAAATCGTGCTCACGTTTGCTCAGCCCGCTTCCCGTAGCGCTCCAGCTTCGCGTGTCCCAAACCAGAAGCTTGTGAGAGACTTCCCCCATCTAACCTTCTTGCAGTTAGAGGTTTTGCGATCGATTATACAAACTCCTTTTAACCTTTCCCTCCGGGTCAAGTTGATCGGCCAACTCCTGGTAGCCAAACAATTTTACTTCATCAACTTCGTCAAGTGCTGAAAATTCCTCTGCTCTTCCGCGTATGCTGTCATCTCTTTTGTGCCATCCACCCCATGATATCTCGTCGTTGGACACCCCTCTGGAACATTCTTCTCCCCAGCGTTTTTCCCCCATCGATAGCGGCCTTTTTTGGCTATATTTGCCTATGCCGATGACGCATTCTTTTCGACCCGAGACTTCCGAATGCGCAGGCACTGGTCCGCTTCCTCCAAGTTTCGTCCTTTATCCACCGTCGCCCCTTTGACTTAGGAGTCCCCCATGTCCACCTCGTTTTTAGGTCGAAAAGTTTCAGTTTCGACATTCCCGCGCCATTACATGGCGCGTTCTACCGTGAGCAATCGCTTCTTTTTCCCCATCCTTTTTTTTTTTTCTTATTTTCTATTATCTCCTTTCCTGGAGCTGGCCCTTTCGCATCTTCCCCCTCACTTTTCTCCGCTACGAACTTCCGGAATGGTGGCCCCCTTTCAAAGCGTCTACGGTTGACAGAGCACACTCCTTGAATGTGAGTAATTTTCGGATTGTGAGAGCCCATCTAGCCTCTGCTGTTAGCGACACCTTTTTTTCCGTCCCCGCGCCGCTGTGTTCAAAGCGCTGGCTTATCAATTGCTGGGATGTCGCAAGGCGAACCTTTCACCTTTGATTTTTTTTGTTCGTAAAATCTCTGACACGCCTTCCGGCGCTTTTAACGCTTTGACCTGCCACTTGCCAGCGGTGTTCGTGACCTCCTTGTTTGTTGAAAACTTTGGTGTGCCGCCCCCTTTGCTTGCCCCCCTGAAGTACGCACGGTTACGGTCTCTGGATATCTATTCCCCTGAAGCCGCTCGCTTTTTCGGCACCCACTGCCTATTGCCTTCTCGCCCTCGGCGTGTTGGGTAAGTCGCGCGTGGCAAGCCCTACCGGATTGATCTTTTTTTTGGTTACTCCGGTTTCACCTGATTTGCCCAGAAATCGGTCCCCCCCCCCCTTCCGCGGGGTTTGAGTCCGCCTTTTCCGTGGGTGTCCTCCTACAAGGCGTTGTCGGAGCTTCGCGGCTCTTTCCACCACCTGGGGCCTTGTTTTTTTTTATTTTTCATCCCATGCCCCCCCCCCAGTCAAGATTTCTGCCTAATTAAGTGGTGGACACAATCAGAGCCCGTTTCTCATAACCCCGCGCGGCCGGGTATTCCTCCGTTAATGAATGAAATAGTCCTATCCGCGGACCCCATCAAGTGAACTTTCCTCCCATGTTTCGCGGTTCGGAATCGCACATTCATACGTTCTAAAGGGTTTTTACGCCTTCAGGGCTTTTGTGGGGAGGTTCATGCTTTTTTAATGCTGTTTTTTTTCCCCCCGTTCTGTTCCCGTTCCTCCATTACGTCCCTCGACCCTACACACTCTTCGCGCTGGTCAATCTTTCAAAATAAAACTGCCTCAACTTTGGTGACCTTCCCTTCCCTGTTCCCACGTCCTAACTCTGCACCTTAAAGTTGCCTTTTTGTTGAGATCAACTGCTCCCCTTTCAGCGTCCCCCGTTGGCTGGCAGTTTCGGCGCTACCCCCCGGAGGTGATTCTTACGAACAACAGTTGAGCGCTTGTGTAGACGGCCGTTCCCTTTCCCGCTTACTCACCCTCCATAAGGAAGTTCTGTATCCCATTCAAAGCCTTCTGAGGGCGCGTTAACAGTCCTCGTAGTCATATTCCTTGCCCCCCTTTTTTCGCGTTTCCGTGTATTCTGTCGAGCCTTCCCTTTTGAAGAGCCTCGTCCCCCTACATTTTCTAATTCCATCATCGGAGTGAAGGCCTCTTAGTTTTTCCCCCCCTCAGTTCGTTCACGTTTCGTTCCCAAGGTTTTTCCTCTTGGCCGTTTTTTTTCCGGCGACGTTTCTCATACTCCACTGTCTTTCTTTTTAGATGGTTGGCGCGGATAATCCTAGGGGTGTCGATACCCCCCCCCTCTCCCATCTGATGCCCTAACGAGTCCCCTGCCAATTTGGCGACTAAATGGATCAGTGCGGCTGAGAGATTTTTCGCTGTCAAAATATCTTTCTGATGGTTCCAAGCAATTTAGTCCTGAATGAATCCAAGCCGGTTTTCCCTTTTTCAGCTTGGCTCGGACTTCTCTCTGTGCGCCGTTACCCCGGATTCCCCCATGGGTTTCAGTTACTCTGTTAATTAAGTTTTGACATATATTATTTTCCTCATAATCGTTTGTTTGGTCGTTCGTTTTCTTATCCCCTTTTTTGTTCGGCCTTACACATTTGATGCATGCCTTTTTCGACCCGTCTACAGGAGGCACCTGAGAGCCCCCAATGAGAATCTTAATGGATTCGCACTTTCCTCCACCTTTTTTTTTTCCAGCCGATCTTGCGCTGCCCCCTTAAGGACGCTGGGCACGATCGCCGGTGAGTTTGGGGGCCCGTGAGTTTCCCCATCCTCTGCATAGGTTTCCCTTTCGTTCGATTCATCCCCCTTCGATTGATTTCCCCAGGTCGTCCCGTCTTTCCCCTTTTCATGGAGTCGTCGCCGTACGAAACTTCATAGTCTCGACGGCACCTGTTGTAGTTTTGGACTTCCCTTTTCCTTCTTTCCCCTCCTGCCCCCCCGCCTATGCTTTCGCGTAGCCTCTAGCTTTCCCCATGGGCGGACCGTCCATTAAAGCCGGGGCGGGCGATTACGAATTAATCCCCTACCGATAGGAAGTTTCGCTCGGACTAGGGTGCTTTGAATTGTTTGATACTGACCTTAGGCTTGCTGTTGTAGTACGGAGCTTTCACCCCCTCAAGCATTCCGCGACACCCCTTGATATTACAACTTCATTTGATTTTTCACCTCAATCAAATAGTAATTGTGTAGTAAGACTTTCTGTTATGCACCGGTCCTATGTACCCCTGGCCCTCTCGCGTGTCTCCAACAAACCCCTCAAATGTTCTGTCGTTCTGAGGTTCTCCCTTTTACTTTCGCCCGCTCCCCTACCATTCCCCTTTCAAGTTTCTTGCCCCCTTTGTTGATTTGACGTTTTGACCCCGTGTGATTTGCGAGTGTGTCCTCTCTTCACCCGTCCTGCGGGCAACTTAATCCCCCAGTCTGGTGCCCCAGATGCCACACTAGGTAACCTCCCAAAAAACTGTCGGACTTTTTATTTTCACCAAAAACCCCGGCGTCCATCTTTACGATAATCCCTTTGTTTTCCTCCCTCAACGCCCCGGGATCCGTCAACCCCCTCACGGCTGATTGGCATTTATGTCCGAAGTTGATTTTTGGTTTCTTCGATTCACGAAATCCGATTCCTGAGGGACAAGGTATGCTCCCCGGCCAAGGTTTGCTGGTCTTTCCCTATATTAAGATCCCAACCCATCGTTCTCTCATTGTTACCCCCCCCCCGGCCGTTTTCTTCTGTCCTTCCCAGGAGAATCCTGGAGTGTGGCTTTTCTTTGCTCCACATCCTGCCCACTCGGAATTGTAGTTTTCTTTTGGAAGAGCAGCAGCTGGTCCCTAGACAACTGCTTTTTCCGATGTTTCCACCCCCCTGAACGGGGATTCCTAACCCCCCCGCTGACTTAATCTTTTACCCCCTCTCTTGTTATTCTCCCCTTTTTTCTCACAGCCCCCCCCCCCGTTTGTTCCCCCACCCCCCCCCTTACTCATTTCTCTGAAACTCCCTTCTCCTCCTTCCCCAACACACCCGTCTTCTGCGAATTCCCTTCCCCTTCCCCACTGTTTTTTCCTCTAGTTCTTCTTGCGACGATCCTCCAAGTTCCTGCCTCATACCCGTGCACGTAGATTTTGAAATTAGGCCCACCCTTCCCCATCTTTCCCCCCGTAGCCCCCCCCCCTTTCCATTATTGCTCGCACCCCACCCCTCTGTTCCATGAACCATTCCTTTGCACCTCCTTTTCTTGATTTTTCATCTCTGCGACCCCCCCCCCAAGCCGCGCGGTGCGCATTGCCTCCCATCGTCATATCTCGCCCCGCTCTTTCACACACCTCCCTCCTTAAGCTGGATTTGGCGCATATTTCTCCCATTTAAAGATGCCTGATTTTTCATAGACTTCCTACACTTCTTAGGCCTTCCCCTCTTCTGCACCTTTTTCTCCACCGGTTTCAGCGAAAACACTGACTTCGGATTTTGCCCCCTGAAGAAGTTTCGGCGAAAAGTTCGTCCCAGTTATACGCTGAAACCTTTCCGTACTGACTCTCGACTTTAGACAATCTATTATCTTTTGTTTTGACGAGATTTTCAAATCGGCCTCGTCTTCTGCATTGTTGAATCTTTCGACTTTCGCCTACTCACTCCTTGGAAATGTTTTCGATCGTGTTTCGTTCTCAGAAGCTTCACTTGCACTTTTCATTTATGTCTCTTTGGAAATTGGACCACCGATTGCAGGCCTTTTGCAATCCTTCGCCCACCACGTAGTTCCCCCCCCATCTCTGGCGTTAATTCCGCCTGTTTTCAATGTCTCCTACCTCGTTATTGTAGTGGGCTCTTCAGATCCTCAAGTCTTGTGTTTCCTTTTCAGCATAAGTGGGTTTTTTGCCCCCAACTGGAATTTTTTTAAATGGACGGCCAATTGATTCGGCTTTTTCCGGTCCGCGTCCCTCTACGATTACAATCCCGCTATTTTTTGCAGATTCTCATGCCTTCTCGATCATCTTGCCTTTTCACGTGCGATTCAGTTACTTATTACGATTGTGGTCGGTGGGGAGTTTGAGCCCACGGAGAAACGATCTCTGATGGGGGGTCCGACCCCTTACTTTTTTTCCATTCCTTGGTCTCTTCCCGGGTGGCTCCCCCCCATAACTTCTGGGTTCCATTTGGATTGGAGATCCCCACCAAGCACTAGACTTCTTTTGCTTAAGTTTTTTACAACGGCGCTCTGGATTTGGTTCCCTTCTCTCCGAGACCTTTTCCGTTTCTGCCCCCTTTCCCCACGATGACTCTTCTGCTCGAAGAGTTACTTGCACAATCCTCTTTACTC
>Ga0179593_1330008_pt1 | contig 11750 bp, 14 predicted proteins | sample CZODoug2_1_08_16_FD_185931 | JGI IMG/M metagenome (GOLD analysis project Ga0179593, IMG submission 185931) | Vadose zone soil fungal communities from Angelo Coast Range Reserve, California, USA - CZODoug2_1_08_16fungal (PacBio error correction) | ecosystem: Environmental > Terrestrial > Soil >... | reverse complement strand
TATTTTTTTTCTTCCCTTCTGCCCCTGATCTTAGCACGATGAGTTCCTTTTGCGGAAGGTCTTCTCTTTTGCCTTTTCTCTTGAACGATCTGTATAGACCCGCATAATCCCCCGCAACCCTTCCCCCTATGAAGGGTCTATTCTCCCCGCGTAGATCCTTACCCCGAACTTCTTGGCATCTTGCCTTCGATGCGTTGATTTAAACGGTCCTCCCCGTTTTTTGGCGGCTGGAACCCGGTCCATCCCATTCTTTTTCTACTCACTGTCCAAACACTGTCGATCCGCCCCCCTTCTTTACACAACTGTCCCGATTCTTTTTAAGTCTTTGTTCCAAATCTCAATATGCATCAGTGGCCTGCCGCCGGAGATGATCTTTCGAGTTCTTACCAATTTTCTCCCTTTTCTCGAGTGATGACCAAACAAGACACCGTCATGCTACCATTCTCGCATTTTGAACCGCGTTCCCTCGAAATTTTGTTCCTCACATTTAGCCAGTTTCCCCCACATCACCCGCACCCCCCCCCCGTCTTTTTCTCCCAGGTCTCCAAAACGGTCCCCCTTAGTTGTCCCTCCCTTCTTTCTTTCAACCCCAGTGATTATCGAAGGAAAGACGATTACTGCTCATTCCCCCCTTTCCTCCGTTCGGTTCATTCTCCCCAAGGCGGTGCACATTCCTCTTCCTAGTGGATCCAGATGGCCTTTGAGCCTTTTTCTGGCTCTAGCGAATAACATGTGTTCTTTCTTTGTTCCTTTGCAGGGCGTCGCCCCCCCCTTGACTGGTTCTTGAACCTACCTCTCCGAAAATTTACCGTATGCTCTTCGGCGAAGGTCGCACCTTTCTATTCGCGAACTCCTTCGCCTGGCCGCTTTCCCTCCTCCCCTTGTGACTGGTCCTTTCCCCCCGCCATACACCTGCTTGGTGAACTCACCGCTTTGTTTTTTTCCCGCTTGTCCTTGAAAAGAAACGCTCGATCCTCAATTTTTGCAAGATTGTGCCCCGGTTCTGCTTTTTTCTTGTGTGCAAAGGAATTGTAGGCCCATTTCCATGGTACAATTGAGCTGCTTGCTTGTTGGGTCCGTGCTCTCCCGTGACCTCGTGTCATGCTCGGACGGTCAACTTTACATGTTCTTCCCTATTTTTTTGTTTTTCAGTTTTCCCGTCCCCGGTTCTTTCCCCCGACATGCAGTAGTAATATGTCATCCGACCTCCGGACTTTTCCCGGCTTCTTCTTAAGTGTTCACGCGCCAGGCCACCACCGGTTTCTTTCCCCACCGTTTGACGAACCCCACACACCCCCCCTTGATGTGGCCTGGGGAACCGAAATATTTGGCCATGTTTCGAGACCAGTCAGGAATGTCTCCTCATGTGTGATTCCCCAACCTCTTCCCGCCTCCCATATGGCATATGTATGGGGGGCCCAGGGGCTTTCCTTTTCCAGATCGAGGGACGGTGCTTACTTCTTTTCCCCCTCTATGCCCAAGCTGACTTTGCCGGCTAGTCTATTCTTGACCTGTTATTTTCCCAAGTCCGCGCTCAAGGCTCTCTGGTTTTTTGGAGAATTTCTTTTTGTGACGAACCGTTGTTTGTGAGTCTACTTCCTTTTTTTCCCCCCCCACCCCTTTCTTCGGTCTCAGTTGACGCGTGTTTTTGCCCATGATGTGGGGTCACGCAGGAAGATTTCCTTCACTTGGGTTGCCCCCCTTTGAGGTTTCTGGCGATGTGAAGTAATTATTCCTTTAGCCTCTTCCCCCATTGTGGGCGTTGTGTGCATTCTTTTCCTCCCCCTACCGTCTCGGAGAAGCCCCTTCCATTGGAGACAAATATTTAGCGGCGGGCCCCCCACTTGCACCGTTGCTAGATTTTCCTTCTTTCCCTCTTTTCCTTCCCAGTATCCTCAGTGTTGTTTTTTAGTTTTATCCCCTTTTTACTTTTTTTGTCGTATATTCAGACAACATCTTTTCCTCCGAATTGAGGTATGCCTTCCCCCCTTTTCTCTTGCTTTTGCTCTTGTATCCGAAGCCACTGCGTCCTACATTACGCGCCCCCTTCCCCTCCTTCTTTCCTTAATAGACAAGTTGCCTTTCCGGCTCACCTCCCAACCACTTGGTATGGGTCCCTCCCTTTCCCCTCCCCGTTCAACACACTCCTTTGTCAAAGTAGGAAGATCTCCCTCGTCACCCAGCCTCCAGCTTTTTTTTTTGAGAGCCCCCCCCCCCCCACTTTCCCCCCCCCCCTTCGTCCCGCCTTGCTTTTGAATAAAGATTTCCCCCCAAAAGTCCTTAATTCGCTCCTGGGTCCCCCCCTTGTGATTCAAGGGCGCCTACCTTTCCTCTTATCCTTTTTTTTCTGCTTCTTCGGAACCATAGGCCGCGCATTTCTTTTTTTCTTTAGTGCCCCCGCCTCGCGCACCCGCCGGTGAAATACTCTCCCTTTTCCGGTAACCTGTTCCCTAGACACCTTTTATCTTTTCCCTTCTTTTTCGAGTCACCCCTCATGGTTTGAGGTCCCCCGTTTTCAAACAAGTCGATGATTTTTGTTTATTATCCCTATTTTTCCTCATTTGGCATGTTTTGTCCAATTTCACCAGATTTTCTTGCCTCCTTTGCAAGTTGCTTACCTTTGATTTACGGTTTTTCACTCTCCTCTCACTGGCACTTTTGACATACCTTTCTTCCGGTGGCAAGCGGACACCAGACTCTTTTGATTCACCCCTTCGTACCTTCAGAGCAGAATCGTTCCCACTACGGTTGCGTTCAAATTCGTCAGCACGCTCCCCCTGGTTTTACCCATGGCAGTGCCGAACTCCCCCTTCTGGCACCACCTCTTAGCTCCCTCCTGCCCCCGTCACCGTTTCCCCTCCTTTCCCGTGTCGGGCGCTGTATTTTCTTTTTTTCGTGTTTTTTTTCCTCAAAATCGCATTGAGCTTCCGCTTACTTTGTTTCGTGCCCCCTGACACTTCATGGGCGATTTTCAGTCTGCCTTCACTTTCCTTTTTCCTCCCCGACTTTCAGTGACCCAAGGTTGAATCGCCCCCTAGATTCGCTCTAATTTTGTGATTATTCTTTGCCCCCCTCTTGAGTTTTCCCATTTGGACCTTCCGGACAATCGGACGCCCCGACCCTTTCCCGTCTCTTGGCTTTAGCCGACCTGTGATTGCCCCGTGGTGATCCCCTGAGAGCGGTATGTGAAAGCATGGTCGCGTTAACCTTCCGCGAGGTCTGAGCGTCTTTCTGATGCCGTGCCTCTCTTTCCCCCCCCTTTTCGACTCCGTTCTCAACACTCCCTGATTCCCCCCACGGTTTGAAGTTGGCGACACTGTTCACAAAAGACCGGTTGTTGCTGCTTTTCTTGATTCCCATGTCCAGATTTCCCGGCATGTACGCTTCATTTTTTTAGGCTTTCCGGCCTGAAGTGTTTTTTTCTCCATCTTTCCGTATGACCCCTGTCTTAAAGAAATTCTCGCGCCTTTTCGGCCAGTTGCATACTTTATGCCAGGATTTTGTTCTCTCAGCGACCCCTTTCCATGTAGTTCGTCCGCAGACGCGCCAGGTTTTTTTCCCAGCAGCTTTTCGGAAGGACTCGGACTGTTTTTCTTCCGCTCTCTGGACATTGATTTTGTGGACTTTTTCCAGCAGATCACACACCCCCCCCTTTCGCTCGCTTCAATCAACCGCGACTGCCTCTCAGCCGTTTATTGTCGCTCCTTTTTCGTGGCTCTTAGCCCCTTGCGAGTCTTTTCCCTCGTTTTTTTCGGTTGATGCTCGTCACGAGAAAGACTTAGTCCCATCTTCAACACGCGTCGCAATCCGAACCCCAGAGGAATCGCGGTCGACGAGGGTTCACCATCCGGCAATACTTTCTCCCCCCCATAAATTAGAGCTCTGTTCTCCCTCTGCCTCAGGTTGTTTGTTTCGTCATAGATGATTGCTTTATCACTGTCTTGCCCAGGTCTTGACCCCCTTGTCTCGTCACCTTTTTCCTTCTTTACCCCCCTTGGTTGAGCTGTCCGTTCACGGATCTTTCATAGTTTTTTTCTTTTTCCAACTAACACCGTCTGCAACATCGCAGCAAGGGATTCTCCTTTTCCCCGATTGCTGACCACGTCCAAAACCGCCCTTCATGTCTTGAGTTCGTTCCTATTCCTTTTGTTACCACTTGCGCGCTCTGTAAAAGATTGTGTGGGCGTTTTGCAAATTGTCCACCACATCTCTCCGATTCTTTTTCACGGGCCCCCCCGTCTTTTTCCCTCACAATCTGCGTGGAAACGCGTTATATCCTTTGCTTCTTGTTCTATTTGCCCAATCTCACTCTGCACCAGTTCGTTTTCCTCCTTCTCTTGGCGTGAGTCAGTTAAGCCGTTGTCTTTCGATTGCTTCCCCCAAGAATCCTGCTGATACCCCAAAAAGATGTTGACGCCGTTCCCGCCGGAATCTGGTCCCTTTCCCCCCTCCGGTCTTGTGTGAACTACCCGGGCTACAGAACCCACTTTCCCGGTGGGTCTCCCTTCTTTTTTTTCACCCTGGACTCTCGTTACTTTCTAACTCGTCTTGCATAAGTTGACCTTTGCTGCGTTAATTTCGGACTTCTCCCGGCGCCCCCCAACTGTCGGTGAAACCTACCGCCTCGCGTTCTTTTGAAGCCCTTATGCTAGTCTTATCCCTTACTCCCTTTTTTTCTGTCCCGTCTTCTTTTTGAAGATTGGTTTGCCGTCGCCCGCCAGGACTCTGGGTGCCTCTACCCTCCCCCCCAGTCGTTCCGATATCGGCTGAATAAACGTGTCTCAGCTGGCCCTAAGTCGAAGCCGCCGTTCCCAGCTTCTTTTTCCTTTCTCCTGCACCCTTCAAAGATACAGTTCCTCGGTGCACCACTTCGGCTTTGGAATCCCCTTGTTTTTTAAAGAAAGCGCGGATCTCTTCAACCTAGGACCCCCGTTTCCCGCACGCGTGCTTCCTTCCTTTTCTTTCCCAGAATTGGGCTATTTCATTTTTCCCCAGCTCTCTTATGTTGGGTGGTGTCCCTTTCTGTTTCCACGGACTCTCGGTCATGCTTTTGCCCATTTTTGGCCCTCTGGAAGTCCTCTGGTTTTCATTGTTTTGCACATAGACGTTCTTGCCCCCACATCCTCATTCTTCCTCCGTGAGAAAGAACCGGAATCTTTCCAGTCCTCCCAAGGGCCGCTACTTACTTGTGAACGCCAGGCCCAACCTTCTTTCTTCTCTTAAGCGCTAGCTCCACCAACCTAGATTTGGTGTCCCCGGGTTGCGTCACCCGTCTTTAGACCAGATTGTTGCCGCGATGCCCCCGTCCAGAATTCGACCCTTTTTCGTCTCCCAAGTTTCCATCCCAGCATTTTGGGACCTTTCTGGTGCGTTCCCGCTTTTAAAACTCCGTCACTCCGCCTGTTCAATTCTTTCCCTTAAAGCCGAACCCAGCTTCGGTTGCGTATCCGCCCCCTTTACTCACCCCCGTCTGCCCCAACTGCCGATCCTCCTGGGCTCTGTTTTTTTGAATCCTTGAGTTTAACCCCCTTCCCCTGACCCTTGGGTGCTGACCTTCTCCCTCCCAACAACCGCTGAGTCTTTTATTGTGTCGTATTCGTCGAATTTTGCCAATTCTGTGTTCTTTTTTTCGATTGTGCGGGACCACATGGGCGTTCTCCTTTTTCTTTTCCGATGACCAAGTCTAGAGACAATTCGGTGCCTCTAGAATGGGGGGAAGGTGGAGGTGACGTACCTTCACCCCTCCTATTGGATTGAAGTCACCCCCATCCTCCGGCATGGAGTCATGCTTAGCGGAGAGGCCTAAAACCTTAGGGTGTTCTAGTGATCATCTCATAGAGTCTTTCTACTCATTGTTTTTCGCTCTATGATTCAGATCCGCCTCCCTTGTTTGGTGCCTCTAATCATTCTCCGACTTGATGATGCCTTCCTCCTATCTTGCTTTTTTCTCGTTCTCTACAGCAAACGCTGTCCACAATTTTCTCTTTCCTCCAGTTTTCGTTGAATTAATCCAGAACTCCGACGTTCCCCCTTTTTCCCCCACGACCCTGTGGTTCCCTCCTCTGTGCCCCATCCTTTTTAATTCGACGGACGAAGCCTTTCACCGCTTCCGAGTTTTTCGCTCCTTATCAGCCCACCCTTTTTCCCGTCTCTTGAGTGTGAAATCCGTATACCACTTTCCTTTCTGGCCAGTTGGAAACTTGTGTTCCATCGCCTTCCCCATCCGACACGTCAAGCTGTGTTCTGCTTTTCCTCCGCGAATTAAGACCCCGTCGCTTCCTGCTTTCTCGGAAGAAACTGCGTCCCCCGATCATCTGGTCCATGGCGAAAATTGGCATCCCCGCCCCCCCTGTAAGGTCGTTAATTACTGATTTTTTCATCTAATGTCTGAAATCTTGTGTTCCCCCCGTTTCCCCCGTCATGTTTTTTTTTCTTCACTAGCTTTTAAGACTCTCCCCCTATTCTTCCTGTCTCCCAACCCCAGACGTGCGCTCTTGTACATTCACCAAGGGCTTTTTCCCTCGCTCCCTATTAAATGGAAAATGTGGGACAAAAATTGATCTTTTACACTGCAAACCACCTGATTAACATATCCCCCCCTCGTCCCTGTCCGAGCACTCCCCTGCAATTCACTCTTTGAGCAGAGGTTCAACCCTCTCCCCCTCCCCTCCCCCTTTTTTTTCCCTCGTTCAATATGGGCATAGCACCCCCCCCACTTCTCTGGAACACACAGCTTCCCAAATTGAGCACCGGGCCGCATCCTTGGATCACCATCTTTCATGTCCTTTCTTCAATGCAAAGTAGTTGATTTCAACCTCCGACTTGATCTCTTGCCGCTGGTATATTTCTTTCCATGACACTTCATTCTTTTTTTTCCTACTGGGGCTAAACGTTATCCGACTCCGACCCTGTACACTTTTCCTTCCGCAGATATCCTTTTCCTTTTAATTTTCGTGGAGTGCCACGCGTTACACTTCTGTTCCTTTCCCCCCTTCCCTTGATAAGCAAGAAGAGTGACCCCCCCTCCTTTAAAGATTTCTGTTTTTTTTGGCCTCAAGCTGGTGTTACAGCTTTTTGTTCTCCGTGACTTTTGCCCGCCCTTTTGTCGCCCCCCCCTTTCCTGCAGGAAACGCAAGTTCCTTTTCAAGCTTTATGCAGCTGAATCGCTGTACCTTCTCTAAGCATTCCATCTTGGTCTTTGCCACCCCCTTGTTTTGCCTTTATTTTTTTCTTTACCTGTTTCACCAAAGAGGTGATTTCTGTCTCTCCCATGACTAAAGAGAGTCCTTCCGGCTTTTTTTGACCAGCATGCGTTTTTCCCTTCTTCCCCCCTTCTCTTTCTTCTTTTTGTACAGCGAGAGCATGCGACCCCTTCTTCCTCCTCCTCCTCTTCAGTCTCCTCCGGCAGGTCCCGACCTTATGCCATGAGATGGGCCGACTCGACTAACGTTCGTCCAGATCCATCCTTTTTTTCCAATCCTATTTAAGGCGGCCTCGGCCTGTTCTTTTTCGACCCGTGAGAAAGATCTTTTGATTTCCTTTGCCGCGCCCACACCCCCCTACGCTCTTGCCGTTTTCCCCCTCAACCGCGGATCCTCCGGCATCCTTCAAGAGTCTCTTTTTTTATCGACTTCGGTTCTGCTAAGCCCGTCGTATTTTCCCTCTGCTTTGGGTTGAGGTGTATGATCTTCTTCCTTCTTTTTAGTTCAAATTAACTCGTTTGCACCATCCCCCGGACGCCTTCCATGAGTAACGAGCGTTCCGCGGTGCCTTTTTAATTACGTACTTTTGCCCCCCCTCCCCCCATTCTCTCTCCTCTTTTCATCCGCCTCTTTTTTTTTTTGATTCTCTCCCTTTTCTCTGTTTTATTGCCGGTATGCCGCTCTTCAGCACAGCTCGTTCTTGTTTTCGGCCCTCTTTGTTGACGTTCGATTGAAACGCTCTTCTCGACTTTTTTCCCTCCCTCACCCCCCTTGAAAATCATCGAATTGCTATCTCCCGCGGTCTTTTCTTCCTCCCCTGAAACCCGCCCTTTTCTTGTGCCACCTTTTTTTTTATTGAGAAACCTGCTTCTGCGCGTAGGTTTTTTTTTTTTGCAACCGGGCACTCAAATCTCTTCCCCTCTCCACCCCTTTGATACCTCCCAAAATCTGCTTGTTACACCCGTCTTCTTTTCTTGCCCTACTCTTATTGTCGTAGGGCAAATTCCATGCTTCTCAGCTCCCTTTCCTCGCTGGCGATCGCCCTTTATTTAAGATTATAATCTTCGCCGCTTGATTACAAAAAGAAAACTTCCCGCCACTCTGCTGGTCCCTGACGCCCCCATTAACTTCTTTTCCCTTTTTCGATAAGGTTGACAAATATCCTTTTTTTCTTTTTGCCAATTTGCTCCAAAACATTCCCCGTGTTACCAGGCGTTTTGACCCCCGTGTATTATTCGAAGGTTACCGATTTCATCTGCCCCCCTGGACCTGTGCAGCTTCCTGCTGACCTTCTCCTTTCCAAAATGGAGGCACCTTCCCGCTCTCATTATCCGCTGTCCTCCCCCGGCTTATCATGCTTCGTCGAATAATTTGCTGTCTTCCCTTATTTTGAGTTCCGATGCAGTGAAGTTTTAGCACATCCTTGTACTAGGTGAAGACCTCTTCCCTTTCCGTCTTCTCTCCTCAGGCGCTTGTTAACAGGTTCATTCCGCGTAAGAATTCGAAGCCCTTTACCAGCGCATGCCAGTCCTGCACGCACCTGCTCAGGTCCGCGACCCCATCTTTGGATCTGACTTGCTGTAAAACTACCTCTCTTCTCCTTTAAAAATGGAAAGAATTTTGTCCTTTCGCCGCGTTTATTACATGGGTGGTTGACAAAGTTTTTCTGGTCCCTATTCCCACAATATTGCCATGGGTAAAAAATTGACTTGTTTGGTGGGTCTCCTTTTTGTGGGGGGTGCTTTTATGTCCGGGGTTTCTGGAGGAGTTTCTCTCTGTACTGTCCTCTAGGTCTGCGAGGACGGTCAGTTTTTGGTTTCTATATGGGTTTCATTTTGACCCGCCCGCGCTCTCTTTAATTCCCTTCCTCCTGCTCCTCCCTCCCGAACGGACTTCTTTTGAAGTTTCCGGCCAAGGGCACCTCTGTAGTGCTTTCCCAAATCGGTATGATCACGGAAATCTCTCCGCTTACCCCATGCATAGATTGTCCCCTTTTAGCCAAGATTTCCTCCCCTTGCGTTACGAGTTGACAAAAGCCGGACTTCCGCCACTTGGTGTCCGGCTTCCAAGTTAACGCCCACATGATGGCCCCTTCTGTTAGCTTTTATTCTGCGCAAATACGTATTCTCGCTGTAACTTCCCTGCCTTATGGACCAGCCTTGTCCTTCAAAGCTGATGGGCGGCGTAGGCCCGACACTTTATTCCTCCCTTTTTCTTCCAACTTCGCGAAGGAAGGACTGTTTTTTCAACTCTTTCCTCACTTTCTCAAAGTTGGCTTGATCAGTTTTTTTTTCTTCAAACATTCCCCTCTTGATCTTGGATATTTGACGAGTTTCCTCGTCGGGACTTTCCAATGATTGGTTGTCCTCTGTGCGCTTCCTTTCCCCCTCGTTGAGTTGAAATTGGTCCCCCATTTTTTTTTACTCTGCCTGTCCATCGCTCCTTCGACGATTCGGATTTTTACTCGTGGCTGTCGATACCGTCCCCCTTTTCTTCTTCACATCCCCTGATTGAGACATTATATCGTCTGAGGTATCCAAAAAAGGTTGAAAGCTTTTCTCTGAGACTATCTATACTCCCTCCTTTGGTGTTTTTTTCATTGGCCCCCATCTAGCCCTAACTTTTTTGTTTCCCCTCTCCGCCCCCTTTCCTTTAAGCAGTGAGTGGATGAATTAATTCCAGCATCTATTTGTGACCCCTATTGTGGTTTATCGACATCCGCCGCTTCCCACCCCCCCATGAGCATCGTAGCCCTTCTCTTTCCTTCCATCTCTTAACAAGGTGACTGTTTTCTCATTATGTTGTCCCTCAATCTTCCTGCGTCCCTTGGCCCTTTTTCAGAGGACGACCCCTGCCTCACCCTCCGCCTAGAGAGGTTTTGAGCTCAACTACTACCGCCCCCCCTTTTCTCGCCTTCTTTAACTTTAAAAGTTTCCACCACAGCAGGTCCTTTTCGGTGCAGTGGAAATAAATTGTTCTTCCCTTCCTTTCTAAGCAGCGTAAGCTTTTTTCTGTTGATTGGCTCCTTCGCTCATTTCGAGAGATGACTCTTGCTCCCAGACTGCCTCGCCCCCCTCCTTTTGGCCCCCCATATGAATGTCGTCTGTTCAATCTTCTTAGAAGCCGCCACTTATTTCTTCCCGTCCTTCCTGCTTTTCCTCTCTTTAAAACATTGTCAGGGTCTAAACCTTTTTCTTTTCCCCGGGTACCCAATTCGTTTGATTTTGTTTATCGCTCGCTTTCCGTAATCCAGCCCGTTTATGGTTTGCTTTTTAAACTTACAAACGATGGATCCCTTTTCCTTTCCTCCCGGGATTCCAGGTTATGTTTCCTGGATGATCATATCTCCAACTTTCATGGCCAGTTTTCCAGGCTCGAGTTGGCAAACGTCCCTTTTCCTCGTACACAAGCTGTCCTTTACCTCGGTGACTAGAGATTCCGGTCATCTCGGTTCACCAAGCTACTGAAGCTCCCCTTCCAATTGCCAGTATTTGGAACGCCAAATTCCTCATTTTCACACCTCTGTTTAAAGCTCAACACGAGGACCTCCCTTTTTTTTCCCCACCCTTTCATCTGGTTTTGGTATGCCCCCGCAGTTATTTTCAGGCACGTCGGACCCATTTTGATCCCTTTTTGATTTTCTTTCCAATGTCAACCCTTCCTTTCGCTGTTCTCTGGTTCGAATTTTTACTTTTTTCCGTCCTTCTCCCCCCACATGTCCTCGTCCCGATCTAGATTTCCCATTTTTTTCGTTAGGTAGTTGCACCCGGCCCCATGCTTTTTTCCCGGGCACGGGCAATTACATTCGTCCTTTTCCTACGCGTTTCGCAAGCCACATTTTTTTCTAGCATGAGCAGTCCTGGGCTTACAGCTGGGATTCCGTAAGAGAGCGTGATGCCCCTTGGTCCTCACGTTCGAAGCGCTTTCACACTCGGCCCCTTGCAGGGATGAAGCTTAATCGTCTTTCCCCCTCCCGGTTTTTAAGCCTTGATGCCCCCCCTTGTGCCGTTGTGGACTTCCCTTCAACAAGACTTTGATGCTTTTCCCTGATCTAAATGTTCCCGCTTTTCCCTTCTTGACGTTTTGTTCCAGACTTGATTTCTTTGTTTTTCCCCTCATTTGTTTATTTTGTCATCAAGCTGATGTAACTTTCTTAACCATCCTCCCTCGCTCCCTACTCCTCGGCATTCCACTGATGCGCTTCTGCTACGACAAAGACAGTCCTTTCGTCCAGTCATCATCTCCTCTTTTTCCCTCCGACTTTGTTTTGATCTCCCTTGTTTAACTTTTAAGAGACTCCCTTCTTGCTGGAAGGTTGCCCGCCTATCGCCCCCACAACATTTTTCGCCGAGCGCCGTTTGCAATCATCTTCCTGCCTCCAGAGGCCTTTTTTGTTAGGCTTTTATTTTGGGCTTCTCAGACCCCCTTTTCTGTTTCAGACGGTTTAGCGGATTTTTTCTCCTCTCCGCTCCCTTTGCAATCGGATTTTTTTGCCCCCTGGTTAGAGGAACCGCGAGTCGACTCCCCTCATACGGCAATACAGTGAGA
>Ga0179593_1309942_pt1 | contig 11750 bp, 13 predicted proteins | sample CZODoug2_1_08_16_FD_185931 | JGI IMG/M metagenome (GOLD analysis project Ga0179593, IMG submission 185931) | Vadose zone soil fungal communities from Angelo Coast Range Reserve, California, USA - CZODoug2_1_08_16fungal (PacBio error correction) | ecosystem: Environmental > Terrestrial > Soil >... | reverse complement strand
TTTAATTGCCTTCTAGAAGGCAAATGGTAGACCCTCCAAGGTTCAATCCGTGACGTTCGCCCCCCTTTCCTTGACACCCCTCCTGGTCCGATGTTTTCCCCTGACACGCCCCGAGTCCAGAGATACGGCGTGTCCCTTCCAGAACTTCCCTGCCTTTTGTTTTTGAATTCCAAGGGCTTTTGGTCTTTTGGTAGGGTTGATTCCCTGAGGTCACATTTTCCGGTCCGCGCGCGGTCCCGGCCTTGGCTTGAAGTTCCCCTGTCGTTTTTTTTTAACAGTCTGGGGACGTCCCCGGCCCACACAAAAGCCCCTTGGTAACCCACCGCGCACCCCTCGGTTGCCCGGGCAAAAGCACTTCTCGGGCCTGGACTTTTATCTTTGCCCTCCTGTGGAACCTCCCGAAAAAACCCCCCCGGTCGACAACAATCTTTTTTTCCCGAACCCGACGCACTCCCACATCTGGGAGTCCTCTGACTCTTGACCCCCCTTTTTGATCCTTTTTTTTCCCGTCAGCTAATGCGTCCGAGCCCCCCCACCAGCGCCAGTTACCCCCGATTGCAACGGACAACCCCCAAGGACAAACACACTTGACCGGGGGCTAGACCTTTCCAGTTTGCAGCCCCGATGTTATGTTTTATCTAAGGTTCCTCTCATCTCTCTTCCTTTACCGGGCGATGTCTCGCTGACCCTAGATTTTTTTCCCTCAATCCTTGACGCTCTTTCTCCTCTTCTCCCCCCGCTTCCCTCCGACCCGCGATCTTTTTCCGAGCGGCCCGACGCGGTTTTTTTTGATCACCGCTCCGCCCCAACGCTGCTCGAGGCCAACCCTTTTTTTTTATCGCTTTTGTGCCCCTCGCTCTTTTTTTCACGCGTGGGATACTGACCCCTCTCTTCTTGGAAGCACCCAATAAGGGTCCCTTTCATCCTGCTCCCCCCCCCAGCCCTGATCGACATACCTCTAGTTTTCTCTGAACTTCTTTTTTGAAGTCGTTGGCCCGCCGCTGGCTTCGAACCTGCTCCGCCGGGTCGCACTCCAGACCCAATTTTTTTCGGCCAGTGCCCGATCTCACTTACTTCCCTTACACGTGGAGTAGTTTGTGCCCCCGGGACCTCGCCATTTCCGGAGCGTGCTGTAGACCACCCCTTTTTTTGGTTTTTTTCTCTTCCCTGATCCACTACTTTGACCCATTTGGGACACTTGTCCACCATGCCCGCTCCCCTTAAACAAGTCAGTTGCACACACGTTAAGTGCGCCGGACAAGATTTTTTCCTAGGTCGGTGAAGTTGAACCTTCCTCTACTCCTTGATTGCTCTGCTCTTCGTACCTTCGATTTTCTCTTTAGGGAGATCAGTTTCTTCTTTCACCGCCGGCTTACCTTTCCTGGCTTCGACGCGAGAATTTTTTTTTTTTAGAACCTAATTCCACCACTGGTCGGTAAATTTCGCTGTTGTTGCTCAGTCCCGGTTTTTTTCCTGTCGCTTGCTTTTTCCGATGGAACGGGGACCAGTGGCCTTCGGATAGCCTGTTTCCGGTATTTTTCCCTTTTCTGTCCTGAGGGGCCTTAGACCCCGCAGACCTTCTACCAAAACCCCATGGACATACTTAAGATCACCGCCTTCCCTTGTCCCCCCTTCCTCTGTGAGAGGGTCGAAAGTTCAACGGGTCTTGGCGGCACTTGGTCCTACATCTTTACTTCTGGGGGTGTCTGTGGGGGTTCTTCAGAACTCTCCGTCCCCGAATTCGACGGCATCCTTCTGTATGCCTTCAGGAGCTTCCCGGTAGATCCAATGGCAGGAAGTGCTGAAAACTCTAGGTTTGTAGGGTTAATTTGCGACCCCTTTCGGAGCGCTACGCTTGACCCTCCCCCTTCAGGCCCCCGTGGGAGTTTCTCCCCTTTCCGTCCATGTTTTTTTTTACCCCCACTTGACACCTTTCGACTTTCCACCCTCCTTCCCGTCCAACGGTCCCCTCTCAAGGCTGGTACGTTGTTTTTCTGGGGCCTCCCCCTGCCCCCCCATCTTTTCTTTCCTGTCCGTCGTCTCCCATCTGAAACCCCGCCCTTCGCAAGCTTCATGATGATTTTTTCCACCTCGTCACAGTTAGTTTTTTTTTTCTCCGACCCCCCCGAGTAACACGTTTCGCCTTTTTTCCCGTGAACGAACTCGACCTTTCTGCGCCTCGCGTTTCCCCGTCGCTGTTATTTCCCTCCATGGTATTTCTGACCCCCCCCCTGCCCTTTCCAGACCGATTTTTCCCGACCCTCCCTGATACCCGAAACCCCCCCTCGGGCGTTCGTTTCCAGCGACTTTGAGTTTTTTGGATTTGCCTGTCATTTCCGCAACCTCGGATACGCGACCTGCCCGTTCCGTTTCTTTCCCCCCAGCCCCGAGGCTTGTTGATTTTCATGTTTTTACCTCCTTCAGGCACTTTTTGCCCGTATCTTCCTACCGGCGCAGTTTTCTCGTCTATTACCATGTTTTTTGTTCCCGTGGGAAACATTCCGCTCCCTTTCTTTCTTTTTTTTTATCGGAATTTCTTTAAGTTTGTGCTTGGTGACCCGGGGTAGCTCATCGCGTTGCCATTTTCTTCTTCCCCTCCGCGTAACACCGCCCCTCCCGATGTTTCAACCAGAGGATCTTTCCCAAGCGGCCAACCGGCCCTGTGACTGTTGACGCACCCCTCCGTTCCCAAACATTATTGCCACGTTCCTTTTCCGGCTTGTTATACTAGCTTGTCAAACAGACCTCCCCCCCGCTCGATTTTCTTGCAATCAGTTTGAAGCCCTTTTTGACCTCTTCTTTCTTCTGTTTTAGTTTTCTTTTCTTCCCATGCAGACGTTGACCTCCTAAACGTGTCCCGGGGCTTGCCCGGCTGCTCGGGATTTTGTTTTTTTGGGTCTTTTTTCGGGGGTTTTTCCCTTCTTTTTTTTTTTGTATTTACCCCTGTTCCCCCTCAGAGGCTTTAGACCCCATAACTATTAATTTTGTGCTTTGATTGATGAGAGAGACCCCCTGCTCGACCGTCGTTTCCTTTTCCGGTTGATTCTGTGGGCTTGGGCTTGCTTGTTTTTTCCTTTTTTTCTTTTTTTCGTGTCGGGAGCACGCGTTTCTTCCTTTTTGGCGGCCGTGAGCGCTCTGGTTTCTTCCGTGTTTCCTTCTTTCTTGTCCCTTGTTGTTTTTTATTTTTGTTGGGAGTGTTGACAATCTCTCGACTGGCGAAGGGCTGCCTGTCCCCACCCCCCTCTTTTATGCTCTCGTGACATACACAGTTTCGGTGCCCTCACGAGGTTTCACACGCCTTTTACCAACCACAAACCCTCGCCCCCCCTCGCAGCTTTTTGTCGTACTGCTCGAGACCTCACCCCCCCGTGTTTGGAAGTTTTTTTCCTGACTTTATGAGTTCAAATTTATTTTACCCGTGGAGTAAACTGCTTTTGTGAGTTTACCTTTTACGTTTTTTTTCTTACATCATATGAATGGTTTTGCTGTCAATCGTTCCCCGGGGCTTTATAGGAGCCCGCCCTGTCCTCGTTCACTTTACGATGGTCGCCTTTCTCTTAAAATTATCCTGGATTGCGTTTCCTCTTCAATTCGAGATCTATTTTTTCAGTCTTGAACCCCCTCCGATTAGCAGATCTCCCGCCCGGTCTTCCGACCCCTTCTGGATTTAGTTCGTCCCCATTTTGATTCCTCTCAACGTCGTTTTTTGAGTTTTATCTGATTTCCAGGACTTCTTGTTCTTCGGTGAGCCTCCCCTGAAGTGCCGTTGTCCCTCTGTGCGTCAAAGTGCCCAATTGTCGACCAAGCTTCGTTATTTGTTTCTCTGGTGCAAGGTGTGCTAATTTTTTTTCTTCGTTCCATTTTTTTGTTTATATGAACAGTTTTCAGACCTTTAAAGTCACTTTTTTCCCCCCCTCCCCACCACCCCCCCGGTCTTTCCCTCTGACCCGTACTCGCGGGTCTGTCTTCTTCCCTTTGTTTTCTTTCTCTTTTGATCCCCGCCCCTTCCGGTTATGCAACGCATCCACTTCCTTTTTTCGGGTTCTTTGAAAAGAGGAACCGCGATTTTTCTCTTTTTCTTTGGGTCTCGGTTTCAAAAATTAGTGGTTTCATCTTTTATCCTATCCTCGTTGCTGTTTGTCTCTCCTTTGAATTTGCCCCCCGAATTCGTCTGGCAGTTCCCTCTCTTTTTTTTTCCTTTTTTTTTCCTACTCAAGACGCGAAAGTTTCATTTTCTTTTCTTCCTTCGTCCGGGCGCGATTTGTTGACGCCGGGTTTGACCCGCCCCGTTCGTCGTTTTTTTTTAGGCGATTTCCCATTAGAGTATCTGTTTTTTTTTTTTTTTTTCTTTTCTCCCTTTCTTCCCCGTAGAACATCTCACTTCTGGCCCCCTTGGCCCCTCAAGCCCCTTTTTGTGGCAGATTTTTGTTTTTTCCGTTGGTCCAGTATTAACCTCTTTTCTTCCCAATACAAAGCGCCCCCCATCGCTTTTTCTCTGCTAAGATAGCTCGGTGCGTCTTTTTTTTTTCACCGCTCCCTGACTGGCATTCTGACCGGAGGTTCTCTCTGCTCCGGTTTTTTTTTCCTTTTCGGGACAGGACCATTTTATCTTCCTTTGTTTATATTTTTTCCCCCCCCTTGGTTAGTCTTGTTTTCGAGTTCCCGCGGTGCCCTTTTCCTTATGTGCGGCTGTCTTTCCCTTTGCGGTTCCCTTTCATTCGCCATGCCGCTCTTTTCCTTCCTTGGACCCAACCCCCCCCCCGGCATTTCACCTTTCTTTTCGCTGACGATGTTCCGCCTCAGATCTTAGTCCGTAAACGGTGTTGGTTCTGATCCGACCTTTTTTCTCCAAAACTCCGGATGGTTCTATTTTTTTTGTTTTCCCCCGGCGTCTTTTGCTGGCTTGATCTGTTTCAGTTTCTTTTCCAGACTTTTTCCCGTTAGTTTCTCCTTCCCTCTTTTTGAATCAGTCCCTAGATGTCTCTTTGTTTCAATTCCGCTAACCTTTCCCACTGCATTCCAGAATTCCTCTGCCTGTATTATTTCAACCTTCTGCACAGCCGCCCCCATTCCTCCAACCGCGTGATTTCACGTGCCCCCCCCCCCCTCTGTTTCCCGTTTCGTCGCGCCCATTTTATCTACGTCATAGAAATTTCGCTTTTTCTCTTTTTTTCCCCCCCCCCCCTTTGTCCTTCAGTATGCTCTTCTCGGAACCACCAAATCCTCGTGGGGTGCCCCCCCCTGCCAGTCTAAACCTCCCTCCCCAGTCGTGGCAGTTAGCTGTCACTTTTCTCCTTTATCTCTGCTGCGACTGCACTTCTTTCTCACTATTCCCTTCCATGATCGTCCCACTGGTTTTTTGATTTTTTCCGTTGAAGCTTGCGTATACCCTTTCTATTCCCCCAGCTTCGGCGGAATGGTGTCATTTCTCAGATGGAAGTCCGTCATTTGTCTGGTTCTTTTTTCTGCTTCAAGCACTCTTTTCGCTTCGTTATCATACGCTGCCACACCTCTATGGACCCTGCCTTCCCTTTTCGTTCGACGACCATCTACTTTTAGTAATCTCCACCTTCTAGTTCCCCCTCTTCTGTCCTCGGGAAGTATACCTTGAAAACTTTTGATTTCTCTTTTCGTTTAAATAATTGACTTTTCTGCCCCTCCACCTTGTCTCTGGTCGTTCATCGACTCTTTTTCGGGAACCTTTCCCCCCCCCCTGCCAAGCTTCCGATGGCTCGGTGCTCGGATGTTTCTCGTCCTGTAGTTTCCCTCTTCCTGACTTGTTTGTAGCTGCTTTTTTCTTCCATCCTATTGGCTTTCCATTTTCTATTTTTTCTGGCTTTCCTTCGTTAACCGAGTCCCTGCGCACCTATCCTTTTGTGTCGAAATTCCCTTCGACCCGTTGTGTCTCTTCCCTGCTCTTCTTATGCTTTTATTCTTCTTTTTTACGGTCCGACTTCTTAACGATGTTTGGTGCTCCGCCCACGTTATACCCGACTCTTTTTTCCTTTTTTACATGTAGGAAGTCTTCTTCTTTTTTCTTTCTACGGTTTTTGAGACCAGTCCTCTAATCTTCATATTGAGCAGGTCTTCCCAACCTTCCGATTACGGTTTTCCTGTTCCTTGGACCCTGATTTGATAGACCTTGATCCCCTTTTTTTTTTGTTTTGGGCTTTCGACCCTCCTTCTTTTCGGGAAGTTATCATAACCCCCTTCCACAATCCTTTGTCGTTTCCCCACCGTGGGAACCCCAGCCCTTTTTTTTTTCCGTTTCCATGTGCCTCCCCTTTACGTAGTCTTTGATCTCCCTGGATGACTTTGCTCTTTCTTCCGGCGTGGGTTCTATTTTTCTCTTCGTTGTTTTTTTTCTTACGTTGTCTTCTCGACGTTCGCCGCACTTTTTCGCCCTTTTCCCTGCGAACCTCTTCGTCGTTTCCCGTCTCTTACGCCCAGGAGCCCCCCAACTTCTCTTTTATGTAAACGTCTGGAATTCTCCCCCTGTCTCCTGCCTCCCCCTCTTAAGCGGTCTCCATTCTTCAGACACTTTCTCCCCTCAGTGGCCCGTTGTCCGCCCACTACCTGTAAGATATATTGATCCACTTCTGGGTCTATTACTTTCGTGTGGGCCTATGTTCTAACCCTTGTGTCTTTTTCTTCACTCCCAAGAGTTTCGTTGTGAATGTTCTTTCGTGGATTTCGTATTCCTTAAGTATTTCCGGGGTCTGACCCCCTCCCTTTAGAACAAAGTCTCGTTTTTTGACTTTCTCTGTACTAGGTGGCGCCCCCATTTTTACGGGTAATGGTTCTCCATCCCCTTCACTTCTTTTTTTCCCTGCTTTTCTGCATTTTCTGACCTTCTGATCTTCGTTGAAGGCTCGCTTCTTTCCTTCCCCTTCCCACCCCCATTTCAGCGTGACCCTTTGTCGTTAGGTGGTTCTTGTTTCTCCTCTTTTTGACCGGTTTTTTCTTTTACTTGGTTTAAATAGTTTCTCCGTTTTTCGACCCACGGCTTTTTTTCCCGTCTAGCGCTTTCTCCTCCCCCTCAAGCACTTTTGCCCCTTTTCCTCTCGTCGGATCAAGAATTTCTTTCTCCCCCCGGTGCCCCGCGTCCGCGTAAAGGATTTCTCCTGGTCTAAAGAGTTTTAAAGCAGCTTCCCTTCCCCCCCCTTTCTTGTCATTTGCCGATTAATTCTTTTAATTAGTTTCGGTCCCCCGACCCCCTTCCTCATACTGCCTCGAACCATTTTTTCTCTCTGTTATTATGAATGCCTCACATTTCTTTCTCCTTTTGGTTTCATTTTGATATTAAGTTTTTTTTGGTTCTTCGTCTTCGTTCTTTTGCCACCTGCTTTTGTAATTTCTTCGATGACTCCGAGATCCGGATCTTCGGACTGATATACTGGGGTTTATTTTTTTTTCTTTGTGTGAAATACCTTCCCTTTTTCCCTTGTTCTTGCCCCCAGCGTCTCCTCTGAACGGTCCTTTTACTCCCCCCGGTATTTCCGGTCCCTTTTCCTAGTTCCAACATTTCCCCTCCCCCCCCCCCTTACCTCCGACTTTTCCTTGTACTTCAAGGGTCCGCTGAACTACCTTTTTCTTCCCATCTTTCTCCGGTCAAAAGCCCCCATCTGTTGTCTGCTTTCGTGTCCGTTGGAACCCACCTTCTGTTTTCCGTTCCCAGGTTTTCGAGCCTTCACCGTGCGCACATGTGTCCACGTCTCCTTGACTTCACGCGGCCTCAATCCTTATATTTTTCCCCCCCTCATGGGTGTGGTGATTTTTTTGAGAGATTTTCGTGTCATTTAAGCTTGCATTGTCCATTAGGCGCCTCCCAGGTTTTAAGTTTCTCGTAGCCCACAACCCCTGTTCCCCTTTTTGACCCATCCTTTTTTGAACTTCTTCCCCACTCCAGTCCCGTAGTCATCGTGATACCTCTTTCGGTTCCCCTTTCCATTTTTATTGACCAAAGGTTCTTTCAGCCGTCCCTGCTTCCGGTTCTGCTTTAGGCGAATGGTTACGCAGTGCAAGGTTGGCCCTTCCCTCTTTTCCCTCCGTTTTGACCCAATTACTTTCAACTTGGTGGACACTTTTTCCCTTTTTCCTTGTTCGACATCCCTCTTCCTACGGTTTTCTGTGGCCTGTCCCCTCATTATTTTTCAACACACCAATTTATCCCCCCCCCCCGCCGCCGTGGCCCCCAAATCTTACCTTTTTTTCATTTTTCTTTTACCCCCGCTCGTTTTAGACTACCCCGGTAGTTCGCGCCACACCCCCCTGGTCTTATCTCGTTCCTAAAAACGGCCTTTTGTTCCTTTTCGCTGTCTTCACACTGACTCGATGTCTAGTCAGGGCATCTCCCTTGAGGTCCCTCACCATTTGATGATGGATCCCCCCTTTCGACATCTGATTTAATACCTCACTTCTTCCCAACGCTTTCTTCGACCACCCCTAGTGGTCAGTCTTACCTCGTCTTGATCCTGGGGGTCCAGACCCCTCTCTTCCCCTGCCCCTCTTCCCGATGGTTTTGCACCTTCCATGCTTTTTGAACTTTCGCCTGGACTTCCGTTCTCGGTTTAGGCCCAAGAGGTTTTATCTCCCGTCACCTCACGTACATCACATTCCGTTCCCCCTTTCACCCCTTCTTCACGGGCACACCGGAGCCTCACTACTGCCTGTGGATGTGTCAAGTTTCTGTTGGCCCCCCCTCAGCAGCCTTCTTCTATTTTTCCCGCCTCCCTTCCGACCCTGGTTCGTCCCCCTAAGCCCCCCCCGTTGTCCCGCTTTTTCTCGGAAATTACCTTTCTTCGGTCGCCCGTGGCTGTTCCCAGTTCTTCTTCTGGGGTGAGTTTACGCCGTTTTTTTGATCCCCTTCCTTTTTCCTCTTTCCGGTATTTGGCTTCTTTGATTCGCCCCCTCTGTCCCCCAAACGTTATCGGGGAGTCCTTGACTTTTCCCCCTATGGCCCTTCTACATTTCCTCGTCCCCCGCGTTTGATTCGCTTGATCTCGTCACTGTGCATATTCCTGGCTCATGTCTTGGCACTCTTCCCGCCCCGGGAGTACCCCAAGGGATTTTCCATTGCTTTTTGGAGGTCCCGATTCGATTTAACTACACTGAGTCATTCCCCGTTCGTTTTTCCTAAGCCGGGTTTCCTCCGTCTTAACAGTCCAGGGTTGTGTAGGCCGTCGTGCGGTTTGCGTGTTGACTTTCTGTGTTGTTTTTCGTCCGCTGTTCCTTTCGAAACCCTAAACTTCTACGCTCCCTTTTAGTCACAAAAAGTTTCCGTCCCCCCGCCCCCCCCACCGAGTTCTTCTAGTAATTTCAATTTTTTTTCGCTTTTGTACCGGGTAGCTGCGCCAGTTTTATACCTTTTCAATTGTTCTGGCCGGCCTTTTTTTAAGCGGTCTGGTGAGTTGATTTTGCTATCTAGAACTCTTGACCGGCCAAGCTTCTGATCCCCTCCGGCCCCATCCCCTCAATGCCCCTCCCTCGCAGACTGGGAACACATGGATTGGGTTTTGTTTTACGTGTCGTTTGGTCCGTAAAGCGTCTCTGCATGGTCTTAATTCATTTCTAAGTGCACCGGTTTCCCTTATCTTTACTCTCTAGGTTTTTTCTGGTTTTTTTTTGAGCCCCCGGTGGAGTTTCTTAGGCTCAGTTTCAGCACTTCCACCACTCTTTGGTCCGTGAGTGGGCCCCTTCGTAAGATTCCCAACTTTCCCAGAGGTGACTAGAAGATCGAGTGTTAGGTCTCGACCCCCCATTTCAACTGGTCGGTCCTTTCTCGAACCCCCAACCTCCCGACCCACGAATCGACTTCATTGAGCGCCGTTCGTTGGGCTGTTTTTCGCCCCCCCCCCTGAGCCCCTGTTTTTTTCGCTTGTCGGCGAACGAATTCTTCCCGATAACTGCGAGGCAGACAGTCTTTTTTTTTCAGTCCTCCTTTTTCCCTGGATTTTGGGGTTTTCGCCCAGACTCCCCCCAAACCCACCAGCCTCTCTCCAGTTTTCAGTTGACATCCCAGTTCGCAAAGTAAGACAACCCCAAGTTTCCGCCTGCTCCATCTTTGAGGTGTTGGGATGCCGTTTCGTACTGTCCGGCAAAAACCGATGATAGAGTCGCCAGATATAAATTTTTTTCTTCCCCCGGATCGTTTTGGCTGGCCCCCCGACCTTACCTCGACCCTTCCTTTCACGTATCTCCTTGGCGTTTTTCTTCATTTTTCTTTCTCGTAGGGGTTTCCGGCCCCATGGGAGGGTTTTGATACTCGCTTCGTGTTTCTCTTTACTTCGTTCTTAAAACCCGGCTTCTAAATTTCAGCGTTGAATTCATTATGCTACGAACTTCCCCCCTCGTTTGGGTTGGACAGATACTTCCGCGCCCCCTCACTCCCCTTGAAGCAATCGCGTATCAAATTCGCCCACGCCTTTTGACCCCCTTCTTTTTCTTTGCTTTGTCCCGTCCCTTTCACCCCTATGCTCCCATCTTTGATGGCATTTCTGCGTCAGGGACCCGTTTTTCCTTTTTTCGATGTCATCCCATCCGGTTTCCCTTTGCAGCTCTACTTTGCTGTCGGGTTGGAATCTTGCGGGTGCCCCCCCCCCCCTGTTTTTTTTCTTCCCTAGGAATTTTTGTCGTCGTTTCCTGTTTCTTCAGATCCCTCGTTCCAAAAAACGTCGAGGTTGGACTTGTTAAGGTTTCCTGGTTTTGGGTTTAGCTATTTTTTCAGGGGACGTCTTTGCGGTGTCTTTCCCAGGTTTGATTTTCTTTTGCCCCTTGATTGTGAAACTGTTCCCCCCGCCGTCTGCATTTTGGCGGTTTTTTTTCTGAGAAGGTTGCTTCCCTTTCCCCTTCCTTATCTCGTGCTTGTCCCTGCGACTTGTTCGCGTGGAGTGAAAAGACTTTCCCCCTGAGTGTTTTTTTCCCCCTTCGGAATGTTCCCGATCCCCCCCTTCTATCTCCCTAAAAGACTTCCTTTTCCCCAGAAGAGACCCAACCACACCCTCCTCACAAAGCGAATCTTTTTGTTTTTTGCTCGATCCTTCCCCCCACCCCACGTTCGTTTTTCCTCTCATCCTCGTCCGTCGCCCAATCTTTCTTTTTCAAAGTGTATTTTTCTGTCTTGGGGCATTCCTGTTCTCTTTCCCTCACTGTCCCCCCAATCCTTCCAGGCCTTTTTGGCTTCCCTAGAACCGGGATCCCCTACCCTTGCCTCACGCATCTTTCTTTTTTTCCCCCGTTTGTCTATCTAGACCACTGTCCATAGTTAGTTTTCCGTGAGATCAACCTTTTACCTTTTTCACGTTTTCCCCCCCTCAATTCCACCCCCTCCTCTCCAGATTACTAGTGTCGCGAAATAGAGCTCTTAGTCCCCTGATTTGCCCCCCCCCCCTTGTGATCCGGATTTTTCTTTCCCGCCCGAGGTTAGAGATTGGTTTGAGTTTGCCCACGGTCTCCCTTCTTTTTAGTACCCGGCTTCCGTGTCCAATGTTTTTTCTTTTTGTGTCTTGCTTGTCCCCCCTTCTTTGAATTCCTCTGTTCTACTTGGGCTGACCCTGCCTTTGATAAATCAAACCCAACCGTCCGCTGCCGACAGCGCCGGCTGTTTTTTTCCGTATTCGGTTCGTCCTCTTTCTCTCCCCCTTGCGCGATTTCAGGCCGGAATGTGTTGGTGTTTTTGCCCGTTTCTTTTCCTTTCAACCGAGATCACCCCCTCCCTCCTTGTCGCTCCCCGGCCCTTCTGGTGTCAATTA
>Ga0179593_1754953_pt1 | contig 11751 bp, 13 predicted proteins | sample CZODoug2_1_08_16_FD_185931 | JGI IMG/M metagenome (GOLD analysis project Ga0179593, IMG submission 185931) | Vadose zone soil fungal communities from Angelo Coast Range Reserve, California, USA - CZODoug2_1_08_16fungal (PacBio error correction) | ecosystem: Environmental > Terrestrial > Soil >... | reverse complement strand
AGAGAAGAGACGGTTTTTTTTTTTGATGGTTAAGCAGGTCCCCCTTCCCCTCCTTTCAGCAATGATACTGCCCATTGGTATGAAGGCGACGTGCTTTTCCCCCTACGGATTTCTTCCGCTAGGGATGGGCCCCGCAGCTTCTTCGTCCGCGTGCTCGGTCTTTGTTTTTCCCCCCCCCCCTCTTCAGCTTCTCGTTTCCATTGCCGGGGGCATCGTTAGTCCTTTTTTTTCTGCTTTCGGGATTAGAAGACACGTTTTTTTCCTTTTTCCCTGAAGTTTACCCTTGGCGTTGCGCGAGGTTGAGTCCCCCCCTCCCGGCGAAATCCCTGTTTTTCCCCCGGCCTACCTTTTTTTCTATTCCCAAAGAGTTTTTCCCCCCTTAGAACGGACCTTTTGGATATAGGCGGTTTTTCTTTTTTTCCCCCGCGATTCAGTCCGCCGGCCGTGCTCTTTCTATGCTTCACGGCTTTTCAGCATAGACATTCCGCTTTTGGATAGGCGAGCCCTTTTCTCCTCCGGCTAGGCAACGCCCACTCGTAGAGGTAAGCTCCGTTTCACTTTTCTTCCCTGTAGGCGGCGTCTCCTCTTTGACCGGGTTCTGCCTTTTTTTTTTTTTAGAGAGCGAACGCCCCCCCCTCTTTCTCCGTGCCGTCCCTCACGGCAGGCGACGTTTGCTCCCTTCCCCTCCCCAGTGGATGAGCTTATGTCGTCCGGTAGAGCTCCGGGAACGTCGCCCTCCAGGAGTCCTGTTCTTTTCCCCCTTCCTTAGCTTTCCCCGCCTTGAGAGCGCCAGGGAGCCCTTTTCCCCCCCTCGGGCCTCCGAATTGACTTTTTTTCGCGGTTGCCCCCTGAGTACGGCCCTTTTGAAAGTTTTCCCCCGCGGCGCCGCCGAACATTTCCCTCCCCCCGATCCTTCTCCTTCCTTCTGCCGAGCCGGCAAGACTTGTTTTTTTTTCTCTCCGCGCCGCTTTCGTTAACGAAATCGGCATAGCGTCTTCTTCCCTCTCATGTCCTCATTCTTTGTTGTTACCGCGACTTTCCTGCCACGGGAGGCCCGCTTTTCCCCCCCCTGCCGGGCGATACCGCCGTCGCTACCTTTCCCAAACGTTACTCGACATCGCGGCTCTTCGTGCTCGTCTGAGGTTTTTTTTTCTTCCTTTTTGCGACGCTATTGAGAAACGCCGTCTTCCCGCGCTCTTTTTTTTCTGGCCCGAGTGCCACCGCGCTTTTTCGAGGCTTTTTCTCAGCACCGCTCCCTTGAAGACCTCGATTTTTTTTTACGAACACGACGCTTTTCGCTCACGACAAGCATTTTTTTTTTTCGCCAGGATCTTCCGACTGACCCCCCCTGCCGCGCATGCGACGGTCGGCCTTCGATGCGGTAGGTCCTTCCCCTTTCTTTTTTTTCTCGGCCCGAGCCGTCCCCTTCCTTCGACAGGGTTCTTTTTTCGAGAGCGAAACTTCTAAGAACCCTTTTTCCTCCCCCTGGCGAGCATTCGGTTATCAACCCCTTTTTTTCCGTCCGTCTTCGGAAGCATCGCGCTTTCCCCAGAATTGCCTTTCCCCCCCTTCCTCGGGCCCTCACACTTTTTTTGTTCTCCGCGGCTTTGAAATACAGCGGCTTTTTTTTTCCCCCCTGAAATGACAAATGTTTTCTTCCACGGTTCCGAACGACCTTCCGAGGCCCTCGAGTTCAAGGATCCCTCCATGCGAGTCCTTGCTGTTTAAGAGAGTCTTCTTCCCTTTTACCATCTCTTTTCGCCCTGACCCCCTAACAATCCTAGATAGTAGAAGCCCCCATTCCTGCGTGCTGGCTTTGCATGCTTGATGTTCGCTCTCAGCCCTTGAATGGTGAGATCACTTTCCAAAAAAAGGCCGGCTCGAGTTTGGCTGGACTCTTTTTCCCTCTCCCTCGAGGGAGGCACACTAGAGGGGACCGCCCCCCTTTTCCACTGAGCGTCGGTATCTCCTACCCCACCCCTCTTGTCTTTTTTCCCCTGAGCAGTCCTGAAGAACACCCCCCCTCCCCGGTCCCTCAGGAGGGGGGGGGAGGGGCTCGTTCCCCTTCGGTCCCACGCGCGTTCTCCTCCCTTTCGACAATTTCGCACCCGCGAGGCCTCGTTTTTTTAGCTTTTCCCCCTGCTTCAAGTTTTTTCTTCCCGTGATTTCCTTTTTCCTTTTTTTTTTCATTTTTTTTTTTTTTTTTTGTCGGGCGTGTTTCCCTTCTATACGCCTGCCGTGATTTCGCCGGAGGTCCATTTCTTTTTTTTCCGACTAATAAGTTGTTTGGTGTTGTTTCCTTCTCGAACGAGGGATTCTTCCCCCCCGAGGCGATGGCGTCTGCACCTTCCCCTTTAAACAAGCAAGGGCCGTTTTTTTTTCTTTTTTTTTTTTTTTTCCTGAACGACGATTTTCTGCCTTCTTTACTAAGATTCCGTCCAGTGAGAGGCCCCTTGGGAACGTGGGGAGCTTTTGATGTCGAAACCAAGAAGCTCGGCCAGGTCAAACCGGACGTCTGCGGCCGTTCCCATTCCACATAAAACCAACTTTTTCTTTCCATTGGCTCGGATGTTTTCTGTGTTTTCTTCTTTGCTCGCCCCTGGACGGAAGAAGAGCCTGTTTGTTAGGCGGTCGATCCGACGTCTTTTGAGCTCGTTTTGACGGCTTAGAAGGTTTGCCCTCGTCCTTCTGGAAGAGACTCCTTGATTTTTTGCGGAGGTTTGGTTTTTTCGCGGCCGTCCTTTTTTCCCTCGGTTCTCTTGGCCCCCCCCCCCTCAAGCTGTTGAGCTCCTTTTCTTTCTCCCTTTTGAAAGTTTTGCCTTTTCGAACAGCATTGCCTTCCTTCAGCGCGGTTCCGGTTTTTTTTCGCGGTCGCTTTTCCCTTTCTTCGCTTGCGGTTCCCCCCTCGAGGCCCAGTCCCGATCTTTTCCCCGGCGTATCGGCAAGCCTTCCACGTCCCTTTTATCGACCCACCTCCTCCAATCGACTCTCCGCCTCGAACACCTTTTTGGCTTGTCCGTTCCGCCACATCCTGTCCTTTTTTTTTTCCGTCAGTTTCATTTTCTGATGGAATTAACTTTTTTTTTTCCCTCCGTTGTTTACAATTGTGCGCCCTTTTTTCCCCTTTCCTTTTGAGATCCCCCCCCCCCCAATGCGTCCACAAATTTTTTCTCGGCGGGCTTTTGGTCTTTTCTGGCCGCTTTTTTCCCCCTCCTGTGACTTTCCTTCGCCCTTGTTTCAGTAAGAAAGCTGCCGAATGCGGGAGCTGTTCTTTCCCGTGCCGCAACCCCTTTTTTGAGTTCGGACAGGCTAGTGTTTTTCTAGAGGGAACGGTCCCTTTTCCCGGTCAGCGCTGAACTGAGAATGAGTCCCCTTTTCTTGGGACGGACCTGTAGAGATAATGCTGAGAGTGCGCGTGCGGTAGGTGACAGTAGATAATCTGGTAGTGGGGGGAGGTGCCGGATAGAGGAGTTTTTTTGTTTTTCAGAAGTCCGCTTCTCTATAGTAACTTAGGAGTCTTCGGGGGGCACCTCCCTTTATCGCCGCCATAGCCGCGGGTCCCTTCTTCCAGTTGAGCCAATCTTCCCTCCGACCCGCATCACAGTTCATCGACGCTTGCCTTCAGACGCGCCCCCCCTTTTCTCTTCAGTCGTGTTTAAAATTCAGCGACGGAGCCATACAGTTCCCTGGAAGTTTTTTGGTGAAGAGTTTGACTTCCCTGTTCGTCAGGCGCGCCTACCCTTTTTTGCACACTCTTTGCCCTTTCCGTTCATTCGCGTTCGCTGATATGACATTTTCCTTTTTTAGTTGGATTCCTCCCCCCCCCACAAAGCGCCCCCCTTTTTTTTTCGGGCCGTGCGAGTCAGTTTCATTTATCACTGATCGCTTCCCCGCGTCCGGGAAGGGAGCTTTGGGCGCGTATGTGGGTGTTTTCCTCCTGGCACCACGATTTTTCAGAAGAGAACTTCTTCGGTTCCCCCAATTGACAGGCTGGTCCTTGTTCTGGTTGGCGTTCCTTCCTGTAGATCGCCTTCTCCCCCCGCAGACGCTTCCCCTTCGTCACCGTCCAGTTTATTTCGGTCCGGTTCGTGATGGCGAACGCGGGCTCCCCTTCCCGCGCCTCTTTCTTTCTTTTTCGCCGTAGTGGTTCATTCCCCTTCCTGACGCGGTTTAGGGGTTTCTTCCCCGCCCCCGCTGCTGATCCTCCAAAAAGTTGATCGATTAGAGCGACATTTTCTCCCTTTACCTGGAGTTCGAGTTTTCTTCGGGCCCGGAAACCTCTTTCCGAGATCGCTCGGTCTTTTCCGAGCCCCGAGGTATCCTGTCCCCGGGGTTAACGATCGAGCCTTTTTTCCAGGGCCGTATTTGCCGGAGATTTTCCCCCTTTCCTCTGATCGGCCAATCCAGGGACGGCTTTCATTCCAGTCCCTCATTTGGGCGCAAGTAGGGACCCTCTTCCTCACGAGATGGGATTTTTTCACAGGCTTAGCCCTTTTTCGCTCGCGGCAATAGCGAAAACGCCCACCCACTCCTTCTGCCGGGGTCCTTTCAGTCTTCGACCGTTCCCTCAAAGGGTTTTGTTTTAAGAAAGAGCCCTTCTTCTAGACTTTTCCCCCCGGCATCTTACTAGTGAGGGAGAAGAGTCTCCTTCCCAAAAATACCCCCACGCGGCACCCTTTGAAGTGCGCTTTCTCTGTTGTAAAACGACCTTTTTTCCTGCAAGAGAAGGCCCTCGGCGAGCTTCCCTCCCCCCCCAGGATCATTTCAATTGGAGTTTCTTTTTGCGTACGCCCCTTCCTGCCCACCAGCAACAGCCTTTTTGCAGGGGTTTTTTTCCCCTCCTCCTCCGTTCTTTTTCTAGAGACGCCTTTGCGCCCTTTTTTCGTGGCTGCTGGTTTCCGCCGTTTGAAAGCCAATGCCTTTCTTTCTCTCAGTCATATTGCGACGATCTTTTCCGACGAGGGCTTGTTATCGACATCCTCGACTTCGGCGGCCTTTGATTTGTGGGGATACCCTCTTTTTTTCTTTTTTAGATGCAGGTGGCTTTTTTGTGCCGGCCGGCGGAGTTCTGCTAGAGTATAGCTCCTCCTCCCCCTTCTCCGCCCCGTCCCCTTAATGGACGCTGGCCCTTCTTTCCCCGCTGATTCCCTACCGGCCGAAGGGCTTTCCATATCGGCTTTTCCTGGCCTCCCTGCTTTTGGATATCGCGGTTTCCCTTCCGGCGCGCTCCCCCTCCGGCCGTTTTTTTTGATATTGCAAAGGGGTTTTTTGTCCGATCGCTTCCTCCGGGTTCTAGAGGGGCCTCCCCCCCTCCGAGCTGATCTCGACAATAGAGAGTATTCCGCCCTTTTAGTTAAGTCGCGTGCTTCTTTTTTTCTCGACGTGGTTCCGTCGCTCCCTTCTTTTTTTGCGAGAAAGACAAGCGTTTTTTTCCCCGGCATGCCAGGCAGAGAGGCGGTCCGAAGCGTGTCTCAGCCTTTTTCTCACCGCGGTACTTTTCCGCGAGCCCCTTTGTCCTTCTTGTTTCGCCGGCGTAGCGTCTTCGCTACCTCTTTTTCCGCCCTGCGCCGCCCCTTTTTTTCCCCATTGACAGAGAGTTCTTCTCTCCTTGCATGGCGCGCTTCCTCTCCGGGAAAGAACAGTCTCCCCGCTCGTGATGAATTTCTTTTTCCGAGAAGGACACGAATTTCTTTTGTCGATCAGCCACACGGCCCTCGTAAACGGAAAATTACTCTTTTTATGACTTTCCCCTCATCGAGCGTGTCTCCCTCGAGAAGACCTTTCCTCTCCCGCTTCCCCCCCCTCTCGCGATCCACTCTTTCCTTCGAAAAACAGATATTTTCTTTGCTTGAACCTCCTTTGTATAGAGATCTGGCTGGGTTTTCCTCCTTATGAGACACCGCCTTCCCCCCTCTCGCCGCGGCCCGAGGTTGACCGAGTTCCCCTTTTCCTCCGTGCTTTTTGAGAGGAGGCGCTCCGGCGAAGATGTCCTGACCTCGCCCCGCACAAACGACCCCTTTCGCGTCCCTCCCCCCACGAAAGAATTGCTTAGAACTGATCCCCTCCGACAATTTTCCCTTTTAATGAGCCTCCTCTCGCCTGCTTAGTTTTTTTGAGACGTCCCTCCTTTTCAGTCACACCTCTTTTCTCCCCTCCCGACCGTGGTGAGGAACCCTCCCTCTCCCCGGCGCACCGAATTTGTTCCCAGCTTTTTGGTCGACGACCTGGGAGATTTTCGGGCACAGCTTTTTATGCGCCAGCCCCCATCGCCGCGACGGTTTTTTTTTTTTGAATGACTCAGGTTTTGGCGCCCCCCCCCCATGCCGGCAGGGCGCGTCCTTTCCTACAGCGTGCTCTTTGAGCTGTGAAATGTTTTTTCCCCCCCTTTCCTGGAAAACGGAAGACTTTCAGCTGTCTTTATCTTATCTTTTCCAGTTTTTTCTCTGGTCGATTCCCCCGTGTGAGGATTGCCTCCTTTTTTTCTTCCTTTCCGGTTCGACAAGGTGCAGTATCTCCCATAGAAAGCTCTTCCCCCTCAGTGCTAAGGTCTTTTTTTTCGGTGAAAGGGAATGCTGTTTTTCCCCCCTCAATAACTTTTCCCTGAAGTGGGAGGTTTCCCCCCAGAGCACCCCCCTTCGGTGGACGATCTTAAGAGACCTTTCCTCTTCCCCCTTTCCCGTAGGCGGACTTTTTCGCAGTGCCCTCCTGCGCGGCTGCTGTTTTTTTTCCTCCAAGAGCCCCCATTTTTCTTCTCTGGGAGCACCCAAACGCTTTCCCCTGACGCCCCCACATAAGACCCTTCGGCTGTGTGGTAGGTTCTGGTCCCGAAGAGGCCTCTCCAGTCCCCGTGCGTCCGCTGAACCGATTCTTTTCTCGCATCTTTTGCGCATCCTTGTATAGCACCTCTTCCCCCCTCTTCCCCGGCTTTCCACGGATCTTTCCTCTAAGCCATCGCCCCTCCCGCCTCCTATTCTCTTTTCAGAATATTTGTTGGGGGGATGCTCGCCTAAGGGAGGGAGGTTAACAGAGCTATTGTTCTTCCTTTAGAGGACAGTCCCCCTCCTTTTAGCATAAGTTTCAAAAGCACGACCGTTTTTTCCAGGAGGGGGACTATTTAGATTTTTCCCTTGAAGCCTCCTTCCTCGGCCGTGTTTTGCCGGAAATTTTGCGTGTCTTCCTTTTAAGCCCTCTGGACCTTCAGCACCCGTATGCCATTTTCCCAAAAACAGCCGCCCTACTTTGGAGATGTTTTTTGGAATTTTCCCTTCTTGCTTCCTGGGGCAGAGTCCTCCCTTTTCAGACTGTTACCCCCCCGGGAATTTTCTTTTCCTTATATTAAGTACTTTTTTTCCCTCTGAAGACCCCCGAGATAGGATCCACGTCTTGAAGTGTTGTTTTCTGTTTTTTTTCCTTTCCCTCCCTCAGCTCCCTTTGATCGCCTTTTTTTCAGGTCCCACGTTCCAACCACCCCCCCCCCCTTGTTATTCGGGGGAGGCGAAGGCTTTTTGGTTGAGCTAACACGGCACTTCAGTGGGAAGGCGTTGCAAACCCGTCCCCCCCCCTCTTCGTTACCGCCTTTCTTTGCAGACGCCCCCCTGCGTATGGTAGGCCTTTCTTTTTTTTCACTAGACTTCTTCCCCCCGGAAGAGAGTATCCCACGGCCCCTATTTCGACCATCGACCTGGTTTTTCTCCTAGGTCTCTTGCTGACCTTTTCTTTCATCAGGACGGCATGTTTTTCCAATCCGTCTTCCCTCTTAATTAAAGGCTTCCCTCCTCCCTTGCCGTGCCCCCTTTTTTTTTTCTCTTTTTTTGACGGCCCTTCTTGCCCCTTGAGGCAAACGGTTCGCGGCGCTTCTCTCCTCCCCTTCCCCCTTCCCCGAAAAGCTGTGTTTTTTTTCTGATCTTAGAAGCTTCTCGCGTTTTAAATGCCTTTTTTTTTCTTTTTTTTTAGGTGACGAACCCCGGGTTTTTTCTCTTACCGTTTTCGTGGGGACCTTTAAGGGGACGGATCAACCCCTCGAAGCGCCGACAGACCCCCCCCTTTCCCTTCTCGAATGCTTCTTGGCAACCTTCCGATCCTGTTCCCTCGCGTTTCCCTTTTGCGGGTTTGTGAGGGCGTGCGCTTGGGGCTGGCCGAGTCGAGCCTTCGATTTTTTGTGTTTTTCGCGCTGCTCTACGATTCCTCCGCGCGGTGGACAAGAGGCCCAGACCCTCTCCCTTTTCCTCCCCCGGATTGGATCGAAGCGGTTCGGTAACCGCCCCCGAACCCGCCAGAGCATCTTTCAAGCCGCGCACCCTCTATTCGGTTTCGAAAAAGTTTTCTTGAGTGATCGGCCCCTCATTGTGGTACGCCCTCTTCCTCCAGGGAACGCTCGTTGTATTCAACAAAAGATCCTTTCTTAGATGTGATCGTTTCGCATCCATGCGATTCGGAATTCGACGTGCGGATAGACACCCCCCTTCCCTCTTAGTGCCTTGTGAGTTCCCGGTTCCCTTTTCCTAATAAAAGATCGATCTGTTTCTTTTGGAGAACGAGGTGTTTCCTGCGGGCACACGTGAGCGCAGATTTACGCCACTTCAGACGCACCTTTTTTCCTTTTTCTTTCCTGCCTGTGGCCCTGAGGCGGAGTTGCCTCGGCCTGTCGTTTTTTTTTTCCCCTGGCCTCGGATTTTCCTAACAAAAAAATTCCAATTTCCCTTATCTGGATGGGACGAGCGCTTTGAGCGCGACCGATTTTCCCCTTTTTACTTTTTTTTGTTTGCCGCGCTTACGTAGAATTTTTTCGCGGAACACTTGCTTCTTCGCTGGCGTTTCGCGCGCCCCGGCTGCAGTCAGAACCTTCTTCCGATTCGACGCCCCTGCGACCCTTTTTTTTATGGAGTAGAGGTTTTCTATGAGGGCTTCCCCAATAGGGACCCCCCTCTTCCTCGGCGGCGCTCCGAGCCCTGTTTTGGGGTGGGGTTTTTTCTTTTTTTAAGCGTGACCGAGAACAGGTTCCCGTTTCGCCGGCGATCGGCCGTCTTTGATACGGCAGACTCCAGCAGCGGGCGCACACTTTGTCCTCCGGTGCGGCCTCATTTGATTTTTCGCAGGTCGTTGATCCCCTTTCGTTTGACTCTTTTTCGCCAGCGGCTTCGCCGGTTTTCTCCACTTTTCTCCCCCCCTTCTTCGTTGACATCCCGGCGGACTCGACGGCTTTTTTTCACCGGCAATCGACTTCCGGAGGCCGTCTCTGGTATCCCTCCCCTTTCAGGCCGTACTGGAGTGAATGTTTTGGATTTTTTCTAGCCCTCGGGCGCGCCCCTTCGATCGGCGCGGGGGGGTTTCCCGGCCAGCAGTCATTGGCCTTGCATTTTTTTGCGGCCGCAATCTTTTTTTTCCCCCCCCCCCCCCCCCCTCCCCCCCAGGCTACCACCCCCCGGCGCAGGCCCCCCCCCCCGCGCCCCCCCCCCCACGATCAGAGACTTTTCCTCTTTTTTGTTGAAGAGCTTTTCGGGCCCTCGGCCGGGCGTTTTCTGTGGCGTTTGGTCCCCGTCCAATGCAGAAACTTTCTTTCTGAGAGACGAGAGACCCTTTTTTTTTCGATGCGAGCCTTTCTTTCCCCTTTTTTCACATCGAAATCCTTCCTCTCCCATTTTTCGAACTCGTTGCTCGGTCTTTGGTGGCCTCTAAAGAAGCCCCTTTAGATGCGGGGGACTCGAAACTTTTTCTCCTGCTAGTCATCAGTTTTTCTTGGCTCCCCACGTCGTCCTGTGATAGAAAGGTTTCCTCTGGAGTTGTCTGAGCGTGACGCCTCCCCTTTCACTCCGTCAAGTTTTTAGGCCGAACACGAGTCCTTTGCGACCGACCGCTCTTTATTATCGAGGTTTTTCCCTTCCTTCTTCTCCAGACCGCCGGATTCGCGGATGCTCTTCCTTTTTTTTTCGCGGAAGATCGGCTTACCCTTGGGGCTCGGCCCTCCGCCGGAGATCTCGTCCCTCTTATGCTTACTGTTCCCTTTTGCACGCCATTTCCCTTTCCTCCGATAATAGACCTCTAGTCAAGCGAGGGCCCTCTCTTCCCGAAGTCCCTCTCCTACTCCCTAGCAGCCCCCTTCAGGATCCCGTCCTCCAGCAAGCTCCGAGCTCCTTCTCCCGGATTTTTCGATCCCGCGACCCTTCCTCCCCCCCCTTAATGGAAGGTGACTTTTTTCGGGAAGGACCCGTTTCTCCCATTCCGAGTCTACAGGTCCCTCCGCCAGATCGTTCCCCGGCCCCCCCCCCCCCCCAGTGACCTTCCGTCGTTTTCGGGCGCGTCCTTTTTCTTGTGCCAGTGCGAGACAACCGCCTTTTTTTTTCCCCTTCCCCCCAAGAAACCCTGCCTTTTTTGTTAGCCTGTCCAGCCCGCGAAGGAACCCCTTTCTTTTCCCCGGTGTAGATAAGCGCCCCCCTTTTTCCCCCTCCCTACTCCCTTTTTTCCCTGGAAGTCTGTCCCTCCTTTCGAATCCTCTGCTTCCTTTCTGCATTGTAGGAGAAAGCCCCTCTCATCGGAGTACCCCACCCCCCCTCCCTTTTCCTCCCGATTACAACCTCCCCTTATTTTTTTAGAAGTCCTTTCCCGAGGGCTCTCCCCCCGGAAGTGCTTTTTTCTTTTGTTCGAGGAAAGATCTTTCGCCACCTCCCGCTGGACTCTCCCTCCGCGATGTTATGGTAAAACAAGAGCCTCCCCTCCTTTTTTCTCGAGTCGATGTCCCTTCCCTGATTGCCAGCCCCCATACGTGTCCAGCCCCCCCCGAAACCCCTTTTCCCTGCTAAAAGAACGCCCTTTTTTTTCCCCCGCAGCTCTCCTTTTTTACCCCTCCCTCCTCCTTCATGCGCCCGTTTTCTTTCCTCTGCGATGCTCCGGCAATAGAGCATTAAAAACGGCGCCGGTGTTTTTTACCGTCGCTTTTCTTCAACTCTTTTTCGCGAAAAAGAGACCTCTTTCCCAAGAGTCGACGCCCTTTTTTTTTTAGGATTCAACCCACTCGGTGTCTCCCGAACTCCCCCCTCCTCCGACATTGTCCTTAAGTCATTGCGCCCACCCCTTAATTGCCTTGACTTTTTACCTTTTCAATAGCTTTTCCCGGGAAATGACCCTTCGTGCAGGCCAAGGCCTCCCGCCGACGCTTCTTTCCCTTTCGATTAGGCCCGTGCCTTATAGAATTCTTTTGAGATATTTCGCTTTTTCCTAGCATTCCTCTTCTTCTCCGTCCGACCCCCTGGACTCGAACTTCGCAGGCGTACCTTTATTTTGATTCCCTGCTTCCCTGTTTTCTCCCTCCTTCCCCCTTCACAGGAAGACTTTTTTTTTTCCCAACAAGCTTAGCCGCCTCTCGGTGGCGATCCTTTTTTTTCTTTCCGGCCCTCAGACCCTTTTTTCTCGATCCCAAGCTTCCCTTTTTTTCCCACGCGACCGTTTTTTCCGAGGGGCGAGCTGTTTTTTTTCCCACCGCAGCCTCCCCTTATTTTCTTTCTGTTTTTCCGCTTCCCAAAACTCTCTCCCCCAACTTCAACCCGGTCGCGCAGTCTTTTTTTTTTTAGGGCATTCTGCTGGGGCCGACTTAGTTAAATCCTTAGTGAGAAAATCCCTTAGGAATCGCGCGCCCTAGCGCTGCGGCAAGCTCCTCCGGCTTACCGGAGGGAATCTTTTTGAAAGAGCGAGCTGTTTTCCGCCCGCAATCAAGGTTTTTCCCCGGAGAGCGATCGTTTCCTCCCCCCCCCGTTGGGG
>Ga0179593_1479600_pt1 | contig 11751 bp, 27 predicted proteins | sample CZODoug2_1_08_16_FD_185931 | JGI IMG/M metagenome (GOLD analysis project Ga0179593, IMG submission 185931) | Vadose zone soil fungal communities from Angelo Coast Range Reserve, California, USA - CZODoug2_1_08_16fungal (PacBio error correction) | ecosystem: Environmental > Terrestrial > Soil >... | reverse complement strand
TTACTTACTCCTTTTTCTTCACACCTCCTTTTTTCCCCCCCCTTTTAAGATCGTACACCCGAGGGAATCATCACGCAACTTAGGAAGACCTTTTTCCCCAAAACTTCTCAAGACTGGTTTTACCCGTTTCTTTGCCCCCATTTTATTCGGGACCTTTTTCCTTCCTTACCCCTCCGCCTAGTTTGTCCTCAATGGAGACACCTTCAACCCAAGTATTGATTTTGCAACTTTTCACTTGGCCTCGTTTTTCCCCCCTCCGGTCGTTTGGAGCTTCGTAAGGTCCCCCATCCCCTGTTGTTTTCAACCTTTTTACAGGTCCTTCCTCTTCTGGATAATTTTTGAACCAAAACCGTCCCCGCCCCCCCTTATTTTTTCCCACCTCCCCTCGTCCAATGATTTCTTGATCGTTAATTAGGTCCTTTTTTCCCCGCTCTTCTTTTTTTAACCTCCTTTAATTTTTACCTCCTCATTTCCGTCTCAGTTTAGCCCTTTGTCCTTCTTATTTCTTCCCCGGACATGTGCCACCTTGTCTTTAGCCCCTTTTTTCTGGTCGCCGGGAGTTTTTTCCACCACACTTCTTTTTTGTGTACGACCCAGCAAAGATTTTAGTTTATAGTGCCCCTTTTTTCCCTTAGGTTCTTCTGTAGCCAGTAAGGACGGTCCCCACCCCCTTGGCTTTCGAGGACTTACACTTGGGGACACCGACACTTATCTGATGTAAATTCTGTTTTTTTCGTTCCCCACCCTGCCTTTCCCCTACCTGACTCTTTTTTCCCCTCTATTTGGATTATTGGCCTGGTTGTTGTCCCCCCCCTTTTCCATTGTATTCCTCCCCCCTTTTCCGTCTCCATAATCATGCCACTCTTGTCCTTCTGGAATTTTTTATTTTTTCCCTTTTTTCCTTTTTCATTTCCCCCCGTGATTCCTTTTCCACCCAATTTCTCCCTCTCCCCCACTTCCGATGCGTCCTCCTGGTCTTCCTTGTGCGATGCTGTTCTTTCCGGTGTCTATAATGTTTATTTTTGTATCGCCTTGAGTCGGTGAGCGGTACCCTCATGAATGGATTCCCATTCCCCAGCTGCAACTGATTCCTTTCGTTCAATTCCCAGTCCATGACCAAAATCTTTCCCCCCTGTCACCTGATCCTTTCCCTTGTGAACAGATGATTTTTGGATCCCCGGCCGAAATTTTTCTTCCATCTCTCCCCGATGCACCACTCAGGTAGGACAGGAGGGTCTGGCCTTAATTTTTCCGTTGCCGTTGAGTTTGAGACAATTTTCCCGCGTAGGTCCCCCACGTCGCTCCTTTCTTGTTTTTTTCCTTTTCGGTTTCCCTCCCCATGGGCCCAGTGGGATGTTTGCGCGTCACATGCTTCCCTGCTGTGGGGTTTGGGGGGGCATTGTTTTATTCTTCCGATTTTCTTTGCCTTCGGTGGGCGGGCGGGGGTATTCAACGTTGGATTTTTTGTTGAGCGGACGCGGGCTGTTTGCGTTCTTGTCGCGGTCCTTTAAAACCCCTTCGGTTCTTGGGGGAGTTTGTGTGGACCCACTTCTTGCTGCAGTTTTTTAAGGGTGTCCGTGTCCCCTGTTGACCGTAGTCTTATTTTGCTGCATGCAGTTCGACCTGCTTGGTTCGTTCAAAAATTTTTGGCTTTGGAGGTTTTGGAAGTTTAGCCCCCCCCCCCCCAACCCTTAAATTCTTCAGTTGAGGGCTGTTAAGATTATTTCTTTTTTTTTTTCCCTGTTGTGCCCCTACTACTTTTTTTCTTTTTTTTTCCCCCCTTTCCGGGACCGGAGTGATTTCCCTCCGTTCTGTGAATCATTTTTTGATGATTTTTTTTCGCCCTTGAAAGTAAAAAGGTTGAGTTGTCAATGTCGGTTTCAGTCTTGCTTCTTTTTTTGCCCTTGGACCGAAACTTTTTTGACCCCCTTCGGTCAGAGGCTCTTTTATGGGATGTTGGGGCGGTTTTTCTTTCTGAGGCATACTCTTTTTTCTTTTGAAAAGGTGACTTTTGGGTAGGTTGTGTCCTTTTTTTTTGGTTTTATTGCTTGAAATTTTCAATTTTTTAGATGTGTTTATCAAAGGGGGATTTTTTTTGACTTTGGGTGGTTCAAACTTTTGTCGTTTGGTTTTCCCGTCTCTGTACGTGGATCCTCGTCATACATAGTTTTTTTTATCCCCCTTTTTTCCCTTGGGTTCTTTTTTCTTTTCTTTTGGGTCTATGAGTACTTCAGAGGGCTTAACCCCTCCGATTTTCTTTCGATAGGCGATGGCCTTCTCGGAAAATGGTGGAAGTCGTCTAGGCTTTCGCTTTTTTCCATTACCCTTGTTTTTGTTCTTCTCCCTTTTTGGTTTTTCTCCTTTTTGACTTTTGAGCTGTTGTCGTGTTCCCTGTTGACTTATTCTTGTCTTCTCCTGTTCCCCCTCTTTCACAGCAACCCCTGTCTTACGACGACATAAGATAAGTAAAACTCCCATCTCCCCCCCATTTGCTTTCCTGTTGAATTTTCCTGCTTTTTCCTCCCCCGCGAAAAATTCTTTAGATCTTCCATTTTCTTTGTTTTTTCTTTCCTCTTTGACCCCGCTTTTTTTCCCCTTTCTTGCTTTTCACTTATGCAGAAAACCCGCCCCCTTCTTTCGCTGTTTGTTTTCTCTCCCTCCTCCCCCTTTGTTTTTGTTTGATGGAGTGACAGTCCCACTCCCTGATCAAATTTTCTGGCTTCCCTTTCAGTTGTCTCAACACGTTTCCCTCTCTTTATTTTTTTTCCCCCATAACCTATGAAAATTGCCCCCCGAAATCTCCCCTTTTTGAAGCCTTTTTTTAGACCCAAATTGTTGGGACCAGCAATTTCCCTCTTCCCTGGTCGTGGGTCCAGATGTGCTATTTTTCTTATGGTCGTCTTCCTTCGGCTTTTTTGACTTTTTTTTTGGAACACCTTGAAGCAGGAAAAAATGAAGTTCCCTTCTTCAGGGATGTTGTCACCCCCCCCAGACTCACAATTTTTCTTCCGACCCCCCCACTTACTCTTTTTTCCCCCCCCAGGATTTTCCCCGTCCCCAAATTGTCGCGAGAGGACGCAACTTCTCTTTCTGATCCTCTATCGGCCATTCCGGTAAAGATTTCCTTTTTTTTGCCAGCCATATGTACCCCTTCTTGTCCTCCCCGCTTTATCTTTGATCCCCCCCCCGAAACACCCAAAGAACCTTGTTTAGCTCTTTTTAGAAACCCCCTCCGTGTATCCTGAATCCCACAGGTTACCCCCCACGTCCTACTCCCCTTTCCCCCCCCTTCTCACTTGTTTTTCACATTCAATCTTCAACCACATTTCCTTTTTTTTCTCACCCTACCCGTAATGAAACGTGGCCCCGTAACGAGGTTCCTCTCCTACACCTTTTCCCCCCCTACCAGATGTTTAACCCCCCCCCTCAGGGCGCGGGGTTTGCAGACCACTTATGGACACGGGTGACACACTCTTGCGTTACCCCTTTTTCTCCCCGCTCCTCCCCTGTAGTTGTTGCACCATCGGCAGGTGGCCCCCCGAAGTTCATACTAACCCACAAGAAATTGGTTTTGTTTCCCCCTCGGCGATTTCTTTTAAAAAAAAGGTCACATTCTTTTGTCCATTCACACCCCCCCACCTCCAAAAAACGTTTAAGTTTTCCCATAAAAAAACCCCCCACAAAATCAAATCTTGGCCCCACCTCTCCCTTATTTGGTTTACCCCACCAATATTTTTGAAATACTTAACTTCCATCTTATTTCTTGACCTTAAGTCCTGATCTTCTTCATAAGACGCCCAACCCCGCGGGTCCTCCCCACCCTTTCCTTTGCCTAAAATCCCGTGAAAAAAAGAACTCCATCCCAGCGCCACATCCGGTCCTTACTCAAATGTCACCTTCCGTCTCTCCTGCCCATCCTTTCAGACCGCTCCTTATTTCCACCAGCTTCTCCCAGCCTCACAGTCTCTCCTCCTCCCCGGCCCTCCCTCCCGTTAGTTACCACCCGGATTACCCTATACATCTCCTGCAGGAACGAAGCCGGGGGACAAATGCAAAGAGGAAACAGTACTATCCGTAAACCCCACCTATTTCCTCTTTCGTTAGCTTACCCTTCCACCACTCTCTCCCCTACTGCGCCCTCCCCAACCTTCCTACCCCCCCCCTCACCCCCCCCCCCCTTTTCAAAGTCATCTTTCCACCCCACCATCCACCGCTTCACCATATCTCTCCTCTTTCCCACATTTGTCTTATTTAGCCTCCAATTCTTCCCCCGACCATCCAGCTCTCTCATTTCCCCTCCCCTTCCCTCGCTCCTCTACCTCACCCCACAACTCTCTTCCACCGTCTCCCCTCCTCTCCTTTCCTTCACTAACTTGCCTCCTTACCCCCGTGCCTCTTTCCGCCATTTCCTCCTCCCCTCCCCACCTTCTACTCCCCCTCCCATCCTCGCCCATGTACATGCTCCCGAACTCATCTCCCCTATTCCTCCTCTACGACCTCTTACACGCCCTCGTCCTCTTCCCTCCCGGCTCCCCCTCTCTCACCCCACTGCACTACCTGTGAGTCGTAAACCTTCCACCTCCGGTGTGCCCCCCCCCCCACCATGGTCTCCGACCTCACCCACCACTCTCAAAACCCTATCCTTCCGACCGTTTCCCTACCGTTCCCTTGCTTACCACAACCTCCGTAGCCTAATCTTACCGCGTCATCGCAATTCTTCTTCCCACACCCCCCACCAACTTCGCGGGACCCCCAACCCCCTGTACACGCTTGCTAGGCTGGGATCAGTCACCTTTGCCGACCCGCTACCCCTTTCCATCCCTCCCACCAAACACTATATCTCCGCGCCCCTTGACCCTGTGCTCGGTGTCCCCTCCTGTGTTTCGGTTGCCCCACACTTTACCTTTGTGGTGCTTTCGTAAACGCAGTAGTCCAAAACCCTCGGAATCCTACCCATTTGTTTTGCTTGCACATGTTTGGGTTTCATCATCCCTTTCCTGCAAACGACGATTGTAAATATCACTTTCTCTAACTTCTTTCTTTCATTTTACTTTCTTTGTTACAGCCCCCTCTTTTTTTTTCCGGGTGATAACAATCCTTTTAAAGTCTCTATTCTTCTTGTTTGGCCTTCTTTTTTTTCATTATCCTGTTTCATTGTTTCCCTCTTGATCCTCCATTCATTTCCTTCTTTTTCCCGATTTGTTAGCACCCCTGTCCATTTACGCACCTCCACGACAGTTCACTCCTCCAACCCCGATTCACTTAGAACATCCTTCTGACTTTCTTTCTTCCCTTCCTCGGTTCCTGTATCTTTGGTTGCTTTTTTAAATGTTTCCCCCCCCTGTGTCCCCGTTCAAACATCATATGCCTCCGTACCGAACAGCTTGCTTCTTTACGCCTGGTCTTTGTTCTTTCCAAATTTTTTTATTTCGCGTTACTCCTTCCCCCCCACCTATGATGCTGCAAAGAGTAAGCTTTTGCTTTCCTCCCTTTCCAGTTGCACCAAGTTGTTAAACAAAGGGACACCCCCCTTCTTCGTCTCCTGTCGGTGTGTCACGGTTACTTTTTTCGTTAGGGCCCTTCCTTTGTTTTTTCCTGGCCCACCTCTACCATAAACAGCTGCCTCTTTCCTTCCGTCCCATGGGCTTTTGCCGTATTGGCTTAACAAAAACAACGATCGTGTTTCTACTTCCCCCCCCTCCCCAGGAATTCTTCCCACCGTGCATTTTGCACCTTTCCCTGGTAATACTTGCCGATTCCCGGTAACATGAGACGCACGTGAACAGTTTTTGGCACTCTTTTTTTTTTTTCCTTCCAACCAAGTACCATAGTTCTTCCCCCCCCCGTTCGCTTTTACTCTTTTTTCATGTGACATTCCTTGTTTACAAGGTCCGGTGTTGCTTGGAAATGTTTTTGTCACCGAGTCTCTTTTTTTCGTCTGTCTAGGATGTGTCGCTGCTCTTTCTTGGGGTTACCCCCCTGCCCACCTTTCTTAACGTGTTTGCCCCCTTTTTCTTTTTTTCCCCCTCAATCCCTTGTGTTCAGTTCCGGTCTGCAGACCCGCTCTTTTTTCCTCAGCCATTACAAACCTTTTATTTAAGATAAACCATTGCTTTCCCTCCTTTTTTCCCGCCCCTTCCTTTCGCTTCTCCCAGTTGTGTAGAAGTTTTCGTGAGGGAACGCACTCTGTGGCGTTCTGGCTAGGTTTCTTTTTTCTTTTTTCCCCCCTTTTAGTACCCCCCCATCTCTCTTACTTCCACCTGTTTTTTTTTGTATCTCTTTTCCCTCCCTTGGAGTTACCCTCACACCCCTCACTCTCCACAGAGGGCAAGGGGTCATACCCCCCTGACAGTCGCCTCTTCTCCCCCCTCTCAAAGCTTCGTTTTTGCCCATTTTTCGTCATTTTTGGATTGTGCTAATTCTTCCCCCCCTCAACTCCTATGGTGTCTTCATCCAGGATGAAAATTTTTTTCCCACCCATTTTGTTTTTGCAAAAATAACTTTGTTCGTTCCTTTTCCCTTTTACCCTTCGGTTGCTTCTCTGCCTGGGGGTACCAACCCCATCCTGTCTTCTTCCAACCACCCTTGAACCTCTCTTCTCACTTCGGTTTCCCTCAACACCAAGGGTTCCGTCCTCTAGACTCATAGTTCAACACCATTGTCTTTTTCCCTTTCTTTCTTTCCTTCTTCTATTTCCAAAGGGTATTTTTCTTCCTATTTTTCCTTTTACGAGTGCAAAACATTTCCCTTCCTTTTCCCTGCATTATTCCCCCGGACTGCCCCAACAGTTTGCAGGTAGGTGAGATGGCGTTGGTTTTTGCTTATCCCCCCCGCTTGTTTTTTGGCTTACGCCCCTAGAACGTGGTCCCCTTTTCCGTTCGTAGGGCACGCTGGTTACTGGGATCTCGGAATGGGCCTTCGTCCTCACACTTCTTCTCCCTTCTTGGGTTTCCGCACGGTTGAGCTTTCCGTAGTTTCGTTTACTTGAGGTCATTTCTGTTTCCCTTTTTTTCGTCCACCGCTTCCTTACCCAACCCCTCATACCATATAGTTTTGTGATTCTGACCTGCCTTTTTTTTCCTTCCAATCTTGAACCCTATTTTTATCCCTATTTCATACCTAGTTTTGTATTCTCCCCTTTTTTTTCTTTTTTTTTTCCTTTTTCATTTCCCTTTTCACAAGAACCCTCCTTAAACAAAACACGTTCTTTATCCCCCCCGCTGCATTCCAACTACCCTTCTCTTTTTTTTTCCTTTTTTCCCCCCTCTGTGTTGTCGGTGAGTTCTACATTTTTTCAGTTGCTCGCCGGCTGAGAGCCTCCTGAATTCATACCATGGCCCCCCCCCTCTTTTTCCCAAAACCCTTCTCTTTCCTAATCCCCCCCGTATGACACATGGCCCCAACCCCATATCTCCCTTTGCACACTCTCTTTGCTGCACCCGTACTGCAGGGTAGCCCACTCCACTTCCTTCGTACTTGGATCCCTCTTCGGTATTCGTGATTTTGCATGTTTGAGTTTCTGAGACAGCCCTTTTAGAAAAAACAGAGAATTTGTTCAGTAAGGTTCGTGCCATTGCCCCCTCTTCTTTTTCGCAATGCTTTTTTTTTGCCTTCGACGTTTTTTGTGGGCTCCGACTGTGCGTTAGGACTTCTCCTCTCCCACCCCCTTCCCCACAACTCCCAACCGTTCCTCTCCCCCCAAAACTTCCCCCCCTTCCCCAGTACGTCGTCAATTTCTCTCCTCGTCCCCCCTTGCAACTCCCCACAACCCTCCACTCCCCCTCCACCCTCCCTCTCCCCATGCCCCCCCCTCCTTGTTCCTCCGGCGCCTCCTCTCTGCGTCCTTTCCTCCCCTTCTATATATTCTCGTCCCCCCTCCTTTTCCCACACACTTGCTCTCTTAAGTCCTCCCTCACCCTCACCCTCTTACTTTGCACTTTTCTCCCATCCCCCCTCTAGATTTCCTCTCCTTTACCTTGTTGTTTTTTCAAAACGGTTGTTCGGGAAGAAGCCGCTGCCTCTTCCCCCCCCTTTTTCCCCAACCCCCTTTTTCGTTTGTGGGGGGGAGCTTGTGGACTTGAGGTGTTGTATGGATGTTTTCTTTTCCTGTGAAAACTCTCATCTGTTAGTTGCACGTCGATTCTGTATTTTCACCCGATTGTTCGGTTGACAGTTAGGCAAACGATGAGACCGGGAGGCCTCCTCGTCTTTTTTTTTTATTTTGGGTGGAATTAAGTTTTTCTTTTTTCCCCGTGATGTGCCTTGATGCTCCGGTTGCATTTTTGCAGCTTTCCCGCCCTGCCCCCCCTCCCTGCATCCCGAATTCGGGTTCCGCAGAGGCCCGTGCCGACCAATTTCTCCACCCTTTTTCTTCCCCTCGGTTTTTCTTGTTTTTGAGGTGTTTTCACGGGTGGTTAGCATGACCGCGTGACATTCTTACGGGTTGTTCTGTGGTCACTTCCCGTTGACGAGATTTTATTGTTGTTGTAATTGGGTGGAAACTGGGGATTTTTCTCAGTGGGTTAGGACTTCGTCTTTACCTCGTCCCCGGTGGGGAGTGTCTTGTTCTGGTTGATTTTTTCATCGTGTCTTCATGCAGGGCTTTTTTTTCCAGATGGAGTTCTTCGACTTAGTATTTCTTTTCTCGGTCCCCCTTTTCCTTTCTTCTCGGCTGAACTAACAACCTGATTAATTTTTCTGCGCATAGTCCCCCCCCCCTCTCTGTTTTCGTTTTTTTTTTTCCTTTCCGGAGATGAGTTTTTGTGCCTCTGCCTTCGTCACCTGTTCCCCCCCTCCTAGTTGCCGACATATTCTTTTACAAGAAATCCCTTTTTCGTCCTACTTCGCTTTCCTCCCCCCCATTGTGAATTTTTTCCTTCTCTTATTTCACTTTTTTTTCCTTCCTTACGAGCAATCTCAACAGTTTTTGACCCCTCAGTCAAATGTGGTTTGTGCCGGTAGCTGCACTCCCTCCCTTTTCCCAAGCCTTTGTTGTTGTTTTCCTCCTCTCTATTGCAGCTACCTCCTGTCCCTTTTGTGGTGCTCCCACGTTTCCCCTGCCCCCCCTATGGTCTCTTTTTCCATTAACCCCTTTCCCTGTTTAAAAACTTTAAGAAAGACCCTGAAAAGAAACCCTTCCCCCATAACAAGACGAACTTGAATAGAACCACATCCGCCTTTTATCCCCAGGGGCTCCCCCCAGCGACTCTCACGTGGTTTGAACTTTCGTTCCTTTCCTCCTTCTCTGTAGTCGTATATTTTGTTTTTTGACTTTTTTTGCCGCTTTCCCCCCAAACACATTTGGCTTTCCCCCCCCCAGACCATTGAGTTCCAAATTCTCCATGTGATGACCGTGTAACCCCCCACCACCACTCTCTGTATCTCAATTTTGGCGTTCCCCCCAGGGACCCCCCCTTTACTTCTTTTTTTCAAACGGGTCCCTATGCCAAGCTCGGGCTTCTTTTTTCCTTTTTTTACGTGCCCTTGTGGTCACGGATCTTGAGCATCGCATACCCTCCTGACCCCGTCCCGCGGCAACTACCATCCCTTACCAGCCCCTCTGTTTCCGCACGTTTTTTTTGTATTGATCCCCCCCACAGAACCCCCCTTTTCCCCCCCCACCCCCGGCTCCTTTTTTTCTCCCCTTTCATTTTTTCTTTTTTCCCAGTCCCAATTCCCTTTCCCCCAGTGCCCGTTTGGACTATCCCCCCCCCCAAACTACAAAGTTAACCCCATTTCTGTACCCGCTATCCATCATCTTCAACCATTTTTTTTTCTTACTGCCACTGACCAATCTGTGTCCGACCTGTTCCCCAGACCGCCGTACCTCACCCCCCGGTCCCCCCCCCCTTCCCCAGAAAACGAGAGGGGTGGACCCGGTGACCCCTTTCCCTTACTTTTTCCCCCCGATGGCGGGGACCACACCTTTTCGGCCGTTCGTCCTGGTTTTTTTTTCATCCGTCCCTGGGCCCTTTCATCAGAGGAACACTTACCACGGGTTCGCATCTCCCACGGCCATGTTTGTCCATTTACCCACTGAACAACTCCGTCTTTTTCCCCCTTTCCAAAAAAACCCACCAAGACCAAACTAGTATTCTGCCTTCACCATTTTTTTTCCTCCGTTTTTTCCCCCTTCCCAAACCCCACCATTTTGCCCAAAACCCCAAACCCCACTTCCCTTTAGACCCCTGTTTTTTGGGCACGGCAGACTGCCCGATCACTGCGCTTCCCCCCCATGCTTTTTCTCACCAGACTTTTTTTTCCCCCCTCAAGAAACCGACCTTCCCCGTTTCCCTCCCCCCCCGTGGTTTGTCTGTTTGGAAGGTGCTTGTTCAAGCCTTCCGCGTCGTGTTTTCTTTCCAACCCGCCACCTTTTTCCCCCCCACCGATCCCTGCGTTGAAAGGCCCTCTATCCCCTTCCCGATTATTCCCAACAAGGCTGCTTGCCCCTTTTTTTTTTCCGCATTTCGCCCGCCACATGTGTTCTTTGAACTTTTCTACTTCCACTTGTCTCATAGTTGGCTACGAACAAATGGCTGTCTCATCACTCCGCCCCGCGTCCGCCATTACTTCCCTCTTCTCTTTCCTTCAGCTTGGTGCTTGTTCGGTTTTTTCTCCTCTTTTTCCCCCTCTTTCTTTCTTTTGCATCCTTGTTTGGGGTGTTGTGATCCTTGCAGCCTGTTTTTTTTTCATCTTGCATTTTATCTTCATTCTTGCTCCCAATAGGATCTGTGAACCAACCGGTTTTACTCCCCACGGTCATAATCCTTATACCCAAACCCACCTACCCTCCGCGGCCCCGCAAAACCCCTATTTCCCCCCCCCCTGATGGTACCCCAGCAATACTTTCTTTTGGACATTTTGCCCTCTTGTCATCACTTGTAGCCTTCTGGGTTTTTCTTTCTTTTTTAACCTCACCTTTTCAATGAAACAAACACCCACAAACCCAACACTGCCTTCCACCCCTCCTTTTCGGGGAGTACAACCCCCAACCTAACGTATCCTTTTTCTTGGTCTGGCATGTATGTGTTAATTTTTTAATGTCCCAACTCTTCGTCCCCAGGCAGTCCCTGACCTCCCCCCTGATTGAGATGATGTTCTTAGTGTTTTCTATTTGTGAATCTTTTTGTCCTCCTCCCCCCGTTTAGAACAACAAACCCTTTCCCCCCTCCTCTTAGGTGCGATTTTTTCCCCCCATTTTTTCCCGTCCCTTCCCTGAATTTGACTAATTATACGTGTTTTCTTTTCAATTAACTTTTTTTCCCCCCTCGTGCTAGAACCTCTTGCCATGTGTTTTTTCTGGGCTTTTTTTTCCCACACCCTTTTTCCTTTCTCAATCCCCAACATTTTTTTCTACGCTTTTCCAAAAGGCTTGGCATTTAATTCCCCTTCCTCACGGCGGCCAACGCTGACTGACACACTCCCTTGTTCCCAAGTTAACATTTCACCTTTTCCTCCATCCATTCTATTTTTTTAGAGCATTCCGATTGAATCCGTTCCTTCTGGCCCTGATACTTTTGAGCATTGTATGGCGCTTTGGGCTAAGCGTTCTTTTTTCCCCTTTCTCCCGTGGTGAAGATGGCATGGATGGTGTGGTGTTTTCTCCCCCTTCCGGCCCCTTCGGCCCGCCTTTTTACTGTTAGTCCTCTCCAACTGGTCCAACAAAAAAAACATCCCAATCACAGGGGTTTTTTTCCACCAAAATTTTCATCCCTTTGATCCGGTTGGGGTTTCCGCCCCGTCTTCCCCAGT
>Ga0179593_1471171_pt1 | contig 11751 bp, 10 predicted proteins | sample CZODoug2_1_08_16_FD_185931 | JGI IMG/M metagenome (GOLD analysis project Ga0179593, IMG submission 185931) | Vadose zone soil fungal communities from Angelo Coast Range Reserve, California, USA - CZODoug2_1_08_16fungal (PacBio error correction) | ecosystem: Environmental > Terrestrial > Soil >... | reverse complement strand
TCTGACGGATGCGTTTCTGACCGTCCGTAGAGTAAGCGAGCAAGAGCTTTTCTTTCAGCTGGCTTCCCCCCTCTAGGCTTGGGCAGATCCCCTTGCGCCTATGACTCAGTAGCCTGATAGACCGCCCTTAAATGGTCCCGAGTCTGCCTGAGCTACTATGGCTCTCTTTCTGTCTGCCTGGGACTACCTCATTTGCCCCCGTTAAACGTAGTGTCCAGAATTTTAGGGAAGTTCCTACGATGGCGAAGCCGTATGGTCTCCCTTCCTGATGGTCCCTCCTTCGAAGAAGTTTCCCAACACGATCTTTTCAAATCGCGACGTTTCATCGCTTTTCCCTTTTTGTCGACCGTCGATCGCTTATGCACCTTTCTCACCTTAGATGAAGTATAGCTTGAGCTCCTGTCTTGCCCCTTTTCTTATTTTTGAGGAAGTGCCGTCGTCTGAAGGCGGTTCTTCTGTTTTTTTTCGGTAGGATGCTCCTCTCTCTTTCCCGCTCCCTTCCGCGTCATCGTGCTTTCTTCCTTCGGATCGTGCTCGCTCCAACGATTTGGAAGATTCGGGACCTTGTGACTTGCCCCAGGCGAATCCTTCTTTTCTTAGTTTTCTCCCGTCCCCTATAGGATTGGAATACTTTCTGCCGAGTCATCAATTGCACCGGCAGTGACCTATTGTGCCTTCTCTTTTCCCCGTTTCTCAATCGCGTTCCTTGCATCCTCACCATATAAACGCCGCCATTGTCGCTCTCGTAGTGCTGCCTCCCTTTCTTCCTGATCCACTTTCCCTTCCTGACATTTCTTTAGCCCTGGATGCCTTCGCCCCTCAGTCCCCACCCCTTCACTCTGGAGACTTCTCTTAGGTGGCCCTTTCTATTTTTTCTTATTTCGTTCCCTTCCTCCCCATTAGTCCCCCTCCATTCCCTGGAAAGCTGCTCCGAGCATGCTTGCCTGCTGGAAGATTTTTTTTTTTTTTTTGTGATGTCACACCATCTCAGAACTTTTCCCCTGACTCTTCCGCATGTCCTTCCCCCCCATCGACTCTACGAGTCGTATGTCCCTTGGAGCCTTTTCCGCCTCGAAGGATTCTTGGCATTTTTTTTGCCCCCACAGGCTTCTCTTTCCTGCGGGTCTTCCGTGGTCTCAAGCGGTCCCAGGGATGGCTCATCTAGGTCCAGGAGTCCTTGGACGAAATGTCTTAAATACGGGTCTCCTTCCCTTTCTGGCGACTGCTACTGAATTCTCGTCTATCCGTCCTTACGGCGTCGTCTAGCACCCCCCCGCCTGTCTTGCCCTGCTTTTCTCCTTCTATGACGTTTTTTGCGTATTCAGGCTTCGAGGTCTTGCCTGTCCCCTAACTTCGGAAGTGTTGATGCCCTTGGAGAACTGGTCGAGAGATCTGTCCTTGTTCCGCCACCTTCCCCAACCCTTTCTTTCATATTCGTTAAGGAAACTCCCCCCCTTGAACTGGCTTGACGTACCCGTAGAATGCTTCACCATGACTGGTGCGTGCTGTCCCTCGTTGCCCCGTGGCTTTTTTTCCCTTCAGTCACTCACCCACGCCGTAACCTAGAGAGTGCTCCCACCTTTTTTTTGCTTGCCCGCATTTTCACGCCCAGTGACGTTTACTCTCTTTTCCAACGTCCTGCTCTTTTCAAGGAATCTTGCCTCAGTCAGGATGCAGGTCACTGCAAAGGGAGACCTCACTTTGATGACCCAGGATGCGGGCAACGCAATATCTCCTCTTTCTCTTGTCTCGGTCAAGCTGCTTTCTCTTTCGTGCAGCTGCCCCTGACAAGATTGCCCTAGAGTTGATTCCGTACTGGTTCGGCGTCCCGTTCCGCGAGGTCCCCTTCTCAAACCATGTCGAACCCTCTCCTTGATCGGTTCCGTGAGATATCAGCAGATTCCCCCGTAGAAAATGGGTGGATCCTGCCGGTCAGATTGAATTTATTTTCCTCCTCTCCCCTTTTTTGATAGCGATGCAGTCTTTCCCAGCCTGTAAGTCCACAATCTTTTGATTACCCTCCGATGCTCCTTAGGAACATTACTCGAGGCGGTAGACCAATTTTTGATCATCCCCTCTGGAAGGGCGCAGAATCTGGCCGCTATACCGTGATACAGGCATAGGTGTCCTGATTTGATTCTCCGGATCAACCCTCTCCGATTCATTCTAAATTTCCCTCCAGCCAATTGAGGTTTCCCAGATGTTTACTTTTTTTCTTTCCAGCACTCTAGTATGAAATCTTTCCTTTAGAAGACGTCGACCTTGATTCCCCTAATAAAGAAGTGCAAATCGCGGCCTACTAAATCAGTAATGTCTACTAACCGTCAATGTACCAACGACGACTATTTTCCGGCGTGTTAATGTTCTTTCTCCTTGCCAAGCAACTTTATTTTTAGATGTGATTTTGTGATCAACGGATTGACCTGCCACCATCCCCCTGGGTATTTCGACTTTTCACCCTTCTCCATTTCATCGTTCCTTACGCTACCTCGACCTGATCTTTTTGTTTTGACCCACTCACTCTCGAACCGGTCACCTCTCCCCCATTTTTTAAGCAGTTTCTCTGCCGACTGCTTCCCCCAATATAGACGATGTGACATCCCCCTCCCCCTGCCCCTGCGATTCCGTGAAACCCGCTGATGAGTCGGCCTCCCTGCGACGTCGGTCTTAATTTTTGCTCTTCAACCCTTCATAGGGAAACTGACGAAACCCTTCATGGAAAGCGATTTGAAGGCGTGTGCTTCCAATGCCTCTATGGACGCCGCCTCCCTCCGCACCACTTCGAGTTCACCCCCCGCCATTCCTTTCATGGACCATGCCAGTCAGGGCGTGTTTTTCTTGTCTTTCTTTACAGGTCCCTTGCCCTCCGGCTGATTCTTTCTAGGGACCTCTGAACAGTAGGCTCGCTTTCGATTCTTTCCCCTCCGTCCGCACGACCGTCTGCAGTTTCCCTACTGGAGTTGTCCTAATGCTATCCGTGCCGCCTCACTCTCTTCTACATCATAGCTTTCCCAACTTCGCCCGTCTCCAAGTCGAAACGTGGGCCAGGTGTTATTTTTGACGGCCCCTCCCCCTCTCTGCCCGACTTTCCATTGCCTTCTTCTTTTCTCGTTCCTGGAGGCATCATTTCCTTTGCCTGCGCTAACCTCTTCGCGCCTTTTCGTGATTGCGGCTCGGACTAGAAGTAAGCCCTGATTTTTCACTCCCGGGAAGCGAAAATCCCGGAAACACCATGGTCCTAAGTGAACTGACTTACCTTGGCCAATGCTCGGAACAGCACACTTTTAGTTCCTTTCCGTTTTTTCGGTCCTTCTCCGAACCTTGAATGCAACCCCACGTAACGCGTCTTCCCCGTGATGTCCCACATCATCATTCCTGTCAATGGTGATCTCTCCATAGGAATGTTGGCCTCCCCTCCTCTCCGATTCGTGGTATAACGATTCCAGCGCCGAGTAAGTGTTAAGACCTATCCAGTATACCCCTTCCTAACCCTCCCTGAATCCCCCCCTTTTGCACCCTGACTCTAGCCGAAAGTCTCCCTCCTTACGTACGCCTCCCATAGAGATCCTGCTCGTCCCGCAAGACTGAGGCACCTTGCTGTAATAACGTTGCCGAAATTAGTCCCCGTTGCGCACCTAGTTCCTTTTTTGAATATACCCGTCCATTCGAAATGGGGTTACCTTCCTGACAATTTAGCTTTACTTTTCTCTACATCTTTCCAACTTCAGTTAACTAGGTCTTCCTCTTTCTATGGCGTTCTTTCTTTAGTTTTCAGTCCCTTTTCCCCAGCGCCTTATGAGAGATCAACTTCTGCGCCTTGTTTTTTGACGAAGATGACCCGAGCTAGGCTCGGGTTCTGCGTTACGGTCCTGTTTTTTTCATTCCTCTGACGAAGGTTTTAGTTCGGCTCCCTCCCAAAAGTCATCTTCTATCACGTATCTTCCCTCTATTTGCCGATTTCTATGCGGCCTACACGTCCCTTTTTTTTTTTTTTTTCGTCGGCCTTTAGTGTCTGCGTCTGCTCTGCGGCTCCAGATCCTTCCTATTGAGCCTGTAGCAACCATTCCAAGCTCTCACGTGAGGAAGGATTCAGGCGTTCCCCCTTTCATTTAACCTCGCCGAACGACAAAGGTTTGGTGGCTGTTTCGGCTCCCGAAGAGCCCCAGTAGTACCCAGCTCTTGCGGTCTCTTCTGGCATCTATTATACTCGGCACGAGCGCTCCATCGAGTTGACTGCTGAACTTCGAAGAGCGCCATTTCTCTCGGCTCCGTCTGGACGAAGCTCGATTCCTCCCCGCTTTCCCTCCCCCATCGCGCTATCGTAACGTGAACGACGACACTCTTTCCGGCTTTTATGAATCCTTACCCCCCCAGCCCTTTACTCAATCTCACCACTTATAGGTTGACTTTTCGGGGTGAAGCGTCCATTTTGACTCCTCGCTCAACGGCCATGATGTGGAGGCTCAAGGTTACGTGCACAGGAGCATTTCCCCCTTGCTTCCCCGTGCCTGTCGCATTTCCCTTTCAATGGCAGAAGATGGCCCCGAGGCTTCAAGGGCGGGTTGCGTTCCGAAGCTTCCCCGTTCTTCAAAGTACACCGCTGATCGTCTCCCACGTCCCTTTGCGCCCCCAAAGCTCGATTTTCGTTTCGTTTCGCGACGACCCCCGCTGACTGTTCGTCTTCAGACGTTCCAAAGTGGCTGGCGGTGCTTAAAGTAGACCCCCCGCTGCGCCGTTCCGTTTATGCAGCCTTCCTTAGTAGATGCACTCACGAGCTCGGTCTCTTCTATAGCAGACTCCAGAAGGTCTTGGAGTCCTGGGCTTGTTACTCCGGAGAAGTAGACCCGACCCTTCTCCTCTCTCCCCATAAGTGTTTAATCTCCTTTCTGGGAGATGTTAGTGATTTGCGTCGAACAGCTCCCCGCTGCGACTTGTCTGCGTTATCGAAGGGTAGGATTGCTGAAAGCGATTGGTGTGTATCTGAATCTGTGAATAGTCGCGGCGAAGATGGTTCAGCTTTACCCCCGCAACCTTTCCCAGTAGAATTAGGATTACAATCGGTGCGCTGGCGTGAGAGGCTGGTTTATTGCTTCTTCTCTCCCTACGACCCAACAAACAGGCAGAACACGCTCTGTCTTTTGCTGTGAATTACAGTGCTGTGCTTGTCCGAGCCTGGCCGTAAGAAGATTAGGCCCGTGTCCCCGCAGCCCCTGTCCGCTGTGGAGCGCTCCGCCCTAAATGTTTGACCTCTGTAGGGCCTTGGCCTATAAGCACATTTGCCCCGCTTGTTTGCATCCCACAATATCATTACGTCAGATTTGCTTCTTCCTTTAGCCCCGCCCCCACCGAATTTTGAGTTTTTGTTTCTTCTGCATAGTCTTTCTTTTCTCATTCTGTATTCTTCAGCTTGTCTCGTTATCCTGCCCCTCTCCGCCCGGATTTCGCGTCTCTCTTCTGAGTCTCCGAGCTCTGAGCGCAGCGTTCTATATGGCTTTTAATTACCATGCGATGCCCGGACTTTGCCAGGTCTGAGGATTCCTCGCGTGACTTCGCATTGCCAATGTCTCCTTACCCTCCTCTTGTCTTTTTTACTGGCCCTTCTTCAGCCTCCGTTTTCATTGCTGTATGCCACTTTTTTTTTTCTTCGGCGAGGGTCTGGCCTCACGGGGCGCAGACACCCTTTTCTCTGTCCTGCGCTGTTTCCTCTCTCACTGGTCCCTGTGGGACCTTTTCCTTAATCCATTGCCCTGCGCCCTCTATCGCCTTTCCCACCGAATGACGATCTTGTTTTTCTGGCGTTCTTGTCTGCTTTTGAACATCTCGTCGTTTGACTGTGCCCCTGTTGGCCGTCTTTTCGAGATCACGTTGGTAGGTATCTGCCTCAGTATCGTTTCCGCGTCTCGCTGACCCCCCTACCTTCCGCTCAGATTCGCCGTCTTAGCTAAGTTGTCGGCACGCTCTGCTAAGGAGAGAAGGTTCTCCCCTTTCTGACCCTTGATAGGCCCTTAGCTGCCTGCGTACTCTAAGACTCTCAAATTTGATTCGGCATGCCTTTTGACCTCTCGTTTTCAGAGACCCTTTCTTCCTTTTGCCTTTTGGACATCATAGAACATGTTCTAAGACCTTTTTATCCCGGTCGCCCATGACCCTGATTAACTTGGAGGATCCGGCTTTCAAATACTCTGCCATTCCCTGTTCCTCGTCCTTTTTCCCCCTGACGATTGACTACCGCGATCGATCCCGCATGCTTAGAGATTTTTGTTGTCTCTCGTCCCTTCTTTTGATGAAGTTGGTTGAGGTCCGTGTCGATCCGTCTTCGGTCCGTGAATCTGGTCTTAAGTGTCCAAATCTTTTTCCCCCCCGTTCGTGCAGAAAGTACCCCATAGTACTCGGCCGCCTTGATTCCCTTCCTAGGATAGCTCACGCCTCTCTGCTTCATGACTTTTCAGGTCCTTCCCCCTCCCCAGAGTTCTTTTTCTGGGTCTTTGTCCATCTAGGAGGATGCCGTGAGGAAAGGTAGACACGCGGTCCCTATTAAGGACCCTTGACGCCCGGCAAGTCGACTCTCGCGTGACCGATTGACTGTCCTTCTGCAGTTGCGTTCCTCGCGAAGATCGCGCGTTTAATTGTCGCGATCGAAGGTTTCCCTCGCCATGCCCCCCTTCTCCGCAGACACCCACTCCTCCGTTGGAATTGACGGTCCCCGATTTGCTTTAGACGCGTCGATCCTTAAAGACCGTAAGCACCTGGCCCCTTCGTTTGACTGGCTCGGGCGCTTTCGACGCTCCTTGATGCTCTTTGCGCTTTCCCAGAAGGACTCCTTTAGTCCCCCTCCATTACTGTCCAATTTTCGATGTCGCATTCGGATGGACATTTCCTTCAAAGCGCGACCGGACTTTTCCCTACGAGGGAAGACCTGAGAATGTCCCGGCCTCAAGAGATTCGTCTCTTGTCCCAGGCCTTGCCCCCAGCCCCTCAGGCATCCTCGTCGATCGCTTTTGTCTTTGCGTGGATTTCTGGTCCTTGCCTTTTTGTTGTCCATGAAGTGGTATTCCGCCAGGCGGGAGGAAACTCCCGGAAATGGAATCGGGTTGTGATGCATGGACTCCCAATCGAGGGGCGGTCTTGAGTGATCCGAGACGTTTTTTTCTCATCGCAACGATGCATGCGGTCTAGAAGCCCAGCCTTCGCCTCCCAGGTCGCCTTCTCCCTGATTTCGGTGGCTGGTTATCAGGAGAGGTCGGCGCTGTTTCCCTTCGTCCTGGTGAAAGTTTGCCCAGGTGCTCTTTCCGATCGATCGGTGCCGTTCCCCTCAAAAAGGGCGCTGTTTTAGTTCCGGCCAACGCATTTCGGACCCCTTTCCAAAAGTAGCCACTCCCTACCATTCATTTTTTTTGAGGGTGGCAAGCCCTGACTACCTTGTGGTTTTTCATAGTACCCCGAGTAAAGCTACCTAGCGGTTGTCCCCCGGTTTTGTGCCTCCAATCCTGACTGTCTTACAGTTCTTTTAGCACCTTTTTCTCCGTGAAGGCCTAGGTTTTCTAAGTTCTACTGTCTTCTGCCCTGACTTTCGCATTGTTTCGCAAGCAATTGATCAAGCGTTTGCCCTTCCAAACTCGCTTCCCCCTGAGCTGACGGAGTCCTTCTGGGGTCCTCGCCGCCTCTCCATAGGAATAAACTCTTGGACTTAGAAATTTGATTCCTGGCTTCCTAAAGTTGCGCGATGAGCTTGTTTCCCCGCATTAGAAGATCCATCGGGTCCCTCGGAGTCTAAGCGAGGCCCAGCCTTTAATCCATATTGTTTCTGAAGGAGGTCGATCCTCATTTCTTACTATTTGTTGTTGTTTCTATAGATGAGAGTCGATTACCGCTCTGTAAGGTGCTTCAAATATGGGAGCTCCCCCATATATGATCGTCTCTTACATAATGATTCGATGAAAATGTTTTCGCCCCAATTTTTTTGATTTCTCGCGCCATTCCCCCTTCACTCACCGTGCTCTCCTTGGTGTCTTCCCTCTTTGTCGCATGATGAGCCCTGGTTTCGAATCGCCAGCGTTTACTGATCAACTCTCCAGAGATCTTCTTAGTGACCCCCCGATTCCAATTCGTTGCTCAGTTCAAAACCCCTGTGTACGTGTCAGTTGAGCCTTTTCCTCTCTATTCCCTCTTCCTTCCTCTGAACCGTCAACGTCTTCCCTGCTGTCACTCCCTTAAGGTGGAGTCTTTGTCACGCACACCCCACGTAATCAGCAACGTCGCTTTTCTTCTTGGGTCTTCTCTTTATCCCTGGAAAAGGTTTATTTAAGGTGCTCAAGTCCCCGCCCCAATTATGGGAGCTGCTTTCTTTTTTTAACACTCCGTCCATCCTAGTTTCCTCCTCCCTCTGCCCGCACCCTTTTCGGTTGGGACCCCGTCCCCCTCTTCTCTCTCACCCAGGGGCTACCTTCCCGAAATAACGACATTTCGTCCTGGGCCAGAGCCCGTCCCTTCTCCCTCTCGCGCTGATATCCCTGCCCCTTTGATCAGGCAGCCCGAGATGACAGGTCCGGCTGTGCTGGCGTTTCTCTCCCATCCGTCAGAGTCGGGTATGCCCTCCTCCCCCTTTAACGTGCAACCCCCCCTCCGGTCGCCCGCAAAGGCCTCTCCCGCCGTTAGTTGTACTTCCCATGGCGCCACCTGTACCTCTTTTGCGTCCGCCCCGCGGCGTCCAAAGGACCCGATGTACCACCCTCTCATCCGCCCCCCGAACCTTATCTCATCTACGCTCCTCCCTCCGGCAGTGATCCCCGTCTTCCTCCACGGTAAATCGACTCTCGTCTTCTTCCAGGTTCTCCTTCTTTACATTCCTTGAGCTCTTTTCGCATTTTTTCTTCCCTTATTCAAGACCAGCATAGCGTCTTACTCTTTGCCCTGTCATTTGATGAATAAGGGATCTCCTTTCCGCCGTCCTCCGTCCCCCCTAAGCGAATACTCAACCTTTTCTTCAAGAATCCGATTCTCCTAATTTTAATGTGCTGTCTGTCCGGAGAAGGTCCTCCTCTTTCTCCTTCCTCAGACGAGTAAAGGAGGCCCCCCCCTTCGTTTTTTCGCCCCGGGCTCAAGGTCCATGGTATTTACAATAGAGCTACTACCATTCTTCTTTTTTCGTTTGACATTCGATATCTCACTACCTGAGTAGCAACCTTAAATGTTCAACCACTTCTCCCTTTCCTATCACTGTCTTCCTTTCAAGCTTGTTCGACTTATAGGAACCTACCGATAGGCCCCTTCAAGTCCCCCCCTCCCCGAGTTTTCTCATGGTGATTTTCAAATTCCCTCCGGCTACGTAAGAGCAAAGTCTGGGAGCTCTCCTATCCCTCTTTAGAAATGCTCTCTTGATTCTTTTTTTTTTCGGAACCGCTTCAATTCGCCGAGTTACTAGGCAGTCCCGCGGCCCGTCCTCAAGACGTCGCCCCTCTTCTCCCCTCCCCCCCCCTGACCAGACCTCAACAAGGGTTCCCTTCCCTATAGTCCGAAAGCTTTACTGAATCCACGATCTGTCCCCAGAACGAACGCTTCGACGTTCCCTCCTTTCAGACTTATATATGAAAAATGATCATGATATTAACATCTTTTTTTTCTTTGCCAGTCCACTGCTTAGCCCTGCGCCCCAACTGAAGTTCTTTGCTCTCTACCCGGTTTTGAAGACTTGCTTGTCGTCTTCTACACCCTCCCATTACGTCGGTCATCTTTCTCGCCTTTTCCAGAAGGCTTTCTCTATCTCCCTAGATTTCTCTCTTCCGAAGTTGAAGCATCAGAATATCCCGGGCCCTCCTTTTATTTATATCCCTTCTTCCGCTTATCGATTCCCCTTCCGCCACGCTCCGCAGACGATAGGGTCTCGCTGTCCAGAGTCTGACTTTCGACTCATTCCTTCGACTGGTTTCTGCCTACCCCCTACAAACCTTCTCTCTTGCCTGACATGTGCAATCCCTCGCCGAGTTGAGCTTTTCTTCCAGTATCCTCCCAAAACTCCAACCGCCCTTCCATTTAGGTAGGCCGCGCTCCTCTTCGGAGTCTTAGATAACCCTTCCGATGTCCCTCATTTCGGTACATCCCTTCCTCTCTTGATCCGTTACTCGTCCCCTGATTCGTTTTACCTCCCCTCCCTTCCCTGACGCGAACCAGCGTGTCTGTCTCGTGATGTAAGAGTACGATGCTCCGGAAGACTTCCAACCACATTCCCCTATAACAGGTAGTCAGGTACAAGTGGCCCTCTCACTTCCTCATGCTTCCTATTCCCCTCCCTGTCAATCCATGCGTAAGTTCGAGCGCCCTTGTCCCTAGTTCCTTCTGCGAGACCGCCCTTTATCCTGTAATCTCCGCGATCCTTCCCTCCTCTCTCTCCCTAAATTCTTCCCGGACGCCAAAGTAAGGCCTTTCTCACGCATTACCAATCAGTTTTGCGATTTTAAGTTTTCAGTGCCTTAGCCCCTCAAAACCCCCCTCTTTATAATCTTCCAGTCTGACGCGCTTTTCTTCCCCCCCGTTCCCCAGATGGGTTTGGCTGGAAAGTTCATCAATTGCCCCTGTGGTCATGTCCTCCGGGACACTATTGCAATGAACCTGCTTTACGCGTAAAACTAGTTCAAGGGGCAGGCTTCTTTGACCTAAGCTGCTGGGCCGTGACCTTAAACGTCCTCGTCCCCGTAGTCCCCCCCCCTCACGCCGCTTATTGTTCCTTCTAATTCCCCGTGCGCGATTTTCTCCCCCCTAGCTTCTTCTTCCTCGGAATCCTAAAATTTTTGCTTTCTTTCGGAATCGAGAGACAGTCCGTCTCCCCCGCAGAATTCGTAGCCCCATCCCCACCTTTTCGCCTCCCTTCGACAACGGCCCCCCAAGTCAGGTTCTTGGTATCTTTTTCCTCCTCCCATCTTGAATTCGACATCTCCCGTCACTCTCATAAGATTAGTATCGTTTCACGATGTCGAATGTTTCTTTCCCTGACCGCCCCTTTGAAATTTTCTCTTACTGAGTTTCTCCCTTCTCCGGAGTTTAGATAAGGCTTTTATGTTCTGTCTCCTCTTGTGATTGATTTGACTCCCTCCCGGTCTTAATTTAGGTTCCCTGCACGGAGCTTCATTAGTTCTCCAGAGTCCTCTCGTTATTATGTTTTTAATTAAGAAGCCCAGATCCTTTCTTAGGTAAGACTCAAGGTGACGGCAGCTTCGCCCTTCTGAAGACTCAGACTCGTTATGATAACTTGTTGTTAGAATAGGGATCAGGCCATGTCTTGCTCGGGCACCGCATTTTTCAGCAGCCCCCTCTCCAGGCATTTTTGGACCTGGCGTATGTCACGCTTCTGCTCCCCCCCCCTTCACAGAAAGTTCAGGCTAGTATCGTTATTTCTTCTGTTTTTCCTCGGTCAGCCCCAAGTCTTCTTTCGTTCTCCCCCTAAGCTTCTCGCGCTTGCTCCCGATGTGGCGATCTCCCAGTTTCTGAATTGCGCCTAGAGGCATCTGGCGCTCCCCCCCTCCACCTGGCAGTCTTGCACGGCACTTTCAGCTAATTTGACCTCCGCGTGAGGCTTAGATCAACTGACCGCCCCTACGCGCCACTTTCCATGAAGAGAGTATCCCACCTTCTACCGCCCTGATGAACATCCCTCCCTGAAATGCGTTTGGTGTTCCTTATTTTCCCGGAGAAGGTTCATTAAGGTTAAATTCTTCTACGGTAATGCGTCCCTCTCACTTCAAGGGTGAAGGGACAATT
>Ga0179593_1453103_pt1 | contig 11751 bp, 7 predicted proteins | sample CZODoug2_1_08_16_FD_185931 | JGI IMG/M metagenome (GOLD analysis project Ga0179593, IMG submission 185931) | Vadose zone soil fungal communities from Angelo Coast Range Reserve, California, USA - CZODoug2_1_08_16fungal (PacBio error correction) | ecosystem: Environmental > Terrestrial > Soil >... | reverse complement strand
CTTCTTGCCAAAATTGAAGCCAGGTTGTCCCGGTCCTTTCTTGAACTTCTTTTCGATCCAGGGGTTCATCCTAGCTCCCGCCCGCCACAGGAGTAATTTGAAATATACCGCCCGGTCTTCCCAAGTCTCCCCCTCCTTGATTACCCTCAACTTTTTTAAACAGCCCGCCGGTACGGCGCACCCCAAGTAGTATGAACGTGAAAAATACGAGACCTTTTTTTCTGGGTAGCCGCTTTTCCCTGCTGGCCTAATCTTTGCTTCGGTCTCCTTTGAATATTTTCTTCGACGTTGATAACGAAACTGACCGTTGTTAGGACCGCTCATACTCTCAGCCCCTCTCGCCTGTCACCGAGGCCGCCCCCCCTCTCCCTTTCAGAAATCCCCCCCTCTCCCATGTATATATAGGCCGTTTTATCGTGAGAGGGTTCTGTCGCCCCGTTGCCGAGGTTTGATCTGAAAGCCTGTTAAAGCGATTGTCGCAAACAAGGCGTCGATCGGTTCCTTTCGGTCTCTTCCATATCTACCTTTCCTTTTCCCCGAAGTGCATCTAGCTTCTTGATTCGGTTTTTAAGTCGGAATGAAGGCGACCCCACACCCTTCATGCCCCCCCCTCCACATTCGTCTCCATGCAGGGAAGATAATTCGTCCGCCCCCCTTTAACTGACCCCCCTTCCCCCTTTTCCCCTAACTTTCGCCGCGACATGACCCCTTCGGGCAGCAGGATTTTTCGTTTTACTCTTGGTTAAGTATAAAACCCTGAAATGCCTCCTGTCTGTTGCCCCCTTTCGGCGTTCACCCCTCTCTCCTGATTAGCTTCTTTACTCCTGCCGATCCTGCTCACATGAGGACCATGGCGAGGAACGCCCTGATCCCCCTGATTGAGGCCCCCCCCGTCTCAAGATTGTAGCAAGGTGGGTGATGAGGGCGGGTTTAAAGAACCCCATCCCTCCTTCCTTACACGTTTTCCCCCCTTCCCTCATTTTCACGGGTGATAGTAACAGCCTGCTTTAATATTGCGTCAGAAGGAGGCTGTCATGTTCTTCGAGCTTCGGTTAACAAATCCCCCGAAGCTCTCTTTTTTTTCTTTCCTAAACCAATTCATAGCTAAGAGGAAAAAGCTTTTTACCTATCTTGCGGCAACGTAGGAGAATGTTGTTCGATTTCCCCATCCTAGAGTTCATGATCGATTTTGGATTCCCCGCCCCATTCTAATTCGGGACCTCTTCTTTCCTTTGCGAGTCGACGGGGAGATTCCCTTCATGAGCAGTATTTTCCCACCGACGGAGCTTATAGAGGATAGCTTCCCCCCCCAATTCTCTTTCACGAACAGATCCTTCTCCTCTCGACTGCTCGCCCGTTCTAGACCTTTCGTGATCATGCCATTTTACTGCGAATTGCGCTGTTTTGCCTTTGAGAAACAGATAGCCCTTCTCCCTTTTCGATTTTTTCTTTCCCAGGAATTCACGGCGCCGTTAGGAGGTACTTTCCCCGAGCCGTGACACCAATAAGCTTGGTGTTTTATGTTTGACCCTTTTTCTGCACCCCGGTGTTTGGAACGTACCTGAGTACGGGCTTGTGACCGCCTTAGACGGCCTGGTTTTTGATTACGCTTTTGAGTATTTCCCCACTTTTCTCTCAGGGCCGCATATGATTTGCGAGTTTGTTTTTGGCGCAAGGGCACGTGACCATCCCCTCCCTCGGCTGTTACCCCCTCTTTGGTGATGTTTCCGAGAAATCACTGGTGCTCCCCCTCCTTTTATGACCCCCCTCTTCAATGGCGTATGGTTTCTCACTGGTGAACGGACTCTTGTTTTTCCATTCTTAAGCCGCTTTGACACAGCTATCCTTCGTCGTTTCGTCTTCGCTCTCCATGCGGTTGTGCTCCGCTAACCTCCTCCTTCAAATCGCGCATCTTCTAACGAGTTCTATATCGGACCTCTGGGCTTGCTTATCCACTCTTTTTCCCTGATTTGTCGCGGCAGCAAAAGTTTTTCGAGTGCATGTTTCAATTTTTAGGGGCTGCAAGCGTAGTCTGAATGCTCTGCGTCCCTCTTTTTCTCGTCGCACTGTCCTATTTGTAGCCTGTGCTGCTTTGCTTAAGCATATATAGGACTCACGCCTATGTTTCCCAACACGTCGCTAATTCCCTTCCGTTTTCGCTGCCTTCCATCGATACAGTCGTGCCTCACATTCAATGGGGTCCCATGCACCTGAGGAACCCCGCGAGTTTTTGGCACTTAGTACTTGCGTCTTTTCTGCGAGCCCGAAGCTCCCTGGGCTGCCTTTTCTGGTAAAGACCTTTCGGAAGCCCTTTTCCTCGGGGTCCGGCTGGCAGAGCGTATCGCATATCTACCCTCCTGAGTACCCCTATAGAGGTATGTACCCCTTTGCCTTGCCCCGTATTTGCCGATCAAGTCCCCGCCTCGTGGACGTTTTCTTGGTCAAGTTTTGCATACGCACGTTTTGTGGCGGCGCAGACTTGGACCCGGCGCGGCCACCGGTCATACCCTCCCGGGAGCCCGGTACCCCTAAAATCTCCCTCCCTCGCAGCAGTCGAGAGGAGGGGCGAGTCCCAACCTAAACCCTGATTACCTCTTTTCCTTTGGCTACCACACAGCCATTTCTGTTTGTGACGAGGGGGATGATTCTTTCTCCCTTTTATGGAAGCCGGTCTTTTCGGTCGACAAAGTGCCCTTCTGAAGAGCATGAGGTTTTTTCCCCCCACAGCTGACCTTGCCCTGTACAGGCTCCCAGGTGCGCTCCCTGCCATCGACTTTCTACCCATCCCCGACTCGGCCTTCTCCCTTCCCTTCGTTTATTGGTCGGCTTTATATTTTCCCTCCTTTGTTGTGAGAAAGACTCTCGAACAATTCGCGACTGGCCTCTGAATTGAGCCGCCTTTGTCGCTTCAGATCCCCCTCGAGGCAGCGGTAGCTTCCCCCTTTCTTTGATAGAAGTCTCTTTAGGTACCGACAGAGATTTATTCGTCCTCCGGGGCTCCTTCTCCCCCCACAGCTTTGCGCCGCAGGCTTGCTCCCACCCCTGACCAGCCCCTTCTCCCCCTCTCGAGGGAAATTTCGATGTGTTTTTCCCCCACCTGAATCATTTCTCACCCTCACCGTTTGATTTTTTGCCGCGCCCACTCCGCCCCCTGCCCTGCGGAATCTTTATTGGTTTTTTCCGTTTAGCCGGCCTGTCGGGATGTGCGTTTGGGCGGTGGACCACGTCAGTCCCGGCGCCGCCCCCAAGTTCGAGTGGCAACGCCCGCAAACGCACGCAGCGAGTGATGGCCACGACGTTACTTTCCCTCTCTCTCTACATCCTCCGCCCTTCAACCCGGAATGAGCTCATGCGATCTCTCCGTTTTCCCAAGCCGATCCTCTGCCCTTGTAGTCAACGTTCCCTTAGCAAGGCCGCCCCAGCTTGTCTGCCTGCTAGCAACCACCGCACTTTAGCGCGGGCAAACTCGCTTTTAGGTTATCGGTGAACATGGGCCCCAGCAAGCCTGCGTTCCCAGCTGTTATTTTTAGTGAGGTTCCCTCTCGCGAAAGGGCTTTTTGATCAGTACGTGTTCCTCGTTTTCCGGGCTAGTTAACCGGCTTTAGAGTGACCTCGCTTTCCTGACACGAAACCACTCGGCTCAAGGTGCCGTCCTCCAAGTGGGATGACAGCATCAACTCTCCCTATATTTCAGGCCCCTTGAACATGAGTTCCCCATCCGTTTTTCCCCCCTCTTTGGCGGGCGCGCGCCATCGCGCCTTTTTTTTTCACCCAAGGTACCAATCCCTTTCCGAGATATTTTGCACTTTGACCGATGCTCTCGCTTTAGTTGCAGGTCATGAGGTTTCAGCTTCTTTGAAGGGATCTCTGCGACCCTCTCCTAAGATGTGATCTTCTTTCTTTTGCTCGCTCTTGCAGAGAACACAATCCCCCCGTGCACAGTTGATCGAACATGCTCCTGGCGTCGATAAAAAGTCGAAAACTGATTTCGCTTCCCCCCTCAGCGGAAACGATAACGTCTCTCCCCCCCCCCCCCCCCAGATCCACGATTGTACGCTTTTCTCAAACCCCGTTGTCGGGATCAGGTTCTCTGCGCAGGAGGTTCACTACTTCTTTTTCTCCGCCACCTTTCGGCAGAATGAGTCAGGGCCGACGCGTCCTCTAAGTTAGCCCCCTGAGTTGTTCCGGTGGAATTAAGACACTTCCCCCCTCGTAGTTTTTGCCCCCATTTTTCTCTTCGGACCCCTGTAAATACACTCCAGGAGCGTGTGACACTTTTTCATCTTAACTAACGCCAAGGCGAAGTTACACCGATTTATGATGATTCAAAGCCTCAATTGTTCCTTTCCCCTTCTTCGCACCATCCGGATATAATCTTTAGAGCAAAGCTCCGGCTTTTTGCATCGCCTTTCGTGTTGGGTGAAAGACGTCCTATCCCCCGACCTCCCTTTTTGGGGGGGCTAAGATCTCGAGGCTTTGCCGCATGCCATGGTCTTCGAAGCCTCTGTTACCACGTTTTCCTTTTCACGTTCGATGCAGAATCCCTAGCAGATCCCCCTGCATTTCATGATGAAGCCAGTTCCCTCCCGACTTTGCCGTCAGATAACACGGAGTCCCGATTTCTTCGAGGCAGCGGTGCTGGGTGAAATAAAGAGCTCTTTTCGCTGTGGATCGAGCCTGTTCTCCCTGAAAGACAAGCGGCCGTCCCCTTCGAATTCCCACGCTTGGCGGGCTACCCGTGTCCGATGCGGGTCCGGCCAGGGTTTCCCAGAGGCTATTGCTTTGTTAACCCCGAAAACTCGATCCCCCCCCACCTTGCTCCTCTGCGTGCATGAGCGCCTCGACAGCCCTTGTTGCGCGCGGGCGCTGGCATATAAATTGTTCTCCCCCGCTCGCCGACCATTTTTTTAGCCTCTTGGTGAACTACGACCTTTTTCGCAGGTTGGTTTTCTTTTTTTTTTCATTCCCACCGCCCCAGAAGTACTCGCAAACGAGTCCGACTTCCTATGTACCTTGATTCGCGTGCGCCCCCCGAGGAGTAGCTTGATGGCGTCTCGTTCCCCACCTTCCCTATCTTCTTTTCGCACCGTCTTTGCGTCGGGGTGAGGTGTTGGCGTCGTCCCCCATACCTTATTACGATACGCAGTTTCATTGGGTACCCGCATCAAGAAGAGGGCCTTCGAACTTCCGAGTCTTTCCCTCTCAGACCAAAGAGACTTGTTTGCTGCATAGCCCCTTGAATCGCCGGGCCACGCCGTCGCGCCCTTCAACCCTCATCTCCACATAGAAGAAAATGTCGCTTGCCAATGTGCTTAGGGTGCTTCCTCTGGTGCATTACTCGTTTCTTTTTTTTTTTTTCGTTTCTACATGTCGCCCCTTTTTCCGTTGTTCCCCATAAAAATACAGTGAGTTCCCTGCTTCCCATAGGCAAACGAGCTGATGGCCGCCCTTATGCGCTTGTCGCCCTCCGGCGACGTTTGCGTTTCTCGTGGCATCCTTTAAATGTGGCTGTTTACATCTTGTGAGGCGTAGGACACTCTCAATTTCCCCTAAAATGAGCCTTCCTTTACGATTCCCGCCTAAAGGTTGCTATGCGGTGCCCCCTTTTTCAATACGTTTTTCCCAGAATGACCTGCCCTGTTCCGCGCCTTTTTTTCTCTACCCCTTTTCAATAGCGCACCCTCTCATTTTTTTTTCTCCTCCGGTGTTGTTGTTAGATCTTTGCTATTCACAGAATCAACTGTCCGGCTGGTGCATTTTCCTGTCCTGCTGATCTTCCCACCGGGGGCACCGCCCGAGACTACCCGCTTCATTCTCATAACATATTTTCCCGGCATGCTCTTAACTGCTTCTAGTTCCTCAACAATCGTTCGTGCCCCCCACCTGGGCAACACCTGGCCCGTAGACCGCTGAAAAACCCGCAGGACCCGTCGCGGGAGGCGACCGCGCCTTCGTTTCCCTCCTCATCCTTCTTGTCGACTCTTTCGAGCTCCCTTTTGTTCGTCCCACGAACCGGCCAACTTTCCAGTATCTTGACTAAGCAACGATGCCTTCCAATCGTTTGACCCTAGAGCATTAGCCAGCCGACGACATTTTGGCGATATCTCCTGGTGATCATGATCCCACGCCCCCTTGAGCACGATTCGTGGCCCCCTCCGGCTTCCTTGATGAAGTCCGCCAAACAAGGCGGCTGAGGTTTTCGGCGATCGGCCCCTCTCTACCCTTGTGAGAGGCTATGCTTTTTTGATCGGGTCTCTCCGATTCTTCTTTAAGGCATTAGCTTGTACGAAGCACACCACTCATTCCCTCCGCCGTTTGACAGAATTGAAGCTGACTCCTCCCAGCACCGGTGAAGAGGACCTCTTCAAGCGCTCTTCGGCGCCCGCGATTCCGTAAAGTAGAGATCTGACCGTTGGCGCTCTTTCTGTCCTGCCCCGACAACTCCAAGTGCCTTTTGCAACTGGTCGGGGCACCCTATCGCGTTTTTTATCGCATCCAGGCTGCTAACATGAATCTGCGGCCGACGCAACCCCACTCTCTTTCTGATGTGGGCCCCTCCTTATTTTTGTTTGGGCATCTCTTCGGTGCTGTTTCACCTCAGCTCTTGTCCTTTGACATGAATTTGAACTTGACCGTGGTGATCGCCCCATGCGTTTTTTTTCCCTGTCGCGGCCGTCTTGGATTTGCCCCCTGGAGCGCTCCTTTCGTTTATTTCCTCCTCCTTCCCGCCGCGACGCACGTCGCTCCTTTTCTCTTGAGAAAGTCTTCCTCGAGTTCGGATCTACCCCCTTCCCTTCTCTTTTAGTTGCCTAGCGGCCATCGATTTTGAAGTGGCTTCCCCCCGCCCTCAAGTGGAGCTGTAGAACGCCAGCCCTACCCCCCCCCCCACAGATCGAGTTTTCCCCGAGGATCGGGACTGTGCTCCAAAGATCCGCCTCTGCAACTCAGATATCGCGCTCGTTTCCGTTTTCCAGGTCCCTGGACTGGAGAAGCCCCTAGTCAGGAATTGACTCTCTTGGTCCTCCTTGCCGTTGAAGGAATTGCAGTTCCCTTTTCGTTCTTCCTGTAACGAGCCCCGGGCGGGACCCACCGCAAAACTCTTGTGCACTTTCCCAACCGTTTTCGTGCCCGGGAGGTCCACTTTCCGTGAGCGACGGCGCGCTCCATCCGCCCCCTTTGGCATTTAGGCTCGCTGCGGAGTAGCAGTCCCAGCGTTTCTCCCCCTCCGGCAGCATTTCCCATTCTAGCGCTTTTTTGTTCGCACGTTTAAAGACCCCGTTATATGTCTTTGTCGTTCCGCGGATGTTTGCCCCCTCATATGCTCTTTTTCTCGCATCCTGCCAAGAGTTATAAAAGTTTAAGGACTTGAGCCAGTCAGCAATGTCTTCCACACGTACAGGCGCCGTAGTACTAATGGCTTTCCCTGACTCTCCCAACTCCCCTCGGCTCAGAAAAGGAGAGCCTCTGTTTTCCCCTGCTTTCCTCGTGGCAATTCTAGCAACCTTTGCATAAGATTGCTCCCAACTCTTTTCGATTTTCTGTGGCACCCCGTGCCAATGGGTTTTATAATGATGTCATGATTGGGAGCTGACTCCCTGGCCGGTCCGGAAGCACAGCGTGCATTTTTTCTGTGCGCTTAGGTGAGCTACCGTGACCCGGCCCGGACTCCCACTTCGTCTCCCATGTCTACCCGGCTCGCTTTCTCCGTTTCCCTTAAAGTTTGCCTCGGGTGTGACACCCCATTTTCACTATGGCACTCCACACGCTAGCACGTCGTCGTATTTTCGTTGCTTGTATCGTCAGAGTAAGCGCTACTTCCTTCGTTCGGTAATCATGTGACGACCGCGTGATCGTCCGTGATCTCTGCTTTCGTTCACTCGTCATTCCCGGGTCGTCCCCCATGTTCCCAGCTGATTCCCAGGCCTGAACGGGGATCACAGTTCGCTTCTTCTTCCGGATGGCCACAAGGCATACCCTCAGTTTCGTTCAATCTGCTGGCCCGACCGAGACATCCTTTCTCCCTTTATACCGACCCCACTCCGACCTTTTCTCATCGAGATGCTCCGTTTTCGATGAATCCACATCACATCTCGTGTTGATTGAGGACAATGGATGGCCTCCTCATTTTGCGATCGAGAGTTTCTTTCCTTTCTGTTTTCTTAGCAGGTCCTCGGGAGGAGTGGTTTACGAGACGTGCCTTATTTCTCTATATCTAGGCGGTGACTTTCCCCATTAGTTATGCCGGTCCATTAAGGCTCTAGAAGATTAAAGGATAGGACATCCGCCAAATTTATTCCTTAACCTTCGTTTCCCACAGTTTCTAATTGAGGCTTTATATATATCTTTACCCCCGTTTTTGTTTTTCTGAGCTCGCTCCTCAACACGCCAGATTGTAAGAAGTGAGCCTGCCTTGCTCGTCGCTTAAGAGAAGATCTGATGGCACTCTGTTAGTAGTAATTCATTGTGAACGTTCACTAGTCTCATATTCGTCGCCCGCGAAGATATCTCTTCCAATTTTAACACGTCCCCGCCCCCAGGGGCCCCCAAAGAACGCTGCCGCCCCCCCTATCCAATGGCGCCCCTCCCGATGAGCACCCCTGCGATGTTTTGAGTACTCCCACACCTGCACTGTCCCCGAGATTTTTTCTTTGCTTCGCGCCCCCCTGCTCGATCTTGCTCGGACGTCACAGGTGGCGTGGTATGCTGTAGTGAGATGAGGAGCCGGACGTCTCGGAAAGATCTGGATGCATCCAGTGAGCATCACCCAACGTCTAATTCACTTCCCCCGTCAAACTTGTCTACGACGGGGGTGAGGACGAAGGTTCATGAACTGTCACGTTCCCTCTCCTCCCTTGAAAAGCATGTCCGCGATATGGCCCCTCCCGCAAAATACTTCCCCGGCCGTTCTTTTCAAATCCGTAAGAACAGGCGCGTTATAAGCGCTCGCAATACGCCGCAGGACTGGCGTGGCTGACTCTTTGAGTGAACAGTGGTAACCTCCCTCTTTTTGAGTTAAGCTTTCATTTTCGGGCCGTCCTGCGTACGAGGGCTGTCTTCTCTTATGACCTTTTGGTGGAAGACTTTTATTCCAGATAGCTCTTAGCAAAGCCACCATGACGACCACCTCTTATAACAGGATTGCCGCCTCCCCGTTTATGAAGATTCCCAATCCTTCAGCCCCCCCGAGCACAGGTCCCCCAACACGTTGACAAATGCAACTCGCCCCCATGCAGTGCGGGACAGGGGATCCATCTTGCTTTGAGAGACAAGCCCCCTCTCTTTAACAGAATAGATACTTAGCGTGTTCCCGTCCGCTTCTCCTTTTCTTTTGCTTTCTCCGAGTTTCGTTCGCCGGGACTTATGTGAGTCTTCTGCGAAATCCTCTACAGAACGTGTGACTTCAGTTTTGGTCTTCGCGACGCTGGTCCGATGATGAAAAAATCTCCGTGCCCGTTCTCCTCACCGCTTTGCCGGGCGTTGCTAGAAAACGTCGCCGCCTTTTGAATGGATTCTTTTTCAACCTCGGACCAATATTTCCAGTAAGAGTGTAGGCAGCTCCCTTTTTATCTTGCCCCACCCAAACGCCCACGGATATGGCTCTGAAGTCCTGGCCCCCCTTGAATTTTCAGAAGACCCCTTCGCGTCAACCCCCCCAATGGTGGCGAATGCGGTACTCGCGTCTTCCTCCGGTACTTTCGCCCCCGTGAGTTTTTCCGCCAGGTTGAGCAGAAATGACTCCCTTCTGACCCAGGATCTGAGGATTTACCCCCACGCCCTGCACTGTGTCCCGTTCGTCCAGCACCCTCTCCCAATTGAGCCCCCCTCTTTTCCCCCGAATTCCGAGGTCCAATCACGCACCATTAAGTAAGAAGGCAGGACACCGGTTTATCGTCGTTGCGCGACGCTCTTGCTGGCATATTTTCCTCAGTTGGGGGAGCTCCCCTTTCCACGACTCGCGAAGTCTAACCTCAGGGCTTTCCCGCGTCTTTGCATGGCCCGTCTCCCAGCCCGCTGATTCAAAGACCGTTCGCCCTTTCTTGCAAAAGAGAGAACTCTTTGAATTCCAAGAGGTCGTCCGCCTTGCCGTCAAGGATCGGAGGTTTACCGTTGCGTCCTGCGGAGCTTGAAGTGCTTCCTTCACTAATTTGAGGCCCCCCTCCTTGGCAGTTCCTCGCTCTGGGCAATGAATCCCCCCTTCAATAGGTACACCGTTCTTGACGTGCGCATAGCCGGGTCCCCTGCCTACCGCCCTTGCTCTTCGTTGAAACCCGCCACCCAACGCGACTCCCACGCTTAAAAAGAGAGGGAGTTCTAACAAGACGGTGATCGCTTCTAGTCCGCCCGATCAACTCCCTCCTCCCCCCCGCTCGGCGATTAAGCGCTTCACGGTTTGGTTCGCTCCCCTTGTTTTTCGCTAAATTTCCGGTTCTAATGTCCCACCCCAGGCATAGAAGTCTGAGTCAACCTTCGATGTCCCCGACTGGACGGGGCTGATTGCGCGAAAGGAGTTGAATGTCTCCTTTTTGCTGAGGATTTCCTCGTCATCATTAGCAACGCTTGGTGGCCTTGAGGGGCCTTTTTTGGTGGTTATTCGCATTCAATGACTAGTACGATCCGTAAAGTCTTCCTCCTCCGCCAAGCCTTTTAGAGCTTCTCGACAGTTCCCCTTCCTTATTACCTCGCCTAAGAAAAACGCTCGCCTAATTGTTTGTCCCCGCCTTAAAGAATTAGTTTCTACCTCTCTCCTTTGCTCCTCCCTCTACCGATATGACCTAGGCCGATTCCTTTCTCCATTTATTTTTGTCTTTATCTGATGCTTCCTTCTTTCGTTCTTGCCTTTTTTGTAGGTATAAGGGTAGCAACGCTTGTGTACGTTTTTTTTTTCGGTCGACATACCTTTTGTCTCTCCTTCTCTGACCCCCCGAAGCTTGTATGTCCTCCCCATGAGCCTGTACCTCCCAGGAGAAGGGGTTCTCCCCCCCCTCCGTCCACGGTTTTGGTTCCACCGGACCTGTGTTCCTCGGTATTTTTTTTTTCGGCGTTTTTCAAGTTTTGTTTCCATCCCTTTCCCTTCGAGGGATTCACCTTCCCTCGACTGCCCGTTAGTTGAGTGCTTTCTTGCGGTTGCCCGGTCACTCCTTTTTTGGTCCCAGAATGCCACGCCCTTCCGGCGCCTTGGCGGCTCCCCCTTTGTCCCTTTTTCTCCCTCATCCCTAACTTTTGTTGAGTTTTCTATGTTCCCCCAAAAAAATTGTGATCACAAGGAGCTGACTGGTTGCAGGGCCTGGACCCGACCGGCCCACCGTTTCACCTAAATAGTCCTTTTTTTTGTTCACCTTAATAGTTTCTTTTCAGTCCCCGTCTCTAGCCCGTTTGATCGGCCGTCCCCTCCACCCTCCTAGGTGAAAAGCAACCCCCCCCTTCCCTTCAGTAGACTCCCCCAATCGCATTCCCCGTCGCCGTGTTGTCCCTGATGCGCATCCCCGGCTGGTTGCCCTCAGTTTTTTCTTCTTTCGTTTTCCTTCCCTGGTCTTTTCGCCTACGAAACGTTCTTTTTTTGCCCGTAGACTCAGTCTCAGAGCCCTTCAAAGCCCGGCTCTTTTTTTTTTGACACCCCCGCTCATTGAACTGCCCTCGACATTTTCTTATCTCGTGTTCTTTCCTTTGCTCCCCCGGCTTGCGCTATTGCATGACTCCCTTCCAGCTATCGCAAAAAAAGTCGGTGGTCTTCCTTGTGTTGTGAGTTTGCCC
>Ga0179593_1314959_pt1 | contig 11752 bp, 13 predicted proteins | sample CZODoug2_1_08_16_FD_185931 | JGI IMG/M metagenome (GOLD analysis project Ga0179593, IMG submission 185931) | Vadose zone soil fungal communities from Angelo Coast Range Reserve, California, USA - CZODoug2_1_08_16fungal (PacBio error correction) | ecosystem: Environmental > Terrestrial > Soil >... | reverse complement strand
TCGCCGTTAATCATGGGCCTCCACTTGGAGGAATAGCCCCTTTTCCAACGAAGCTTCTTCCCTTTCCCTCTTGTTGCTTTTTATGTCTTCCCCACCCCGTTTTTTCCTCTCCCGTCTGTTGTCGCCCTTAGATCTTACCGGGCCCATGGCTCCTTCTCGCGGCGTCTTCAGGCAATCTTTTCAGCTGTTCCGTCAGAATTATTCCCCACTGTTGACTACACGTCTACCTTGAACTTTCCCTTTCCCATGTTGGTTGTAAACTATGTCTCAGGACTTTCCTCTCCTCCGTTTTACCCATTCTTCAAAGCTGATCACTGATTCTTCCCCCTTGAACCTTCCCCCCAATGTCAATTTGATCGGCTTGATGACCCTTTTCTCATTCCCCCAGTTTGTGGACGCTGATGATTGCCCTGGCCCATCACGGACGTATTCGCATTTGTATTCTCCTTTCCTCAGATCCTTTTCCCGATTACCCCTTTGCCTGCCCTAAGCGCAAGAGCCAAGTCTCCCGCTCGTTTCCTTCTGTTCTAGAAGGGTCCCCACTGGTCCCCTCTCTAGTTCTTTTTGCTTTTCGTCCGATCCCCCTAGTTGAAAAATTGGCCAACGTTCTGATAGTTTTCCTTTTTCATTTTTCCTTCCCCCCGGTGCTCCTATTCCCCCTTTTTTTCACCTATGGGCATTCATCGGAAAATAATTACTCCGCGCAGACCTCCCTTCCTTATCCACTCAATTTTTTTCTTCTCTCTTCTAACAAATCCCCTTGAGGATTAAGTTTCTGAGTTCTTTTACGAGCAGCGGCTTGGTCCCTTTGCGCGCTCATCGCAGCCAGACGCGCCCAGCTCTGATTTCCTTCTCCCCCGGTTTGTTTTTATTGCGACACTTTCCCCTGTTCCTTCTCATCCTTTACATTTTCTTACCCTTTTTCCCTCACCCTCGACAGATGATTGGACTCTCTCATCTGATCCAACTTTCTCTTTCCTTAAATAGCTTCCTCATTGTCCCGATAACGTCAGCAAAGTCCCTGCCGCCTTCTTTCCCTTGATTCTTAAGATAACTTTGCCCACGAACCCCGTTCTCCTTCCCTTCCCCCCTTCCATGCCTTATCTTATACCCGGAAAGCCCGCCCTTTCTCGTTTTCCTTGAACCATCTCCCCTCGACGATAGCCACCTCTGCTCCTACCTCTTGACGGAGACAGTCCTTTCTTCCTCTTCCCTTTCACCTTCCACATTCCTTTTTTAGCTAGTCCGAGTTGGTTTCACCTTTTTTATTGCCAGCCGAACCGTCTTGCTTTCCTCTGGGCACGCTCGTTCAGCATAGCCGATTCGACGCCATTTTTTCCTTCCCCGGATAGATCGGTGAATTTCTTTTCCTTCCCTCCTTTCTGTCTCTCCCTACTTTTCTCTTTTAGTTTAGTTTTTCTCGCTTTCTTTCCGCTCCGTCGGCTCTTTTCCCCAGGTGATCAGTCTTCCCCAGTTTCTTTCTGCTTCTTGAGATCCTTTCTTTTTGTTTGGACCCTGTTATCCCATGCCTAGCGTTATTCTCCGCGTATCCATATGTCATATAGGTTAAATGGTAGAGAATCATCTCCTCCCCCCGCCCCCCAATCTATTCCCCCTCTCCCCCGTTCACGCCGCCTGCTAGGGCACCGGAAGAACCCGTTGGGGAAAGTAGCTTTTCCCCATAAGTTTACCTCTAGCCTGTCCCCTTTTTAACCCTGGCTAGTTCTTTGCTGACCTTTGTTTCTTAGGCTCTACGCTCCGGTGCAGGCCTACGAAGGGGAAAGGGCAGCCTTTTCTAAGAGCGTGGTCTGAACTTATTCTTGTTCTTTCTGTGTTGCATGATTCTCACCTCTGCCCGTTTCGATTAATTATTCCCAGATCGAACTGTCTTCCTCCTGCCTTTGTCTAGTCAGCGCCCGGCCGGACTCTCACGCGCGGCCGGTGCCCGCAGCCTCCCGATCCCGAGGACTAGTCCAATCCCTCGTCTCAATGTACCCTGATTTGACTTAGAGCTATTGGCCGCCCTCGCTTTTAATGATCACTTCCCCATCTTCTCTCCTTCCCCCTCTTTATCCCCCTTTGCGGTTCCCAATACCCCCCATTTTTCCCAATAGCTTTTTGCCTTCTTTAAGTCTTCTCGAGAGACACATGCCGCCTCGATTCCTCCCCTCAGAATCCAAATTTTTCTTTTAGATAGGTCTCTCCTTCCCCCTGTCTTTCCCCATTGAGGCTGACCTTTCCCCCCTCCTCGTTTTGCTTTTGCCGAGCTGAAATCTCCGTTGAGGACCATCGGGATGACTATCGGCCTTTCCGTCAAAGTAGTTTTCAACCGGTGATCCCGACTGTCCCCCCTTGCTTCCTTCCCTTTCTTCCTCTTTTCAGTCCCTGTCCCCTTATTTTTTTCCCAACGGATAGTCCGAATGCGGAACACCGTTGAAGGTCCCTGCTGAGCACACCCCCCCCCCCCCCTTCCTCTTTTTTCTTTGTGTCCTGGGTCCCCTTCCTTTTTTTCAGTCATGCCGTTTCGAGCTTCTCTGACTCTCTGAGATTTACCTTTAGTCTCCTGGCAAGCCTTCATTTTCGTGTCTATGCTTTTCCTTCCCCAAAAGCAAGAACGGCCCCATCCTTTTGCCCCTTAATATCCCGATAGAGCTTGGGAGCGCGCGCCATTCACCCCTTCTCTCCTAAGTGCTTGCCTACTCTTTCCTTTTGTCCCTGCGCCCCTCAATTTCAACTACTGTTTAGATAGTTGCTAATGTTTTTCGCTTCAGTGTTCCGCACTGACCATCGCCCACTTTTTTTTCCCTCCTTCCCGTCACCCTGCCAGCCCTTCTGCTTTTTTCTCATCCCTGTTTGCGTTAACGGTTTTGTTCTTACCCCTTCGTGGCATCATAGTCTACCGACTGAGCAGAGTGTTCCTTTTCTAACTCCTTTTTTCTCCTTTTCCCGGTCATTGGCGCGGACCCAGGACTGAGTCTCCCCCCCCTTCCCCCCTCCTAAACGATAGTGCTGTCCTTTTTCCGGCCATAGGTTTGGAGTCGGATTGAAGAACTGTGACGAGGCGAATTCCTCCCTCCCTTTTGGTGTTGTTGATCTAGTGATCTCTTGCTTCTTGCATCAAGAGAATTTTTTTTTGCCCCTTCTTCCCCCCAACCTGCCATACTTCTACATCGTCACGCGTCCTGGTTGGGCTCATTTTTTTGTACCGAACCCTCTTTCCGGTCTCCCAGCCGAAAGCTCCATATCTCCCCTTCTATCCCCCCACTTTTCTTCTTTGGTACTGTGACTCGTCTCGCTTGTCGGCTTTTTAAGAACCCACGAACGGCTTCTCACCCTCTTTCCCTTCTTCATTTCTTTTTTGTTGTCTCGCTTTCGGTTGCTTTGCGTGCGGTATACCATGCGTGCTTTCACGGCCGCCTATAATACCTGGTTCCAGTTTGACTTTTTTTCCGTACCACGATTTTCTCCTTTGGTCCCCCCCCGATTCGCTAAGTGTGAGGCGCGCGATGGCTTGTTTCCACCAATTCCGAGTCTTCTGTTTTCCCTACAGTTCATCTTCGAGATGGGTCCTCTTTCCCTTGATCTTTTTCCCCTATTCCCTCCCGGCTTATCGTCCGCAATGTGCTTTCCCGGCTTCCTGAGAATTCTCCACTCTCCCTCCACCAACCCCCCCCCCCCCCCTAGGTGATTATGATCGGAGTAACGTGCCACTTCCCAGACCCCGAGACCAACCCTCTGATCCACCCTATTCGGGTGTCTTTGGCCTAGATGGTCCCTTCCTTCCCATCTCAGTGGGTCTCCCACCCTTCCCGCTAATGGTTATCCTACCAATGACGCCCCCAGATCTTGCTGCCTCGCGGTTTCGCCCTCCTCCTCTGGGCCGGCAGTCCCTTCGCGATATGCTCGTTCCCCGAATTCGTCCTCAGCCCGAATGATTTCTTTCTTCTTATCTCGTCAAGTTCCCTGTCACTGAGATTCGCCGTGCCCCTCGTCCTGGCGACGCGCGCTCATCTAAACCTCCCGGGTGGCTTTCGGTATTCGCGAAGGACCCCTGCCTTTTTTGCCTTTATCCTTCTATCCTTCCACTATCTGACCTTTATGTCCGATTCTTTTTTTTTCCAAGAAAGACTCCCCCCGTCCCCCCCGGAGTTCTAGATCCTTCCTTGTGTTTATTCCTGTTTTCCTTCCCACTCAGTCCCTTGTCCCGGCTATCCTGACTTATTCAGCCCCTCCCTCTTCCCTTCTTAATCCCCTCTCTTCCGAGAGGCTGCTGTGTCCCGTCGCAGCGAGCTTTCGCGGCCGGCGGCACCCTCTTTCGAACCGATTCTTTAAAGTTTGCATTTTCTTTGGTACGACCCGATCGCGAGCTGCTTTCTTTCCTTTCTCCACCCCCCATTCATTTTTTCCCGCTGTCTCAACAACCTCCCGGCTGATCGTTACTCCGTTATAGGAGCTCCCTGGCGCCACCTCCCGGGTACCCCTTTAACCCCCAACCTCAACAGTCGCCTTATGCTTCAGGAGATGAAGCCTTTGTGAAGTCTCACTGCCTGACCCATTCCTGATGTAATTGAATTTGAATTCTGATTATGTAGACGGGTTGAACGCAGCGGCGGACCATCCTTTTGACTAGATGCTCGTTCCCCCCCTTTGAGCATTAATATCTGCGTATGACCCGCTCTATTTCTCGCCCCCTCCACCAGAGTCCTTCTAGCTTTCCGGACTCCTGAATATGCCATTCTACTCGTAATTTTCGTCCATCTTTTTTCTTCCAGCGGCGACCCGAGAACTGCCATTATCCCCCTTATGTGATCTCCAGTTCTTTAAGGACGACCAAGTTCAGATCCCTCTCCGCTTTAAGGAGTTGTTCTTCTTTCCCTTTTCTTTTTGCTGCCGGGGGGCTATAACCCTTTCGTCCCCTCCATAAGTTTTCTCCTGGCTGCGTTTTTTTTAGATTCCCACTTCCCCCGTTTTCCAACCAGAGCTGATGTGGCTTCTAATTTTTCTGTTGATTACGGTTGCTGCCGTGACTAGGTCATCTTGCTGAGTTGTCCTGTTTTCTTCCCTAGTAGAGGAAGGTTTCTCTTTCCCCCCTTTCTCCGAGGTTTTTTTTTTCCTCCCGCTACGTCCCCCCCCACCTTTTCCCGGAGGATTCTGTTCGATATGGAATCCAAGACCCGCATCTTCCCGCCCCGACTCCTTGAGAACTAGAGCTTTTCTTCTTCTTTTCCTTCCTGGCTTCTCGCCCTTTTAATGATATTCATTGCCTTTGGGCTTCCTCGTTCCGATCGGCATGGGGACCTCGGCCTCTGCAACTAGATATTTTTCTTGAGGAGACCCGTTTAAGTCCCCAGGGCATACAAATGTCCGACATTTGACTAAAAAGTTCCACCCTCCCGACATTTTAGCCTCCTAACAACAGTTGTTTTCGCGGCTCTTTCCTTTCCGCGGTGGTTCTGTTCACGTATTTTGTTCTGCTATCGATGCTCATACGGTCCTTGAGGACACCCTGGCTAGGAGTTCAGCAGATCCTGGTCCATTCTTCTGCTTTTTGGGGCGATTTCTACCCCGTCCTTGCTTATCCCCACTGTCCTTCTTTTTCCTGTCTTGCCATTTCGATGGCGGCTGCCCGGCCCACTATTTCCTCGGTCGTTCCAGTTATCAAATGGTCTACTTTTATTTCTTGGTCTTTTCGCGGTGTAGGTGCCGTGACCCCCCCCCCCCCCACTCATGTGGAGGTCTAGTCGTTTTGAGTCATCTCGGCTTACCTCTTTTATGTGCCACTGTTTGTAGTGCGCCCTTGCTGTCATCGACCTGGAAAACTGTTCCTCTTATTTCTTTTTCCTTTGGCCCTCCCCCACTCGGCTTTCGTACGTTTTCCGGCGCCTCCCGGTTTACTATGATAGAGTATTTTTTATGGGCACATACATATATTTTTCTAGAATTTTTCCTTTTCTCTTCCTGGATGCCATGTGTGACTCGAGCAGATCCTGCCCGGGGCTGTCTGCCCGCTGATCAGCAGTCTTGAATAAGAGAGAGATTGTGAAGATATCTTGTGTTTTTTCTCTCTCTTATTCGCTTTCCATGATTTGGTGTTTGCTTTTCCTCAAACGGAAAGATAGTGTCTAACTTGTGACCGCATGTATCCCCCATAATCTTTATTCCTCCGATGCGGGAGACCTCAAGAGATCTCTCAGAATTTTCAACCCCCCATTCTCTTCTTTTCATCCTTTTTAAAGACTCACTGCATGGCTCCCCACTGTTGGTCCCCGAAATCTTCCACAGTGTCGTTAACAGACCTCTTTTACTTTGTATCTTCCCACTGGAACATCGACCACAGGATCCGTCGAGGTCTCTTCCTCACTCTTCCTACCGTCCATCTTTTTTTCCCTTGTTCTTCCTCGCCCCTCTTGCGGTGACCTACGGCCAAACCTTGTCCCTAGGGATGTCTCAATCCTTCAGTTGAAAATGGTTTGACCAGGCTTTTCCTCCGTCTTTTTAAAACTCGTTTTCTCTCTCTTGCTCCCCCCAGCGTGAAGAAGCGCAGCAGGATGTTCCCTTCGTCGTCCCCCTTGAAGCCCCCTTTCTTCGAGCCAATACGTTGACCCTCCACTGACCCTTGGAAGATTCTCTCTTTCCACCCTCTTGGCTGCAGGCGCCCTTGGTGCCTTCCTTCCCTTCCCCCAACCCCCTTTCCCATCAAGGCATCCTTCCCTTGGATTGGGACCCATAGCGTTATTCCTCTCTCATCTTTGATGCCCTCCCTTTCACTGAGAATAGCTTCCTCGGTTTACAGGTTTTATGCCCAACAAGAGACTTCTCTATGGTCGTCCTATTTTTTTGGGACAGACACCTCTTATTTGAATAAATCCCTCTCCTCGGCACCTGCATTTCCCCCCCTTCGCTCTTCCGCGAACTCTATTCTTTTCGTCAGGCCCCATCGCCAGTGGCCCGTGGCCTTCACTTCCGCCTAATTGGACGGCGACACTCTTCCCTGTGAACTACAACTTTTCCCCTGTGCATACCCGAAAATATCTCTTTTGTGTTTCCGGTTGGCTTCCCTCTCTCCGGAGCCCGTCGGCTGGCACTGACTGCTTCAGCTATTCCCTTCCTTAACTCCCCCCCTCGTACTACAGAAATCACTCCCTTGAAATCTGATCCTTTGAACTTCTCCCTTCCCTGAACTAATTGTTTTCTCCGCCCCCTCTCTTTTCCCCTGTTCGCGGGTCTACCCACTATGGTCCACCCCCCTGTTTGAAAAGTTTCCTGAAGGAACCCATTTATCGCCCTTTTTAGAGCTCGTCTTCCTTCTGTACTCTTACCTTCGTTTTTAGCTGCCATTCAGGGTTGCGCGGTTTCTAGTTTCTTCCGACCCCCAGTCTCGACAATTTCTCAGTCTGCCCCCTTTACCTGATCGTCCAGACATAGCCCGTTGCCACCGCGCCGCCTGAGGCCGGCACCTTTCTGCCCTTCCCTCCTCCCCCTTTCTGCAAGGCCCTCTTCCTAGCGTCTGAGCTGTCACAGGCTTTTCTCCTGATTTTCTACCGTTTTGAAGGACTTCCCCTTCTTCCAGGTGCCCTCTCCGTCTAAGGGAAGGCAACGTATCAGATTTTTTTTTCTCTTCTGTTTGCGAAGTTCACCTTCTAGGGGGGGTAGATCTCTCCCCCCAGCATTCCGTTCGTTCTTTTCGAAAGATCGCCACACTTTTCTCTTTCCTAGTGTTCGAGCTATCTTTTCGCCTTGCTCTCACGTCTCTTTACTGGTTCATGACTGAGCACCCCCCTCTTGCCTCCCCTTAGAGGACACTCTCAGTCAAAGAGCCTTTGAAAGCCTGCTCATATGATGCCCTGCCCGTTTTAGACCCCCGACATGACCCCCCGGCCCCATCCTTGAGTCTCAGGTCCCCCGGCCAGTCTTCGGGTGGTCCCCCTCACCAACTCGGTTGGAAGGTCAGTTGCGTACATTTATTGACTGTTTTTTTATGACCCCCAGGCCTCCTTTCTCTTACTCCTACCCGTCATCACTGGATTTCTTAGGTCGCGCTTACCCTCGCCTTCTTTTTGCCTTTCAATAGTTCTGGCGCTCTCTTGAGCGGAATATCGAACAGTTTGATTCTTTCCCTAAACTCTCTCCCCTCCCGCTAGTTGATGCTCAGCTTAACGTAGTTGCCCCCCCCATGTTTGATCCTCGGAAGACCTTTCGGTCGTAGGATACTTCGTCATTCGTTCTTCCCCTTTCTCGGCCGCCCGGCCCACACCGACTCCTGTTATGCAGTTTCTGGCGTTTAGTTATCCCTTCGTGTCTTTTCTGCCCAGATTCTATCCTCCCTGCTGTCTTCTCTTATGCTCGATTCGGCCCGGAGCACGTCGCTGCGGACTTTTCGATGCTTTCTCTTTTCCTTAAACCCCAAATCCGTGCCGACAGTCCCAAAGCCATGGTCTTTCACGCTTACTCTCAGACCCGCGCTTAGGGGGGCCTGCCTCGATCACCCCTGCCCAGCAACCTTCCCTCCGTCCTTTCTGGCCAGTCTTCCATTGGCTTTTCCCCCCTGGTAACGCCCCTGGAGTAGCGCTTGCTTCATTGCTGTCTCTGTCGCACTGACCATCGCCACTCCGTGACATCTTTTTCGCCTTCTTAAATCTCCCCGGCCGTACTCCAGTTTCTTTCATCGGCGGGTTCCCTTCACCCATCACCACGACAGGCGATCAGCTTAGCTTCCGCAGGTACTTCCTTCCCCTCTTTTTCTACCGCGTCCCTTCCCCGCGGGCACCATTCCCGAGGAGCCCCCCTTGTTTTTCCCCATAAACCCCCCTCGCTTTCGTTCCCGGGACGAGGCTTGCATTAATCTCTTGATGATGGTACTTCTTCTACTATTTTCCATAATACCTCGTTTTTCTCTTCTGGCGGAGCTTCCGACATCTTTTTCATCAAGATATTTCTGTGCCGACTACCCCCCGTACAGATCCCCGACGCGTCCCTTCAAACGTTCCCTCTCGTATCCCTTTTATGGTGATTCTTTCTTTTTTCCACTCCCCAACCCATTTTCTCTGGCTCCCTCTCCTTCCTTGAGTGCGAATCTCTCGTCATGTCGCTCTGATGCTGCTGGTTCTTTTCCCCCCCCTCCAAGCGATCACCAACATGGCATTAGACCCTTCTCTAATAATTCTTTTTTCGTTTTTTCTTCGTCAGGTGGTTGCTTAAGGTCGGTCCCCCCCTCTCTCTCTCCATGGCCTCCCCTATAATTTCCCTGATCTGTCTTATTAAGTCTGTTTCTCTTATCGTTCCTCGCCGGTTTTTAGTTAGCCAGTTTTATAGATATGTTTCTCCCACCCGACTCTCTCTATTCCCTCTTTCCCTAAATTTGTGGGGAGGAATGGGCGCTTTTCTTTGGCTCTTCCATTCATCATTCTCGCCGTGCAATCTGACCAGACGCCCTTTCCTCCTTTTTTTTATTTGTTCGATCCTCTAACTATCTTAAAAAAGAAGGGTGATGATGTCTCTTTCCCGGCCGTACCAGCCGAAAGCCTCTCTACCCCCCACCTTTCTTGTGGTCCATCTTTTTTTTTCTTCCTACAGTCATCCCCCGTTTAAGACACCTAGTCATGTCTAAAGACTTTCCCGACGATGGCTTCCTCTATAAATGCTAGCCCGCTGCGCGCCACTAATAGATTCTCCATCCCTCTTTCCCCCCTTTTTCAGATATTAGTTCTCTTCGGAAAGTTTCCCCGAACAGCCATTCTGGTCTTAGTCTGAGAAATGTCCCGTCCGCTTTCCCCCCTTACTGTGGAGCGAGGCTTACGCGTCGGATGGGTAGGTCCTACTTAATTCATGATTTTCCCCTTCTTATTTCCCTCTTTTGGTTTCTGTTTATGAACCCTCAGTACTTTGCTCTCAATTTTTTCTTTTTCATGTCTTTTACCCTTCCTCCCCCCGAAGTATTTCTGTGCATCCCCTATTTTAACGCGATGCAGCGTTTATCGCCGGGGGACCTTCTAGTCTCTATTGTATTCGATTGGCGCTTAGTTGTCCCCCTGCCCGTCAAGAACCTATATTTCGATGGCCGTTTAATATTCGTTTCCCCTTCATTTGACTCCCCCCCCCATTTTTTGACGGCCATTCAACCTCTTTCCCTTTAGCTGCTGCTCTAAAGTTCAGGCCCCGGTCCGTTCATTTTCTCTCTTCTCTTAAATTCTCGTAGAAGTCCTGGGCCTTCCCCACGGGTTCTCCAACCCCCAGTTTACCTGCCCCGTTTTTGAATGTTGCCCCTCATCGAGCTTATTCTGCAGCCGTGGCTCTTTGCTGTTCTTGCCCCCTTCCTCGGACTTCCCTCCCTGTTCCCACTTGCTTGAACCCTTCCCTCATGTCTGCGTGGGATTCTTCCCATTGCCCGATTTTTTACTGAGGAAGTATTCGACCCCTGAAGTGCTTCGAACCGGTCCTGCTTTCTCTTTTCCCGTTACTCCTCCTCTATCCCCTTCCTATCGATCTGTTTTCTTTTCCCTCTTCTGAGTTCTCTTCGAACTTTGACTTCATTATCCTTATGCTACCCATTTCGGCGAAAGTCTCTCGATAAAGATTTCTTTTTCGCTTCCTTTGGTTACCGAAAGGGGATCGGTCTTCTGCTGCTCCCTTTCGTTCCGCCCTTTCTTTTGTTTCGTCGAACGTGATTTACCGCGGGCTTTTCCTTCCTCTTGATTTCAGATGGTGAGTCCCACTTTTTTCCTCTCGCCCGTTCTCGGCGTCCGTCCAGATGTCCCTCTTTTTTTTTTTTCTGCTCCTGGAATGCTGGCGATGGTTCGGTCGTCGTTTCTGTTCTTTTTTTTCATCGCGACGTTCAATTTTTTCCCGGATCGGTTCTCGATGATCCCAAGAAGTTTTCTTCCTTTCTCCCCTTACCGGAAGCCATAGCCCCTTGCCCTTGACTTTGTTTCCCTGTCTGCGACCTGCTTCACTATCGCAGCCCCCATCGTAGGTTTTAGCTGGAGGAGTTTTTGGATCCTACTGGGTCGCCACCCCCTCCATTCCTCTTTTCGAGTTCTTTTTGGTCTTTGTCTCAAGTTTCCTTTAATTTTAAGGAAAACTGCCGAACCATGCAAGTCACAGGACTCCCCTTCGCAGCCGAAACCGGAGTGAGAGCGCATGTTGGACGCCTTTTTTGATGGAGTCACGGTGTTTGTTTTTCCTTTCTCCCCCCGAGCTGATGCTTCCCCGGTCATACTTCCCGTGCAGACGGTCTCTCCCTTGGGCATGTTTTCCTGGGGCTTTATCTCTCACATGGCTGTGATTCCCCTGCCGATGTTCGGGGGGTGGTGGGGGTTTGGGGTGGTGTGGTGGCGTTTTGGGTGGGTTTGGTGGGGGGGGGTGGCCCCCCCCCCTTTGCGTAGCTCTTATCTCCCCGACTTCATCATTCATCATTGTTGATGCACTTCGACCTTTAATTCATCTTGTCCAAGCTCATTCGCTTCTTTTTGACGTACCCCACTTTTTCACCCTTTTTTCGTTATTCCGTTTTTCTTCTTCCCCCACGTTCCCTTCTTCCCTTTTTGCCCCTGAGCCACTGGATTGTGTCTTTTCCTTAGGCCCACCCATTGATCTACTCCTTCCTTGAGTAGCCATTCGATTTTGGCATGTATAGCTGCTCTCCTTAGTCTTTCTTTTCCCTTTAAATATAAGCTTAGCCCCATTTCCGTTATGCGACAATGGTTACAGTCTCTTTTTTTTTTTCGATCGGCCTTCCCCTTTCTAGTTTTACGAC
>Ga0179593_1303022_pt1 | contig 11752 bp, 7 predicted proteins | sample CZODoug2_1_08_16_FD_185931 | JGI IMG/M metagenome (GOLD analysis project Ga0179593, IMG submission 185931) | Vadose zone soil fungal communities from Angelo Coast Range Reserve, California, USA - CZODoug2_1_08_16fungal (PacBio error correction) | ecosystem: Environmental > Terrestrial > Soil >... | reverse complement strand
TAGTTTTTTTAGCCCCCTGGAAAACAGATCTATACCCAGCCGGCAGTGTTTTTCTCACCTCGGTAGGCGAGCAAAGAAACTCTTTTAATTTGAAGTCGAGGGACTTTCCGTCGCTCAAAGTGTAGTAGACTGGGTGCTCTACGATATCTAGATATTTGTTATCCGATTTTAACTACCCCCCGCCTGCTTCGTTACCCCTCTTCTTGAAGGCCGAAACTTGAGTCCCCTTTTCCGTTTCCGCCGATCCTCTTTCTGATCTAATCTGCTTTCCTTTGCGTCGAAGGATGACGCTATGTCTCCGCTGTAGAGTTTCCGTCCGCCCTTTTTCTTCCTTTCTTTAGAATAACGTGCCCCAACCAGTGTTTCCGTCCACCGTTACCGGCTTTTCGTCGTACATTGTTTGCCGTGATCAATTTCATGCTGAAACTTTGAACCCGATTAAGGCCGCCCTGGGACGCTACTCCCCTTGAGGAGAATCAGGCACTTGCCACTCCCCATGCGGGCCGCCTGATTCTTCTTCTGGTATTGGTTCATTCTCTGATGAGCATTCAGAAGGTTACTCTCCTGCAATTGCCAGACAGACGCTCATCACCATCTGCGTTTTTCGTGCCATTTTTTGATTTTCTGTTCAGAAGGGCGTCCTTCCCACGTAACTCACCGATGTCTTAGCGGGTCTGTTTTATCTCGTCTCAGATTAGTAGCTAAGTAGTCCTCCACTCTTTTCGACTTTTGACTTTCCCCCTACTGTTATTAGTCGTGCTCAGTCTGTCGTTATTTGGCATCGCAGGCCCGCGAGCCCTGCGCTTTACGCAACCTTTATCCCCTTAAGTTAGTGTGGGTGTTGAGAGTTCATTCTCTATTTTACGCCTCTCCTTACTACTCCTCCATATGAAGAAGCCATGTACTGGACCCCTAGTTTTCCATTCCCAGCTCGTTTCTTTTCTCTTACAAGTCGAACACCTTTATGCATCTTTACTACTTATCTACGCTCTCTCCTTCAACACCCAAGAAAGATCGGAAAGCGCACTTTCGGCTTCGCAGTTCCTCCCTTAGGCACTCCATCCCCGTCACGAAAATTCACTCCTCGATTGTCTCCCCGAAAAAAGGTTTGGGGACATTTTTTTCTCATACCTCCCTGCGAAAGGGGAGATATTGTTGTCAGAAACTGTCCCATACAGGCACATAAGAAAAGCTTCCCCGTTATTAATCTTTTTTTTCTGTTATAAGAGTGTCTTCCATGAACTCTTCTCACGGCCGTCGTTTTTGAAGAGTTCGCCCCCCTGGCCGCCCCCAGAATTCCATGGCATGCAACTCTCCCTTTCCCTGAATCTCTGACGGAAAATCGTGGGTCTCATGTCCATTTCTAGATACTCGCTCTTTTTGATAGCGGGCTCATAGCCTTTTCTCTCCTGACCCCCTCATGCGGTCCTCAGCAGGGACGAGTTACTAATATAATTTTCAGTGATCGAGCCCATCCACTCCTTGTAGGGAAATCTTCCCGATGACTGACGATCTTCTTGCTCCCTCCTAGATGATGAGTTGTGAACGTACTGGGTTTTCCGTTTCTAAGTACGTACCCCACCGTTAAGGAAAGACTTTTTTCTTTTCGCCTCCGAAATGTGAGTGACGGCCACCATCCCGCGAGGGTACGCTTTGCGTTTTTTTTCCACGGTGCCAGGTGGTCACCTTCGTAGCTCCCGGCCCAAGCTGACGTAGCTCCCTTTTCGATTGGACTTCGTTCAAACCACTCTTCTTCCCCAGGTCCCAATGTCCATCGAGCTCTGGGGGTCTTCCCCCCCTCGGTTAGTTTAAGTATCTTCTCTCAAGGAAATCGACGTCTCCCCCTCTGGTCCCAATCTCAACGCTGTGGTTGCGTAGTTTGCAACAATCTTCCCCCCCCCTGCTGTCCCCGTCCGGTGCGGTGACCCCCCCTACGTGCTGACTCATGGTGAAGGCTATCCTTTTTTCGGGTGAAAAAAGTTAGCTCCACAATCCTACTCCCCTCCCTTCCTCCACTGAGTTCTTCCATTCTACGCGTCGTAAACATCGTTGGTCATTACTTCTAAGAAATGAATTTTAACTATCTCTTCTAGCAGGGCGGTCTGGTCTTCGGGGCGAACCCTAATAGCCAGTTGGTTTTTTTTTCCCTGATTTAATGCCCTCTTCCACGAGTAGATATCTCACATTTGATCTCGAACCTTGGTACAGTCCCATCATGTAGGCTGGTAACTAATTTGCGGAGATCCTGACCAGTAGTACATTCAGTCCAATAAGAACATAGGCATTGGTTCGGCTCCATCAACAGCGGCTCTACTTCCGTACTTTAGGCCTCGGCTGTGAGTAGTGGTGTAGAAGCGGGTTCTTCCTTTTACCCGGGATCCTTCTTTATTTCTCCGGCTCGGGAGATGGGTTCTTCTGTTTGCCTCTTTTTGCTTATCTTTGTTCCCACGTTTGTTCTCCCTTTACACTACGACCATGGTTGGCTATCTCCCTTAGTTTTCTTCTTGCCTTTTGTTTGGCCCTTTTTCCTGATTTGACCTAGACTCATGATCTTGGAGTTTTTTTCCTTCGGCCGTCGTGTCCGGTTTCCCGCTTGCGGTCCTGGCCGTCTCCTTCCTCGCAAAAGTGCTCCCCCTCCCTTCCTCCTCCTCCTGTTTTTTTTTTTTGGAGATCCATACGAGTTGGCTTGACTGCCGCCTGCTCTCCAGGACAGTTTTCGAATCACTACCAACTCCTCCTCCCTCTACCAAAGGAAAGACGAAGACTGTATATCTCTTTTTTTTCCGGGCCCAGATGACCAGCCATCCCACATAGGTTAGCCAGGTGCCCACCCGCTCCCTTAGCTGCGACCACGGCTTTGAATCTTTCCCCCGATCACCAAGTACACGAGCCCCCTCTCTTACCATCGGCCCTTCTTCTCCCTGCGCCTGACTCAGGTTGGAGACCCATCTGAGGTACCACGAACCCAGTTCCGCTTTTTACAGACCGGTTTGGCTTTCTTTTAGATATTACCCTGCTGGCTTCTGCTCCCCGACACAGACGATGGATAGTTTCCCCTTCTGTCGTTTTGATTCCCGCCCCTACACCACCACCTTCCGTTCGATATGTACGATGTGGGGTTTTCGCCCATCGTTTTTTTTATCTGGGCGATTTCTGCGGAAGTCCCATCTTTGCGGAGGCGTAGGCTTACTTGCCGAAGCCCCTTTTCTCCCTTAGATAAAATCTCGTACTATTCTTTTCCTCCTGCGATGGCCTGGGTACGCTTTCTTTCTCCTCTCGCTCATTCTTTCTTAGTTTTGGAGTACCTCCATTTGTAACTCACCCAGGTCTATCTCTTCTACTTCTTTCATCCACTGAAGTGGTCTCATCCACATGCCCGAAATGTCACCGTAATGACATCCTGGTTTTTCATTAAGAACCCCCAGACCTCTTTTTTGAGACGGGTCCTTCATGGGTAATTCGCGGAGCCCTTCCTCTAAGTTGCTTGTCGCCGTATAGACTTCGTCTATACTGAAACATCGCACCCCCGAGGATAAATTGTCCCGCCATGTCCTCTAGAGCGGCTGTTCTAGGCCGCCAAGTCCACCTGGACCGCTGGAGTTTATTAGCTACTCTGCGTGAAAAAACCCTCCAGTATCAAAACAAACTTCCGTAGCGGCCTAAGACTGATGCCTTTTTCCGGCTATGTAGTCTTATCAACGACAAGTAGAAGACTGGGTCATTCAGTTACTTGAAGCCGTTACTGAGAAAAGGAGGATCCCTGTTACCCATCCCTGCACTGTCGAGCCTTTCTTCTCTTAAAAGCACATCTGGATTATTTATTTTTGGGCCCCCCCAGATATTGCGACTGCAACTTATTACGCTTTCCGTATCCGGGTAGAGAAGATGTTCGTTCCTAGCATTATGACGGAGGATCACTCTTCCTGTTTGAAGTCGTAGACGTTAGACTTGGGCGCAGCATCTTTTCACTGACACGTTGGTGCGTCCCACTTCCCCGGGTAGTAGGAGCCACTCCTTGCCGGACCACTTGCCCTTCTGTACCTTGAACATCTAAATCTTCCCCGACCCGTCGCCTTTAAATCCCCTCTCAATGTCCTACACCTCTGAGACCTCCCTCCAAAAGCTTCTTTGCTTCTCGGTTGACAGCGGATGGGCGGCCAAACCTCTCCTAGTGCCGTATCCCAGAGGAAGTAAATCGACATCTCTCGGATTTTGAGAAGTTCCTAGTTGAGAAGGTCCTGCTCCCTTCTTTTAAAGCCTTCGCGTCTTTGAGGGTCGTTGGCCTATCGAGTATTTCTATACGTGTTTACCTCTCCCCTCGTTTCAGACTTTTTTGAGCCGTTTCCACCGAGATGGAGGAGTTCTTCCCCTCTTCTTCATTTTTCATTATTCTATTCCGTTTCCCGATGAGAGAACCCTCTTTTCCACTCCGTGTGTTGTTGTAGCGTTTTCTGACACGCGTTGGGATCTCCCCTCCCTCATGCCGAGTCCTTTTACTTCCCCTCATTCGCGGGCTCCTACATCTCTTGGTTTTTCTCCAGTTAACAGATTTTATCGGATAGAAGTCTCCTTTTAGCCGGATTCCCCCCCAGCCCGTCCAGCAGAGTTTTTTTTGTAATGCGGTCCTCCACGTCGCCTTCCCAATACTTCCCGCAAAGAACGCATGAATTGACTTGGTTCTTTCACTCACCTCTTTCCTATCCCGGCTGCGATTTTTTTTTGTGATTGCCCTCCCCCCATACATGTCCACCATTCCACCCAACGATTCTGGTCGTTCTGTGTTCCGACAGGTTCTTCACCGAAATGCTTAGCTTTCCTTCTTCAGTCTGCTCGGTGTTCAACTCCGGGACTTTGGCAAAATTTTCTGAATCCTTCCTTTCTTCCTGGTTGATCACCCCTCTTTTTTGTCAATGGATCTCGAGGACTACGGAGATCCCCCTTTATCCCATTCCACTGCCTCCCTGGCCCCTAAAGGCTGTCTTTTGAGGTTGACGCTGGTTACCTGTTTTTGTAGTTGCCCCCTTCGCCCCTTTTCTTTTTGCCTGACCCCTGAACGTTTAGGACATTCTCTTTCGACGAATTGCCTCCTCCCGCGTATTTTTCTTTCTTCTAACCCCCTTAGCCTCTTTTCCTCGTTCATGAGCTCTACAACCCATCGGAACGAGGGAGTTTTGGATAGAACTCTACTTCATCGGGGGATACTGAAAAACTCTCAAAAGGAGGCTAGCAGTTCGATTTCTTCTTTTTAACCCCGGCGCGACAGATGTGTGGTCACAGCTAGTGACCATGTCTCAAGTGTCTCTCAAGACTCTATACAGGTTGTCTCGCTATTACACCCAGTCATGGCTCGCCTTCCCTCGATTACCTCCGGGCGTTCTTCTATTGTCCTTTCTTCAGCACTCCTTGACCTTAGACGCTTCGCCTGCCCGCCTGCCGCCCCCTCGCCACTTGGAGGGGGTTGGATTTGGCCCAAGTGACCCCCGACTTTCCTCCCCCCCGTGTGCCCATAGTTCGGTGCGGTCGTAAAAACAAGTTGTATGACTTTTTTTTCACGAGATCTCCAGTGGGTTCGGCTGACGTTCAGAAGAACCATAAACCGAGCACCTCTCAGCTCAAAGGTTCTAATTTTTCGTTTACATTTTCAAAAGTGCTAAATATCAAGGGGCTTTTTATGTGACTGAATCTGAGTCTCCTTCTTCCTACCGGTCGTGAGGCTGGATTCTCCAGTAACAGACGTCCATTTTACCAGAGGGTTTCAGGCCCTTATAAAGTCCCGCCTGAGATATCTCAAACCCAGTCCCTTGATGTCGCGTTAAGATCTGCGGTCGTGTCAGAGTTTATCGCCTTACGGAATTGACTCCCTTGATGTTTCCCGGATAGACCGCTTTGTTTCATACTTCTCCTCCTCCCCCAAATCTATGTCCGCTGTGGGATCTGGTCCCTCCTCAGTTTTTTCTGTAATGGTAGTCTCAAAGGTTGCGACGTTAGAGCTCTTCTCTGGGCCACTTGGATCGCTTTTCTGAGTCTTCTTCGTGGTAACCGTGTAGATCTTAAAACTTAAGGCGTCCTATTTTTGGTTAGACTGACCTCCTCCGTCGTGGTCTTTCTTCCCTCTTCCTTCCAATGATAAGTCTCTTGGCTGAAGGGGTTGGGCGTTTTCTTTTTAACTTGTTTTGATTTTCCTTTATGCTTGGGCTTTCTCTCTTCTCTCTTTTCCGCCAAACGTTCTGAGAGATACCTCTCTTCAGAATCCTTTTTTCTCTATACTTTCTTTTGCCGTTGGCGAGGAGATCGCGACGTTGCCTCCCGTAGCTGCGGAACCCGTCCCTGGACCCCCCCCGACCTCCCATCCCGAAACTAAAGTCTCCTTTGCGCGCTTCTTCTGGTCCGGGGCCAGAGTAATCCATGCAATCACTTAGTTTGCGGTGAAGTGAGACGGTCCCACCCTCTGTGGCGGCGAACCCCCGTTTGCTACACGGGCGCAGCAGGACCCCCTCGACGCGGCCATGATTTCCCGACAGTTAGATCTTGCCCCTGTTACGGGCTCCGGGATTTGGCGCGACCCAATTTGACCGGAAACACGACTTCACCCAGCTCTTTTCCGCCGACCTCCGGGGTTGGGATCTAGCTCTGCAAACACATCGGCGGAACAGCTGTCTCGAGAACAACAGGCCTATGTCGGTTTCCCGGCAAGTCACTAGGTCTCCCCGCCACTCTTACCCCCTGCCTTTGGATTTCTTTACCTCTTTGGGGGCCCCCGTAAGAGGGATTTTTCTTTTGGTTCCTCCGTCAGGCTAACTTTTCTAACCCTTTTTCCGGAGTGATTATACTTTTTGCTCCTCCCTCAAGCACCCCGTTTCCTTTGTGGCAATATCGAATCGTTCGTTCTCCCCCTTTCTTTTTTTTTCGAGGCCCTTATTTCCTAATTTCGAGCACCTGAGGGTAGTCGTCTCGTCGGCCAGTTCTCTGAGAGTTGACCTTGTTTCCCCATCAAATGATCTTCGTTGTCTCCTCTAAGCTTTTTTCCTCCCACCCCTTCCTATGGACCCCTGAATGAAGGATGACAGTCAATTTTTTCCCCCCAGCCGGTGGAGATGGTTCAGGTGGGGTTTGTCCAGCGTATATTTCCTTTAGTTCTTCTCGCCTATCTTCCAACCGCACACCTAGGAAGAAGAGCCTCTTCCATGTGTTTTTGCCTCTCTTCCCCTTTTTTCTCAGCAGAGGTCTCTCTTCGAAGTTACTCGAACGGTTAACCCCCGCTTCGTCAACCTCCCAACCTCAGAGTGCATGGCGAAAGAAGGTGGTGCCTCTCCATAGTCTATAGGCTGCTATCACTTTAAAGATTGCCGTCCTGGTGACTCGAGGTCTGGCAGCCCGGTCCTCTCCATATGCTACTGTTACATCGTCCTCTTTCGGACTTGAGTGGGCCCTGAATACCCCTTTTTGCAGGGCCAATATCCATGTGAACGTCTCACCTGCTTAATCGTCGTCGTTAGGACTTGCAGAGGAGCACGGCTCTGCTTAGATAGGCCGGTAATCCTGTAGACGGGCGAATCCCAAGTTCCACGAATTTTTTGCCTTTCCCGGTTAATTTTAGTCAAGCGGGTTCTCCGGCCAAGGCAACTTTCTCTTACATTTTCCCTAACCCGTCTACTCTCCCTTCAGTGGCGATTCGAAAACCCTCTTCTCCAGTCCCCCCGAATTCTTCCTGCATCGTTTTTTTGTCATTTCTTTGGCAGCGGATGGGAGGGCCCCCCCCAATAGCCACGAAGTCATCGTTTTTAGCCAATTCCTGCCATCGGCCCGCGCCACTATTTTCCCTGCTTTTCTAATGCATCGTGGACCGTTTTTCCGTGGAGGCGCCCTAACCTGAGCCTTTCATGTGAGTTTCTTTGTGTGTGACTATCGTCGTATGGATATCGCTCAAGCTTTTCCCCGATTCCAATCGCGGTGTAACAGATTCTTTTTAATTTTTTTTTCTGTGCTTTTTTCTGCACTTCGTCCTGGGAAGTCGTTATCCCGATCCAGTTTTTACTCTATACTTTAAGACTCCTGAAGTTGTTGTTGATTTTGAGTTATCCTCTTTCTTTCACTGATCATCCTGTTTTCCTGATGCCTTAACGAAGGATCGTGAAAACGGTTGCCCTACCTATCAGGGGCAAGTAGAAAGTAGCACGTTGGTGAATGTGGTCCCTCCCGCCCCCCCAAGTCTTTTTTCCCCCTCGGGATCCACCCCATCATCTTCACAGTTGACCATCGTGATTCTGATTCCCTCCATCTCCCCTGACCATAAGCATCAAATCCTCCTCTCTGTCTGACTGACCGTGATGGCTTACGATGCCATCTGGCTCGGTTGGTTTATTCCTCCCATAATGCACGCCATCACAAACGTCCCACGATTCATTAGGCATGCTCGTTTTTCCGGTTCTACTTGGTGGTTCCCTTTTTTTTGTTTAACAGACCTTATTTTGCGTCAAGCGTCCTTTCCTCACCCCGGGTCTCTTTAAGAGAAGGTAACGGCCACCCTTGACCCGAAGACATGCCAATTTCCAGGTTTTTTGCACCCCCCACTTAGTGTAAACGTGATTGCTGCCCTTCCCCGGTTCCTCCTGAGAGAAGAGACTTCTAGAAGCATCTTAGACCAACTTCCATAACTCCTTGGCTTCTTCTACTTTCTCGAGGAAGACTCATGGTTTTCCGTTCGCAGTGCGGTGTCACCCCGCGTTCCATACCTCACTGTTTTATTGGGACATTCCGACTTCCTCCCCTTTCTCGACTAAGCTTCGAGGAGAAACCGTTTCCCCGGGCTCGGCTTGCTTTGCTGCCGTCCTCGACTTCACCCCATGGACTCCAAATTTTGTTCCCCTTTTCCCAGCGCAAATTCATGGCCGAAGGCCCCCTTTATTTCTTTGTTTAGAGATAGCTTGGTTAACATGTTTTCCGCCACCGCGTGTTTCCCCGTCTCTAAACCCCGATCGCCTTTTTTCGACTCGGTAGATGGTCCGTCACCGGAACATGTTCCCTAGCCTAGTTTTTATTTTTTTTGTTTCTGATGCCGCGAAAGACTCACTTCACTTTTCTGACGATCTCTCCCGACTCATGCCTTTCCCCCCTCCCCACAGTAGTGGGGGAGGCCACTTGAATGACCCACCCTCCCTTTAATTCTGTGTCCATAGTTTCTGGGTTTTATGACACCCCGGTCACGTGCTTATCTTCACTCTCTTTTTTCCTCTTTTCTGTGACCCCACCCCGTTACGGCATAAAACTCTATGCCCCTCCCCTGCAGTTGACCCTGCAGTGACAACTCTTCTTAATTCATTCCTATCTACTTTGAATATCTCGAGTATTATGATTCCCAATGGGGGGCAGGGATGGCTCCTATCCTAGTACCCCCTGTTTCTTCCTCAAACTCTTTTCTCTTATTGCCGTTTCCTGCCCGGCGATGCCCACCATCACTTCCATTTCAGCACAGATCCATCCCTTGAGTTCTTTTCGTTGCCGTCATCCTCAGTCACCTTACGGAAACTCCCCTTTCCTGTTTTTCGGTCAAGCCCTGGGGCTCCTCCCGAAAAGTCTTTTGCTCTTTGTTTCGGTTTTTCTGTTTTGGTGCCGCCTGTTTATTGTAGTGCCAACGTCCTTCTCAATTTCTTCTCCTGGCGGCTGGTAGAAATGGGGGGTCTTGGACCTGGCTTTTGTGAGCTCGTGTAAGAATCGCCCCGTACAGACTTGTTCATCTTTTTTTCAAGTTCGATGCTATCTACGTTTCTCTTTTTTTATTTGGCTCTACTGGCTTGTAGGCGTCCCCCCCGGATGAAAGAGGCTGCTGTTAATGGGTATCGGGGATGTGGTGTGTCCCCTGTACTGTTACCCCTTCTTATCGTGCCAGTTTGATCTCTCGCATAGTCACAGGATGCTGACTTTCTTTTCTTGTTTTGTTGAAGTAATATAAGCCTTTTTTTGAGTTGAAGACTGCCCCGTCTGATGGACCTATCATGAGTGCCACCTTCCTCTGGACCCCCAGCAATACCTAACGAGTACATTGCCCCATGCTCGCAGGTCTGCTACCTGTGTAAGGTCCCGATTTTTGATTCTGCCCACCGCGAGTAGGCGAGCTCAGCCGTTTCCTGAACCCCCCCCGAGCAGCTCTTGGGAAGGCGGCAAGTTGTTTGAGTCTCCACCCCGGAACAGTATAGAGAAAGCCGATGGCAGTGACCCTCTCCGACTTGTGACGGGCAGCCGGTTTTTCTACCATGACCACCCCTTCAGTCGGCATGCACCCAGTCTCTAGTGAACCCTGTCTCTTAGTACCTAGTAAAAAGATGCCGTCTGCCGGTACCCCCCCATTATTGAGTGCCTCAGGTAGGGGCGATACCGCCCCAATAGGAACCCTAATGTTCGATCTTCCAGATTTTTTCTCATCAGCGGTCTTTTGGATATCTCGCCGCGGAGATTTTAGAAAGGTTCCACATCGGTCCTCCCCCTGTTTACGGAGTATTAGGTAATGTCTCCTCCCTGTCCAAGCCCAAGGCATCATCCTCTGCTCTAACGGGTAGGTTTCCTCCATCCTTCCCTCTCCCTGGAGCAACTGCCGCCGTCCAGGAGGGAAGGGTTCTTTTGGCTTCGAAAGTCCCGCCCACTTCGTGCTTTTCTCAAGTCGCAGTTTTTGTTCCCGCCCCCTGTGACCCCTGTCCACTGTAATGTTGTGGTTACTTCCCAACCCCCACGACGTGGTTTGATGTTTGCAGTAAGTCGTGTCGCCCTCGGTCTCAAGTGCCGTTTTCTTTTCTCTTTATCCGGATCATGACCTCGCCCCGATTTTACCTCGAGACCTGGCTACTTACTTTTTTTCGATGGTTTTCTGACTCCTCGTTCACCTCTCAGCGGCTTGCCTGGTTCACGTGTCCCCACACCCCTGTCTATCAGTGAACACATTATTAAGTGATCCGCCTCGGCGGGGGCTCCAAATTTATTCTATCGCTTTGTCGACCCCTGTTCACGTTTCTGGGACGTCGAGAAGCTTTCCCCCCCCCCCCCAGTTTTTCCCTCCCTCAAGGAGCTACGGGTCCTGACCTCTAGTAGAGAAAGGTTGTAGTGTGCACTCCGAGGTAATCCCTTGGCATGGCTGGGCACCCTATCGGAAAGGACCCATCCACTGCTTCCCCTCCTCTCATCTTCCTTCGTGAGGGGTAGTGCGAGGAGCTGAGTGTAGCCGTCGTCTTTCCTTAGAGCAGCATTCCTGGAACTTACTGTTTTTCCCGTACAGGACAATGGGATTGTCGGTCAATGTTTGTGTCTGATCCCCCGGTTCCCCCCCACCCCCCCCCCCAGCCCCCCACCCCACCCCAAACCCCCAACCCCCCCCAGCAATTTGTCCCCCTTGTTCCTCTTCTTCTTTAAGAACTTTCCGCTAAGCCTTTCCGCCAACTTTATCAACCTTCCCGAAAATTCCTGTTTCCCCCTCATACTCGTTGTAGTTGACGTCCCTATGGCTGCAACTCACCAAATCCGACCCTGCTCACAAAGGTGACCGCTCCTAAATCTAGCTTTGCTGGCCGTGATGTCTTGAAATTAGGACTTTCTTCCCCAATAACATTGAAAGGCGCTTTTTCGTTAAGCTGTTTTTTCCTCTACTTAGTGATCTTCTATCCGAGTTCCGCTCAACTCTTTCTTGGTATCCGGTTCCCCTCTCTGTCTTTCCCTTTCCCCCAGATAATTAGATCATGCCGGTTTTTCAGTCGTAGACCAGCTTGTG
>Ga0179593_1639810_pt1 | contig 11753 bp, 12 predicted proteins | sample CZODoug2_1_08_16_FD_185931 | JGI IMG/M metagenome (GOLD analysis project Ga0179593, IMG submission 185931) | Vadose zone soil fungal communities from Angelo Coast Range Reserve, California, USA - CZODoug2_1_08_16fungal (PacBio error correction) | ecosystem: Environmental > Terrestrial > Soil >... | reverse complement strand
TTCCTTGTGCATTCCCCAAATAGCGCCGGAAATTCTGGACCTCTTTCTGCTCCCTTTTTCCTCCCTGCTCGTTGATCTCATTACTGATTTTTCGTTCCCCCCCCTTCCCCCTTTCGCGACGCATCCCTTTTCCACCGAAGCGCCAGGTTTCCCCTCCTGTTTCCCGCATTCCAAGAGACGCACCGCATCTTCACATCCCTCTCACTCGCAAGAGTCCGCCGAGTCCCCTTTTCCTTCCCCAACACCGCCGACCCCCCTTTCCCCTAGCAGTCCTAGCTCCTCCCTTTGTCCCCCCACCACCTTCTCGCTACAGGAAATATACTCCCCTCAACTTCCCTCCCCCTCTCCAACAAAATCCCTCCCCCCCCCTCCCCTCCGCGAACTCGGTTTTTCTTGCTCCTACAGCCTAATTTAGCTGTTTCCCCTTTCTTACGGTTGTCCAGTCTCGCGACCAGGCACCTTTTCTTCGTATTGTGTCCATTGACCCGGAGAAAAAACCATTTTTCCCTCCCGCCATCCCTTGCCTGCTCGCCGCCGCTGTTCCCCTTTCATCACTAAGTTAAGGCTTGAAAGTTAATCCCCCCCCTTTTCCCCCTCCCCAAACGGATCTTTCCCTCCTTTTTTTTCTTACATATATCAATACCCCTCTTTCCCTTCTTTCGCCTCACACGTAGAGAGAGCCACCTCAACAATGCCCTCGCCTTTAAAGGTGGGATTTAAAGGATCTACAGATTGCCTTCCCCTGAAACTGCTCGAAGACCTCTTAGTGGTGAAGACAATTCTTCGAAAAAAAAAACTCCCCCTCCTCGCTCAGCTCCAAAGCCGAGGGTTTTTGGTCTCAGTTCTATTTTCCCCGGGCTAACACTTCGCGAACGATCACCCACCTCTTTTCCGGCTAGAGTGAACATCCAGCTCCTGCTCTGCTGACCATGAGAAAGATGTTTCCTCTTTCTCTGGCCGCTTCTCCCTTCACAGGCGACTCCCCTCCCCCTCCTCATTAAGAACCTCTCTAGAGACCCCCTTTCCCAAGGTTATCCATAACTTCGAAACATTACTTTTGATAAGGGAATTCATCCCCGCCATTCCCCCCCAACAAAGTTCCGCCCTTATAGACGGACTGCTCCTCTTTTCTCGGGTGGCGCCACTTAAATACGTGAACTTTTCCTAATATTTCGGATTTTCCTTTCCTTTTGATATGCGTTATCTGCGCGTTTTCCTCTCTTTGTTTCGACTCCTTTTCCCCCCGAACGGCCCCTCCTTTCCTCTCCAGCCAGATTTCAAAGAACCGCCCTTCGAAACTCCAACCTTATGCAGGTTTTCCCCTCCTCCCCGCGTTAGTATTTCCTTCGAATAGCGGTCTCCGCTCCCCGCACGCCGGCAAAGTTAAACGATAAGGTGTTTCCCCCCCTCCAGCGAAAGTTGTTCACCTTCGAGGCTTCATGAAATACTATCGCAACCTTCCTTCCTTCCCTGATGCGCCCCCCTCTTTGCCCTCATCCCCTCCACCAAAGCCTTCACCCGGAACCCAACTCTCAGTCCCCCGTTTTTCCCTTTTTTCGCGAATGCCCCCGCTATCCTTTTTTCTCTACTTTTCCAATGGTTCCGGTGCTACGATTGCCCCCGCTCCCCCCCTTCCCACCCGAAACACCCCCCTCCCACGAGCTTTCGTTCTTTTTTCATGACTCTCGCTACGCCCCCATCGCTCGCCCCCTTCCGGCACCCAAACCTAGCCTTTCTTCTCACCTTTTCGAACCAGTCCCCGTTTCCCTCCTCTCCCCTCGTTCGTATCATCTTTCTTTATCTAAGTAAAATCTTGCGTATCCCCCTCCACGCTTTGTTTCTGCCTAAATTGAAAAGGGGGTCTTCCCCCCCCATCGCTGCAACCCTTCGGGATCAGCGGCTCCCCCCTCCCCTGAACACGTATCTTCAAACCGGAAATCCCTCCTTCTTACGTCCCACTGCTACCAAAGTTTTGACCACCGGTCGCGTCCCTTAGTATATCCCGGTACCGTCAAGCCAAAAGAGCAGGCTTTCCTTTTTAAGCGCTCTCCTTCACTCAGCGTTACTTCCCCCCTTTTCTACCCCCCCCATAACCAACAATCTACTGACAACTACCCCCCTTGTAGAGAATGCTCCTCCCTTCTCTTTCTCCTGCTAGTTTTTTTTCTTTATCTTAAAAAACGGGCCTCCCGGTGGAATTTAGTTTCTTTCTTTTTCTGGTTATGGTGTTTTCTTTGTCCCCCCTTTCGAGTGCTCTAAGAAAGAAAGCTGAGAGCCTATCTTTTAGGATTTGTTGTATATAAGATGGATATACCCTTCTCCCTGTCCTGCGTTTTGGCAAAACTGTAGCATGGGCTTTTCCTCCGGTTGAGTTCGGTTGAGGTGGTTCCCTTGTGAGGACGTGTAACGAAGGTTTTCTCCCTCTTCTTCCGGACACTCCCTTCCCGAATCGGAGGGGAACCCTTTTTCCCTTTCCCCCACCGCGTGGCCGAGACGCCAAGATTTTTGCCCTCCCCAGTGGAGATCCTTTTTTTTTCAACGGTTTCTCGGAGCTGGTTCTTTTCTCAAGAGTCTTTCTTTCTTGTGGGTTGAATTCTTTTCTATTGTACTCTGTCCCGAAGTAGCATGCAAACTTTACCCTTCCTCCCGTGGACCCTTTTTCTCCCAGTCGGGTGTGGAATTTGGGGAGGACGCTTCCTCCCTTCTCCACTGACACCTTATCTTCCGTACGAAGTGCTGATAGAGGGTCCTTCCCCTCAAATCACGTGCTGCGAAAGTGAAGGAGTTTGGTCTTTCTTTTCTTTGTATTGGGAAGCTCCTGGAAGATTAATGGCGCCGGCGCATCCTTTTCTCTTTTTTCTGAGAGGATCATGATCTTTTTTTTGTGAACAAACTTCTTCCTTTTAATTCCGCCCCGATAGGGGAAATTGTGCAAGATCTTCTTCCCTCGCGGCTGGCGCGCACTCGGAATTCTGGATGAACCTGTTTTTCCTTCTCTTCTTTGAGTGAGATTCCAGAGAGGGAGATTGAGCGTCCTTTTTTGCTTTTTTTGAGTGAGTTCCTTTCTACCAGATTCCCCCACCCCTTTCTAAAGAACGGACACCATCTTAAACCCCTCTCTTCTCCCCCCCCCCCGGAGTAATCTTTTTTCTCCCTCCCGAAAAGGTGAGCCCCCCCCTTCCCTTTCTCAATCCGTCGCGGAACTTTGTTTTGCTCGATGTTCACAGACGTAAGGTAGGTGTTTAGTTCTTTTTCTCCTTGTCGCCTTTGGGGTTTTTCCCCCCTCTTCCTTTTTCTCCTTAGGCGGTTCTTAATTCCCCCCTTGAAGTGGTGCATGGAAAGCGGCTACTCCTTCTTAGGCCCGTCTGCAGGGTCAGCGATCATGCTTCCCCCTCTTGAATGATCCTGCCCTTCTTTTTCTCGTGCGCGAAGTGGTAGCTCTCCCCTTTCCCCTCCCTGAGACCCCCCTTTTTCCCTTTTTCTGGAGATATAGATTTTATCCTCCCCCCTTTAGACGGTTGGTCGGTAGCCTTGTATTCACCTCTGAGAAGGTTTCCTTTTTTCCTCGGAAAATCCGAAATCTTTCCCTTCTTTCTATGGCATTTTTTTTCCCCTTGGAGCTCCACGTGTTAGGCCCTCAGTTTTCTTGTTTTGTATTGATAGATGTAAGAACCCTCCTCTGAAATAGTTGCGGCACCGGGCAGATTACTTTCACCTGTTTTTCTTTTTCGCGAGCAGTGTCCTTTTCCCCTTCGGACAAGTGTCCGGTTGCTGTGTTTCCTCTCCTCGTTTCCAATATTGTTGAATTGACACCTTCTTTTTCGAGACGGCCACCCTTCTTTCTTAAACCAGATAAATGAGGCGTCTGCCTCTCTTCCTCCCCTTCTCCGAGGTCGATTCTTTCCTTCTTGGATTTGGGTGGATGTCGCGTTCCTGACTGATGGTTTCGTGAGCGTAGATTTCAGTATTTTCTTCCGAGGGAGCGGACTGTTCTCTTTCCAGCCGAGTTTTTAGAGTTCCTTCCGTCTCTTTTTTTCTCTTTACTGTAGGTCCCCCGTCGGTCGAGTTTATTTAACGATGTCTCTGTCCTCTTTTGAATTGTTTTAGCAGGATGTTGAGCCCACGTTCGGTTTTCTTTTTCCCGGCTGGCGTCAGATACACAGCGTTTTTTCCCCTCACAAATCATTCCCCCCTTTTTGTAAAGCCCTGCTTCATTTGCGGAAGTAAGTTTGGAGTTTGCCGTCCCTTTTTTTTTTTTTTTTTTGGAGGAGAATTTTGGCTCCTCCCTTTTCTTTTTCCCTTTTAAGAATTATATCCTCCCCTTGTTTGTTTTCAGAGAGATGCTTCATTTGAAAAATCAAGATGTCAAAATGAGCAGGCCCTTCCTTTCCCAACCTTCCAACCCTCCCCAATATAAGGAACTCCTTTTGGATGTTCCCTTCCTAACTCGATTTTATTAACACTTCTGTGGAAGCGACGCCCTCCCCGCAACCGCACGCCTCTTTTTTTTCTGCAAATCCCCTTCCAATAGGAAGCAACCGCCTCCCTAAAGCCCCCCTCTCAGCATTCAGCCGCGCCCCCCACCATCGCCGGTGACCTCACCCCCTCCGGATGGACACTAGAAGTTTTCCTTCCTCCTTCCCCTCCGGTTAAAACCTCTTTTACGATCACGAAGACAATTCTCCTCGACCCCCCACATCCACCCAAAATACGCCCCTCCCTACCGCGAACTCTTTTTTGAGTTAATAGGCGATGGTCCTACTTTTTCCTGGGTCCCCCCCCCCTTGTAAATTCTCTGCCTTTTCTTGTCTCTGGTGTCCAAAATTAAACAGATTGTCGGACCGTTTTTCCTTCCCCCTGCAAGCCACCGGTCTCTTTTGTCCTGACTAGCCGGTCCCTCTTTTCCCCTGCTCGCTCCAAGTAATCTGCAAGTTGTTTGGTCCTTTCCCCGATAGTCCTACGCCAGTTGGGGGTTTTCCATCACCATGTCAAATAGGTCTTATGGGCCCTTCCACCCGGTATCCTTTTGCAACCCTAAGCTTTACATGTGGGATCTTCAAAGGATTTCCCTTTCCCCCTCTTTACCGTCACAGGACCCTCCCAAGCTTAGTGGTTTTCCCCCCGTCGTACAAGGACATTCCGTCCACTTTAGACCGCTGAGAAAATTTCTTCCAGAAAGTGACGAGGAGTTTTTTTTTTTCAGTTCTACCCTCTTTTCTTTCCTCGAACGATGAGGGGTCCCCCTTTGATCCTTTGCCAAAACAGCTCGATTGCCACGCATTTTTTCGATGTCTCCCTTTCTCTATGGCCGAAGAAAGAAATCCTCTTTCTTTCCTTTCCTCCCCCCTTCACAGGCGTCTTTTAATTAAGAACGGCCTAGCTGCCCCCTCCCACCCCCCATGGCTGACAAGGAATCGCCCCCCCCCCCCATTACGGCTTTTCCTTTCATTCACAGACATCGAGCAAACCCCCCCTTTCCCCCTTGAGGCTTCCCCTCCCCTTTGCATCAATAATTGGGCGGTGCTCACCCTAACTCCGCTTGTTGGTTTCGGAGTTGAAAGATTCTTTCTTGCGTTATTGGTGACCTTCGAATGACTGTTCCCCCCCCCGAACGGCTGTCCCCCCCTCCCGCTAAATCTCCCCCCCTCCTTCCCAGCCTTCTTTTGCACTCACAAATCATACTTTTTCCCCGAATTCCAGCGTTCGTCTTTCTTCCGCCCGCCCCCGTGATCCGCTCTTACACATTTCCCTCTTCCTCAGTGCACTCCCCCCTCGACCAGTGTGCCGAAAGCCCATCCCCTTCCATGAACCTCTAAAAGGAGCGATTTTCCGTCTTCATTTCTGTCCGCTTGCAAAGAACCCCCTTTTCCCAATCCCCCTTTCCCACCCGACCAAACTTCCCCCTTTCTCCCCCAGCCCCCATTTGCTTCGCGCTTTCCACCGCATCAGCACGTAGTACCTGGGTCTACCTTTTTCAGAAGGTGCTCCTTTTTTTCCCCCTCTCCACAAATCCACCCCCCCCTCCCAACCCCTTCCCAAGAAACATTGTATTCGCTCCCCTTTGCATGATCTTCGCAGAGAAAACGCCTCCCCGACAACGACGGAACCACACCTCCCCCGACTGATCTTGAGAACCTTTTTCCAGCTCCGAGTAACGTTTCCCCCCCCCTCCCTCTCGCGTTCTCCCCACCCCCCATCGTGAATCTCAGTCCCCCCTTTCTTAGGAGCGGTTTTTCCGGCCTCCTTTGTCCCGCCGATCTTCCCTTGCAAAACCACTCTTTTTTTCCCCCTCATCAGCTCCAACAAGACTTCGGGTACCCCTCCAGCGTTACCCCCCTTTTGAACTTCCTTGCCTCAGCACCGCCTGGCTCCGCCTTTCTGACAAGTTTGTTCCCCCCCCTCTCTTCTAAAATATAACTGACTATCCCATAGGTATCCCCTCACCAAACTTTGCTCCTCCCCCTTCTTTTTTCTCAAGACTTCTTATGAGGACCTACCTTTCTCCCTTCCAGCTCCGACCAGCACCCCCCCCCCCCCCCCCCCCCCTCCCTTGACAACCCCCTTTCCCCCCCCCCACCAGTACTATGAAATAGAGAAGTTCCCCTCACTCGCTTTCTCCTCCTCCGTTTGTTGTTTTCCCCCGCTTTTACTCCCTTACAGAGGAAGGGGTGGCTCTTTTCTTCTTTGTAATAGATTTCCCTCCCGGTAAATAGGAGCGATTCCACGCTGAGGACGCCTTTTTCACGCCTGAGAGCGCTGCCTTAGGTTTGCTCTCCCCAGGCCCCCCCCCACCACGTCCGAGGGGGCCAAGGGGGCCCTGCGGCTTCTGACGACCGAATGCCTCCTACGAAGACTTAAGGCCTCGAGGACACCAAGGCAACGTCTACGGTAACTGGTTCTCCCCACAAAACGGTAAATCGGTAGACCCCTGAGGCCCGTTCCCCGAAAACATATCCCAGATTTCGGGCTCTCAGGGGACTGGCATGCTAGCTGGTTTCACCTCGAAGTGGCTCTTAAAGACGGCCCTTCTCGCGCCTCCGGGTTCCCCCACGTAGCTCCCGGTAACCAGGGACGTATTTCACGGGGGGTTAAGACCCGACATATTCGGCAAACGGGGACATTCTGGAATGAAAAAACCGTTAAGAGAGCAAGTTTGAATGTCGATTAACGCTTTTCCAATATTGGATATTGCACGACTGTTGAGTTCCCGTGATGTTAGGAACCCCTTCCAAGACTTTTTTTCAGGAGAGGACTTTGTTTCCGTCGTTTTTTGTCCTTTTGCTTTGGTACGGCGTCCCTCAGGAGGCCTTTCCCCCCCCGACGCGAATCCGTCTGAAAAATTCCCATCTGTTTGGAATTTGGGGAGTTCTCGAGGCACGCTTGATCAGAACTTACTCATTCGCACTGGATGGGCACCCTTTTTCGTACGATTTTCGCTCTCTGGGTCCAACGCACTTGTTACTGGACCCACGTGAAGATCGTTTCTTCTCTTTGATGGCTTTTGATCTTGACCTTTTTGCTTCCAAAGCGGACCCAGGCGCCTTTCCTCAGGGCTTTTTTGCGAGTCTTTATGAAGCCGTTTGAAACCCCCTGGCGCTTTTATTAGTTCCCCCGGATAGGGGAACTTTCCCCTCCTTCCTTATTTCTACGGCGTGAGCATGAGGCTTTTTTATTCCAAGACGAACGCTTTTCTGACCCTATTTATGATTTGATACTGGCTGTCCAGAGGGGTTTCGGTGCAGCCTCCCTTGTGATTTTAAGACCCCGTGCACCAAGAGCCCCCCCTTCAACTCAGGAGAAGGCCTGCCACTATTTCAAAATCCGCTCGTAGTCAACAGGTTTTCCTCTTTCGGAGTTCTCTGACACCCAGCCAGGATTTCCGTGCGAGTAATTTTAGCCTCTGAAATTTGTTTTCTCCTGGTATGTCCTTAATACAAAGCCCTTGGGAGCTTTTCCTGCCGAGAGATACCCTCTGAACTGACTTGGTCGGCGATTCTTTCGTTATTAATTTTTTCTGTGGTTTCGAAGGTGGTACTCGATGGAGTTCTTCAAGCTTTCCCTCGACCCTTGAGTTCTTTCTCCCCATCTTCTCAGGGGGTAATTTGACATTGGGTGACCAATTCTTTTCCCCCCCTCGCTGTTTTGGCCTTCTTTCTCTTTCGGCAGTTGAAAAGGCAAATGAGTCCCCCCCCACATCATTCTAAGTTTATGGCTAGATTTTGATCTGGAGTTTCTTTCCCGTTCCACGAATTGTATTCTGCTTACTTCTTAGAGTAATATGTTCTTTTTCATCATTGAAACCCCTGTCCCTGATGGCAGTTTCCCTCGACTTGCTCTCCCCCCCCCCCATAGAGAGAGTCACTCTCTTCACTTTTCTAGACACCCCCCCCCCCCCCCACTGAGCGTGATAGTTCCTTGTTTGATGGTTCCGACCCGGCGGTGTTTTATTCAACTGGACCCTCGTCTAGTCGACTGAATCGTCCCAAGATTTTTTGCACTCCCCGGCCTTGATAGTTTACAAGCCTTTCCCTCTTATCTTTGTCAGAGATCCCCTTTGCGCCCCTTTTTACAGGTAGATCCTCATCTGCTTTGTTCCACATTTTTGTCAGGTCAGCGCTCTCTTTTTTTTCTTTCGCATCTTTCCTTTTTACGTAATTTTGTTTTTTTCCCGAGCAAGTCCCCCTTGCTCTGCCCCCCCATCCCCCTCGCACAGAACTTCTTTTTTTTTTTTGTTTCCCTCGAAGGCCTTTTCATCGTCTAATCACAATTTTACCACTGGAAAATGCGAACTGATTTTACCCCCTCCCAAAGAATTATATGCCAATTCTCGCTCCCTTAAGCTTTTTACCTTTTCTTTACCCCTTCCAATTCGTTGACTGTTCAGTTCCCCATTAAATTCGATAGGATTCATTTCCTTCCCTTCCGACGTGTTATGGGACGACGAGGGAGAATTCTTCTTTGTTGGGTTTTTTTTAGTCCTCTTTACTTTTTGTCTTTTCTTTTTCTTTTCTCCATTGTGACCCCCCCCTTTCCCCCCTTGTAAGGTTTTTCCTGGTTTTTTTCTTTTTTTCTTTTTCTTTTCTTATTTCTTGCCTTTCTTTCTTCTCTGCTGTTTTTTCTTTTTTTTTTTTTTTCTTCTTCTTTTTTGTTTCCTTTTTTCTTTTTCTTTTGTTTTTTGTTTTTTTTATGTTCCCCTCTTCCCTCCCCTTTCTTTTTTTTTTTCTCTCTTCTTTTTCTTTTTTTTCTTTCCTTTTTTTTCTGTTTGCCTTCTTCTTTCCCCTCCCTTTCTCCCTCCCCCCTCGCTTTTTTTCTTTTCTCTCTTTTTTTCCTGTTTTTTTTCTTTCTTTTTTTTTCCCCCTTTTTGATTTTTTTTTTTCTCTTTTTCATTCTTTTTTTTTTTTGGTTTTCTTCTTCTTTTTCTTTTTTTTTGACTCTTATTTTCTTGTTTTTCTTTCTTTTTTTTTTTTTGTGTTTTTTTTCCCCCTTAGTCCTTGTTTTTTTTTTTTTTTTTTTTTTTTTGTTTTCCTTTTTTCCTGTTTCTCTGTTTTTTTTTTTTCCCCTTCTTTGGAGGATGCCTTCCTTTTTTTGCAGTTCATTACAAGTTACATTCTCTTTCTTGTCTTTCGTCTCAGATTACTCTCTATTTTTTTCAAGACATGCCTCGTACGTGACTGCTTCTTTCACGACACTCTTGAGAGTTTTTTTTTTTTTTTTTCCCCCCCCTCTAGCACATTTTTCCTGTTCCTTAAGAGGTGTGTAGAGATTTTGAGCAGTCCCCCTCCATTTTTCCCCTTTTTTAGTAGAGAGATCTGAACTTTCCTTTGACCAGCGCTAGGCCCCCCCTATACATTGCAATCGAAGGCCTTTTTCTGGTTTTCTTTCGATCTTTTTTTCCCCCCCCCCCCCCCCCCCCCCCCCCCCCCCCCCCCCCCCCCCCGTCCCCAGTACTTCGATGGCAGTTTTTTTTTTTTTCGTCCTGATTTTTTTCTCTCGAAAAGCAACCCTCCGCAGTCGCACACCCTTTTTTGCGTTTTTATGGTGATCGATGGAGTCTCTCCCCCCCTTTACGACCTTGTTTCTTTAACGGGCTTAAACCTTTTTCATGGCACAGGTCCCCCCTGCCCCGACTATGCCTCCCCCACGTACCTTCCCTGAGCGTCGTTCCTGATACGCTCTTACCCTCCTATCGAGCCCTTCCTTGATTTTTTTTCCCCGATGAATACGCTTTCCTCCCCAGCCCCCCTTGTGTAAAACTGATTTCACTCATGATCCCCCCCCAAGATGGTTTTCTTGAAAGTCTCTTCCGCCTCCCCCTTCCCGGCAGTTTTTTTCCCTCCGCCAGCACCCCCCCTTCGCATGCCATTTTCAGTCTTCTTTGAAACTTTTTGCTGCTTTTCGACCATCCCTTCCCCCCCCCCCACAACATTTTTTTGGTCCGTTCTCCTTTTGATGGCGAACTCCATTTTTCTTTCTTCTTACTTTCTACAAAATCCCCTTTCCGCGTTTTTTTCATGCGTATAGATTTTCTTGCCTGAGTATATTCGTTCCCTTTCTGTACTTTTTGATGGTACGCTTTGTACTACAAGCCGCCTGTTTCCCCCCCCACACGAAGTTCGACTTTTTTTTTTTCTGCAAGGGTCCCTTCGCTAGCATTCTCATCCCCTTTTCTCCTCGAAAGACACCCCCCCTGTTTTTTCCCCCCTGAAAGATCCATACCTACCGCCACTCCTGCTCGCCTTCCAGGGGTCCGTCGCGTGTGTAGCCTCTCTCGTAGACCCTTTTACCCGCACAGCTTTTCCGGAGATGACCCCCTTCACCCTAGGAAAACTTTGCGTTTTTTAATTAAAATAGCACCCCTTCTAAGTCTACAGCCCCTTAACCCGTAGAAAAGGTCCCTTTCAAGCCCCCCCCCTTCCCTTCGAATTAATTATATTCCTCGCATCTGTCATCTTTCTACGATTTCCCCCTCCATAGCACTATTACCTTCCTTCCATGTCCCCTAGAGAAACGCACTTCCAATTCCCAATACCTTTCTTTCCGCCTTCATGCCAGCGAAACCCAGTCACATCAAGAAGCCTCTATTTTTTCTAATACTCGAGTTTCGTCCTCATGTGCCCTCATTTCCAGTGTGTAGACTCCAGTGTTTATGTCTTTTTTCCGAATGTTCACATGACCCTGCCAATACCCGTCACCTAATGCTGATTTACTTAACAACTCTTTACAGCCGCGTGAATTGAGGTTGTCTTTCTTTTAGTGTGTTTTGAGATCAGTTTGCTTCACACTAGTTTCTTAGGGAACCTCCGAAAACCCCCCCATTGAACGATCTCTCCCGAGCGGGAGATACCACTTTTCTTCCCTATGCCCCCCTAAATAGCAGTGGTCCCTTCTTCTCCTTACGTTTCCAGCGGGCTACGCGGCCTCCCCCTACCGCTTCCCCTTTTATCGTACGTCGCCATTGCGCCCCGACAGACTCCAACCCAGTTGCCCCCGCTTTTTCCCCCTCTTTGCGCCGACTTTGTGTCCGGCCGTGTTCATGAACCCCTGAATTTTTTTTGAGTCAGCTCCTTTCAACGGAAACCCCCGGAGACTTTTCTTTCAGACCCTCCTGTTACGAGAAATTCCCTTTTTCCCTGACGGCTCCCCCTGATAGTTGCCCCCCCCTCAAGTGTTAAATTGCCATCTTACGCATGTGTCCTTGTCCTTTTTTCAAGGAATGTTGTGTGTACCGTCCCTCCCCCCCGTCGGCCCCTCCC
>Ga0179593_1545526_pt1 | contig 11753 bp, 27 predicted proteins | sample CZODoug2_1_08_16_FD_185931 | JGI IMG/M metagenome (GOLD analysis project Ga0179593, IMG submission 185931) | Vadose zone soil fungal communities from Angelo Coast Range Reserve, California, USA - CZODoug2_1_08_16fungal (PacBio error correction) | ecosystem: Environmental > Terrestrial > Soil >... | reverse complement strand
CTTTTTTTTGTTTTTCCCGTCTTCCCCCCACTTTGGTGCGAACGCCCTTCGGGCTCCCCTTTTTTTTTTCTTAAGTTATCAATAACATGCCGGATCGGGTCTTTCCCAGGGAGCATGTCGCCAGTTCGTGCCCTTTTTTTCCCCACGAGATTAACCGTTTGTTTTGGGCTTACGCCCCTCCCTTGAATGTTTAGTTGTAACTCCCGCAAAAAAAACGACTTCCACCAAGGCCCCTTCCCCCGTTTGAGAGGTTTTGGAGTTATGCCTTTTTCTTCAGGTTTGGTTTTTTTTCTATACCATTTAGCCCCACTGTCCCCTTTTCCGATTTGCAAAAGAACGATACACCTCTTTTTTCGGACCAGTCTCCCCCTTTCCCCCCAAGGTTATATCGCCCCCTTCCTTTTTTTTTCGGGGCGTTTCAAAGATAAGCTCGGGGTTTCTCTTTTTTTCCATCCAGGGGGCGTCTATAGTCCCCCCTTTTTCTCACTCCTTACAATACCGATTTTTGTGAGACTTCATCACCAACTTTTTTTTTTTTTCCCAATATTTTCTTAGGGCCGCTTTTCCCCCCCCCCTCCCCCTGGGCCGGAGGGCTTTCTTGTTTAAAATGGTACAACCCGGGGTGTCTTCCCCCAAAAGGTTTTGGCCCCCTTTTTTTTTGGTTATGATTACCGTCAGGGTTACGATTTCTTTAGGCATTCCTTTTGCTTGTTGGTGAAAGAACTGCGCACTCCCCCCCTTTTTTTTTTGGCACCTTCTCCTTTTTTTTTTCTTTCCCTCCATCCGACCGCAAGCAGGGAACAACGTGACTCTTCCCCCGGCCCTGGTGTTTTCTTTTTTTTTTTCCTGTCTTTCCAAAGGAGCAACTTCTCATGTCCCTTTTTTGGAAGTGATTTTTTTAGGGAATGGCACCCCCCACTTGGGCACGCGAGCCAAAACACCCCCCCAAGAACCCACCCCTTTTTGGGGGTGGTTCCCTTTCACAAAACTGGCGCTCCTTCGGTTTTGATTACGGTTTGGTTTTTTTTTTCGAGAATATCTCGGCTGTCCCAGCTGGAGACCTTTTTTTTTTTTCCGCAGGGCGATTTTCGGTTTGTCTTCCCCCCGATCAAAAACCATAGGCTTTGCCTCTTTTCCTCGGGGGCTTTCTGATTCTCTTCCCTTGGCCCCCCTTTTTTCCCCTTTGAAAAAAATGGGAGCGAAGCATTCCCACCCCCCCACGGGGGGGGGAGGCAAATCCCTCCCCCCCAGTAACTATTTTGTTGGGGTTCTCTGAGTTCTGATAGTGCCATGGTTTCTTTTTTTCCCCCCACGAACGAAACAGATTTTTTCCCTCGGGCCCACATGCCTTCCCCCCTCTCATTGGCCGATTTTCAACGGCCTCCTTTCGGGTTAATCATGATCGAATGTTGGAGATTTCGCGCCGGGGTCTTTTTTTTTTCTTTATTGCGCCTGGGGGTACCTTTTCCCCCGTCTTCCTCCTCTGGACTCCTCGGACTACTTCGGTCTCCTTTTACCCCCAACCCCTTTGTCCGTCTTTTCCAAAAATTCAGCGCGATTTTTCTATGCTGCGGAAGGGTTTCAGAGACGGCCCATTTTTTGAACCCGCCCCCCGGAAATCGGGGCAAATTAGTGCTTTTGCCTCTCTTTTCTCCCGGCCGGGAATGGGTGCTCTCCGTGATTTGGGTTTTCCTTCACTGTTTGGCCCCGCAACTTATTTTCCGTTCCCTTTGTTTTCTTTCCTTTCGGCGATTCCCCCTTCGGCATGGGCGGAGGAGGCCTCAACGAGCTTTTTTCTTTTCTAGTGCGGTTGGGCGACATTTCCCCCCCTCGGAAAAGAATTGATACGGATTTAAATATCCTTTTTTTTTGCAAGGGGGTACTGAGCAGCCAGGAAAACCCACCTTGATCCTTTTCCTCCCCGGGAATGCCGAGATTAGGCCTTTTTTGTTGTGAAGAGGAGATCATCCCTACATCTGGCTTTCCTTTTTTTTCCTGGCGGCTCAGGACCCGGGCTTCCTGGCGGCTATTATCCTCTCCCCTTTTCCGGATTCACTTTTTTTTTTTTTTTCCTGCACCCACATGGAGAGTTGGCGCAGCTTGTTTTCCAGGGCCGGGCTGTGAAACGCCTTCTTTTTCTCCCCGGGCGTGTGCCGAGTTGTTGTTCCCTCTTTTTCTTTTTTTCCCACGTCAACCCCAAAATACACTTAGATGCCCCATTCTTTCGGACAGCAAGAGAGGCCAGGCAACCCCTCTTTCTTTGAGAAAGGGCCTTCTCTAACCCCCCCCTTTTTTTCTTTTTTCCCCCCTTTTCTCCAACTCGCGGGATTATCTTCTCTTTTTTCGTCTCCCCAAGGAGCTAATCCGAATAGTTCCCCTATTCCCCTCGAAAAGTTCTACCGGTGTATTTTACCCTCTGAGGCGGCCAGGGCGCTGTGCTTCCCCCTTCGATGATTACCCTCCCCTTTTTTTTTTCCCTTTTTCAATGGGGCTTGAGTTTTGCTCGCTTTCTTTCCCTCCCGTTCGGACCCGACCATGGCAGAGCAGAAACGCTCTCTTTCCTTCCCCAACCCCCATCCCCTCCCCCCCCTTTTTTTCTTTTCCCCCAGTGGCCTTCGGTCCTCTTTGCCCCTTTTTTCCCTTTTTTTTCCATGTTGCTCCCAGGATCGCTGTTCTTCCGCGGCCTTTCCCTCCCCCTTTTGAGGGTCCGCCTATGTTTTTTTTCTCGAGTTAAGAAAAACTGATTTCAACACCCCCCCCCCTCCCCCCTCTCAGGGCGGCTTTCCCCTTTTTTTTTGGAGTTGAGGTGAGATATTTCTCCCTCTCCCTCCCCCCAAACGCGTAATCAAAAACGAACCCTCCTCCTTTCGTAAGAAAAACAACCGCGCCGGTACCCCCCCTCCCCCTTTTTTTTTTTTTTTTTCCGCAGCAACAACCGACCCTTTCTTCTTGCTTTCCGGTTGGATAAACCCCTCCTTTCGTGTTTCCCCCCCTTTTTCCCGCGAATAAATCGTTTTCCCCCCTTTTTTCGATGCGAGCACCTCTTTCTTTTTCGATTGCAAAGCTCCACCTTTTTGAGTGAGAAAGTTCGTTCCCCCCCCCCCCCCATTACCGCCATGTTCCTTTACCCTCGCTCAATTCGTAAACCCCGTTCCCTCCGAGCTGAATACCCCCTTGTTCTTTGGATTGAGTACGGCCGTCCAGCCTTTCCCCGAGCGGCAAGAAAGGTCTTTTTTTCTCTTCCTTCATAGAAAATATTGGGGCCTCGGGCGTTGGTCTTTTTTCTTTTTTCCAACAAATTCTTTCTTTTTTTTTTAGGCCCAGGGACTATAGACCGCCCCTGGTCTTTCCTTCAGCTTTCTTTGAAAACCGGCCCCCGGCTGTCTCCCCTTTCCCCCTTGGTGATACAACCTTTTTTTTTGGGGAGACTGAAGCTTGCTTTCCCCCACAAAAAAAGGGCTTTCTCCGGTGTGTTTTTTTTTTTTTTTTTTTTTCACTTTGCCGGCGCTGATTTTCGTGTCCTTTTTTTTTCGGGCCAAACCTTCTTCCTCCTTTTTTTTTTTTTTCTTAACGAGCAGCACCTGGTTTTCCCCCCCTCTTTTTGTTGAAAATTGGGGGCTGGATTACCCCTCCCCCTCTTTTCTGGTATGAGTAACTCCCCACCCCCCTTTTTTTTCCGCCAGGAAGCGGGGGACACTGGCTCTGCTCCCCCTTTTTCTTTCCTTTTGGATGTATTGAAACTTAAGCGTTTTTTCTCCGAATTGAAGCCGGCAAACAAAAACCTCCTCTTTTTTCATAAGAAGGGTTGTGGTTGGCTCTCCTCCCGTTTTGTTGCTTTTTTTTGCGGGAACGGCCTCGGCTCGTCCACCCCCCTCCCCCCCTTCTAACGACTTCAGAACCTTTCCATTGCTTTTTTCCGTTGATTCCCGCTTTCCCTTTCTTTCCCAGTGTTGGGTTTTCCTTACTTCCCTTTTCCTTTTCTTTTTAGTGTAATTCCAGGACCACTTTTCCCCCCCACCCCCCCCCACAAAAGGAAAATTTTAAATGTTTTTTTTTCAGCGTTGCTTTTTTGAGTTATGCAATTCCTCTGTCCCGCCCTTCTCCACACGAAATCCTCTTCCCCCTTCGATTTTCAAACGTCACCCCCCCTCCCCCCCGCTATTTTTTTTGCCCTTTTTCCCCCCCAACCCAAAAAAAAAACCAAATGGAACACCAAACCCTTTTTTTTCCCTCGCCCCCTTTTTCCCTTCCCCCTTTCCGGGAGTTTCAAAGACTCATTTCTCTTTTTCCTTTTTTCAATCAAGGGGAGTACTATAGGGTCCCGGTTTGAAATGTATCCGCTTTCCCTCCTCCCCCCCACAAAGGACAAAAACCGCCCTCCCTTAACGAGAGTGAAAACCCCCTTTGACCCGTCTTGCCCTCTTTTCCTTTTTTCCCACAAGGCTGTGACGGTCCAATTCCCGTTGGTTTGCCACAATCTGTTTCTTGATACAGTACCCCCCCCCCCCCTTTTTTAAGATGGAGCGATTGTTTTTCCCCTTGCGCCCCTGGGCTGGGCTTTTTCAAACGAAAACTGCGCACTCCCTTTTTCTTTTCCTTTCTCACGGCCGCCCCCTGTAGGGCCCATTTTTTTTTTTTTTTGGACCGGCATTCCTTTTTTTCCCTTTTTCCTTTTTCGCGAACTGGCGTTCTGTTTTTTTTTTTTTTTCTTGGGTGACGGGGTTTTTTTCAGAAACTGGTGCACCCTGTGCTTGTGTTTTCAGTGCTTTTAAACCCCCCCCCCCCCCCAAAAACAAAACCCCCCCCCCCCCCCCCACCTTTAACACCCCCCCCTCGCCTGTGGTTTTTTTTTTTTTTTTTTTTTTTTTTTCTCCTTCCCTAAATTTTTGGGGAGGTTTCTTTTTCTTCTCTTGGGATCGCTCCTCCCCTCGCAGAAGAAAATAGGATTCCCCCCCCCCGATTTTTCTTTTGTCCTTTTCTTTTTTTTTCCCCCCCTTTCTTTATGAAAAGATCTTAATCACCCCCCCTTTTTTTTCAGTTTTTAGCGGGTCTTTTGTCTGCGTCCCTGTAAGTTCTTATGCCGGGGAAGCACATGGAACACCTTCTCTCTTTTTTTTACCATGCCGTTCATGAAGAAGGCCACGGGGGTGACCAGAAAGTGTCTTCTTTTCCCTCTTTTTTTTTTGTCCTGCCTTTTTTTCCCCTTCTTGGATTCTGCCCCATTTTACCGCCCCTCCCTCTTTTTCTTTCCCATGATCGGAGGGGTCCCCATTCCTTTTTAAACGGCCGCCCCGGCCCCCCCCCCCCTTTTTTATGTTCTTTCGAAGGCATAACGCTCCTTTTTTTTTGTGAATTGCGCCTGGTAGGCCGTTTCCTTTTTCCCCCTTCGGATGGCCTAGGACCTCTCTTCCTTTTTTTCAAAAACCTTTTTCTTTTCCCCCCAGCGGCGAGTGGATTGCCCCCCCCTTTCCTTCCTTTTAAGGAAGGACCAGTTTGCTTCTTTTCAATATACATTTTCTTTTTTTTTTTTTTTTTCTTTTCCCTTTGCTGGATAGCAAGGGGAAGGCCCTTTTTTTTTTCCCCCCCTTCCCTTTTTTCTTTCCTTCGCTTTCAATGGGTGTTCCCACTTGTCACCGCTTTTTTCCTCCCCTTTTTTTTTTTTTTTTTCCCCTTTCGTTCACATACGGCTTGGGGGGGGGGGGGGGGGGCTTTTGCTCCCCCCCTCTTTTCTTCCCAACGCTTGTTTGGGGGGAGGGAATTCTTTTTGAAAAAACAATCGAAAGGACCTTCCCCTTTCTTTTGAACCCAGCCTTTCCTTCCCCCTTGAGCAAAAGTTTTTTCCTTTCTCTTTTCCCACCCTGGGAAGCAGGGCTCTCTCATTCTTTTCTCTCTCTACTCCTCCTCTTTTTCCTTTCCCCTAATCTGGCGGGCTACTTTTCTTCTCGCCCGGCTCATTTTCCCTTTTTCCTTCTCTTTCTTCGGATTTTTCCATTTCCTTCTTTTTTTTTTTTTTCCCCCCTTCCGTTTATTTCCCCCCCCCCCTTCTTTTTTTTTTTTCCTCATACACCGGCATGGCCGGATGTGCCCTCTCCGTCCTTTTTTCCTTTTCCCCCCTCTTTTTTGGCGGCCAGTTGAGCTCTCCCCTTTCCCCCCCTTTCTCGCACCCAGTGGCTTCCTTCTTCTTCCTTTTTTTTTCTTCGGCGAGGCCCAGCACGGTCTTTCCCTCTTTCCCCCTCTTTTCTCGAAAAAAGCCTTCCTCCCCCCCATCCTCCTCCCCCCCCCACTCGTTTTCTTTCTCTTTCTTTTTTTTCCCCCCCCTTGCGATCACGAAGAATTAGTACGATTTCCCTTCTTTTTCCCTTTCTACCGGGGATTCCCCAGGAACCCCCCCCCCCTTCTTTTTTTCTCTTTTTTTTTTCTTTCGAAACAGATCTACTTTTCTTTCCCCCTCCTTTTCTTTTTTTTTTTTTGGCTGGGAGGCCGTTCCCTTCTTCCTTTCCTTCATCCTTTTCTTTTTTTTCCCCTCGTTCGTCGGGGAACCGAGCAAATTTTTCCTCTTTTTCTCCTCCATTCCCCCAAGGTTCCCCTTTCTTTTTTCTTTTTTTTCCCCTCTTGCGGTTATTGCAGACCCCGTGGCCTTCCCTTCTTCTTTTTTTTCTCCTCGATAAAGGTTTTCATGTGCTCCCCCCTTCCTTTCTTTTTTTTTTTCAGAGCATCATCCCCCTCTCCCCCCTTTTTTTTTCCCCCCTCTTGGTTTTGATCGTTTCCCCCCCTCCCTTTTCCCCCAAAAAGAAATTGCGCCGGCCCCTTTTCCCCCCCCAGGGTTTTTCGAGTCCTTTCTTGTCGATAATTATCGACAATGTCCCCCCTTCCTTTTTTCCTTTCTTAATCGGCCAGTTCGTAGCTCCCCCCCCCCCCCTTTTTTTCCTGAGAAGCAATTAACGAAACCTATCTTCCCCTTTTTTTTTTTCTTTTTCTTTCTGGTTTCCCTCCGTAGAGTCCTCCCCCCAGGGCGCGATCCCATCGTTTTCCCTTCCCCTTTCTCTGCACGCTGTTTTCCCCCCCCTTTCTCCTCTTCCCCGCCCGGGAGTGCGCAGTTTGTTTTCCCCCCCCTCTTTTTCGCCAATGGACCACTCTCCCTCCCTTTTCCCCCCCTTTTCCGGCCGATTTTGGCTCCTCTTTTTTTTTTTTTTTCCCCCCCCCCCAACTGTGGAGTCGGAGTACTGGCCGCCCCATTCTTTTTTGGTACCCTTTCCTCGCGGTCCCCTCCCTTCTCCTTTTTCTTTTCCCCCTCGAGGCAATGAAAAACTTTTTGTTCCCCCTTTTTTTTTTCTCCCACGTGTCCACACACCCTTCCTTTCCTTTTTTTTTTTCCCCCAGGACTATAGCCTCTTTTCTTTTTCCTTTTTATTGTCACCCCCTCTTCTTTTTTTATCTTTCTCCCTTTCTTTCTTCCCCTTTTTGGTGGTCAAGGGGGGAGCCTTTCCCTCTCCCCACAAAAAGAGTGTATCGGTGTTTTTTTTTCCTGAAGTTCTTTTTTCTTTTTCCTTGCTAAAACTGCGCAGCTCCTTCCCTTCGATCAAACTTTTTTCCCCTTTTGAGTTTTTCCCCTTTTTTTTCCCCCCCCCCCCTTTTTTTTCAAATGTCTGAGTAAGCCCCCCCCCTTTTTTTTCTCTTTCCTGAAAGGGAAGGCGGGACGTCCCCCTTAGAACTCCCCCCCTTCCCCTTCCTCCTTTCTTCCCCCCTGATTGTATTGATAACTTCCTTTTTTTTTTTTTTTTTTCCCTCAGGAGTTAGCCCCCCTTCTTCTTCAACCCCCCTCCCCCTTTTCCCTCTCCCTAAGTGTTGTTGTTGTCATCCCCCCCTCGTTGGTTGTCCTTCCCTTTTGGGAGAAGATTTCTCCTCCTTGACCCCCCTTTTTTTCTATCCCTCCCTTTTCTTATCAGTTACAGGATCTCCTTTCTTCTTTCTTCCCCGATTCAAGGAGGCACGCTTCTTTCAAGCCTCCCCTTTCCCCCCTCTTTTTTCGTGTATGGTACCTCCCCCCTTCTTTCCCCACAAACTCAGGCAACAAAGGTTCCCCTTTGTGGTGCATTTCCCCTTAAGGCCATCATGCCTCTGCTCTTTTTTTTTCCCCCTTTAGAAAGCCCACGAATTTCCCCTTTCCCTTCGTTCGCCTTGTTCCCCCCCCCCCCCTCCCCCCCCCCTAAAGAGACCCCTCTTTTTTTTTTTAAAAAACGAAAATCTTTCCTTTCCCAACCCCCCCCCCCCTTTTCTTACGTCCCCCCCTTTCCCCTTTTTCCCCCCCTCGGGCGTTTCCCCCCCCCTCCCTTTTGACCCTTCTTACCCCCCCCTTTTTTCTATAGTACAGGGAGGACCTCCCCTTTTCCTCCTCCTCCCTTTTTGTGGACTTCTCACCCCTTCCCAAGGTCTCCTCTATGGTCCCCCCCTCCTTTTTTTTTTTCCCTTGTGCGAGAGACAGTTTCTGTCCCCTTTTTTTTTTTTTTTACCCCTTTTTTTTCCCAGTACTCCGATCCCCCTTTTGGAACACAGATTCCCCTCCCCTTATCTACTTTTTTTTTTTTTCCCCTCTTCTCGCGTGGTCCTTTTTTTTTTTTTTTTGCAAGAAACTGCGCACCCCCCCTTGTTTAGCCACCCCTTTCCCCCCTTCCCCCTTTTTCTTTCCCTCACCGGCAAGGGCCGTTTTTTTTTTCCCTTCCCCTCTGGGATTTTCGAGCTCTTTTTTTTTTTCTTTTTTCTTCCCCTCCCCTTCCCGATAGGGTTAGGGGGTCCTTTTCTTTTTTTTTTACCCCCAACCCGAGAGTTCCCCCCCCCCCCCCCACTGACCCCCGCTCACCCAAAAAAACACCCCCCCCCCCCCCCCCCCCCCCCCTCCCCCCCACCTACCCCCCCCCCCCCCCCCGGACAATACCCCCCCCCCACTCGAGCCCTCACGCGATCACGTCCTGGGGGCCGCTGTCCCTCTTTGGGGGTTTTTCCCCCTTTTCCGAAACTGGAACGAGAATTGCTTTTTTTCTTTTACTTTTTTTTTTTTCCTCTTTCCTCCCGGCTGGCCCAGCGCCGCGAACCTGGGGTTTTTTCCCTTTTCAGGATCTTTTCTTTTCGTCATTTTTTTTTTTTTTTTTTTCACAACAAGCAAGGTCCCCCTCCCTTTGCAAAAAAAACCCTTTTTCCGTTTTTTTTTTTTTTCTTTGATTCCTCTGAGAAAGACCCCTTTCCCCCCCCCCCCTTCTAGATTTTCTTCAACCCTTTTCCGAGAGATTCCCCCTTTCCCCTTTTTTCAGGAAGAAGGGCCCACTTTTTTTTTTTTCCCCCCGTTTTTTCTTTAGTGAAAGATGGCTTTTTCTCCCTTTTGGTCGGGTTCCTCCTTCCCCTTTTTTTCCTCGGACAATGATCGAGCCTTATTTCCCCCCCCCCTCCCCCCCCCATTTTTCGGTTAATCAATGATTTTCGCTTCTCCCTCCCCCTGGAAGAATCAAGAGAGGTTCTTCTCCCCCCCCTTTATGTAGAACGGTTCATCGCTTTTTCCCTTACTATTCGGCGGGAAGCTCCTCTTTCCCCCTGTCTTTCCCTCCTGCGAGGGGGGAGGGCCCATTTTTTTTCCGGGTTTCGAGAAGACTTCCTTCTTTTAATTCGGTCTTTCTCGCTGTGCTAGCCGGACGGCCTGTTTTTTTTTTTTTTTTCACGTGCAATAGCTCAACTGTGTTTCCCTTTCCTTTTTCTCGGTTCACATCCGTCATGCGGATTTTTTTCTCATGCGGCCAACCGGGCGGCATTTTTTTTTTTTGAACCCCCCCCTTGATTTCCGGGATGGAAAGATCTTCCCTCCCTCTCCCCAAGGAGTCATGAGGAAGCCAGGCCCCCCTTGAGCCGTTTCTTTTCCAAGATTAGGAAAAGACCCTCTTTTTTCTCTTACTACGTTGTGGTTGTGGATCTCCCCCCTTCCCTCGATCATGTGTCCCCTGTCGGCTATATGACGCGGCGGATCACTTCTTTTCTATTGTTTTTTTTCATCAGCATAGCCCACACATCTCCTTTTTTTTTTTCTTTTTTCCCCCGGGCTGCCGGTCTTCCTCGCGAACAGGTGACGAGTGGGTCTCCCCCCCGTTTTTTTTCCTGTTCGTCAACCCAAAATCCACTTTTTTCCCTGCCCTTCTCGTCCAGCAGGGACAGCAAGGGGCGCTGCTTTTTTCAATGTTTCCGGCAGAATCGAAATGGGCCTCACTTTTTTTAGCTATAGGCCCATTTTTTTTTTTTTTCTCTTTTCTCCGGCCCCCCCCCCGTTTCTACAGGGGGAAGGTAACTCTTACATCCAATAGATGAGGCTGACCTTTTCCCCTCTCAGGCTACCTTGGTGCTGGCGGGCCGTTTTTCCTTCCATGAGATTGGAGTTTCTACGCCCATTTCTGTTCCCCCCATGGGCAGAGCCCCTTTTTCCCGGAACCCAAAAAAGCCATATTCCCTTTTCTATTTTCGTGTTCTTTCTCCCTTCGCTCCAGTGTTTCATGGTTGTCCCGGGCATCGCTTTTTCCCCTCCCTTTTTAAAAAAAAGCCCAGAGGAAGCCTCTGTTTTTCATCCCTTCACACCAATTGCGCCGGAGATTCTTCCCTCCGTTTCGCGGAGATGGGGGGGCGCAGTTCTATCCCCCTTTTCCCACCCCCCCACGAACAAGAATAAACTTCTTTTTTCCCTTCTTTATCGGAACACCAGAGGGGCCTGTCCTCCTTTTTCCCTCCTCTCAGTGATAAGGTTGAATAACCCCTTTCCCTCCACCACCAGGGCGAGAATAAAAATCGTTTCCCCCCCTGCTTTCTTCCTTGAGAAATTCCTTTTTTTCCCAGGTGAGATTGGCCCCCGTGCTCCCCCTTTTTTTTTTTTTTCTTGTGCGACCCAACCTAGACCCTGTTTCCCACTCGCTCATCGTAACCAACGGCCCCTTCCAAAACGCAGGATTCTGCCTCTTGTCCCCCCCCCCCCTTTTGGGTTTCTTTCAAGTACTGGGCCTCCTCTTTTTTTTTTTCCCATGTAAACCCGTCTTCTCCCTCTTCCTACGCCTTTCGGAAAATACACCCTCTTTTTTTTTTTTTTTTCCCTTTGTGGAATCACTTCCCCATTTTTTTTTAGGTATAATTCTTTTTCTTCCCCCTTTTTTTCCTTCCCTTGGATGGTCACAACTTGTCACCGATTCTGTTTTCCCCTGTCCCGCTTTAGCCCCTTTGAATCTTTTTTTTTTCGATATCAACCTTGTTTTTTTTTTTTCTTTTTTTTTTTTTTTTTTTTTTTTTCTTTCTTGCCGATTGAGGTTTCCCCCCCCCCCTCTTTTTCCTTTTCTTCCAATCGACCCTTCTTTTTTTTTTCCTAATGGGAGTTCCCCTTTTCCCTTTTTTTTTTTTCCCCAAGGGAATAAAACTCCCCCCTCCTCTTCACACTTTTAACATCCCCCTTTTCTTAGTTTTTGTTGAAAATTTTTTCTTTTTCCCCTTCCGGGTTAATGTCTTTTTTCTTTTCCTGCTCGTGCCGCCCCCAGGGTTTCCAGCCGGGATCCCTTTTCTTTTTTTTTTTTCCTTTCCCCTCTCCGAAGTCGTATACGTTTCTCTTCCTCCCGTTTTCCATCTGCCGAAAGGATTTTCGCAAAATTGCCTCTTCCCCCGAATCTTTTCCCCCTTTCCCCCCTCCCCCTTTTTTTTTGTGTTGAGAGAGATTTTTTTTTTTTTTTCCCTTTTGCGAAACG
>Ga0179593_1364504_pt1 | contig 11753 bp, 12 predicted proteins | sample CZODoug2_1_08_16_FD_185931 | JGI IMG/M metagenome (GOLD analysis project Ga0179593, IMG submission 185931) | Vadose zone soil fungal communities from Angelo Coast Range Reserve, California, USA - CZODoug2_1_08_16fungal (PacBio error correction) | ecosystem: Environmental > Terrestrial > Soil >... | reverse complement strand
AGTTGCCAGATGCGTTTTCTTTCCTGCCCTTCTTCCGCTCCTCTTAACCAGACATACCTTGTAACCTCTCCACGTTCTTTTGGACCCCCAACTCTATTTCGTCGTGAGTGGTGGAAAGGTGGTCCTCTTCCTCCATTCCTTTCCTCCTTCCTGATAGTATAAAAAGCTCACTCTCCCCCCCCTCCCTTTCTTTGCGTTATCGTCCAGGGCGTGATTCTACCCGTGTACTGTTGTGTCTGGCTTGTCCCCTTGTCGGCGTGTACACACATGAGGGTTTCTCTTGTCCGGCCCGGTCTTTCCTCGGTCCCCCCGCAATAGCCTCTTCTTCCCCCCCGGTTTCCCCTCATATTTTTGAACCGAAAATTCGGCTGGCTTTCGTTTGTTGACACCATTTTGTTTTTACCTAAAGAGTTAGCCCTTCCCCCTTCACCGTTCCCTATTAAACTTTCTTTCCCGACCCTCGCCCCCGTCCCCCACATCGAGACTCCTCCCCTTTTTTTTCGAGATCTGGGTTTCCGGGTTCGCGTGTCCCCTCGACGGTCTGCTTGTTGTTTGGTCGGTGATCGACCGACGGGGACCGTCTACGCGTGTCGGTTTTGCAAGTCCTTTTTTTTTTTGGTTTTCCCCCCCCCCCCTCCCTCCTCAGCGATTTCCTCAACACGGTTCCAACCGGTTCCGTTTCGTTTTCTCTTTTTAGAGGGGCCCTCAGGGCCGACCCCCCTTTTTTATGTGTAACCCCCCTGCTTTAACTACCTATTCAAAAGGTTCGTGAACCCCAACACGCGCTACCTTTTTTTTCGTCCTGACTTTTCTCCTGGCCTCTGCAGGTTCGTGCCCAGGGGGTCCCTGGTATAAGCACGTTCTTTTTAGAGACGGATCTTCAGCATGAGCTACGACCTTCTTCATTTAAACCAAGTGATCCTCATCCGAACTGTCCTTGTCGCTTTTTCCCCCCCTTCTCCTCTGTCTTCCTTGTGCCCTTTCTCTGTTGGCATTCGCCTACTGCTGCTCACTCCTCCAGTCTGTCACCGTGACTGGAGGACATCTGTTTGCACTGCCAACCTCGTCCTCCATCTCCCTCCTTTGATCTCTGGTAATCCTCCCTCCCGTGTCCAGTCCTCTTTTTCCCCTTGCACCCAAACCGCCGCTCTACTCTTCGGTTCCAGTCAATCCCGGCAGACCGCCCCCCAGTTAATCTTTCCTTCAATGCGGTCCCCCCCCCAGCCTTCTAAGCATGCAGGCCCTTTCCCCCCCATGGACCTTGTTTTAGTCCCTTAGCTTCCTCCGAGGAGCTGCGCTTCTTTTGTCCCGGTTACCTTCAGTCGAACAATCCCCCCATTTCCCGATTAACCTCAGCCAGAAGTTTTTGACCTTTCCTCGGAAAAAGGCTCTCAAGTGTTTGGCCCTTATAAGGATATCTGGGTGTTATCTGCGCGCTCCGTGGCTTGCCGATGACGAACTTTGTCTTTCCCCTTTTTGCTGCAATTTTCTTTGCCACGTACTGGAGGACCCAACCCTTTTGCGCTCCCCGCGTCAGTCAAAAACGTACAAAGCTTCACACACCGCTCATCTTTTACACCTCCTTTGTTTTTTAGCAATCACTCCTTATCCTCGCCCTAACCCCCCGCCACCCGGATATTGACGCACGGATACCCGTGTAAACTTAGAACTTTTTTTCCCCACACTTTAATGTAGTTTAAGCCTAACCTTTCCATCGTTTCCCCCTCTGTTGACCGTGGTTTTTTCTTATGGTTCTCTTATTCATATTGATCTCATTTAAATCTCCAAGATCTTTCTACTCGCTGTCCTTCCCCCCTTGCCCCTCCCCCCCACGCGGAGGTTTTCATTAGCAAACTGCCTACCTCGACTCGCCGATAACTTCCTAACTTCAGACGTGGACCTCTCTCTTTGTTTTTCCTTAGTATTTTTTGGGAATGATTCAAGCGGGTTTTTCCTTTCCAAACTCATCCCTCCGGTTCTTCCCCAAAATACTTCGCGTTCCGTTCTGAGAAGTGGGACTTTCTGCCCACCTTCCAACTGCTTCGCCGCCATCGCCCCCCTCCCTCTGGCTTTTTTTATGCCGAATCTTTCGACCCTTCCGCCGCGTGGCTTCCTCGTTCTTCCCTCCCTCACCACCCCCGCTTCGCTTCAGGTGGTTCCCACACCATTTCGACCGCGGTGATCTTGGTGCGTCTCATCCCAGAGATTTTTGGCTAATCCTTTGCAACTCCCCTACCTTCTAGCAATCTTGTTTTTTCTCCGTTTCATTCTTTGAACCGCTCTCCCTGCCACGACTTTTTTTTTAAGATAATTTTCTCGGGCCCCGTAAAGAGGTTTATTCTTTAGGCAACGATCCCCACCCGGCCACATCAACATTCCCTCCCAATGGGTTTTCTTTGCCCGACCTTATCTCTCAGTCGTCCGCCTTCACGACGATTATTCATTCCTTTCGTTCCCTCTCTTGAAGAAAGCTTTTCCATTCAACTTGCCCCCCAAATGACGCTTCTTTCCCGCTGCGTCTTTTTTAATTACCCTACCGCGGTCCCCCCTTATGAGGGTCTCGTTTACTTCTTCGAGCAGGTCGAACGCTGTCTCCCTCCTCGATCCCCTTCCTATCAGAGACCCTGGTCAGAAGTCGTCACCGTTGATCCTTTCACGGTACCCTGTGTCATTTCTATCTCAAGAAAGCGGTCATAGCCCCTATCTACTTTCGTTGTTCCCTCCCCGACGACGACCTGTATTTTCTTTTCTCTGTCTCTCTTACTACGGCTTTAGTAGAGCAGATCCCACTTTCCCCCATCAAAGTGATAGATACGGGCCTTTCTCTCCCCCTTGATGGTGTTCGATTCCCCCCCCACTTATCCCCTCTTGGACTCTCCACTCATGAGACCGACGGGAGGCGCTTTTTCTGCCTTCACTCCTTTGAGGATGTTCCCTCCATACTTTCTTTGCAGAGTCGGATTCTTTGTTTGTCCCCCCCCCCCACTTCGACTATTCTTCATCCCCTTCCCGGCGTACCCAGCCCCCCCGCGACGACCCTACCTCCTCAGCTTGTCTGTTTAAAATGGATAGACTGTGGCACATTTTTTCTTACCAACGAAGCTTAGATTCGTTATGACCCCTTTTCACCTCCTCTGCTTTTTCAATTTCATTACCCACCTTTTTCGGTTGAATCACTCATTTCAGGCGAGACTCGGCCAGGTTTAAAGTTTCCCTTCGGATCCCTGCCCTTTTTTCTCACGGGTGCCACTTCACAAACCGCTGTTTTGCCTGCCTTTCCCTCTCAACGATTTGTTGCATGATGTCGCCCCCCCCCCTCTCCCGGCCCCCCCCCCCCTTCACTTGTTCAGATCCAGTTTTTTGTAAAACATTTTCCGATACTGCCCCTGGTTCTCTTTACTAAAATCGCACGTTACGGTCTTACCCTCTGCTGGTTTATCCCTACCATAGGGTCTGAGAACACTTTTTCCGTCCTCCTCCCCCTCCCGGTTGAAAATTTTCTTCATTGTTACATGCCTCCCGGACGGGACTCCCTCCCCGTTCCCCTCTAAAGGAAGTGCATGATCTTTAAAACTCACCCACCCCCCCAGTTACCTAGTTCCCTCCCCGCCTCCTACTCTCTACCCCTTCCACTTTTTTTCTTTTTTTGGTTGTTTTAAGTATGTGACCCCGGCATTGCTCTTACCGCCTCCCCAGTCGGCCTTGAAGACACCTCAGCAAGCCGTCTCGTCCCCCCTTTCCTGAGTCCAGATCCGCGGGAACAGACCGGAGAACCCAATCTTATTCCAATAAATTTCCCACCTTTTTTTGCTTCCTAATTATATATCCTAGTCCCCCATTGAATCGTCGTTCTCAGTCCCAGCGGCCTTGGGTTCCCTTTGGCTTGTCTTAAACGTTCAACCCCTGTGTTATTTTCAACTCTGGATTCGAACTTTCCCTAACACGTTCTTCCCTTCCATTCGGTTCACCCACACGAAATTGCTCAATTTTTCAACACTTATCCCTGAACCGCTTAGGCCACAAAAGTATCATAGAACCCCCTTTCCGCCTTTTTTGAAATTTTCAGGAATTCCCCTCCCTTATGTTTTCTCTTCCTTTTTTTTTCCGACAGACCCTGAACGACGCCTCATGTAATTAAGGCTGCCACCCCCCCGCGCAATGCTTGTGCGACCTACGTGCTCTTTGCCTGTTCCATTCTCTTGGCCAATTGATGCCGGACACTCTCGAGTTCTGTGTCAAAAGTTGGAGCCACTGCGTCAAGGACATGGTGCATCTCTCCCCACCGTGTTTTTCTAGATGCAACCTTTCCCATTATTATCGTCCTTTGCCCCGCGGTCGACGACATCCTCTCGCCCCGTATTTGAATTCCTTCCCCTTTCCCGGCACGTTCTTTCTCCTCATTTGGAGTAGTTTTTTTTCGCCTGAATGTCCCCATCTCTGGTTAATGGCTGGGTGCGTTGACCTTTGCTTAAGTCTTGTGTAGTAATGCAAATGAAGAACAGTTTTGTTCGACGCGTAGAGGTTCCATTTCTTTTTTTCTTATGGGTTCCGAAGCTTTTTTTATCGTTTGCCCCCACTACATTGCACCGGTAGAATGTGCCCCTCTTTTGTTCTGTCTCTTGTCGTGACGGCTTCCCTTCCGCCCCGAGGGAACGAGCACGCCACCCAGCTTGGTCCCATTTTAAGCTTCCCCTTCGTGTTTTTTTTGTTAGGGTTTGGGTTTGGGTTGGGGGGTGTTGTTTGGGGGTGGTTTGGGGGCGGGATGGCCCTGGGCAGGCGTGTTACGAGACTTTTTCGCCCCTCGGAGCGGCCGTCCACGAGGTTAATCATGGGGTTGCGGGTTTTTCTCCGGCTTCCAATTCGGGAGATTGAGCCTGAATTTGTCTTTTTTAATAATGAGGAGTCTGGCGCGGTGCGGAGCTAGTTTTTCTCTGCCTTTGTTTCTGACCACTTACCTTTCCCAACTTTACCTTCCCTACTGCCCTTTCACCGCCTCTCACGACTTTTCCCTTCCTCCTACCCCCTTCTACTCCTCTAATCGCACACCTCCGCCTCTCTTCTTATCATCTCTCTCCACGTCTCTCCCCTTACCTTCTCCCCCCTTATGTTCCCACTCTCTTTCGTCTTTCACCATCCTTACCTTTCACGGTTTTCACCTACACCGACCTTTCCTATTTCCCACCCTTTAGCCCTAATTCTGCTCTCCCTCGCCTACCCCAACCAAACTCGCCCCCCATTCCAACCTCTTACATTTAATATCTAATCACCCCCCATTTTCTCAATCCCTTTACTTTCTCTCCCTCGCTCCCCCCCTACTGCCCGCGATAATTAACACTACCCCAACCCCTAGCTCATGAGGTTTGAAGATTGGATCTCCTCCTCTATTTGAAGCGGTTCCCTCTCAATCTCATGGCACACTCTGATTTCGGGATAAATCTGACGTAAAGTGCCCAGGTGGCACCAGGCCGCTGTGTTTCTCCCCCCCTTCTTTCGTTGGTGGACGTTCCCATTCTTGACCCTCTTGCCTTAGACCCCCTCTTTGGACAGGACTGTTTTTGTCCGCTAACTGGTCACAGTATTCAAGCGCTTTAAAAAACCTTCTCTCGTCCCGACTTCTTGTACGGTATATTGTCCGCAAGTGCCCCCCTTCTTTTTCCCTGCATTTCCAAGCTTTTTTGCGTGTTCATCCCGTGCGCTGAGCGTCCGCATTTTTTTTTTTTTGAAAGCCTGACCCCCCCTTCTGATTAAGGTTACGTAGACGATCCTCCCTCCACTTTGTCCTTGAATCTGAATCCTCCCTCTTTCTGCGTCTGCTTCAGCTGACGTCTCTGGATCACCCCGTTGCCAAAACCAATTTCCATACTACATCGCAAGCTTTAGCGCTTTATTTCTTCGCGGAAGCCTAACTTTTACATTTTTTCTTTTGACGTTTCTGAAGATTCCAGAAATTTTCAAATGACGTTTTTACTATTCTCCATATTACTCTCTGATGAATCAGCGTACCGCATTATTTTTATTCCCTGCGCCCACCCTCTCCCCCTTTCATGTTTATCATTTCCTGCGACTTCCATCTTCCAGCTTGTTTTTTCACTCCTTTTAATACCTCGTCGTAGCGATCTGCCTGATCATAGATCAACGTTCTTGCGTGCTCTCCTTTCCGACGACCTCTCTCGTAGAAGGCAGGAGTAAACTTTTCTCAGGTCGGACGTCTTGATCATTCTCTAGCCTGCTTCTTCAGACTGGTTCTTTAGCACTTCCAGGTTCCGTGACAGAATTCCCTTTCCCCTCCCCCTAGGAAAACGGGTTTCCCCCATCTAATTTCTACGACAGCCTCGCGCGAAAAGATCGGCTCCCATTACACTCGCCCGTCCCTTTCCCTGTTCCCTTCTTTGTTTCCCCTTCCCCATCCCTTTCTTTCCCCTTTTGAAATCCCCAGGCGCCGAGGGTATCAGCAGCATTTCATTTTTTTCCCTGCTTTCCTTTACAAGGAGTTGGCGTTTCAACTATTGCCGCAGAGCAGCGTTTGGAAGATCGCGTCCGTAACTGGTTTTATATATCTTCGCGGAATTCACCAGTTCATTTCTTTGAGGGGTTCCCCCCCCCCTTTTGATTTTGCCCTACCTCCCTTCAATATTGTGACCTTAATGCAGTGAAATCCTCATTTTTTTTAACCGTTTTTAATGCCGTCTAGTAATATTTGCCCGCAGTTAACCACCCGTCCATTCGGCTTCTTTCTAGCTCCTCCCCGTGCGCGTTTTCTCAGAAATATCAACGTCCGATCTGCCAGTGAGAGTTTCTTCTTGTTTGCCTCTTAATTCTCCGTCTGATAGTCCCCCTTCCCCCTCTCTTTTTTGCAATTCTTATTAACCCGCCTGAAGTGTCCCGGGGAGATGTCTTGAAGTCCTTTCTATGACAATAGCCTCCCCCCCTACGCGGTGCTTTTCTTCTAAACCCTGTTTCTCCGTCGTTCCATCTCTGCTTCCTCCCCCCAGACCTCCCTTTGTACCACACCATAGAAGGTCCTTTCCCGACCTCCAATGTCTTTCCGTTCCGGCCCTGATTGAGAGTCTTTTTCAACGTAATGTCTCTCCCCCTTAAGTTTTGGCATTTCAAGGGCTTACCGGACAGCTTTTCTCTGCCCCCGTGGTCTCCCCACTAGCCCTCAAGAGCTGCCCGCATCAACCACGGATCACAAGAATGTCACTGGGACGATTCGCGATCCCCTCACCCAAGGTGATTTGCGTAACATGACGAAAAATGCCCCCTTTTCAGTGCCCTCTCGGTTGATCCGTTTTTCCGTCCGTTCTAAGTTTTCCTTTAAGGATGTACCCCTCCCCTCTTCTATTAAGCGAAGAGGTGTTCCTCTTTTTTCTTTTTTCTTCACTCGGCTCTCTTCTTTTGGACACAGAAGCCGCCCCCCCCATCCCCCCTCGCTCGCCCCAGTCCCGCCGCCCCACAGGGCGCTCGCAGTCATCCCGGATTCCTTCTCCTTTCCCCCCCTCTTCAACATGCCTATTGCAGAAAGTTTAAGTGGCCGATTCCAATTTTCCACACCCTTCTGGCTTGTTCTTTCCGTTGAGAGGTTTTTGTTATCGCAGTACTCCAGTTTTTTTTTTCCGTCCTCTCTAAGGTCCTAGGTCCTTCTTTTGCAGCTTTTCAACCTCCTTCAGCACTGACGATTCCTTTCTATCCCTGAATGAAGTCGTGAAGAAATTATTCATCCGATTTCATCGCTGCTGGTGCCCGTCCCTTTTCCTAATCGCTCCGTTTTTTTTCTCCCCCGGCGATGGTCCTCTCCTCCCTTTTAATTGTCGGCAAGGTGGCGAATGACACGTTCCCCCGCCTTTTCCTCGTACTCTCCTAACTAGCTCACGACTTACCCCCCACCCTCTCGTATTTCCCTCACCTGCTGGAAATGAATGGTTCGAATGGAACTGTTATCCTCAGGTCTCCTGGAAGCAACCACGCCACCATTTCTGTGTTTTCCTTCGGCAAACGTCATAGGACCCTTTTCCCTCCCCTGTCCTCCTTCGGAAAACGGTTGGCTCATCAAGTTGGTGCCGCCCCCCTAGGCTAGGAATGCGTGGGTGGACCCATCTTTGAATCAGCGTTCCCTTCCCCCGAGCGCCTCCCGTCGAGCCGCCTCTCAAAGGTCCCCCCCTTCCCTTGTCCTCCCTCCCTCCCTTTTTTTTTTTCTCTGAGTCGTTTTTCGAGTTGGCCCGTCCGCTGCGTTTTCTAGGACCTAGGGGCTAACTCTTGCCTTTACCCTCCTGATGGTGCGTTTTTTCAAACAAGAGGCCCTCTCCCGTCCTTGGTTTCCCACCTGTATTCTAGGTTTTCACCTGTGGCCTACTTCTGCCTGGACTGCTCCTTCGTTATGCAAGGTTCCGGGTTTTTTTCGCCCCCCCCGGCCTCCCAAGCCTGTTGTGTCACTTCGATGCCCACCTCGGAGAAAGGAACCCGTTAACTGTTTCTGATTTTTTCCCCAACCCGACGCTTTTTCTAGACTGTTCTTCCCCTCTCGTTCGGTTTGGGTGTCCCCCTCCCTTGTTATGATCGCGACCGACGTCGGCAATTTAAGCGTTCCTCCTCAACTTTCCCCCAATTCAAGACGATTTTTTCGTGGTCCACGCTGAGCCCCCCCCTTTTCGCTCTTTTTCCCAAGGTTCCCATCCCCTCTAATTGGCTCGTGCCTTTCCTTCGTCACTCCCCTTCTTCATTCTTACGATCACTTTTGCGCCTATTTTTCAGTCCCCCTTTTAGGTCCCTGCCAACTTCCGCTTCCCCTTTTTTTCAGCTTCCTTCTGGAGCGCCCGCAAGCTGCCCTACTTTAGCCCGCATCCGATTCAACCCCTAGTTAAGTTGTTGGTCCCATTCTTCAGACCCTGACCAAAGGCCAGCGTATCAATTCATTGGGTTAATATTCTTGTAGACTTTTTTTTTAGGAAGGAGCCTTCCACGTGGCATTAGATGAGAGACCATTGTACCGGTCGTCCGGTCTGCGGATTCGTTGACACCCCCCTCGAGCAGACTGTGCCCGTAACCCCTCAATCTCCCCCCCATCTTCTCGCCCCCACTTTTTGACTTCCCCTTCACTCATCATTAGCTCCACTCCCCACAAATACGACCCCCCCCGGCCATAGCCCGGATAGAAATCACTTCCTCTGTTACCCCTTGTGCTTCCATTCCTTTGACTTGAATGGCGGTCCACTCTTAACCTCTTCGTTTTTCTCCCCTTTGTTCCTTTTGGGAGCGCTCGTCGCCATCTGGCCCATTCAAGATCGTTTCTCTATCGTTGTACTTCAGTCCATTGCCATTTTCCCCACCGCCGTAGGTTTTTCTGCTGCATTTCCGTCCAAAGCCCTCCTCCGAATCACTGCCGCTACCTCTTCCCTATTCGAAGTCCCCTCCTTCTCTTGTGTTTTTGGGGTTTATGTATTGCTGTCGGGGGTCTTCAGGTTGCCGTTCTCCTTTTTCACGACTTCTCCTTCGTCCTCCATCAGTGGCGTTCTGTTGCTTACCCCAGCCTTTTTTCCTGTTCTCTCCCCCTCCCCCCCTATTGAATAGTCCTAGACCCGAAATGAGGAGGAGGGTTTTCATGGAACAATTTTCTCACCCGGTGCTGCGACTGACTGCCTTCACCTTTACCTTTTTCCCCCCTTGAGCACCTTCCTTCCTCCTTGGAAGAATTATTCTAGGTGATAGGGTTGCGAGTACCATTCCTGGTGGTCTGCGTCTACTATCTGACTGTGGTTCCTGTCTGTGACCTCCAGTTCAATCCGTCTTTCCGCCCTCTTTCCCATAGTGTTTTCATGTTAAGCACAAGACCTGTTTCTTTTTTCAACCCGATCCCCCCCTTTTTTTTTGATTACCTTCACCCATTTTAAATTGTTCCACTCGCCTTCCCTATCTTTTCAGGTCTTTCTCCGTTTAGACCTCCCCCCCTGATCTTTTACCAAGTTGCTTCTCTTCCCTCTACGCAAACCTCTTTAATTAAAGCACATGACGATATGTTATCCGATTTCCTTGCCTTCTTTACATTCCACAGGTACCCCTATTGAGGGTCGTCTTTTTTTTTCCTTCTCTTGTGGCTTAGTGTCCTTTTTTTTTTTGTCCCCGATTCTCCGAATCGATAAACGTACTTTTTTTTTCCTGATCTTTTGGTTAAGACGTTTCAGATTTAAGGTTCCCGGCTTCCACCTGTTGTTATTCTCTATCAGCCCACTCGGACCCTCCGTGACGACTAACCCATTTCTTGTCGCCCCCGCACTCTGTCCCTCCGCAAGTTCTACGGCCTCTTCGATCTCTTTTTCCTCGTCTATCTCACTATAACTCAACCTCCCTTTCCCCTTCTTTATCGGGCAGCCTCGCCGCCTTCTGCTAAACCAATAGACCCTCTCTTACGCGCAGCCGGGAAATGTAAGATTTCTGAGTTCGCCCCCTAGCACTTCTGAGTCCTCTTCTTCCTCCCCCCCCCTTTCATGCTCCTTTCTGTCAGCATTTCCCGCTTTAATTGCAGACCCCCAGGACTCCTTACGACCCTGCCCAATGAAACAGTTCTCCGGAAGAAATCACTCTTTTAGTATCTTGTCTGTCAACATGGATAGCCTGGTTCCAAATGTCTTTGTCTACTTTTTGGAGACGCGAATAGTCCCCCCTCCAATACTTGATGATGTTTTACGATTCCTTTTTTTTTAAACCAGTGGAGGTGATATCCCTTTTCCAGTATCCTGATTACATTTTTAGTTCTCATGGTTCCTGTTACTTCTATTGAGATCTTTGCTCGTGTCCTTTCAAACTTTTTACCCCCAGCTGCTTCCGGGCAAGGAACAAACGCTGCTTATCAAATTCCTTTCACAGTCTTCTGCCTTTGCTTAAATTTTTTTTGACCCCGTTTCTCCGAATTGCCCCCCTTTTATGAATACAATAGGCCACCCCCAGTTCTTATTACGGATGTTTTTCACCGCCAAAAGTTTTGAGGAGAGCAATTGAGTCCATTAATCCGTCACTCCAGTTTCCCTTCGCGATTTATTTTCCAGTTTGAGGTCCCCTCCCCCTCCGTATCCGCACCCGCAGAAGGGTCCTTTCGAGGTTAACGATTCAACACTCCCCCATGACATGATTTTGCGATACTAACTCTCTCCCTCAAATTTTTGGTGTTTGATGGGGTGAATTGAGATAGCCATTTGCCTCCCCCTTGCCGCGCCAAAGTAGACTCCTCCAACCTCCTCCTCCCTCGTGAATTTTCCACGGTAATTTAGATACTCTCCCGCAGTTTCTTTTCCACTGATACCCCCCTTTTTCCCCGTTCGTATCCTCCTTGCTCAAGATTTTTCCTCCTCAAGTCTCGCCTTTTTTCTCGCCAGCGCAAAGTGCCAGTTAGCTTTTTTCCCCCCCTGCTTCTATTACCCAGCGTCCAAGATCTTCTCCCCCTGGACCACGCTTGGGCATCACCAAGTTTTTTCCTCGGGTTCATTATTTTTGACCCCCCTTTCCTACAGCTTTCTTCCCCCCCACTGACAGCCTCCATTACCACTCTAAGACGGTCCTTATCACTTATTCCTTGCCTTTCAACCGACATGATTTCACCTCTTCCTCCCGCGCCCCTGTAACGCCGCGCTTGAATTCACTCCCCCCCCCCCTCCCGACATGCGCTGACCGTCTGAATATTTAGCAAAGTTAAATATCTCGGACAATAGTTTTTCTCTCGTTCCCTTCGTTTAAAAGTTTTGTTCTTTTGCGCTGTAGCCCGG
>Ga0179593_1412939_pt1 | contig 11754 bp, 20 predicted proteins | sample CZODoug2_1_08_16_FD_185931 | JGI IMG/M metagenome (GOLD analysis project Ga0179593, IMG submission 185931) | Vadose zone soil fungal communities from Angelo Coast Range Reserve, California, USA - CZODoug2_1_08_16fungal (PacBio error correction) | ecosystem: Environmental > Terrestrial > Soil >... | reverse complement strand
CTTTTCCAACTTTTCAAACCCCTTTCTTTTCCACTTGATATTGGTTTAGTCGGTAGATGCTGTGGCTATCTCCACCACGTCTTAGTGATTCTACGTTGACACAGTACTTCGTCCTTGCGACGTTGCTGAAATACTCCCTTCCCCCCCCCCCCCCAACTCCCGTCGCGGCGCTGAACCGGATTCGTTGAATCCTCACCATCCCATCCTTTTTTTTCTTTCCCCGATCTTCTTGTTTGCAAAAGGTGAACCCCCCCTCTTTCCCCCCTTCAGACTGTTTTGTTTACGAAGACGCCCCAAAAAGATTTGCCGCCCCCGCTGGTTTTCCTTTATTCCTAGTTGGTACCGAGTTTGATTCCGCTTCCAGTCAAATATGACTACGTATCTAGCTTCCACTTTTCTGACTCTCGCCCGTTTATTGATAACCCTCCCCATCCACTTTTAGGCGGATGCCCCCCCTGCTCCCGTTTGGTTTCGCGACTTCTGCTTCAACTGTGCTCTTGTCGGTCTCCTACGCAACCTCACTCTTCGTACAACACGAGATTTTTTCCACTTTCCCCTTTCCTTGGGGAACTCCATTCCGCCTTTTCTTGTCATTATACCCAGCAGAGCCCACTTTTTTCCCCTTTTTTTTTTGCTTTTTTTTACCTGGACTGAACGGAGCTGTAACAACATGCTTTGAAAACCTTGCAGTACTGGTGATTCTTTTTTAGTCTAACCCTCGCCCCCTCAGCTTCGCCTCCCGCACTTCATGCGACTATTGGTCTTCCCCTGTTGAGGCGATGTGCCCTCACTCCCTTTCCTTTTGTCGAATTTTTCCCCCCCCGTTATTCTTTTTTTTGTTGTTGGGGGGGTTACACTGTCTTTCGCTGACCAGTTCATGATTATTTTCCCCTCCATTATTTTTTTTTTTTCCTTCACCAATGGGCTGCCGTTATGCTTTACTACTCCCCCCTTTATTGCCCTTTTGTCTGAGCGGCGCTTTTTGAACCCCACGGCTGGGGTTTTTTCCCCTGCCATCGTCTGTTCTTGCAAGATAGTCCCGGTTTCCCAAGTTATCAGAAGTCTTTTCCCCCCCCCTGACTGATAGCTCCTCGCTACGGTTTTTGGTTGGTGGTGGGGGTTCTTTTTCTTTTGTGAGTGCAAGTTCCTACGTCATTGTCATCGTTTTTCCTTTTTCTCACGCCATGTGCGTTTCCCCCCCTCCATTTGTCTTCCGTATGAGATATGCCTTTCAGTCTGACAGCCTTATTTTTTTTTGGCCCATGTGAATTTTTTCTGACGCGCTCCCTCTTTCCTACATCCCAACGAAGAACCTCATACTCTACGGTCTCTTCCCCCCGCCTTGTTTTCGGATTTCGTTTTCTGCTTGTTACGTTGTACTTTTTAACCACTGCCTTTTTTTTCTCCCTTTTATACAACAATGCTCTCCTTTTCTTCGCCTCGCCATGGCCCTTTTCCCCCTTGTACACTTTCTCAATTGTTGACGCACACTTTTTTCCGAATCCCGAGTATTTTTAGTATCTTTTTTCTTTGTTGTAAGTTTACATGATCCCACGCCGTTCTTTTCGTCCATAATCCCCCCCTTTCGCTTCCCTGTAATTACCACGTCTATGAGACCTTTTTTTTACCCGACCCACAAACTCACACGCCTACTTGCGAGAGAGGGGTGTAACGCTCCACTTTCACGAACCTCTCATTTGCCCTGATCAAGTCCAGCCTTTCGTTGGACTCGGGCCGCCTGTGTGTGGGTCCCACCCCTCCTGCCAACGTAGTGGAACGTTAGCGACCCCCCCCCCCTTGCCTTCCTGCGGTCTTCTCCCCCCCATACTAGGGAACGATAGTCCAGTCGAATATTTTTTTTTTCCGCCCACTTTGTTGACCCGCCGAGGTTCATTGCTTTTCAGTCTCCTCCCATGATGTCTACACGGCGCCCCCCCCGTATCAGAACACAGTTCGATAGATTTTGCGACCCCAGACAGTGAAACCCCCCCGCTGTGTCATTTAACCGAAGAGGTTCCTTTTTTTTTCTGATTGGCTACACTTTTAGCCTTGAAGCAGACCCCTTTGATTCAAATAGTGTCTCCCTGTCACCTGGTGGTTTGGATTGCCGAATTTGTATGTGGGGCCACTGCTGGAAGACAATTCGCTCCCATTTTTTTTTTTCCGAATTTTATCCCACGGACAGCCCCGAAAGTTCCGTTTTCCCACAGCACCGTTTTAGTTCCACTACCCCCTAGTTTTTTTTTTTTTTTTTTTGAGGATATGACCCCCCCCTGACTACCCCAACTAGAAAAAGTCAGTTACCCACCCACACTTAGTCCCCCCATTCCTGCTTTTACAGATTCCCCTATTGCTATTTTCAGATTCCCCGCCCCTTCCTCCTCCCCAGACCTGCCTCAGTACACCCCCCACACGCCGCCCCTTTCTTCGTACAATTTTTGTGAAGCCGCATCTGCACCCCATGCTCCCGGCAATACGGGAGTGTCGTCCCAGAAGTTCTCAATGTACCGGTTCTTTTTTCGTTCCCCCCTCTTCTCCTATAGATACCCCGCGCCCTGTGCACTTTTATATATTTTTTTGCTGGTGATTAATTTTTTTTTTTTTTTTCATTTTTTTTTTTTTTTTTTGGGGTTTTGTTTTTTTTTTTTTTGTTTATGGTGTTTAGCCTTGGCCCACTTACTCTACACGCGTTCCCCTTTGCCCCCCACAGTCTTCCCCCCCTTTTTCCGTCCTGTTTTTTTTTTTTTTGATAGACCTTTTAGTACGACACCCCTTTTCGTCGTCTTATTAGTGTAATCCGAGAATTTTGTTTTGGGTTGTTGTTTGTGTTCGTTTGTTTGTCCCACCCCTACCACGAATACTTTTTCTTACCCTTTCCTTTCTGAAGAGACTCTCGTAGAGAGACCCTTGAATGAATCTTAAAAAAGCAACCGTCAATTTTTACAGAATATCTTATTGTCCGCCCCCCTTTTTTACTGTCATTAATTTTTTGTCCTCTCGAGATACCCTTTTAACGGTGATCGAATAGATGACTCTTCCTTAGGCTACGGCCCTTTCATTCGGGCGGCCCCTTTTATTCTGAGCCCCCCCACGGGTAGTCCCTTGCCCATTTTACCCTTGTTTTTTTTTTTTTTTGTGTCCTGTGCTCTATGTTTTTTCCCAATTAGTCCCCGGCTTGTCCTTCTGGGCGGGGGGTCCCCTCTTCCCCCCCATATGTAAACTCATCTGTGTTGATTTTACTTTTAATTTTTCCCCCCCATGCTCTGGAGAGAAGTGTTGCTGTCCGTGTTTGCAGTTTTTCCACCAGACCCCCCCCTTTTCAAACGTTCGTTTTTTCAGGGGTAACGGAGTCCGGCCTCCCCTGAGGTCCATGAAACCCCATCCCCCCCCTGTCTTTCTCCCCGAGGTACGCACCCCCCCCCCGTACCACGTCTTACCCCCCCCAGGAACTTTTGTACCCCCACCCATATTCTGTCCCCAAACCTTAAGAGTTGAGGGTTGGTGTGATGAAATGGTCTTCTCCCCCTTACTTTGAATGCCTGTTCTTCTTGCGCTAACCTCATAGGTTTTCCTTACCCCGGTAGCCTTTGCCCTTGCGCCTGAGAGGCCAGTGACCTTCCAGCCGGATGACTGGTGGTCGCGGAACAATCATAGCGGAACCCAACCAATTCCATCCACATCTAACCAGTAGACCCTTGAAAATGAACCAGACCTGTTCGCACCCTTCGTCCGATCCCACCCGCATAGCACCATTTCCCCCCCCCCCACTGGAGCAGGTTGCAGTGAGCCGTCGGACTCCGGGCCACCATAGGATGATCCTTGCGATTGTTGGTCCCAACCCCCCACCCCCCCAGGCCTCCCATCAATGTCCCCAGATTCCCCCGCCCCCTTTCATGCCGCTTCGCCTGAGTTTCGCCAAAACTTCGTTTCGAGCTTTTTTTTTTGGGACCAGTTTTTTGTTTTTTTTTTTTTTTTTGTGCTTTTTTTTTTGGAACTGTGACTCAAGGTTCTCTGAGGGCGGACAATTGCTGCAACACACTCGGCCCTGACCTACAAGAGAATTATGTCCCCCGCTGACAGAGACCTTTATCAATAGCAAAGAACTTCTTCCCTTATGGATCTTGCCGGCGAGCAAATGACTAGATTCCCCCTTTTGTCCCTCCCGTTTTTGCTACCTTGGGTCCATCACCCCCTTTCACCTTCTGGACTCCTCGTCCCCCAATACCTAATGAAGTCTTTATGCAACACCCCGCCCGCGCCCCCCTTTTCTCTGGCCCCCTTAACACCCTGCCCACCCCTTTTTGGCGTCCATGGAACCCCCCTTGTGGTTTTTCACATCCGACCCGCCACCCCCCCCCCCCGGGCCCCCCCCACCCGAACCGGCGGCTCGTATTTTTTTTAAGACGTTTTTTTTTTGGTCCCCCCCCACGACTTGCTGCCCGGATTCGGTTACTAGTAAATGATTCCTTCGAATTTCCCCGACCCCCCCCACCCCGCCATCTTGAACAAATTTGCATTTCCCCAAGTGTCCTCGTTTTGCACTGCCCTTACCCCCACTTCCCCCCCCCCCCAACGATATCAGACCCCCAAGCAGCGACCCTCGCATTTTTTTCCATTCACGGATGAGCTTTTTATCGTTCTGGTCACTCCCTTACTTTTTGCCACCCAGTCCCGCCCCTGGGGATCAATCTTCTGAAAAGCATTTCACCTCCCCTCTCTGCTTGCCCCCCCCCCCATAAGCGTCCCATAGGTTGATCTGTACCGGCATTCGTCTCTTCCAATTCTGACCACACACATTCTTTGTTCGCTTCTCTCACGCTCCAATTTTTCAAACGCAGTGACCTTGACTTTTTGCTCGCCCCGTCCAACCCATCCCCCCCACCTCCTCCTTTTCGTTTTTTAGTCCTGGCGTTACCTTTCACCAGTATTTGCTTGTTTGGCATTTTTGTGATAGTTATTTTTTTACTCTTGTGTTGTTTCATTTTCTTCCCGCCCTGTTGACCTGTCTTTATCATTTGTCCCTTCCCCTGCTTAGGACACTATTCCCCCGTCTTTCCAGCCCGGCTCAGTCTTTACACGATTCTGCTTTACCCCCTTGGCCACCTTCCTTTCCATTTCCCCTCCCTATTATTTTTATTCTCGTTCTTTTCGCTCCGTTTGCCGCAATTACTCCCTTGAGCATTCCACGCCTCCGACTGACCCCTGTTCTTTACACAGTAAGGCACCCTCTTACCCTTTTATTACCCTTTTTTAACCCCTTTCCCCCTTGTTGCGTTTTGCATTTTCCCGTTCCCCATGACCATTTCCTCCTCGCTGGCCGTTTGCTGCACCCGCAGTGGTGCTCTCACTTCACCCTTGCGAACACCGTTTTTTCCCTCATCCGTTACCTCCCCCCGGCCCAAAAAAGACCAAGTCCCCATTTCCCATCCTTCATTCCCCCACTGGACAGCTAACCCCCTCTTACTTTCACTGTACTGTTACTTTGTTAACCCCCCCCCCCTCCCCACTTGGATCACGCACTTCCCTCCCCCCCTAAGGTTCGTTTTTTTTTGCAACGCGTATTTTCGTTTTTTCCTGAATTTTGTGATTTTTGGGTGGTATTCTCTAGACCCTCACGCTCATCTGGCCGGGTCTTTGCTATTTATATTCATAGCCATCGTTCCTCACTCCCCCCTTCAACCCGCCCACTCTTTCCTCTACGCAAACATCACACCAGTTTTCTCCCCCCTCCCCCCCCCCCACCCACTTCCCGCCAGACACCCCAACTATTACTGTGTCTCCTTTTTTTCGTTCCACCCGATATGCCCCCCCCCCACCCGACCCCGCCCCCACCTTTCCCCCTTAAATTTCTTTTCCCAGTCACAGACCACCCCCTCCGCCCACACAACTGCTGACCACCACCCGAGTTAGACGCTTCGCCCCCCCCCTTCAGCTATCACCACGCCCCCACTTGCGTCCCCCCGTCCCATTGATTCAAGCATTGAATTTTTTTTTTCACTGACTTTCCATTCCTCCCACGATTATGTCACGCCAGGCGTGCCAAGCTTTTCATCACACTCTAGGTGGCGCCACCTACTTTTTTACTTTTCTTCCCGTCATGCTTTCTACGTCTTCTTTTTTGGCTTGATCGTGCCGCTCTTCCCCACCGAGTACAGGGTTGGACTTTCTAGGTCTCTGTTCTATTTTCCCTTTTTTCCTTTCGCCACTATAGAGTCTTCATTTCAGTTCTCTCTCCTGAGTCGTTGCCCCCTTTGTTCCCACTCGCATCCCTCCCCCCCCCAGTCTCTCGTCCCCCACCCCCAAGTGATCCTGAGCGACGGTGCCCCCCTAGGACGTTCCGTACCCCCCCCCGACCCAGTTGATGTTTCCCCCCCTTACTATGTCCTTTAGAGCTTTATGGCGAGCGCCACCCATTCCGTCACTCCTACGCCCCTGCTACCCCCCCCTTTGAGGGCACCCTGCCTTCACTCAGGACCCTCGTTAGGTTTTTCCTTCATATTTTTTTTTTTGCACTGGTCCTCTTCTTTCTCCTTGTCGCCCTTTTCCTCTCCCACACAGGTATCTGTACCCTTGCCCCCCCTTTCCACACGTTCCCCGCCCACCCCACGGTCTCGAGGGTCCCACTTCCGCCCAGTGAATAGTGGGTGGTAACTGTTCCACCTTTTTTCATTTCCCCCCCTTACCCTAAATCCAGCCCAGAAGAGCTCCCCCTGCTCCAAGCTCACGGCGAGGCCCCGTAGGACCCTTTTTCTTGCTGGCTGCCCTCACACATTTGCTCGCACTTGGGGCATTTCCTTTTCCCTACAGCTGTCTTCCCCCTCGTTTTTGACCCTTCACTTCCTTTTTTCTCTTCTTTTTTTTGGCCCTTTTCTTTTTCCCTCTGAGTGGCACTTTCATTGTCGAATATCCCCCCCCCCCTTACAAAAAAGGTTCTCCATGTGACCCCCCCCCCTTCCTTTTTTTTTTTTTGTGTCAATACCCCTAGTCTCGGCCTTTCCCTTCTTTTTTTACACCTCCCCTGTCAACCAGCTCAACTCCCTTGAGCGATTCAACCCCGCTAGATGTTTTGCTTATCCCCCTCCTTCCCTTTCCCCTTTTTTTACTTTCCTCCCGCACGCCGCCCACAGTCTCACCCACTTTCCCCCGCACTCTGTCCCCGAAAGTTCACACCTCACCTTTTCCCCCGCTTTTTTTTTTCAGTGTCACTCCGTTGCGTGTTTCCGCCACCCATTTTTTTTCCACAAGTGTTTTTTTTTTCCCCCACCGCCCTTCCTTCCCCCCCTTCTTTTTTGCCCCCGGTTTTTCGGTCCTGATTCCCGGTTTCACCCCTCCTTTTTTAACTTCCCTTTGATAGCTGTGACTCCCTCTTACATTCCGCCCCCTTTTCACTTGTATTAGGTTTCGAGTTACCATTTTGCTGGTTTGTTGCAGTCCCCCTCCCAACCCACCATGTGGTTCGTCCCCAACGTCCCAGAGTTTTTCAGTTTTCACGCCGTGATACCGCATTCGTCTTCCCCCGTGCAAGTTGTGCCCCCCTTCATACCTGGCGGGTCCTTCCACGTGTTTTTTTTGCCCATGACCTTTTTCCCGCCTATTTTTTTCCCAGTTCCCCCCCCCTCCTTGTCACAAGAGATTCCCCCATCTTAATTTCCCCCTTTCCCCCATCTTCAACTGCGACTTCTTCCCCCCCCCGGTCCGGGACCTCCTCCCCCCAACACCTTTTCACCCAGACCCCTTGAGTCCTGCCGTATCCCCCTCCCATACCATGCTTCGTCGCCCACCGCCTTGCATTCAGGCTACCCGTGGCCTGCTTCGTTCGACCCTTCCCCGTTGTCCCCCGCCACTTTTTTTTTTCCCCTTCCCACCCCCTACCACGTTTCTCCCCTTACTTACTAAGTCTTCCGGATTTTGTGTTGACACCTTCGACCTTCTGCTATAGCAAACTTTGCTTCGCTTTCCCACCCCCCCCCTTCCCTTATATGCTTTCCTCGTTCAGGCCATTTTCCTCATAACCGCCCCTCCCCCCCGTTCCCGTTCCCAGCCAGTGATCAACACGCGTCTAGTTTTTTCCGATTTTTCCACTTAGCACTTGAACCCCTTTTTTTTCTTTCATGACCCTATGTACCAAAAATGTGCAGATCAGTTGTTTTTTTCATCACCCACCCCCCCCTTCCCTCCCTCCCACCCTCCCCTGCCTCCCTGAGTATTCCACATTTCCCCACTCTGACGTTTTTTTTCACCCCGGTTCCTTTTTTTTTTTCCGTTAGTGCTGTCCCCGGCTTTGTTGCTGTTTTCTTCGTTTTTAATTTTTGTTTTGCCATCGTCTTGATATCATCGACTTATGTGTTCCCTGTCTTTCATTTGCGACCCCGCCGCATCCCCCCTTTTTTAGACCCTGTTTTTCAGGCCCCTCGTATCTCCCCCCCGTCCTTGCACCTCTTTCTTTCGCCTGCCAGACCCATCACAAGTCTTTTTTAACAATTCCTTTTGCGAAAATATAGACACCTTCATCCCCGTCCATCGAACGGCCCTCCCTAGTGCCCGTCGGTAGTCGTGGGTTACCCCTGCCTTCTCTCATAAACATTCCCCCCGTATACCCCCTTATCTTCGAACCCCCCCCCCGCCTTTTCACTCTATGCCCCCATATGCCCCCCCACCCCCTTACAGCACTGTTGCTATCATCGTACACAGCCACTTAGTTGGTATTCCTTTGGTCCACCGACAGACTCAGGCAATCTTTGTCGCTTGTTTCGTTCCCCTCTCACACCCCGTCACGAGAGATTGTCTCGTTTTTTGTATGACCCACCGCCTGGCTTCATCACGCCCCACACCCCAACACCCGCCCAGCTCCCCCCGCACTGCCCCCCAGTAACCACGCTCATCCCACCTCCATCCCCTCCTTTCCTATTCAATTCACTTCACTCCTTTTTCCCCTTGTTTTTGAGCCCGACCAATTACAAGAATTGTACCTCATGTATTTCTAGACTTCATCCCGTGTGCGCTCCCCCTTGTTTCATATTTGCTTGTATTGGCCGGCTTTTGGGACTTTTCTTGTCCCTGTTTTACCCTTATACCCTTTTTCCCCTCGCATGTCCAAGGCACAGACTCTCCTCCACATAAGCGACTAATACGACCGCCTTATAGGGACCCGTACCATACGCTATTTTCCAAGGCACCGCACCCCGTGACCCACGTACTTTCACCCCCTTTCTGTTGTGTCATTTTTTTTGTATTTTCCTTTTTTTTTTGTTTGTCCATTCATCGGCGACGTGGAGTAATGTTTCTCCTGTGGTTTTTTCTCTAAGAGGTAACCGCGTAGGTGTGAACTTCCCCCTGTCAGGGGTTGATTTACTTTGAACGCATCTTAACCATGTGATACTGGGCCCAGTGCGGTGTGCCCAGTAATGGTCCCATTTGTCCACACTTATCCACTTTTTCTTCTTGTCCACCTTAGCATGTCAACTTTTCCGTGGAACTAATTCCAAGTCTTATCGGTAGGCCCCAGGGGACTCCGGTTTTACACTCTTGTATTTTTGTCCACTGATCTCGTTTCGTCTTCTTCCCTTTTACGTACTGGCGGTGATTTGAGAGATTTGCGCACCCTATTCTTGCTATTATAGTAATCCTACTGACCCTGACTTCTTCCTTCGATATCTCACCTTTCACTATGTCTTTTTAACGCCGGTTAGGCAAGCCCATTAGCCCCTTTTGGGCACGTGATTTTAACCAGGTGTATCTGGCTCTTGTACTTGGCTTTTTGTAAATCCGGCCCCTCCCTGGGAGGTGATGGGGACGTGTGTTACGGAAAATAAGTGTGAACCGCATCGACGGTATTTGAAGTGTGGTGTATTTCAACATATGAAATGGATGTTTTTTTTTTCTTCTCACCCGAATGAGACATCCTCAGCGTGTCGACGTCTACATTCCAGGTCATTGACAGCAGGCGTGTTATGAATTTGCGCTGTACTCCTTTTGCCTTTCTTGATGGAGCTTTCGTTCGGTGCACTCGAGGGTTTTCTTGTCCGTACTACAGTGTGCTTACCGTTACCCCCCGAAGTTGTTAAGTGCATGCATGAATCTTTTCTAACGAAGAGTAGTTTTTTTCAGGCGTCCAGTATGGTTGTGGTGTCGATGATTTTTGATATATACTCGGTCGTTTTTACTTAGGGATTACACTTTTTAGACCATTTATGTTTGAGTGTCTAATGTCCTACCCCGAGATCATAACTTGATCCCTTTTTTGTTCTGAGGCCTGATGGGTTTCCTTTTTTTTCTACTTGTCTCCGTGGTTTCATTATGGCTTTAATGTTTCTACGTGAAATTGGGGTGTTTGCGCGGGGGATTCTCTTGTACCACGGCCGCTTGGGTGCAAGTACGAGATTTTGACCTAGGCACTTCTTTGACGTGATGGGGTTTTTTTTCTGCTTTTTCTTTCCACCGGGCCATCGGTTTTTTAAGCCCTTTTGTTTTTTTGAAGGGTAGAAATTTGATTCACTGCAACTTTTCTGTGTACCATTGTACGCTTGTGTTTTTTTTTCCATTGTTTTTCGAGCTCTTTTTTTTGTTTATGAAGATTTTCCGAAACATTTAAGTGTCCCTCTTTTTACGATCCCCCCCGCCATATTGTCCGGCTGCAGTGACTTAACGTTTCAACTACTATCTGAGTACAGAGAAACATTTTTTTCATAAGATAGTCCTGCGTTAAGCTGAAATGGACACGGTGTATTTCAAATTTATTATTGGCGCGGTATTGTGGTTTCTTCTTGTTTATGTTTTTTATGTGACTTACTCGGCGTTTAATTTTTTGTTGAAAACGGCATTTTTTCCCCGTCTCTCCCACTCGGTATTCGGACCCTTGGGTTCCTTTGACATTTTCCTTCCTGTAGCGCCACTATCCTAATTTTCCGGGAAGTCGTTGCCTGCGGTCGGGCTTTTCTTTTTTTAGAGGGGTCATCTGACATTAAGAGCGCCATTTCGGTGCCTCTAAGCGGTTTCCTTACTTCTAAATGACGCAAGCTTCTGGTTTTAATTCTTTGTGTAGGGTTCCTTTGTTCTCTTTTGCGTCAGTGGTACGATCTGTTTTGGAGTTTGACTGTTTCGGCTGGCCGTGATATTTATTCCCTCTCTATTTTTGACGTATTTTCCCCGAGCTTTCGCCCCCCCCTTTATCTCGGTAGATGAGTGAGTGGCTGTTGGAAGGTTCTTTTTTTCTGCCCCCAGACAGGCGTTTAGTCGGCTCTGCCGAAGTCTTCGGTTCACTTTTGTGTGCGATACATGTCGACCTTACTAGGTGTGTTGCTTTTTGCGTTCAAACGTTCCCTTTTGTTTTCGTCTACTTGGGATTAGGGCTGGGTGGCTTAGCGAATAGTTCCTGCCACTGGTTGTACTGTTTTTTTCTGAGGCGGTCCAACTGCTCCCAAATTTTACAGTTTTTCTCGTTTCGAGTATGAGACCCCTGACCTTTGTTTTTTTTGCAACCAAGACTCTTTCACTTCCGCGGATTTGTATTTTCCCGATCCGCCCCTTTTTGGTGGGCGGATTTCTGGTTAGCGGGTATGTCCCACGGTTTTATCCGGCCCTTCCTTGGCTGACCCCCACCCCCCTTTTTGGAAAACCGTCTTTTTTCCCTTTCCCTTTCTTTTAAAAGGTGCGAACGGGCGATTCGATCTTAGTTTTACACAGAAAGCCCCGTCTTTCGGGCCCTGGTCTGCCGTCTCTGGCGACTTTGAAGGTGAGTTTTTTTCCCTGCAAAAT
>Ga0179593_1401541_pt1 | contig 11754 bp, 12 predicted proteins | sample CZODoug2_1_08_16_FD_185931 | JGI IMG/M metagenome (GOLD analysis project Ga0179593, IMG submission 185931) | Vadose zone soil fungal communities from Angelo Coast Range Reserve, California, USA - CZODoug2_1_08_16fungal (PacBio error correction) | ecosystem: Environmental > Terrestrial > Soil >... | reverse complement strand
CCGGAATTTTTTACCGAGAGACTCTCCAGAAGCTCCTCCTCCCTCCGCGAAAGGCGTACTATACTTTGTCGACTGCTTTTCTGTTTCCGCGCGAGCTCCCGTGATTCCGTGCATCACTAAGGGATGATCTCAAGGCATTCGGCCCCTCCTTACTCCCCTTCCCAGCTGTCCAGATGCTCCGCTACTCCTCAGCAGTCCCTCTTATATGATGATCCGGCCTGGGCTTTTAGGTCTCCGAGGCCCCTTTCTTTGATGGAGATAGGGAAGCAGTGTTCCCCAATAAGTGACCCATTTTGTTTTTTTCCTTCCCAGCCGCTTTCGCGCTTTTCACCTTAAATGTCCCGAACCCCCCTGCGATTTTTTTCCCCACTCTGTGGCGTCGTAAGAACGCAAGGTCCATTTCTTTCCCCCTCCAGAGACAATTACACACACCCACCTTCTCTCCACCCAGCCCAGCGTTTTTTTTGCCCTACAAAGTTGAGAGGATCTCCCTCCTGGCCAGTCCTTTTTCGTTAATTTAGAGTTCTCAAGAGAACGGGACGTTTTATTAGTCCCATATTATTTTGCGTCCAAAAATTTTTCCCTTTATAGGGTCGGGACTGCTCTTTAAGACGAGATGTTTGTCCTGGCCACCATGAACGGGGCTTTTTTAGCCCGCTGCTCCAGTTTCATTCGCCGTGTCTCCTTCCCTCCTTCTTTGCTTACGCAAGCCTTATAGGCGACCCGTCGCAGATAGTTAGTCCTCTTCTCGCTTGCTTCGCCGGCGGGTGGCCCCCAACACCGGTTTCCTTAGGCAGTTGCCCCCGGATAGCACAGATCTTCTTCCTTCTTCTGCACCTCCGTCCACGCTCGCGCTCTTCCCCCTCTCATTTTACGTCAGAACTCCCCCTCGTTCCATCTTTCTTGATAAAAGAGCGAACCAATTTTTTGACGCGAGTAAATTTTTTCTCCTGACGCTTTTCTTTTTCGCTCCACGAGCGGCCTTTGCGTTCCTCCTTGGCTCGAGTAGGGTTTTATGATTCTTCATCCAATGCGTGTCGCTCTCTCGCCCTCAGCAAGTACGTAATCGTTCAATTCTCTGGTCTTTCTGATATCTTCACTGACATCCCCTCTCTCCGCCCCAAGATACGGAGCGTTTCCTTGCCCCTCTGCCCTCTAGCTTTTTCTCCTAGCCGACACACACTTCCCCCCCCTCCCCGCCTAACATTTCAACGTGGTTTAGCATGCGCCTGTTTTTTTTCTTCTGCGCTAGATCGTTAAAATGGAGATTGCTCATTTTTAGCCCTCTAGAGGGCTAACCTCGTCTTTCAATCGGGAGCTATTTTGTGGTTCTATTGATATTCTGACTTCATAGGTGCCGGTCCTCGTTTTTTTGCCCCCTTTCGGGATAGTCGAGATTTTAAAGTCCTTCGTATGTTGCGTTTACCGGAGTTTCTCTTCCCTTTCGGGATTGCAGTAAATCATTTCGTAAATAGAGCCTGATACCTTCCGATCGTCATCCTCTCTCCAGGCTTGCGAACGTTTCCCTGTTTTTCTCATCCTACTTCTTGATTCTTGGTAAGTCCAATTTTTTTACTAGCTAACTCAGTCCTGGTCTGTCCCAGAAAATCTTCTTACCCATTCGGCCCCTCGCGGGAACGGCGTTTTTCCACGCAGCACCGAGCGCTCTTCTTTTCCTGACTCGTTTGTAGCGCAGATCTTTTTTTCTTTTTGTTGTCTGAGATCACTGAGACTACGCAGCTTCAGAAGCTCGGCTCTTGCGTTTCTTATGGCGGAGAATAGACTCGTGGTCTTGTCCCGCACGTCCTTTGGCGTTTTCTTTTCTTTTAGCCCGACATTTTCCTCTCCTCCCCCAATAGAGTGCTTCTCCCCCTCCTGAGAGGATTATACACCACCTCCAATCTCAATCCTTTGGCACTCCCGGTTTCGAGCTCGTTTTTGATCGTGTCTCTTTTTTTGCGAAAGTGTTACTCCGCAAGAAAGGATCTTTTTCTTTCCGATTTGTCTACCTTTCCGCCGACTTCCCCTCATGCCTCTAACCTACCTTTTGAAAACGAGGCCTTTCAGGAGGCTCGAGCCGTACCATCTCCCCAAGTCCCACATCTTCCTTGATGTCGGTTCCCTCTTTTTTGGGGTCGTCCTTTCTCCATTTTGTCCCCTTTTTCATCTAGGACGGATTCCATAACATAGCCCCTCTCCTCACAAGGAGCAGTCGGCTGGGGTATTTTTTCATTCGCCTTCGTTCCTCCTGTCTTAACGAGCATTGGGTCTTTTCTTACGCTGTCCTCTCTGCTTTTGTTTCCGTACAAGTACCTTTGTAAGAGACAGTATAACTGCTCGTCGCAGATTACTCCTCCGGCTTGATTGACTCTCCCTCGGTTTTTTTTTCCCTCTTCTATTTGTTTTCGTTCCCTATCTCTGAGACACTTTAAGTTGCCCCTTGACATTCCTTCGCTCGGTAGTCGATTGCTCTTTTGATCTAGTGAGCAACATCCCTTTTCTCCCCCACTTGTCGCTCTTTATCCTTCTCTTGTCTCTGCGTGCCTTGAACCATTTCCTCGTTCAGTTCTTTTCTATTGAAGTGGGTAAGAAGTAGGCTTTGCCACAGACTGCTAAGATAGTTTTTTTGAGTCTTTTTCCTAAGTAGCCATCGGACTGTTTTCTCCCTCCCTGTGCAGGTGTTCCTTTATGGAAGCCCCCTCCTTTCCTCCTCCCTTCGTATTCGCACTGGATCATGCGGGTCCCTTTTAAATGACCTGAGATCCACACTTCTATTGAAACTCCCCCTAATTCGGTTACAATACAGGGCACCGTGTTTTTTGTCGCCCCTTTGCTCACCCGCCTTTTTTGTCAGCGGGTTGTTAGAGACTCTCTCTTTTTCTGGAGACATCCCCCTTTTACTGCGTGTGTCTTCCTTTTGCTGGTGGAGATTTTCTCCTTGTTTTCTTTATGGATTTCTCTGCCGCCTTTTTTACTCGCCTTTCCTGCACGTTGGGGTTTTTCCCCCCGCTCTCTCTCGTTTTCGAGCGCTTTTGTGCTTTTCTTTTTTCTGTTCCTTGCCCTGGGTCTTGATTTACCATTCCCCCGCCAGATCAAGCACAAGCTCCGTCAGGGCTCCGATGGACAACACTGTCGACTTCCCTCCCCTCTCTGTTATCCCGTTTTCCCTCTGCTCCTTTGCCCTTTTTAGCCCCACTCTTGCCGCTTTGCGGGCGATGATGTCTTCCTCTAGTTCGCACCTTTCGGATCACCTTTTTGTTCTGCCTTAGAGCATGACGTCCTTCTCCCCCCGCCTAATCCCCGTCCCGGCCCTCTACTCTGCCCTTTTCGAGGAGTTCATTCTGACGGCGCATGAAGCTTTTTGGTTAGCTATATTCTCGGCTTTTCTTTCTTCGAGCGTGTGCCTGTTCCCCCTTCACGTTTTGCCTGCAAGTATCGCGACGAGCAATGATTCTCAGGCTTTACAAGCTGTCCGTTTTCCCTTTTTGTATTCCAGCTTTTCTTGAAGCTTGAGGTTTTCTCTACTCCGCTGGTCTAATGACTTCCCTCTAAACTCTTTTTCTTTCAGGAAGTTCCTGGTCTCGTGATGGGTAGAGCCTTCTCGTCGCCTCCCTACTTTTGATCCTTTCTTTCTTAAGGCTCAGCGCTTAACCGTTATCATTGACTGTCCTCCGTTCATTCTTCACTTAGAGGAGTCTCTTCTAAGAGTGCCCGACCTTACTCCTTTGGAGGGTCGGGCCGTTGTTGTTTCTTTGCTAGATGTCCATTCGCTTATCGAGGTTTTATTTCGCGTACCCCTCGTTAATCACATGTCCTTCATCGTTCCCTGAGTCCTTTCACTTCTCCCGCTCTCGAGCGCTACGCCTCCCCCCTTTTCCAATGATTTGTTTTGGCCAAGACGTCCAGCCTCCCCGGATCCCCTAACCCCAGAGCGGTCTGCGATCTTTCTTGTCTCCATCCCTGTCCTAGTGCCTCTTCGCTCTTTCCCTCCTCTTTTCTGAGCGAGTAGATTTGCTATTCCCTTCCGGGCCAGAGGCTTCCGGTCCTATTAAATCACATTTTTGCTCCTCCCCTCGCCCTGCCTGCCCTTTCTTTTCCTTGGTCTGGGTTGTTTTCCGTGTAACGACGGTTTTTTTCGCGTGTGTTTCCCTCTTTTCTCCCCGTACCATCCGTCTTCCCCTCCTCTTTGTTGTTTTTTGTCTTCGAGATGTCTTCAGGTCGGCGCCTTTTCCGTTCAACCTTTCAATTCCGAAAACACTTGACCCCTCCACCTTTCTCATATGTTTGAGGTTCCAGCACTTTTTGTTTGTTCGTTTTCCTCTCTGAGTCTCCCCTTCTAACATGAACTACCTTCGATGATAAGCTGACTTGAACGACTCTGCGATTCTTTTGAGTCCGTGACCATGCTACTTTCCATTTCTGGGCTTCGTGTTTGCTGGTCCTTGCTCTGTCCATCCTTGCGGCCGCGGTATATCGTTCCTCTTAGTACGGATCCTCGATGCTCGCGGACGATTTTTCCGCGTGTCTTTTTTAGGGGATTTCGGGTATCTTTTAACCCACGCGGTATGCGAGTACTTCGATGTTCCCAGCTTCCCCTTCCCACGACCCTCGCTTCTTTGCTATTTTCGCTCGCTTACTCCTTTTCCCCTCTTTCCTGACGCACCCAAGATTTTCTTTGGCCAGCTCCTGGTCTGTTCACCTTTGTTCGCTTTTTTCTTTTTTCCACCATCGTGGATTCCCCTATAGTATTTATGAGGAATCCAGTATCCCACGACCTTCTTGGCGAGATCTTTTTCTTTCCTTTTTCTGACTTTACCTGGGATACGCCTTCTTTCTCCGCCTTTACCGTGAGGCGATCGGCGTTCCGGCCTCGTGATTTTTTTTTACAGCCTTCGGCTCCTGTTTGTCCCATCCGTCCGATTTTTTTGTGGCCCCGCGCTTGGTCAGATGTATTTCTGTGCCCGTTCGAAGTATTTCGCCAAGTCTTGCAAGGCAGCGTGTTTCCCTTCTCATAAGATCCGCGAACCTCCCAGTACGTCTTCTTTCAAGTTACTCAAGGGAGTCTAGAGGGTCCCTCCTCTTACTAGAGACGTAACTTCTAACTTGCACGGCTTTTCTAGCACAAGGGCTACGGGTTCGAAATCCCCCAGCTGCAAGCCGGGCAAGTTTTTCTCGCAGCAAGAAGAAGTTCCCGCTGTTTTGACTCTTTGGGTTTCTAGAGGTTCCGGAGTATATCCTTTCTTGATGGAGATGGGAGATAGTTTTCCAATAGGACTGGAAGAAGGTCAGCCCGATTTCTGCCTCTTTTTAAGAACTTTCTCTTTACAAGGTTTCTCTGTGTTGTCTACTGCCCCCCGTTTTGCAGTCCCAGTGTCGGAATACCGAACAGCAGGGCTCTTAGAACATTTCGCCACTCCCCCTTTTAACACGCGTCACGACTCTCCTCTGTGCGCCGGGATCTCCTAGGCAGAAATTCAATTTTTCTTGTTGCGGGCTACTCTTTCCTCCCTCTGTGGGCGTCCTCAATTATTTCCCACCGATTCGGTGTCGTGCTTTTTTCCCTTTCGTTTCAGTCATTTCTTTTTTTTTTCCTTACCCTTGAGGGACCGCCTTACCCCTCTTCTCTTTCATTCTTTCTATGCGTTCTTTTGGTGTGCTACTGCCTTTGATTCACCGTGGCGTTGTGTACTTTCCCTACTCTTGAAGTACGCTTTAGGCTCGTTTTTTAGGTTTCAACTGATAACCACGCCAGTTTTACTCTGTTCGTCGATTTGCGTTTTTCCCTTTTTTCGTGCTATCTTTTTCAAAATAAACCTCTGTTCCTTCCATTCTTAAGTCCCCCGACTTATGAATCCCCTTTCGAATTGAGCCGACTCCGTTCAGCCACCCCCCCCCCTGTGAACTCGCGAGTCAATTTGATTTTCTCCTCTTCCGTCCCCATTAGCCTCCGACCTCTGTCCGCTAGTATTCTCCCATTTTGCTCTACTCCGGAAAGGGCGGTCGCCTTTCATCGTGACCAATGAACGGGTTTGGTCTCGCCTCGGCTATTCGTAGTTTCAGGTAGTGAGCATCTTACCCTTCTGCATCTCTCTCGAAGCTCCGCACGTAGGATAGAGTGGAACGACTCTAGCGTCCTGTCCTCTCGAGCCGCAGTCCTTGTAACCCCCGCCCCTTCCACACGTTTCGCTATTTTAGCCTTCCTTTTTTTTTCTTAAAGCCCCATCCCGACAGCGCCCTCTGAGCAGAGATGATAACGTCCCTAATCGCTTATCTCTGAGTAACACTCGCCGAAGCTGTCTATTTTATGGTCTTTGAGTCGTGGTCTGCATCTCCTTTCCCGTCCCAGAAGCTTTGCCCCACAGAGTTTCTTTCTTTCTTTTCACTCGTTTTTTGCGTGTTTTCTATTCTGGAAATAAGAAATACTTTCTTCTTGTGCTCCCCCCCTCTAATAACGAGCGCCTCCTCCCATCTCGGCCCACTACTTCTCCCCCTTTGTCGTCCGTTACGTCTGTATCAGTCATTCCCTGGTTGGTCGTGTTTACCCCTCCTTTGATTAGTTTCTACTGGGTACCTGTCAAGTCTCTCACTGCGCACCAGTCTTTTTCTCTATTACCACGCTTACTTCCGCCATTCCTCACCTCTCATTAGAGCTTCATGCCAGAGGAGGAGCCTCCAGACTGTATTTTTTCCTAATACGTTTTTTTTTGTCTCTATTTTTCAGACGAGCCTAATCCTCTTTTCGTCTTCTTCGAGGCCTGACTTTGCTTGAAGTTATCTGACCAATTTTTTACTTCCTACCCTTTCGTGATCCTTCTTTTTATGTTCTTATATGCCCTTGGCGGGCTTGCCGTCTCATATCCCCCCTCGGTACCCCCCTCCCACCCCATTACCGTCCTCTTTTAAACCTCCTAAAGTTTTTCTACGTTACGTTGTGAGCTCGTTTCCCAGTTTTTGCCTGCTTGCGTGAGGCGAAAGGTTATTGCCATAATCCCTTTGCACTGTGGTTTTTTTCCCTCCATAGAACGTTACTTTACCCGATCCGCTCCCCCGTGTGACCCTTCGGATGTCATTCATCCCAAGCTCTCGCCTACCGTTCTTCTCAATCACCATAGTACTCTGCTGCCTTTTTCTCATCTTTTTTTCGTGGTCTTTCCCAAGGGCTTTCTCCCCTGCCTGGTTGCAAGTCCCTTTTTCCCTCCAGTGCGTCCCCTCCCCGTCTCAGCTTGTAGGAGGTGAGTGGTTTTCCTTCATCTCCCTCTGACCAGTCCCCTTTTTGCCAGAGCTTCTTCTACTGATTGCTCTACGCGCGGTCCCCCATCGATCGTCGCGTCCTCGCTCGACCCGCTTCCCCTCCTTTACGCCGTTGGCATTACAAATCCTGTTTCTCTGTTTCTTCCTAGTGTTCTCCTCTCCCGTCAAGCAGAAGCAACTTTTCTTACGAGCTACACTTTTGGAGCTTACGCAGTCTCATCAGACCTTTCTAACCTTCCTCGTCGATCCCCAAATTGGGGCCGGTCCCTTGATAGTTTTTCTTCCCCGTAAGGTATTTATTCGTGGCTTATACTTGGGAGTCGATTTTCGTTTTAAACCCCTTTGCGCCTCTCGCTCTACTGTGGGTGGTCCCCTGCGTAAGCGACTCACTGAATTCTTACTCCTCGTCCTTTCTCGTCGCGAGCGTTTTTTTGTAACGTCAACGCCGGTTCCTGCCCCCTGCCGCATTAATGTATAGCTTTTCTTCTTGGCCCCTATCTGTTCCGTCCCCACCAGGTGTCCCTTTTACCTCGTGTCTTAGCTTCCTTCCACCCCACCATCCCTTTTCACCAGGGGGTTGTTCCCCCCCCCTCTGTTTCGCTCATTTGGCGTTCAGTTCGCACCTCTGCCAACGCTCCGTGACTGGCCCCCGCCCCGGCCATCCTGTACTTTTCCCCCCTTATTTAGATACTTGGTCTTCGTCGAGGTGATTTTTTTTTCTCCCGGTGGTGTTTCTTTTCTGCTTTTCCCTCTCCCATTTTTTTCTTTTCTTTTTGACTGTCACTGGGGTGTTAATCGTTGACGTTTTTCCTGACTGTTTTTTCATTTTTTCGCCTTTTTTCCCGCCATCTCTTCTGGGGACTCTCTTCGTGTTCTTTCGTTCCCCCTTTAGACGCAAAGATCCAAGCCCACTTTTTCCTGACGGGCTGGAACTCGACCCCTTCCCTTCCCTTTCATCCGTTTTTTTTTTTCTGTGATTATCATTGCTTGTGACAGCTGAGACCTGATTTCTTTTTTCGCCAGCCCTATTGTCGCAGCATTCCTTCCCGTTTGCCTTCCGTGTAGAGTCCCTGATAGTCTCTCGCGACTATAGGTTCCTACGCTCATCACGAGGGTTTTTTAGGTTTTTTTTTTTCGTTCGCTAATGACGTGGTCGGTGATGTCTTCTGTTCTTAAGGCTCTCTGTAGCTTCTTCCTGTTTAGAGGCCGTTTTTTTGAGCGTGTTGACCCCGTGTTCTTTACCCCATTTCTCACTGTGGTGAGTACTCTCCGTTGCTTTTTCGGATGTATCTAGTCAATGTCCGCCAGTCGGTTTTCCTATCACAGTCGTAGTCGGATCGGGACGCTGTCTCTCCTTTGTGCAGTCGATGATTTCAGTTTTCCCGTCCTCCTGCAGCCGGGACCCATTCCTCGGGCCATACGTGTCTGTCGTTTCTGTTTTCCTCTTCGTTTAGCCGATTGGACTTTTTCTGCATCCGGAAGTGGTTCTCCCTTTCCGTTCCTGTCCATACCCTCCTTTTCTGGGACTCTCGATGGGTCTTCCTCGCATGCGAGGGATTCCCGTTTTCTCTTGCAACTCCCTCTGCTGATGTTTCGGGCCATGTCGTTTCTTTTCCCCTGTTGAACGACCGTATCTCTACTTCTTCACCTCTTACTACCTCCCTGTCATTTAGACCGAGTACAGCTTTTAGCTTGTTATACGCGCTCGAGACCGCTCCACGCACTCCTTTTCCGTCGGCCCTCACGTCTAACCGTCGAAGCGCCCTCCCCCAAGCATTCTGCTTGTTTTTTCCTTTCTGCGCTTCCAACCCCCGAACCTCTCGCAGTCAGCCGCATTCCTCCATTTCGGTACGAGCTGGTCGCTTCTCTCATGTGGTTGTCGGCAGGAACTTTTTTCACCTTTCGACCCACTTTTTTCCCTCGCTAGGTAGCCGAGGGGATTTTTTTCGGTTCCGGCATATTGCGTTTTTTTCGGATTGCATCTCTTTGTTTTTTGGGCACATCCTCTTTCAACTCACCTTCCTTTTTTTTGTTTCTCATGTGCTGTTTAGATTAGGATCCCTCTGTACTCTAAGTTTCAAAGCCCACCCCCCTTACCCGGCTACGTAGGTCAAGCATTGGTTGGTCTTCGGGTTTTGACCTCCCCTCCGTTCTACGTAGTACCCTGCTTCCCCTCCCAGCTGCTCGATGTAAGCTTTCCCGTTCCCTTCCGTGCTGATTGTTGTTGTTTTCTCCGAAGAGACCAGATACCCGCTTTTTGTTTTCTTTGCCCTGTTCTTTTTTTCTCTGCCCCATGGCCCAAATAAGTGATCCCGTTTCTCATTTCTCCGAGGCGCTGAGGAGTCTATCTTTTCTCTGCCCTATTGAGAGCGTGGAGTGATACGATTTTTTTCCAGTCCTCTGTGAAGACTCTCCTTTTCTTTCTGTTTTCAATCCACAGATTGCATGTAAGACCTTTAGTTGCGTTGGTCCAGGAGGTCTTTCAGCCCATCTCCCTCCGTCCTACCCTCTACAGACTCCCCGGGCCCGGTCGGCTCCCTTTATCTGCTTTTTCCATGGTAGTTTAGAGACCACTCCGGTTATAGCTCTTGTTCGCCTGCTTGGAGTTTCTCCCCTAAGCCCCACGACATGACGTGGTCCTGATTTTCTAATCGTCTTGTAAGTCGCTAACCCGCTTTTTCTTCACGAGTCCTCTCTCCCCTACTTGTGATCTGCATCACTCGTTCTGACCCTTCCCTCTCCTCCCTTCTGTAGCCTTCGAGAAGTGGTGTTTTTTTTCCCCTCCTAAGTTTCTACGACTGCCGGGTCAAGGCTTGACCCTTCTTTTTCCCATCTCCTCCACCGGACCTTTTCGCTTCAGTCGCAAAGGGCCTCTCCCTTCTCCTCATGTTCGGTGCCGTTTCTGCTTGCTCGAGACCAGATCCCTGCTCCCCCCGCACTGTACTTTGCTTTTCCGCCCAAGTGTCTTCTTTTCCGTGAAGATCCTCCCGTTGCCTCTCCTCCTTTTTTTTTAGTTCCGTTCGCCTTGTGAAGTTTGCATTCTTTCTTTTACGCCGGTATATCGGGCGTACCGACCCCGCCTTTACCTATTAGCCTTGTTCTTTTCTCTGGTCCCTTTTTCCAGCGTTCGACTTTAATCCTCTACTCCTTTCCCTCGATTTTTCGACGGCCTCCTACGGGACGTGGTACACTACCCTTCGCTTTTGCGCACCTCTTCCTTCCCCTTCCCTGACTTCAATTGGCAGGGTATTCTCCCATTTCTGAATTCCCCCCACACCCCCCCACAGACCCGATCTTTTTTTCACATAGAGACTGCAGCCCTTTGTCTATTATGGATCAACCGATCTTACCAATCAGTTCCTTGGATGTTGTGAGATGTTCTTACCAGCACTTGGAAACGCACGGTGTAACTGACCATCTTTCTGTGAGCCACCCGATTCGCACCTTTCTTTACGGGTTCAGACATCGTTACTCTTTACTATCTTCTCTTGGAGTGCCTTAATTAATGGCCGTCCCTACCCTCTCCAGGTTCATGACTCATCTTGTGATCTCCTTTCTTTTGACGTTACTGCCAGGAGTCCCTGACGCCCGTTCTCGCTTCTCTCTTATGTTTAAGATGAGACTGAAGTCCTCCTTTTTCCCCCACTTCTGTTGTGTTCTTCTTTTCTTTGGACAAGAGCTTACTGTAACATCTTTACGTACGCCGTTCCATCCCTGTGAAGCATCCTTACGTCACCTGTTCCTATTCCGCCAATGTGTTTCTCCCCTCCTCTAGAGCGAATCGCCCTATTCTCGTATAATAGTCGTGTTCGGTTCTTCCGAAGTGATCGTGTGTGGTGTTTTTTGATAAAAGATCTTTCGTACACTAAACCTTTTTGGCTGCGTATCCGCCTAGGCTCCTCCCTCTCGCAGAATGTAGTTTCGACTATTGTCCTCCTATGCCCGACATGTCTCTCTTTGCTCGCCCTGAGGGGCATCGCAGGAGTCCTGGTTCCCCAGATATCCCTTCCTCATGTACCATTCATTAACCGGACATTGTCTGCGGTTTTTCTCTTCCTTGATTCATCTCTGGTTATGTTCTTCCCCACGCTTCCCCCCGATAGGCTACCGTATTGAACCGTATGCCCTCCATTCTTCCTTGGGGTATCGTTTTCTGACGAGGCTCCTTTGATGACTACACTCCCTTTTTCCCCCTTTGTCTTTTTTCTCTTGTAATGTCCTTTTACTTTTCCGGTTTTCCATCTGCCATCATTTAACTACCTTTTTTTTCTAAAACCTTCTCCATACACGGCGCCCCATCTTCCACTGCTCGAGCAACGTGCAAATGCCCCTCCTTCTGGCGCGCTTTGTGGCTAAGCTCTCGGTAGTGCAGGTTTCTATTCTCCTTTTTGGGGGATTAGCGCGACCATTTAAGGAGGCGCCGCCCACGTGCCTTTTGCTCTCTAAGTTTCTCCCCCTCCGACCCCGCTTTCTCCTGTCTTGATCTGCGTCGTTTTGCGAACC
>Ga0179593_1366861_pt1 | contig 11754 bp, 14 predicted proteins | sample CZODoug2_1_08_16_FD_185931 | JGI IMG/M metagenome (GOLD analysis project Ga0179593, IMG submission 185931) | Vadose zone soil fungal communities from Angelo Coast Range Reserve, California, USA - CZODoug2_1_08_16fungal (PacBio error correction) | ecosystem: Environmental > Terrestrial > Soil >... | reverse complement strand
TCTTCACCGTCCCTCTTTTCTTTTGTCTTTCGCACCCCGGTTGGTCCGCTTTGTTTCCCCCCTCTGTAGCCCCCCTCCCCGGCCCTTTTTTTGCTCCTGTGCGCGCCTCCTTTCCCCGCGCCTCCCTTTACGGGTGGTGACGTTTTTCTCTCCCACGTTAAGCACAGTGACCCGGCCTCCTTTCTTCTCAGCACGTTTTTCCCGGCCATGACGGTAAAACCTTGGTACCTTGAGTTTTTTCCTCGTCCTATCTTTCGATGAATTTCTGCCCCTTCCTTTTACCGCTTCCCAGTTTCCTTTTCCCCTGCCGCTTTTGAATATTTACCAGCGTTTTTGCTTACGGCCTGAGCCACGATGCTGATTCTTTCTTCTGGGGTAATAGAATCGTAATTGACTTTGAGGTCCCCTCGATCCTTCCGTTCATTCAAGTACACCTATATTCTCCACACACCGGATAGTTATCGGACCACTTCACTGTGGAGAGATTTCTAGTTCGCCCTTACCTTGCGCTAACCCGTTAGTGGCCGGCATTTAACACACGGTTACTGAATTTCCCTGGATAGTCGGCGGATTCTATTTAGTTCTTTCAGAGTCCTGACTTCTATATGGTTTGTGCAGTCGTTTTCAGCAGGTCCCCGGTCTACCACACAGCTCCCTCCTTCCGATATCCGGGCAGACACTCGCGTGCTCTCTGTCGGAGTCCTCCTCGAAAATAATCCCGAAAGAGTACAACCCTTTTTCGGGCCTGACCGAGAATTTCGCGGAGTGATACGAGAATTCCGTTTCCACCAGCGTCTTCTCTTTACACCCTGCCGAGACTGCCGCTGAGTTGCCTTATTCTCTGCGACCAGTACGGATAAGAAACTACCTTACCGGTAACTGTCACCCACGACTCCGCCAAGAGTGGGAAGAGGCAGAACCTCCCCGGTCCGCCCCGGTCTCGGAGACCTCCGCGATTTTCTTTGGTCCCCACGATCCCTTCTCATATTCACTTAATTAATTAAGACGCCTTTTCCAACGGATTCGTTGAAATCGGCCTCAAGCCACTCGACTTGGCCTGACACGCGGTACAAAAACCCCCCCGCGGCCGCGTTCTTACGTCGACTCGGAAGCATTTCGTTTTTCCTTTAGAGCGCGCCGCCCTATTGGCCCGCAATCAACCTGCCGCGTCTTAAGGCACCGCTCTCGCCGTTTGACCCTTCCCGCCTAGCACTCAACCGAGGGAACCGACCAAGCTTCCAGCCTTTTTTATCACTGCACTTCATACCTCCTTGCTGATAAATGCCATTTAACTATTCTAGCTTCACCCCCGCCAAGAGCATCTCCTACCCAACATTCTTGCTTGCCCCTAGAATAGGTTGCTCAACGTATTACGATTGTTTCCCCAGTTTCTTCACTCCTTCCTCTTCTCGAGCTCACCCGTTGTGTAGAGGACGATAGTGCCGATCTTCCATTTTTTTTCCTCGTCAATACGGTCGTTCTAGTCCCCCCCCTTCCAATTAGGCGTGCATTTTGGCTTCCTTTCAGCGTTTCCCCTTTTCCCGGCTTTTGCTTGGATCGGTGTGCTTTTAATGCGACCCCCCCCCCCCTACAGTAACACCAGTAAATCTCTCTCCCCCTCCACCCCGCTCCGCCCCCCCTCGCCATGATGCGCTATCTTTTCGCCGTGGTCAGATCTCTGATCTCCCGTGTGGTCCCCCCCCTGAACCCACCACGACCTCTTATCTCTCTTTTGGTACAGCGCTATGAAATTGAGTTCTCATCGACCTACCCCCCCTCACCTGTTTTTCCTAGCGCTTGCTCTTTTCTCCCCCTACTTCTCTCTCTAGAGTCGTTTTTCTCGTTCGGAACCTCTTGGCCGTCCTTCCCCTCGGTTTCGCGTCCCTCTCTGTTTTCCCCACTTTTCTTATTAGGACTTTAGAGGTTTTTGGTCATTTCCCCCTCTTCCGAGTACCCCTTCCCGCTTCCCTCCTTTTTTTTGATCGCGTAGGGCTTGAATTGTCGGGCTGATGACTAACAGTTTCTTCCTGCATAGACTGTTTTCGGGTGTTCCACATGGCGCCCCCTTTCCGACCCGCGCCCGAGCCCGACACCTCGGACTTTGAGAGGCATTTCTGGGATGATTAAGCGCCTACATTATCTTGGGGAGAAGGCACGTTAGCTTCAGGCTCACGATATTCACCTCTCTTTACCCATTGGGTCGCCCTCATAGTGCACCGTCCATTCTTGGCCTTGGTTTCTGCCCCAATGTTTCAGAATTTACACCCATTCACCGCCCTGTGCCCCTTCGCCGTGTGCTCTTTTCCCCCGTTGCTTTTTGACCCGTATCAGGCGACCTCCTCTGTCCATTTCAAACCTCCCAACCTGTCGTTATAACTTCCCGGACCTCTTGCTTCTTTCACTCCAGTTGTTTACGTCCCCTCCCTCCACCTTCAATCGTTTCCCCAGGCGTTCCGTAAATGCTACCACTGCCGACCCCTTGAACCAACTTATCCATGCCCCGTGCTCGGCCAGAACTCTGTCACCCTCCTGTGAATGTTCCTTGAATAGTTGTTTCACGTTAGGCGCTCGCGATCGCCACGTTTTTCGTGGCCACCCTCTTCTCTTTGTCTTTCTATTTTTCCGTAGTTTTAAGCTACCTCTTAGTGCTCACTTTTTTGTATCTCCCAAAGTCCTCGAGGGTTCCTGGTGTTTTCCTCTTCTGATGAAGTGGCAGTCTCGCCTCCAGTACTGCCCTTTCCAGTACAGGGTAAGGTAGACTTCCACGAGGTTGAGAGCTTTTCGCCAGGCGATGTGTAAGCCCCCTTTGCGGAAGGTCAAGCTTGATCTCTCATCTGCGACTTGGAGTGAATTGTCCTCCAAGACATGGAGAGTTTTATTTTCCCATCGAGATCGGAACCTTTTCCCCCTCGTCGTTGCTTCTTTATCTCCCCTCGAGGAGTCATCGTCCTGCAGTTTACCATGAGAGACTTACTGTTTGTCCGATCGATTTTGTCTCGAGGAGGCTTGCCCTCGGCGTTTCCCTCCTATCCACCCGGTCCAGCCGGTTGAACATTTCCCTTTTTTTTGCTCTCATCAGTTTTTGAGATCGCTGCATTTTTTTTAACCTTGATGGCCGGTTTTGGTGCTCTGCCATTTGTTCCCGCCGATGCGTCGCCGGCTTCCTTTCACCTCCTATTTTCGCGATTAGGGTAATGTCGAGTGTCATAATTTAACGTTTTTTCCTGTTAGGGAGATTCCCCCTATGCCTCTGTGGGGTAAAGCTTCTCCTTCAGTCCTGGGTTTGAAGTCATCTTTCTTTGCGCGCTCCTTACTCGCCCAGGCTCCTCTTCCGATCCTCTTTCCAAAGGCTCATGTATTCCATCAGGACCTCGCCAATATTGGTTTTCCTGTTTTCCCCCTTACTTTACCTTGCCCGTCCGCTGCCATTTCCTCCGGTTCCGAAAAATCCCCTCTAGGATTGTGTGCCCCCACCCTCCTGAGTTCTCTTTGTGGCAATCGCCCGGGTAGCCCCCTGTTAAAAGATTCAGCAGATTCCCGGTGTTCCCTCCTTTTACGAATCCCCTCTCTTCCAGCGATCCTTTTCCTCCTACCAGTAGTCGCGAGATCCCATGCCTGGTCCCCTTTCTTTAGTAGCCCTTAGGACTGAGTTCAACCATGAGTCGCCAGGTTTTTAGTGCGCGAGGCATTTCTTGAGATGGTTCTTTCCTTCCGTCACCCACCCTTTCTTGATCCGGTCCCCAACGATTCAGGCTCTTCTGAAACCCCCTTTTTACATTTTTCCGTTTGTACCTTGGACTCGCTTTTCCCCCGACGCTCCCTTCCTCTCTGTAGTTCCCCTCGCAACTTTTCCGAAGGTCCCCTTACTTTATCACGTTGGGGCTGTCTCCCGTGTCAAAAGGGCTACCTATGGTTCCTTGCGACAACCCGATTCTATTTTGTTGCGCTCCAGCCCTTGTGTCCCCCTTCATTTCGTCTCCGCCCCGACCCTTCCGCTAACGTTCCCCCGTCTTGTTTTGGGCCGGTAGCGTTAGGCATGGGCTCCAGTGGAACCTGACCATGGCGTTAGCGGCTAGTGCTCTTCCCGCCCCCTCATGCACTTCCCCCCTCCAGTCCCCACCTTTTTTTTTTTTTGTCCCTTAAGTCCTTTTTTTAGAGGTATCTTGCCCATGATGGTCTTTCCATGATCCTACGTCGTCGTCCGGCTTTCTCCCCACGTCTTCCGGCTCTGACACCTTCTCAGTGAACCCAAAACCCTTTTTTGCTTGACCTCTTCAAAGATCCGCTCCCCCCTTTTCGGTCTCGATTTGCCCCCTTTTGCTCTTTCGTGTGATGCAGTGAGTTCGCTTTTTTCCTCACCCTGAGACTTTGACACCCCTCATAGAATTCGTTCTTTTCTGTGAACCATTTTTTGTCGTCCCCTCTTCTGTCCTCCGTGCTTACAGCCTCTCTTACGGCCATGGACTGAGGGTGGGACCTTTGGTTTTTCTTTCTCATCATGTGTGTTACGTTTCCTGTCATTCCTCCCTGCACTCCCCAAGTGCCATTTCGCTTCTGACTCGAGTCCCCCTCCTCTCCAACCCATGACCTTTTGCTCGACACCGACGGTTTCTTCCGCTATACGCCGAGCGTCACGAGGTCTTCTCACACTTGCTTTTGTATCGCGTTCCTTCTTTCCCTCCCTCCCCGCTGGTACTCACGGTTCTCCAAGTATTAGATTGTATCAAGCTGCGATTTAGCCCTTCGCCCCTGCCCCCATTCCTCAGCGCCATCCCCTTGTAGTTTTACTCATCCCTGTTTTCTCTTGCCGCGACGCTTGTCAGCCGTGCTGATTGCTTTCAGCTTTTCGGATCCTTTTCTGAGTAAGACTCGAAGGGTTTGTCCATGCGTCCTGGAGGTTGCTGGCCTCGTTTGTCATCGCGAGACTGCCCTGGAGAATAGTAGAATTAGTTTTCCCCCCTCTTCCGAGTGGTTGAGGGTTTTTTAGCCAGCTTTATTGCTTGGTGCTTTCCGATGAACCTCCTCCTTTCGCGCTGCTTCCGTACGAGAAGTCCTATTCTCCGTTGATACTTGGGTCGCCCCAAGATTTGCCTTCTACGGGTTCCACTCGCTTAGCTCCCGCTGTGATAGGACACCCCTAGTCAAGGCGTTCTTGTTTGACCGTGTACCGGATACTTCTTGCGGGATCCTTCAGGAGGACTCATGGCAGCCGCGGAGATCAATGCTTCGGTGTCATCCTCCTGCTTTGTTGTTCTATAGTTAGCGTATGACCATCTTTTAGCCCCCGTCCGGTCCTCCTCCCCGCCCGGACTTTTCCGGCCTTTTTGTTCTTCGCAGTCCTCCTTTGGTCTCCCTAAGAGATCCTTCCCCTCTCGGCCGGCGGCGGCCGGTGTCTTCCAACGCTGACCCCTTTGCAGCCGACTCTTTCCTTTTTCGCCGTCGGCGTAAGATCTCCTTATACCCAAGGGCTCGCTCCTGGGTTTCTGTACGCGCACGTTTTTCGTCCCCTGTCTGTCGCCTCGCACATCTTCGTCTTCCACACGGCTTTTTAGCCGCCTGCCGGTGTTTTTCTGCATCGAGGTGACTTTTCCGGCCCCTACCTCGACTGCTTTTTACCGTCTTCTCGCGTTCCGGCCTCTTCTATCTCAATCCCTGCTGTCGCCGCCTTCCTCCCCCGGGCCGTCCCTCTTCGTGGGCTGAGGACTTCTCTTCCCCGGCCCTTTGCTCGGCTGAATGAAGGAGTAACTGTCTCTTCAATCGCTTACTCGGTGTGGCCGTAGTGTGCCCTCACGTCCTTACCTCGCCCCCCCTCGTAAGTAGGTAATGTCTTTCGTTTCTCCCATGGCTCGAACCCCTGGACTTGACCGTCCTGTCGGAGATCAAGGCTCCTCCTGGTTTTCTCAGTTGCGAATATTGAACTTCAATAACCCTCTTTTGTTTTCGACACCCCCTGTTCTTGACTAGAATATATATCCTTTTTCCTCCAATAAGTTTTTGTTTTTTTCTTAGATTTTATTTTTACGTCCGTTCCCTTTGCAGTCGCACACAGTTCTTTGTTTATTCTTGCTGCTCTGCGCCTTCCTTCCCCGCTTTAGAATTTTGTCGCCAGCTCATGGAGACTTCCCCCTGTTGTCACGAGTTAGGTTCGACGTTCCCTTCCTCCAAGGTACGCACGCTCCTACTTCCCCCGCGGTCGGACGTAATGAAAAGTCGTTTAGGACACGACTCCCCACCCCCCCCGGTTGCTGGGTGCCGCGCTTTTCCTCGGCACCTCTCCCCTTCGGTTTTTTTCCTTCCTTTCCTTTCCCTCCCGCAAAGAGTTGAAAGAACGGATTTGACGACATTCCGTCAGCCCCAGATTCATTTCTTCGATCCTGAGTAATTTAGACGCTTTGGCTCCCGAAGGTCGCTCCTCCTTTCTTCATGACCTCCCTCCCTTTCTGGCTAAACCTTGTCCCGGCCCACACACGGGGACCGCTCTTCTCGCTCCGACGGGCGAATCCCCCGTTTTCCTCGTCGGCTTTAACACGGCGCTTTGATGGACTCGTGAGGACCGATATTCGCCTTTCTCACTTTTCTCTTTCCCAGAACTTGGGCAGCCGGAAGTTCGACACTTCCGCAGGCTCTGTTACTTCTTCTGTCTCCCTTTGCAATGCGCTCATTAACTTCCATTTCTTGACAGCTCACTGTCGGGACCTATCCGTTACTCTCTTCCTCTTTCTCCCTCTCCTCGCCCCCCAGCGCGTAGATTCCACCTAGAGCATTTTCTCTCGTGCTGCCATGCTGCTGGGGGTTTTTTTTCGACTTTCGGACGACGCCAATCCTAACTGTCACGGTCACCCTCCCCTCCTAACGGGTTCGATCCGTCGCTCCCCCCCTGTTTGATTCGACAGCCTACTTTGGTCCACCAACAAACGGGTCTTGAGATATAGTCCTTTCGCTCGCCCGGAATTCTTTTACTTCATTCCCCTTCCATCACCCCTCCCTATCCTGATAAGAATCTGCGTTCCCCAAAGAATTTCACCCCCCCTCGTAGCGTCCTTCCTCCGGAGGCCCCTCCTTCCGCTCGCGCTTGCGCTCCCCTCTTCCCCGCCGCGGTTACCTGCGACTTACCTCCTGGATGAACATTCCCTCGTTCCCTTTGCCCTCGTTCCCTCCCCCCCGCTCGCCCCGGCCGTCTCGTTTCCTCTTCCCTCTACGAAGGTTGTATCCCCTGAAGTACCGACCTCCCCCCTCTCCCTCTCTCCCCAGCGTCGCGCTCCCCCCTCCCCATCGGGATGAACTACACTTTTTCTCCAAGTGTTTGGCATTTGGACGCAGTCTCGTAACGAGCTCCTGTTTTCTCGTTCTCGTGCCTGCGCTCCCGGCGCGTATCCTTCCTTTCTTTTCTATTTCCCACTTCACATCTTTTTTTTATCGTTGGTGCTTCTCTTGATTTCGCTTAACTTTCGTGATCTCTTTTTTCTCGTCTCGCCGCCCGTAAACCAGAAAGCTGCTTCCTCCGCCACAAGGCCCGGCCCTTTTATGCCTTTTATATTGGCCGCCCGGCTTTTAGATCGCGACTATTTTTTTTGTCACGAACCCTATCGAATTCTACTGTGTTTCGAGTCTCCCTGTAGACCCCGTTCCCATTGCTCACCCTTTTATTCTCCCCTCCGGGGATATAGATACCTCGCTTCTTAGATCTGCCTTTAGTTTAGCTCGAAGGAAACGCGAGGCTCCCATTCGCCGGGGGGTCTCCTCTTCCTTCTTTTGAGTCCTCCTTCTATCCGTCGTAGGGCTTCGGAAGTAACTCGACTGTCCCCTCTCATTCTCGCCTTTTTATTCCTTTTTTTCTCTCTTTTTTGATGAATCGGCTGATGTGACGCCCGCGCCCGCCCTGGCATCTTTTTCTTGGGGTCTTTGACCATGCAGAACCGACTCTCCCCCTCCCCCATCGTTACTTTCCTTCTGTCTGGTTACTTATGAGGTCATGATTCTTTGTCTGTAGACGGGTAGCAGAAAATCCTTGGCTCCGTTTTTTCGGACGTCTTTTGGCCCTCCTTTTTCGCACCTGGGGAGGCCTCCTCCCCACTTGATCCAGTCCGGTGTCCCGTAGCAGTGTTTGATCGTTTCCCTCTGTGCGTGTGGCCCCCGTTTCGCTCTTTACTGAGCGTCCATGAGTCCCACTTACCTTTTTTTTTCCTCCTTCCTGACCCTCTTGAGTTCTGCCTCCAAGTACCTTGTGTATGGACGTTTCTACCCCAACCCTTCGCCGTCTGAACAGCTCGCTGACGCCCCCCCTTCCTTTTTCTGGTTTCATAGGCTCCTTCAGTGCTCTCCCGCACGCGGCTCACTATTTTGCCTTTATAGCGACCCTTTTTTTTAAGGTAGGATCTTCCGACCGCTCGTTGAGCGAGTTTACTTTGCCCAGCTCGATCTGCTAGATTTCCTCTTTTTTCCGCCTGTTCAGAACCGGTGCGACCGTTTCAATCATCTCCCTGTGTAGCGGCGCCCCAGATTCTGTTTTTTGTCGAGCGCTGATTTTCCATCAGTACTGCTCGTCCGTCAGGTATCCCGTTGTCGCAGACGCTTTTAGCGGTTTTTCTGCCCCGATTCGTCCATTTTTCATTTTCGAGTCTTCTCCTTGATCCTTTCTCTTTCGCGGAATTTTTTTTTTTTTTTTTTTTTTACCCGCCTTGCGGCCGAATAACATCCGTTTAGATTTGAGACCAGCCGCACCATTTCCCCTTCCCTCTTTAGAGCCTCGCGGGTCGACGCCGAGTCCCCCCCTTTGTTCCCTTTTCCCTCCGACAGTTTGAACCTTTTTCGCGATCTTGTGTTCTGTCATCGCGTCCCTGTCTTTCCGCTTCGTCCCCTCGATCCTCCACCCTTGCATCTCCTGGTGAAACCCTCTTTCCCCCCTCCTTTTTCCTAATCCCCGGTTGTTTTTAGAGATTTATGACATGTCCAACGGCTTGGCGGTGGTTGATTTCTCTCCGCCGCTGCGAGACTTTTCCTCTGATGACATCACCGCCTTTGCGAGTCCTTTTTTCTCTGCTCGCCGCTGTCCTCCCTTCGTCGGACGCCGCTTTGCGCTACACGCTGCACTGTACTGTTGGGAAAAGTTCGCTTGATCGAGCCCGTTGATCGTCCGCGCTCGGTTGCTTCCAGGCCGCCCTTTGCTTTTCTTTCTCTCTCGCGGTCACCTGCCGTCCTGTGCTCTAACTCTCCCTTTGTCCGCCCTCGCCCCCGCGTCGCGTACGCCCCCATCCCGTTTTTTGCCGTAATGGCGTGTTCCGCCGGAGCGAACACCTCACCCGCGAGTTCTTCCTCCGCTACTCGGAGATGGCTGGCCCCCCCCCTTGGTCGCTGTCACCCTACCCGGCCAACGCTCCGGCCCCCCGATCTTTGGCCACCATCACTACATCCGATCCTTACGTGAATACTTCCTTTCCTCGTCCCACATGCCCTTCTTGAAGCCGCGTTCCTGGCCGATCACTTCGCAGGTTCCAATCCTCTTGATAGCCTGCTCCTGTTCGACTGCTCGCCCTTTGCAATTTTGATTTTTTCTTTGTTTTTTTCCTACACCATTCTTGCTCATAACTCCCCACCTCAGGGTTATTTCTGTCAAACGACCTGTTTTCTGTTGGGGCAATTTGACTCTTTCCTTTCCTCGACCTCAGGTTTCAGGAGAGGGCACAGAGCACAAGTGGTGATTCCCTCATTTACCCCAGTGGGGGCCGATGCTCCCCCGGTGCTCACAAGGGCGCCCCCGTTCCGTCTCTAGGTCGTTTCCAATCGAAGCCCTTTTTTCGCTGAACGGCGCAAATCACACTGATTTTTCCTCCGCAACATAGAAACATCAAGGACCTGATCCCTACTGTGTTAGGATCACCCATCGACTTAGGATTTGGCCCCCGACCCGTGGTTTCCACCCCCTGACCAATGCGATTGCCTTCTTGGCTCCTGTTTCAGCTTCGAAAGCTGAACCAGAGAATCATACTGACGTTTATTTGTTTCATCGTCCTTTTTCTCCGGCTCTTGCACGGTCCGATCTTCCCCCGTCGCTCCTTCTGTCCATCCTAAGGAAGGCGCTCACCAGTTCTCAGCGGGCCAGTTTTCTTTTTACAGAAAGTAGAACTTTTTCCTCCAGACTCTCGCCTCTAGTACGATCGCACGTTGCTATTTTTTATTTTCCCCCTTTATTCTCTCTCTATCACATTTCGAGCTCTGGACACGATCGCATTCGTTTTCGTGATTTTTCTGGCGCCTCTGAACGCCCTCTCCCCGATCTTCCGCAGCCGTTTTTTTTTTTTACGTTTGCTTTCTATCAGCTTCTGTTTTTAACGGTTCTTGTGCCTGACTTGCGCAAAGCATCCTCCCCTCTGACGCCCGGCCCTCGCAGCACTCGATAAAGCCCTTTCAGGGGTTGACTCGCCCTGAATGTCGGCGGATGACCTCCTCGAGCGCAGGACAGATCGGCCTCAACACGGTCGTATCTCCCTGTAATTCGTTGAATTGATTTCCCCATCTGGTCTCCCACTGGTTGAGCCCCTCTCCTATGCCTTACCGCTGTTCTAGTTCGGCTACGAGTGAGAGCCTGTCACGCGCGATCCATTTGTACCTTTTTCTGCCCACGAAGCCGTTAGCCTTCCCTTTAAGACCCGCCTTGCTTGATATTTTCTTTTGAGCTTCCGGCCCGCTTCTTTTTTTTCCCTTAAGGTTGCGGCCTTTCCTCTTCGTCTTATGGCCAGCGAGCGCAGACCCCTGCGGCATGCGGTCTCCCTCTGTATTCCCCCTCTTTTCAGTGGTTGGCGGTTTTCCTAGCTCTTATCGGCTTGGTGATTTTCGCTTAAGTAGGAGACTGTTGATGCGCTTCGGCAGTCAGAGATCCCCATTCTAAAAGCCCCTTGATTGGACCACTCTCTTCTTCGTTCCGTCCAACGCGGCCACTTCTAGCGGCTCGGCGTCCCCCCTCCTTCCTGGTATTTTTGTTTTGGTTGACCTTGCCGTTTCCTAATTTTCGGTAGTGCCTATTCACGGACTAGCATCTTCAAGCCTCTTCGACCTTTTCTTGCTTGTCCTCTCATCGTTATTCGTCTGATCCTCTTTGAAATCCCTGTCCCGAACATGGCTCTTCCCCTTTTCTGCGTTTTCTCGCGTTGTGCCCCTCCGTTCATTTCTGAGTCACCCCTCGCCGGATGTATGACGTTTTCTACCTGCGGCTGACCCACTTCTTGAAGCACGACGATACGTTCGATGAGTCGAACGATTGGTATCCGAGTAGCCAGGGCTTTTTGCTTGGTTTCTACGTCGCGTTGCGGTTCTCCTCCCCCTTCTGCTCGCCATCGTCGGCCCCTTTTTTAGAAGCTGACTCCGTGTTTCTCCTCGACTGACGTCATTCCCAAGTCTTCTTCGGTCCATAGGATCCTGTATCTTCCGTCCCTCCGCTATCTTTTTCCCGCCGCCGTTCCTCCCCCTCTGGCCCCCTCCTTCGGTAACGGACTTCCTTTCCCCTTTTTTTTGCATTGCGGGAATTCCCCTTTGAAACCTCTCCTCCTTCCCACCTTCCCTCAGGTGTGGCAGTTTTCCCTCACGAGTTACCGCGCCTCTTTTGCAGTATTCCTGCGTGCTTAACTTTTGCTGGATCCTTCAGCTCGACTCCTCGGCCACACTGCGCGGTCCCCATGTTTCTTAGCGCTTCTTACGCCCCGGGCGTTCCGTTTTCTCGCAAGCCCCTCCTCCCTCCGGTGTTTTTACCGGGCTTGTTTA
>Ga0179593_1810055_pt1 | contig 11755 bp, 9 predicted proteins | sample CZODoug2_1_08_16_FD_185931 | JGI IMG/M metagenome (GOLD analysis project Ga0179593, IMG submission 185931) | Vadose zone soil fungal communities from Angelo Coast Range Reserve, California, USA - CZODoug2_1_08_16fungal (PacBio error correction) | ecosystem: Environmental > Terrestrial > Soil >... | reverse complement strand
CCTCTTACTGATCTGAACAGCGATATTTAAGCATCCTCGGCCCCGCTTGGTATTAATCTTGACCCGGGCCTTGGTGAAACTGCCCCGCGCGTTCGCCTCCTTATGATGGGTTCCCACGTCTAGTAGAACGGGGTTGTTGGCAAACCGAGACCTTCGTACTGGATTACTTCTTTACACCTAATTCCTGTGGGTGGTTTCCTTGGACCCATTCCTAAAGGCCCGCTCCATGCTTAATTACATCAGATCCACGGCAGCGTTTTTCCCCTTTCCCTTCTCTCCCGACAAAAGTCCCGCCATATTTCCGCCTGCCCCTTTTTCGAGGGCTGTGGAAGATTTGGTCTTTCCCTCCTTCTTTCTTAAATGACACCCTTAAGATTTAACTAAGTCGAGAACGATGAGCGGCTCGATCTACCTCCGACGATTGGCTTTTAGACGAGTGAGCCAAAGGGCTCTTCATTGGCTTTTTTGGCAGAGTTAGCGCTTCCATTATTTTCGAGCTCCTGGCTTTCCTCTCAGGGATTTGCGAGCTCCGTGTTTCGGCTCGACGACCATCCCTTTTCCCCCCATTTCGTATGCCCCACCCCCCCAATTTTGACGTTTTTTTTTGTCCCAGTTACCTCGTATTTATTTAAGATTGGTGATAAATGAATTTTCTGCTTTTTACCTCCCCGCTTTTTACAAGCGCCTTGTCTTTGAGAGCGGGTATCGTCGGCCAGTCGATGACGATCGTGGCTGACGGCGGATTTCGCGTGGAGATGAACAATCAGAAAGGACAAGGCGACAACGTTGTTCCCCCCTGGTTTTTTGTTTCTGTCGGCTTGCTCCTTTTTCTCGACAAGGCCCGTTCCCCCCATTGTATTTTGGTTATTGTTTCGAACTTTATTGGCACTATCGACCGTTTGTCGGGTGCACGGGGGGCCTTGAGCCTTCCAACCAGGTGTTTTTCTGAGTTGGACCATTTACTGTCGTACCGTTTTAGATACTAGCTCGGCTTCCGCGGCCCGGCTTCTGAATCCAACACTCGTACCGCCTTCGCCCTGTCCGATTCCTGTCCTCGTCCCTTGGAGCCCGCTCTGCTGGTACCCGAACGCTTCCCCTTTTCTGCGTTATGTACTCCAATTTGACTTCCAATGATTATTGATAGCGTCCCCGCACGTTCCGCTACGGCATGGGGGACTACAATCGACAAAGAGATATCTTGGAACTGGGGAGAACTGTGTTGAGTAGTAGGGGCATGGATGGAGAAATATTTTTAAGGGAAGCCCTGGTGAGCCCAACGCCAGGGTCGAAGGTATTTTTAAGGCACTCTCCCCCCGTCCCCAAGTGACAAAAGTGGGCAAAGAACCAAGAAAAAAATAGCCAACTCTTGACACTTTCCTACAACCCAACTCTACACCCTTGAGCATCCGCGCGCCTGCTAGCCAGTGGGCCGGCTTGTTAGAAAGTGCGATCTCGAACTCACCCACCCGCTCGACGCCCCCCGGGCTTCCCCCTTACGAGATTTACGTGCTTTATATGTTCTTACCCGTCCGTCTATGCGCCACCTGTTTCCCGTTCCTTTCACCCCACTTCCGTCTCGTTACGCAGTTCAGCGAGTTCCCCCCACATCTTTTTTTTCACCAGTTGCTTTTTTCACACTTTGAAAGCGTCGGCTTAGATCCCCGTAACACAACCTCCGCGATCTTGCGTTTTCAATTTTTCGCGAAGGCGGGGATGCCCTTAGTTCCGGCATTTATCGATGATTTGACATGCATTGCAGTCTGTGTGCTTTTCGGATTGGACCCGCCTCCTTCCGAAATATACAAGCCATTTTTCCTTTCATTCACCTGCTCGGGCGTACTTTTTTCTCCGCGAACCTCGCTTAGCGCAATATTCACTGGTTAACTGTCTGACACCGCACCGGGCAGGGGACCTGGTAGGTTCTCGACTTTTCCCTTGTTCCTTGACCCTTTCTCCAATCTTTTCACAACTCTTCTCGCATATATTAATGATTGTCGACTCTTCGACATATTCTTCCGGAGATGTTTGACACCTCTAATCAGGATGGATCCCATGGCCCCTTCCCCTTTTTCTTACGGAAACAGGTATGAGCTCCAGGACCTGATGGTTGTGCTTCTTCTGCATTTAGTGTGGTTCACAAACCACCTCTGTCCTACCTTCGACACACTTCGGCGACTCCAGATATACATCCCACCCCCGGAAAAAACATGTGGGTGGGATTCGTCATGGACTGGGGGCTCGAGCCGGATACACTTTTATCGTGGTTTTTTGCTCTGTTTTTGGATCTCCCCAGACCTCCAGATGATCCCATCTTCATTTCGCGCCCCGCGGTAGGCTTTTGCCCCCCCATAACGTCTTTTCCCCTTTCCTGGTAACTTTGCTCAGGGAATTGCTTCTACGCCCCCAGATCAGGCCGTTTGTTCGAATTTTTTTTTCCTTTTTCGATTTCCTTTCGACCCCTCCCACCCTTATGACTTTGTAGATGTTCGCCTTTCTGGCTGTTGTTGTAAACGTTCATGCGCGCCTTTCTTAGGATGGACACCCATGAATCTCGACCCTCTCTACTTCACAACAGCATGGGACAATACCACGTTGGTTTTTTTTAAAGGCCAGGCCACTCAGAACATTCGTACTACCCCCCCTGCCCTTTAGACAGGCCCTCAGCCAATCGCGCTTACCGATCCTCCCTAGAGGGCCAAGGAAGAGGGGTTTCTCTAGTGCGGGCCTTTTTGCTTTAAATTTCGTGGTTACCTCCCCTCCGCTCCTCACATTGAACTTTCGATCGATCCCCTTCTCCTTTCAGGGTTCTGACTGAGTTGGTGGCGCTGGGTTATTATGCACTGTGTTAGAGGCTTTTCCTACCCTCCTCTTTTCGACCCTAAATTACCTTGGCGACGTCGTTCCCTTCAGACCTCCCTGGGTGATGCCATGTTTTGTTTTTTTTTTACCCCGTCAACCTCCCCTCCCCCCAAAACTGACGGCCAGAAGTTTTTCGGTCGAAGTGCTTCGGATTCCAAAGCCCCCCCGCCAACTTTACAACATGGTACCCGTTAGGGTTGATGCTCGTCCCACGAACAGTTTTTTCATTCGAGAGCTTACCGATCCCCTTTGGACCCGCGAAGACAAAATGGCTTTTTCTCCCAGTGAAGATTCCGGTTTCTTCTCGTCTCTCGGAGTCGAGCCCTCCTCTCCCTGTCTGCTGGGTACAGGTTTACTCTTCCCCCCCTCGGCCATGAAGGGCTGGCCGGTCCAAACTAATGGATGTAGAAAGGCGCCTTCATCCACCCACCTTTATGCATTTGTGTGCCCTATCCCTATCACTTCCTCTGGAGTTCCTTCGACCTTCCAGACTCATATCTTGAGACACGCTTACGCTTCTTTCCCCTCTCCCAGCATTTGCCCTGCTAGTAGGGTCCCACCTATCCCCTCCTTTACGATATACTATGTACCAATCCTACCTTACTTGGTTGTCTAACACTCTTTTGTGGTGGTTAGAGAGATGCACCCTTCTTCCTATCTTTTCGTCCGATCGGCAATTCACCTTGCTTCACCTATCTCCCGACCCAGGGTCGATTCGATCCTGCACGGCGCTTCCATTCCATACCGCACCGTCTAGATAGGTCTGAGAACCCCCCCTATAAACATCCTGTGTTTCCCCGTGTTTGGAACACGTTCGCGGCTATGGTTTAACGGTGCCTTCATGGCGTTTGAATTTTACTGCAGATTTTGTTGTCATCCTTTTTCGAGACATTATTCCATATACGGTCGTTCACGGATCCACTTTCCCCCCCCGCCGGGTGTCGTTTTGATTAGTTAACCCATCCCCCCCCCCGGTTCTTTAAGCCACTCCTCAAACTCCACGAATGTGTTCCATTTTTTTACGGGTGCAATTGCCCCCAACTCCCAATGAGACCTTGTCTTCCCTCGTTTCCGGGAGTTGAGGTTCCTCCGCACATCCCTAGGAGCATACCTTGATTTTTTTTTTTTTTTTTATCTCTTGGCTAGGCCACGTCGCCTGTTTTTCCGTTGTGGTTCCTGTTGCTCTTGCGGCGCGTTTGATTGCCCCCGTAGCGGCCGGCAGTTCTGCTCCTCCGAGTGCGTTGTCCTTCCCGTTGCTCCCGCCGTCGCCAACTCTTCCCCGGCCTTCCGGAGGAATCTTAATTTGATCCGGGGCCTCCGTCAGTAAGACTCCTTTCTGGTTGTCCCCCCATTGGTTCGCCCAGTTTATTTGTTGACCCCCCCTTCAGTTTCGTTCTTTTTCGTTGCATCATCCTCTAGTCCGTATAACCTCACCCCGCTGCCCGTTTCGGAATTTCCAGGACTTTTTCTTTTTTAGTCTCCATGATGGATTGCCCGTGATATTTCCCGGGGTATACAACACCTGTTCCATGACATTTTTTAGCCCAACTGTTTTTGAGAAGTGACTATGAGTGTGCCCCATTAACGGTCTCGATTAGTTTATTTCCTGTTCCGGAGGCCTGTGATCCCCTTGAGTTTTGTCTTTGTCATCATTCTAGATTCCCCGCCTTTCCCTCTAGGAGTTCTTCTCCATGTGTTGTGGTGGTTCCTAAAATAATTTGTTCCGTCTTTCGGAGTCTTTCCCCCCCTACACCTCAGGCCGTTCTGGTTCCCTCTTCCATCCCCCGATTCACAAAAGATAACCCTCTCCTCATTGACAAAGAAGTTGCCAGTCTCGACTTTCACATTGGAGTCATCTTGACGCAAAGCCAGGAGATTAGTACGTACAACACATCTTTTTGAGATCGTGTTCGGCGTCATGTTTGGAATCCCCAATTTCCGGGGTTTACCTCTAGACAGCTTGCGGAGCGTATGGAGATAAGACGGAAGAACGATCATTACTACATTTATAGCCTTTTGAACTTATCCTTGTGGTTAATTTGTCGTGATTTGAGTTCACACTTCCCCCCTTGAGCTTCTCGCGTTCGGCATTTTGTGTTCCCCTTCTGTATCTCCGCGGTTAGCTTTTTGCCCCCCGCTCTGAGTTTTAGATCGATTTTTCTGATCGGGGTACAGTCCCCCGATCCCCCTCCCTTATATGCCGCTGCTTCCCTCGCAGATATGTTTTTTCTCTTTGCTTCGAGTGACCTTGCCTCCTTTTCTTTTCCTAAGGAAGCCCCCCTCCCGCCCCAGCACATGTGGTGAAGCAGCCTTTGTTCTCCCCCCCCTTACAAGGGGATTGAAAGTCGTCATGCACGTCTGTGCTTTCTGTTCGGACGTGGCACCTGCCCCGACCTTGAAGGGTAGGGTTCCCATATAGCTCCCCTCTGCTCGAGAGGTCGTCGTTTTTAGTTCTCAGTTTCCTCCCACTTTGCTTTTGGCTCCCCCCCCTTTTCAGAGATTCACGTTACGTTTTCTTCGTGGGGCACCACGGTCCGGCAGCTCATTGTGATGGGTTCGTGATCCCTTTTTTTTTCCCGGCGGATAGGCAATAACCATCCGAATGTTCTTTTTCTGACACGGGGATGTGGAGCAGCTAACATTCCGACCCCATTTCCCCTTCCCTGTTTACGAGCCCAAACTCCATTCCCCCCCCCTACATCGTGCCTATCTTCACCATGATCCCTCTTGCTACTTTGACTCTCTCACAACCCCTGCCCATTCCTGTACAGATTCTTCCATACCCGCCTCAATGTTGTTTCGCCCCACACCATGCTGCGTACAACTCCCACTCTTCATTCGAATAGTTTTACCCCTCCCCCTTTTTCGTTCCGAGTTGGTTGTCTTTCGAACGCCGGTCCTTCGGGTAACAGGCCTCCACTGCGCAGCTCTTTCTTTTACGCCGAACACGCTTTTCCCTGTCTTCATAGGACATAACGCCCCCTCTTCCACCCGGTCTAATCGTTATCTTGCTTCCCCCCCCAACTTTTTTTTCCTTGTCACACCACCACCCACTGACCTTTTCTTCCATGTATTAGTTCGAAAGAAGCCCTCCCCCTACCCCTGTAAAACCACGACAACCCACTTTTTTTTTTTTTTATAGCTAAAATCCCGGTCATCGCCTCCTCACTGACGGTTGGCTTCGCCGATTCAAGACTTTTTTTTCCCCCGCCTCAACAATATTGAAGCTACCGCTTCCCTTCCCCCGCCCGGGTCCAAAAGCTGCTACGGTCTGCCTGATGGACACTTCCCCCCCCCCCTCCCCCCTTCGCGCGTGAAACGGAACGTTAATGGAGATCTATTAGTCGTTTTCCCCCATTACCATCGCAAGCTGGCTTCCCTTTCATCATTCCGACGAATTCAGCGGCTCTACCACTCTTAGATGATGTTCTCCACCGATGCTTTACGGGGTACTTTGCCCCCGATTGCCTCGCTGAGATTTATTCCCGGGGGTCATCGCTCTGCTCGATGCTGAAAAGTCGCGCCCTCAGCGTATTTCTATCGCTCATCTACTTTCAACCCCCCCCCCTTCGTTATTGTCTGAACATGATAGCCTTTATACATGTTGCGGGAGTCCGGGACCGGTTCATTTCCCGACCGCATAGTTTGGTTCTCCCCTGATTCGTGCTTAGTTCTCCCCAAACCCCCCCCTTCGTCAGCGGTTGCCTCGGTTATCCGAGCATTGTTCCGTGTTCACGCATTCCTCATATGTTTACTCTTTCCAGTAACCCCCTTTGGTAGCCCCTGAGTTTTTTTTGGTGCGTGTTTCAGGGTTTATCGAGGGGCTATGTCGATGGAATTTATATGCCATTTCGCCAGCGCTGTTTAGTTCCCCCAGGCTTGTAAACGTTAACATTTTTTTAACCCTATAGGAACGACCCTTCCTCGACGACAGATGGCCTAGGGACCGCGCGATTTGGTCCTCTGGATTCTCCGTTGTAATTTCCCGATTTCACTTCGACAAAGTCCCCCACCAAGTCGGCACCACCCCCCTTCTTTGGCCGGTTAACGCGTCCTTTGGACGCTGTTCTCGAGTTCGGGGACCCACCAAACACACCACCCCCCCCAACATGTTGGTCCCCTTTTCTGGCGAACCACAACCCGCTGTTGTTGGGAATTTTTTTTTTTTTTTTGGGTTGTTTTTTGTTTTTTCTTTTTTTTCATGTTTTGTGATTTTGGATGGTCTTGGGGGTGTTCTTTTCGTTCTTGTTTTTGATTGTCTTGGTGTGGGTGTTGGGTAGGGGGGTGTGCCACCCGGAAATCAGAGCCGTGTCACTCCCAGAGGTGTGCGACTGAGGATCCGAGGGTGGAGCTACACCGCGGTCCCCTTCCTTAATGGTTGGGCACGAGCCTTCCTTCTGGTGAATTCCATGTTCAGGTCGGGAATGTCTTGGTCGTTAGCTTTCTGACTTGATTACCAATCACAGGACTGACGCCCATGAATCCCCCCAGCCGGGCAGTTATTCATTCCCCGCTGTCGATTGTAGTGCTCGTCTATCTAAGATGTTGCGTACACGGTTTCGATGGCGGCCATTTCCAGATGCAAAACCCCCCCTCCATAGTTTCCCTTCAGAACTTGCCCCTTTTCTGACGCAGATTGAAACACAGTGATGCTGCGTGATCTTCGCGAGGTGATGTTTCTTCCCACTTTAGACCAGGCGTGGGAATATGCTCCCTGTCCTACCTAAGATTTGGCAGGGGCACCTGGAGGTAAGTCCCCCCCGGACGCAAAGTGCTTACCAATCCTCATAGCCCCCCGCAGCTTTTTTTAAGTATATTCAATGTTGTCAACCCGATCCACTTATGAACACCCCCACTTCTCCTCTTAAACTTGTCTCGACCATCGAAGTTAATTAATTTTGTTTGAAAGAATAAATGTTCTAAGACTAGCCCACAGTTGACCTGATAGCCTTCGAACATGGAGTATGGGTCAGGAGCGCCTACTTCCTTTCTGGCGGTTTTTGTTTGTGATCCCGTAAGAGTCTGTCTGTTTCCTTTTTTACCTGACTTGTTTCACGTCTCATTCGGATTTTGTCCCCAAGCTCTCGTTCGTCTTTACCGACGTCTAGAGCCCCCTCTTCCGTGACCCTGTGACGCCCTCCCCCTTTGGCCCCACTCATTCGTGCTTAGCTTTTGGGAACGGCGTACGTTTCGCTTTTTCTTGCATTTTGGCCCCTGTATTTTGCGACTTTTGACACCCGTCCGATCTTATTGTCCGCTGTTTTGTTTTTTTGCCTTCGTATTCAAAGTTTTAGGACGTGTTTTGATGTCCTTCTCATTGCTACCTGCTTGTTTTCGTGACCCGATTCCCCTCCTATTGGTTGCAGAAATGTCCTTATTGCGTTTGACTTCCTACTTCCGACAGAATATCGATCGCCCCCGTTTGCCTATCAGTTCTAGACCGCCTTTTCGGCATACCTTTCAAAAAGGTTTACCACGCCTTGTTATGGTTGAATAAGGCGCCCCGTTTACGTCCCTGGGATGTATGATCGCGTTTTCCCCCCCATCAAATTTGGCACTTAAGCCCGTGTGGATGATCGTGAACACCGCACGTCCCCGCGTGTACACTTTTCGTCATTTGCGATTGTTGATTTGCGACTTTTTTTCGGCAAACCCTCCTTTTGGAGGGAATTTGAGTCCTACGCTTGTTCAACTATTTCGTCCAAACCTACCTCCGCCCTTCCATTTTTGTTTCTCTTAATTCCTTGGTTTACTGAATTTTCGCCTTGGATCGTGGCTACCTTCCCTGCACCCACCCCTTGCCGCACCCGAGGGGTCCTTTTCTGGACGAGGGCAAGACGGGGCGGATGGGGTTCCCCCCAACACGGTAATCCACCACCTCACACTCACACCCAAAGCCAAGTAGCCTCTGCCCGTTTTTGAACTTCCCAAAGTCTTTTTCCAACGGGGAAGCCCGACCCCTTTGGCCGTTCTACCCGACAGTGGGACTCCCGACTCAATTCTCTCCCAACACCGCTTCCGAAATATAAGTTTCTTTCGTTTACGCCTGTTCCCCAGGCTTTTTATCCCCTCGGGCACGTCCCGCTATTCCTTTGGCGCCTTCAGCGTTTCTGTGTTAACTTGGCACCCGATGTGTGTTTCCCCGAGTTCGGGCTGCCGGGCTTCCAGAGACCGAGTCCCCAGGTAGCGAACGCTCGGGACCTCCAATATCGCCTCCTTCATTAAAGCCAGCTTCTTCCGGGCGTCGCGGTCCGTTTACTCCCCGGACCTGGCGCCCAGCTCCCACGCCTCCGCTTTTCCGTTTCAAACGCTTTCTCCTGCCGAATATTGAAGCGCACGATACCCGGTGCTGTCGGGTCGCCGTTCTGGCAATTCCAGTTTCTTGAGTTTCCGGCTGTCGCAGCTCCCAGATCTGCAATCCTCGAATCGAATGATAAATTTGGTCTTCATTCTCGGAATATTTTTACTTTTTCCCCGAGGGTCCTCTCTCTCCACTAGGATCGCTGTCACGATGACTGCAAGCCACCCTCTCTTTCTCGAGTTTTTCTTTTTTGCATTCGCCGTTAGAGATCAATGCCCCCCCTTAATTCCCACCCCGACTCCATTTTCCTGCACTTTAGATTTAGAGATTTTACACTCTTTACCCCAAGGTAAACCCTTGTCCGTTTCCATTTTTGCCCCCCCCCCCCCCCCGGCCCGCATGTTCCAATTGTCGCCTGTCATGAGGTACTCCTTATGGACCCGACTTGGCCTTGAGTAATTAAAGGCGCTGAATCCTCGCGGCCACAAACGATACACTGCTCGGATGATTTACAGCACCGAGAAGACGTTTTTGCCTTACCGCCGGGCGCTTCCTTAGACGAAAACTGTAATTTTTGCCTTTTTCTATTTTGTGAATTAATTTGAATAGTTTTTAAGCAGGGATTTAGATAGTCCCCCGCCAACCTGACTACCATCTGCCGCTCCGTACCCAAAACGGGGTTTCTTTTCCATCTCAGGACAAGATCGACATACCTTCCCCCCTTCGACATCCCGAACCAACCTCAGATTTCCTTCCCAGGTCCCAGCCTTTATCAATTTTCAGCGCTTCCCGTTCCCAATGATATTCCAAGTGTTCCGAGGGTTTTGGGTTTCCAGTTCTTAGGCAAAGCAAGATTTTCCCGGAACAATTTGTTTCGCCGATAGCCCCCCGGTGAACTTCTCTTTGTTTGTTCCTACTCGCGAGCGCCTACTTGCTGCCGGGTTGACCACTGTCCATTAGACTTCTGTTGCCGTTACGACTCTGCCGATGGAGGTCCCTTTATTTGCTGCGAGGATGTTACCAATCCCACCGTTTGGGTCCCCCCTCTGACTAGCCATTTACAACTACAGAATTTAATCACTACTCTCCGCAATGGGGGCCAAGGCCACACGACAACCATTGACACTAGTGGATTAACGGTACTATGCGATTACACCCCGATAAGTGTAGCCTTTTTTCCACCCTCGATGGTGGACGCAGATGGGCCTGTCCTTATAGCGGCGCGCGCAACCCAATTCTTTCCAGCAGATTTTCATACAGAGCCCCGACGGCCGATTCACTCGCATGGATTATGTTCGACGGCCTCAATTTGTGCCACCCCGACCTCTCAAAGGCCTCTTTGAAGGTAGTACGTTCCGGTGGTCATAATCGAGAACTTGCTCTTCGCCCAGCCATCCTCTTGATTTTCTGAGTTTCCTCTATGTTACGCATCGACTCTTTCCCAAATTTCATCCGTGTGTTTAGAGATTGACATTATTTCTTGGCAGATAGATCATCTAGTCCTATCGCGGCACATGTGTACCCCTAGTGTCCGTGTTTGTGGGTGGCCCAAAATTGCAATCTGGCCTTTTCAGTCTCGGGTGCTGACCCTGGGTAATTGCCCGTGAACGGTCATTTATTTGACCTTTGCCAATTCCTTGTCCTAGTCATAATTTGTTTCTGTCACGCCTCTTCCCCGGCGATCTGCTCGACCCCCCTCCGACACACTCCCGGTGCCATTCTTCTGTTCCATGTGCCCGGTTTGTTTTCGAGGCCCTTCTCGAAATCTGGAATGACTCTTAAGTCCGACGAAAACGGTGTCCACGGTGTCGTTAGCATTCCTAAGAGAGAGGCTTTTGCTCCCTAACGTCCGGATGGTTGGTCTTTGGGTGTTGAAGGGTTGTCTCCCCCCTAGGGAAGTCAAGACCCCTTTTGCCAAAGTGTCGTGCACCGCTACGACCGTCGCTATTCACAGTGTGACTCAGTTTGGAACCCAAAAGTAGAGCGCTATGATCTCAATTCTGGCCTTCACCTGTCGATCGGCGACCCTTTCCTCCATAAAGAAGTCGCCTTTTTTCTTTATTTTTATAAGTAGCTACTACTCAGACCCCCGAACCGTACCCCCCCCCGTAATCCACGACCCCGGTGCCCTCCCCCGGTAACCAGGTCTTCCCCCGGGTGTTATGACACCCCACGTTCTTATGAACCCCCCCCAGACAACACCTACCCACAAATCCACCCCTCCGCGCTTGTTTCTAAACGCCCCCACGCCCACGCCGAACCCCATCGTGACGACCCCTCTCCGCCTGACCTCCCCTCACTCCACATTCGCGAAACCCCCCCCCCTTTCCATCCGTTGTCCCCCCCGTTTAGTTTGGATCCTTAACCCCCCCCCCCCCCCCCTCCGACTCCCTTCCCGACCCAACCCCCCCCCCCTGCTTCTCTCCCGTGGTGCCTTCTGACGTCACCTCCCCCCCCCCTTTTCGCCCCCTTTTTCGGTGACCCTGATACTCCCTGTGAAGCTTCTAAGTCAGATCTCTAAGTTTTGACGAGAATCGGTCCGTGTGCGTCCTACTTTTTCAAGGCACTGCCCAATCGCTCTCCCCTTTTTGGGCG
>Ga0179593_1336018_pt1 | contig 11755 bp, 14 predicted proteins | sample CZODoug2_1_08_16_FD_185931 | JGI IMG/M metagenome (GOLD analysis project Ga0179593, IMG submission 185931) | Vadose zone soil fungal communities from Angelo Coast Range Reserve, California, USA - CZODoug2_1_08_16fungal (PacBio error correction) | ecosystem: Environmental > Terrestrial > Soil >... | reverse complement strand
TTCACGTTGTTTACTTGCTGTCTTTTTTTGTCTCCTTTCGATCTCGTTGTAGGGGGGGGCGTTTGCGCTTACGCGCTGTTTTTTCCTTGCCCCTTCCCCCCACGCAGTCTTTCCCCCCTGAGCCCCCCTCCGCGGTGCACACTCGCCGAAACGGTGTTCACAGTTGTTTTCCCAGGCGGAAGCCGTGCTTTTGTTCAAAGGTGTACTTGTTACCCCCAGGGAGGTACTCATGGTCCCCCACTTCTCCCCCCCATCCCCTCTCTTTGGTTTGTTGCGCCTTTTTCCTTTTGAAAGTACCCGTTTCCCTTTGCGTTCTTTCTGTCTTCCCCTTCCGACCCGCAGGGGTCTTTTTCAGGTAGCCGCTTACCCGTGCCCTTTCTTTTCCCCCCTCTCCTGCTCGGAGGGCTGGTCTTTTCTGCAGGGGGGGCAGCGCGTGTCAAGTGCGCCAATCTGTTTCCTGCCACAGAACCCGGCGACGCGGGGTTTTGTGTCATTGAGTTTTGCTCTTTAGGCGCGGTCCTTTCCGCGGTGCGGCCCCGTCAGTTCGGGACACTTTTTTCCTTCTTCGCATCCGACTTCCTCTCCGTCGTTTGTTCTCTGACCCGCGTCCCTTCCCTCTTGGCGCGGCCGGTCCCGCGTTCGGCACACGCCCTTTCCACGCCCCCCCCCCCCCCCCCCTGTTTTTTTTTTTTTTTTTGGACTTTCAGGGTATTTTTGCCCTCGGCCGTGAGTTCACTTGCATTGATCCCGCTTTCCCCCCCCGTACTGCCGGTTTCCCTTTTTCGGCGAATTTTCTTTAACTGTCCCCCTTCGCCCGACTTCTACTGTGCAGACCCTCGTTGGCAGCCCGGCTTCCTTCTTTCATGGCTTTTCCGCCCATAGGGGACGCCCTTTTTGTCAACAAACGGCTTCCGTTTTTTTTACTTTTCTTTTTTGACCCACGTTTTTACGTCCGTTGGTTTCCAACAAGCCCTCTCTTTTTTGGTTGGCCCGATGTCTGATTGCGGGCGACAACGCCCCCCGGCGCCCGTCACGTGTTTTGTGGCAATCCAGTGGGCCTACAGTTTTTTTGGTTTATTCAAGCTGTCTGCGCATTTCGGTGTTGCCCCAGGGGATTGTGTTCTCTCGTTTTATTCCCCTAATTTTTCACCTTGGGCTTGCCGCGCATTCTTTTTCCGCCCGTCCATGTCTTCTTTGTGTGTAGCGTTTTCGGAACCCAGTTGTTGATCGGAACAGTCCTCGTTTTTCGCTTCCTTGGCACCCCAGGCGTGTCCGGGCTTTTTCGGTTGGCCCAAGTCTTTGTGGGCAACGCTGTCCGAATTTCTTGGCCTGTCTTTGAATTCCGCTTCGGGCAAGTTGAGGCTTCTCGGCGGTCCCCAGCCGGCCCGTCCAGTGTGGCCCTCTTCCTATTTCCTCTTCAGGAGAAGCTGTTTTTTGGCATGATTTCTTTGCGTCCCCTGTGGTACGTTTGGTACCTTTCGTCACCAATACCAACCTGTTCTGCACCGTTTTCATTACAGCGTTGGAACCTCTTGACGCTACGGAAGGACCCTAAGTTTTTTGTATGCATTTATGGTTTTTTTTCCCTTCACCCCCCCCCTTCGTGAGTGGTCCTGCCGACAGAGTAGCCCCTCTTTCCTCTTTTAATAATCCGAATTGTTGTTTGTTTTCAGAGAGTTTTGTTTTCCGTTTGAGGTCTGTTTTGTTGGTTAATTGAGGTTTTCTTACACCCCGTTGCCCGAGTTGCCCGTGGTCCGACGTGAACGTCTTCGTTCTCACTCTCTTCCCAAGTGTAGCCTCTTGAAAAGACAGTTTATGTTGGGACGCCCCTTCTCCCTCCTCACCTTTTTATAGACAATGAACACGACCTCTCTAATATCAGCAAAAACGGTCGCTTCTGGCGGTTCACCTCATCTCCATTCTCTTTTTTTTTCATCTGTTTCCTCACTTTTGACTGTCTGCCACAGTTAAAGTTTTCTGAAGGATTTCCCTTACTTTTCCCTGCGTTTCTGCATCCTTTCCACAGAAAAATGCATTGGTTTTAATTTCGTTTCGCACGACCCTCGGTAATTTTTGTCTTTTGAAACTTTAGTTTCCTCTCGACAACTTTTTCCACCCGTCGTTCACCGGCTCCCTTTGCTCGGTGATACTTTTCTTGGCCGAGCATGTTTTAGAGTGGAGTGTTTTACCGTGCTCGACGAAAGTGGATTCCGGCACCAACGAACGTGAGTCCGTTTCTTTCCGATCACTCACCCCCTGGCCCTTGGCGTTTACCTGTCCGTCTGTCGCCTTTATTTTTCATTGGTTCCCTCCACTAACCTTTCCTCCGTCCTTTAGGTACCCCGAGGAGCTGGAGGGTACTTAAGAACTTTTCCCCACCGTTAGCGTCAAATTTGGTTGTTTCTCCCGGCATTACTTCTTTCCCAGCGTTTGTGGGTCCCATTTGGTAGTTGCCCCCTTTCTTGAAGTCATTTCCTTCGGTGCGTTTGTGAAGCGCTGTTTTTTCTTTCCGAGTTCTTTCCGTTAGCTTTCCAGCTATGTTAAATTACTTCCATGCTCCCAATTTCGCTGCCCCTGTACCAAAGTCCTTTGTCAAGGGGAGAATCTTATGTTTCTTTTCTTACCCCTCTCCTTCCCACCTCCGTTTCCGGCTGTGTTTCCTATAAATACACGTTTGATTTTCTTCTTTCACCCAATTCCCCTCCTTTTCCCCTTCCGCGTCCCCAGAGATAGTATTAAGAGGGGCTCTCCGAGCATGTTTTTTTGACAGGCGAATCGGTGTTTGAAGTTGTTGCTTGATCCTCCTCCTGGGGAGCGTGCCTCCCCCGTTGTCCGTCCTGCTCTTTGGCTTTTTAGGCAGGTTCTTTAACTTTTTTTCGCCCCATGGGTCAGACAAATCCCCCCCCCCGCGTCGCGTTTAGTCGGGTTTTTGTGTGAAGTCGGTTACACTTGAATGGGGGGGGCGGCTTTCCCCCCTCCTTCTTCGAACCCATTCTTGCCTTGCCCGCAAGACAATAACTAAGAGTTTGACTATTCCCCCCCTCGTACGTGGTGTGTGACAACCAAGCTTTTTTTTAGCCCAACCAAATTTCAATCCCTAACCCTGCCCACGTTTTCTATCCCTTCCCCCTCCCTAAAAAACGTGTCCGGGTGGTTTGCCTAAGACCCCAAGGCGCGCTCGCTCCGTTCCTTTTTGGTTTCGCATTTGGCTCATTGTGGTGAGCGTTTTCCCCCTTTCCCGGTACACCCTTGTACAAAAGATTCCGTTGACCAAAAAAGGTCCCCCCCCTTTCTTCCCCCCTTCGGCTTGGGTCCGGGCGAAATGTTACTTGGTTCCGGCGTTTTACTAAGGTTGCCTTTTCGCTTGTTATTTAGATTGCTTCTTTTTTTTTTCGGTTTTGAGGTGTGCCTTCCAGTCAAACTCGGCGGTCTTTCTTTTCGCGCTACTCTTCAAATACTACCTCGATTGATTTCGATTATTCTTTTCTCCCTTCAGTGTGGTGTTTGAATCTCTTCACTCCCCCGAATTCTTGCTCTTCTTTGCTCCGGCGATTTGTTTGTTTTCGCAGTTTGCAGAAGCTACAAACCCCGGTTCCCCCCCCCCACGCCTCTCTCTGACAGGTGTCCAGGAAAAAAGGTCCTCCTCCCCAATTAATCCTGACCCCCCTTCTTGCCCCCCTGACGTTGCTTGTCCCTCTTTCGGGTCCACTTGTGGTAACCCGGTTTTTTTTTTCTTTGGATCATGCATCCGTCCCCCCTTTTGGGACCCCTTTTCTTTTTTTGCTTTCCTGAGGAAAGTACCTGTCCCCTTTTTTCCCACCGTCTTTTCTCTGTCCGGTTTCTTTTCCACAATACTTTTCGGTTGGCATGGCTTTCCCTTTTTTTTTTTTTCCCAGCTTTCCACCAGGACACCGTTGTTCAGGGGAAAATAGACTTTCGTTTTTTTGTCTTTCGGCATTCGTCTTTGGTTTGTCGTGTCGGTTTCTTTTGCGTTCCCTTGCCTGACCAGTCCCCTCCCCGGTTACGGCGTCGCTTTTGTTTGGTCATGGTTTTTTTTGCCTGAGTTTTCCTTTGATTTCCCCTTGCTCCTGTTGAGTTCTGTCCAAGGGATTTCGGAACCGTGTTCCCTCTCACTAAACTCTGGTGCGTTGAAGTGATGACATCTAGGTATGGATCCGGTCCTCTTCTCGGTGTTCTTCGAATTTTTTCTGCGTCGGGTTCCTCGATCATTTAAGGCTTTTTTATAGTCCTCTCTTGTCTTTTGGGTCCCTGGAGATGGTCTCGCCTCCCCAGACTTTTCCCGCCGTCCACTTTCCTTCCTTTCTCGAAGTGCTTTGAGAGCATTCACTCTAAGAGAATTCACGCTACCTCCTTCCAAGTTTTGACAAGTTCTTGCCCCCTCCAAAGTTTTTTACCTAGTTCTGTTCATTCCTGGCGTCAGGTCTTTTCCAACCACACTTGCTCTGGCGTCCAAGAAGTGGTAGAACTCTTTGAACGAGTCATGGACCTGCCCCGAGTTCTACCTCAACCCCTCGGGAGGGTTGTTTGTATCTTCTGTCACGAATTTTCCCTTTTGCCTCCACCGTAATCCTTTGCTCCTTTCCTTTGGAACGGGGGAAGTGTCCCGTTGTTTCATGTTCCTCATCCGCACTCCTTTAGAGCACGTGCTTTTGCGGCTTGCCACTGGTGGTGTTTTTTGACGGCGTCTCCTAACCCTTTTTTTTTTGCAATCAAGTCTCTTTAGAAGTCAATACATCCCCCTTTCCCTGATGATTTCCCCCTTGTGTGTCACCACCCCCGTTTTGTGACTCCAATATGATTTTTTTCGTTACATTCTCCCGTAGTAGCCTACTCATGGTCAGAGGACCCCCCTCCCCTTTGATTCAAAGGTTGTTTGATATTTTTTCTGTTTTGATTGAATTTTCCCTTCATTCCTTTACCTACGGTGCCGTGTTTCTCTGGCCTAGGAGGAGAATCTCAGGTGTTCCTGGCTTGACTCTGGGTGAAGACGAGTTGACTTTTGGGGTTTCTGTCTGCTTCTCGGTGTATTTTCATGTTCCCAGGTGTCTCTCCACGGGGGTCCCCCTTCATAAATTCGTTGCCACCCTGTTTGACCATTTTTGTTTTTACCAGTTGCTTCGCTGAAGTTCTCCCTTCCTGGATCCCTACCGAAAGATGAGACCTTTCTTCCTCGGGTTGAAGTGCCCCCCCTTCCCACAATTACTGGCCGGCTCATTTGGTTATACCTTTTTTTTTAAACCTCTATTCCTCCCTTTTCCCCGTTTTTGTTGTTTGGTCGTCTGCTTGCATTTGGGGTTTTTACTATTGGTCTTTTTTCTGACCCCGTGAGTTGTTTTTTTTTCAACGCTCCTTCCAAGTTTTTTTTTTTTTTTCGGGTGGGGCTGGTGGTTTTTTTTTACGCAGTCTTCGTAATTTGTAGACGTCCCCGCTGAGTTCACTCCTCTTCCCCCCCTGTCTTCTCCCAGTACTTTCCAAAAGAAACTAGGTTTTTTTCTTTTACGCACAGTTTTCCCGGACTCCGCCCCCCCCGTGTTGAGTTGACCTTTTCCACCCGAACATGAACCGGCCACCTCCCCCTCCTTCCCCTCGGCTGCAAACGGCCTCTCAATGGAAACTGGAATGTATCCTACCGAGGCGGCGCACCCCGTTTAATTTCAGTTTCATCGGTCCCCGAATACAGGTGCTCTCTGATTCGTTTCCTATTGGGCCTCCCTTTGAACTTTGGTTCTTTGTTTTCCGACACATGTAGTTTTCGCCCTCCTTTTAAGGTATTCCTCTCCTCTGGGTGAGCTTCCCCCATTTGTTTTAACCCCTCCCTGTATCCCTCTAACTGTCATTCCGTCTATGGAGTTGAAATTTCGTGAACCCCCCCACCGCCTTTTTTTTCCTTATTTTTCGGTTTTTTTTTCTTTTTCCTCAGGGCACTCCTCTGGAAAATTCCAGGCAATTTTCACCCGCTTAGCGAAGGATTTGTCCCTTTCCCCCCAACCCCTTTACCCCCTTTTGAAGTCCCCCCGCCCCCCTTACTTGCCTTTATTGGTTCGGTTTGATTTTTGACTGGCCCCCCATAACCCTCCCTCTCCTAACCCCTTCCCCCTGCGCTTTTTGATGGAGTTCTCCTTCGTTGCCCCAGCTTGCCGCCAGGCTCCCCACTTTCTTTTGCCAAGACGTTTGGACAGTTCCTCTTTCTTTGTATCGGGTACAGAAAGTCTCCGGAACTCCTTTTGTCTTCGATTGGGCCGGGGGTTTCCTTCCATTTTTTTTAGGCGGTTCCCGTAAGTGATTCGGATGTACTGTTACCCTCTTCCGCTCTCCCTTTTTTTCCCTACGACCAGGACCAACCTTTACGTCCGTGTGATTGCGGGACTGCTCGTTCTTGATCTTTTTGGGACCGTCTCCCCCTTTTAAAAAAATCCTCATTCTTTTAATGCTCCACCCTGGACAACCCGGGCGATCTTAGGACTTGCCCCACAATGGCCTGACGCGTCTTGGCCCTAGGCCCGACGAGGTGGCCCCCGGTTTAGTGCTCTAGTTGGGTGCATTTCGTTTGCGTCGAGGGAGTCATTCCTTTTTGCTTTTTTCGGAATTGAGCTAAGGGTGTTCTCCTAACCAACTTCCTTCGGCAGGTAATCTTTGAGTAACGGCCGTTCTTCCCTGCTCGCCCCCCACCCCCCCCCCTTTTTTGCAAGACCCCTTGAAAACCCTCCGTGAACGTTTCTCTGTTCCTGGGGTTTCTACTGTAGTTTTTTTCCACCTCCTGGGGGATTGTCATTTTCCCGACTCTTCTCCCCCCCCTGTGAAAGCACCAGCAGTTCCCTTTCACTCTCGTGGATCTTTTTCCCTTCCCCCCCTTTGTTGGAAAAGCTTTTCCTTCCCCCCCCCTTTTGAATAGAACCCCTTTTACCTCCTATTGAGGTCAGATGACCGCAACCCCCCCAATTCCCTGTGATGTTTTCCCCGCCCCCCGAATCAAGGTCGTTTCTTTCTTTTGCTCCCCCCTTGAGGAGCCCCCTCCCGGTATGGTACTTTTTCTTACTTTTTTAATTTCAGTCATTCTTCCTTTTCCCAACACAGTACAATTCATTCTGTACCAGCACGGAGTCTTCCCCCCCATGGTCCTTCTCCAAGGTAGGTTTGATTCTTTCTGTTCCGTTTTCGGGTTGCTCGTCTCGTTGATAGTTTATGGTGTTTTTTTTTCTTTTGAATATTGTGCTTCCACGGTCACTGGAGGGGTATCTCCCTTTTTTTTCTCTATCTTTTGCTTGGAAAAATAATAGCCCCTTATCTTTGTTCGACTCCCCTCTCCCCTTCCTTTTTGTGATCATTTCTCCTGAATAGGGATGGTTTTTGTTATTTTCCTCAATAGACTCTACCCTCCTCTTTTCTATCCTAAGTTGAGTTCCTCCGCCCCCCCTGTTTCCACCCGTCACACTTCATTCATTTTTTTTTTGTTTTTGCCAGTTTTTCAACATCCTCCCCGGAGCTGGCTCCCCCCTTCAATGGTTTCCCCCCCCTTTCGCCGTTATCCCCTTTCTTTTTTTACAGTCCCCTTGGTCCTCTCTTGTCCCCCCTTTTCCGCTGCTTTTTTTCCGATTCCTCCGTCAGTCGCCCAAGACCTCGGTCTTCGGTCCGAGAATATGGGTTTCCCCTTCCTTATGTGTCCGGCAAAACCCTCGGTTTTCTTTTTTGTCTTTCGTTCTTTTTTTGGAATTTCCCTTTCAGGTCGGTTTGTTGCTTGGGTCCTCCAGTCAAAGAGTGAAACGGTAAACGTTCTTTTCACTCTTTTCCTTCTCGTCTTATGTTTATTTTGGTCCTTCCGAAGTGTGTCCCGAGTCTTTGAGTGTCCTCCTTTCCTTGGTGTACTACTTTTCTAACAACCGTCACGCGAACGCGGTGGATGTGTATTTTCCCTTTAGTTTCTTCTCTCCGATCCTGCCTACTTCTTTTTTACGGTTTTCTTAAAGGGTTTTCACTGTGGGGAGCGCTTTTCAGAAATCCTGAACTTCTTACTATTTTCTCCTTCTTCCTGTTCCTGTAGGAGAGTCTTTCCTCCCGTCCCTCCCGCTGACTTTTTTGGCGGCTTTTTTTTCCCCCCCGTTTTTTTATTCGGCACCCAATTGGTTGAATACATCCATCCCCGTGAGAAACCGTTGTCTTTTATAGGACTTTTCCTTTCTTGTGTCAGGTCTCTTTTCTTCAGCCCCTTACTCCCCCTGAGCCTGCCCAGGTCGTACCCAGTTTTTTTCACGTTGTTTTTTTAAGGTGATGCGTTTCCAGTGTCCTGGGACCTTCTACTTAAGATACTCTTTCCACCCATCCAAAGTGTTATCTTCCTCCCCCTCTTGCTTTCTTTCCGGCTTCTTTCTCGTAATCTCTTTTCCACAAAGTGGTCTTGTGTCCTTTTTTGACTTAGGGGGTAGCCCTCGTGACGCGCGACGTTTCCTCTTTCTTTAAGAAAGACGACCCCTGGGTCCATTCTGATCGATTTGATGCCGGGTGCTCCCCGCTTTTGGGAAGGGTTTTTCTTCCTGGTTGGTCCCGCCCGTGCAGTGGTTACGGTGATCGCTCTCCTTCTGAGAATTTCTGTGTTTTGCTTCTTTCATGGTTTTGGATTTCAGTTTGAATTTTAACCCCCGTTTTTTTTGACCACCCCCACCTGGGGCCGTCGAGGTTCATCTAATCCCCCGGCCGTAGATTTTTATCGGTTCTCCGGTTGCCCCCACCAGGTTCCTGGCTTCTTTCATCGGTGGAGTCCTGAACACCTTGCTAGGTGCCCTCCCTTTCGTCCCACTTCCCCTTTTGCTTTTCTCGGGCAAGGTTTACCCCGGGTCAAACGTTTGTCGTTTGCGCGAGAAGCTGGGTTCGTCGAATTTTGCTTTTTCGCGCATGAACGTGTTCGCCTTAATCTGTGAGGCTTTTTCTTTTCCCCCCCTGGTCGATTGGTTTAGGTTTCCCTGAATTCCCTGCGACGTTGTCTTGGTTCTTGTTCTGTTCGTAACCACCTTTTTTGAGGTGTCAGTTCCCCCGACCTAACCGGTTAGTTTGAATCCCTGTTCGGCCTACGATTTTCCCTTCTTGTGAGGCGAAATTACTGCGGTACCCACTCCCTCTTCGCTCATTTGTGCCCCCCTCACTTTTTGGTTTTGCGGGGTTTGACCGCAGTTCCCCCCAATTTGTCTCGATATCTCCCCTCTCCGTTTGTTTTTTTTTTCGACTGCTTTGTGGTCAGCAACCCCGACCTTTTGTAGTTGTTTTTTTTTCCCCTTTCCAAAAACCTCCTGCTTCCTGCTTAGCGCAAGCTCTTCTGGTTCTCCGTACCCTCACTCATTCCCCCTGTCCCTTTTCCGAAACAGGTCTGCCAAAAAAACTTCTGTTACTTTTTGCAGCAAAGGGCCCCTGACCGCCGACCCCAGCACCTCCCCACCGAACCTTTTTTTTTTTTCCTACCCCTCACCGTCTCCTACTAGGAGGGAACCGGCTCCCCCTTTCCAATATCTTCCCTAGGCCTTTTTTTCTCAAACGTTTTTTTTTGCTGCAAAAACTTTAACGTTCCCCCTTTTCATAGTCAAGTGGTATATGTGGACTGGGAAGTACTCACCCGCCATTACACTCGTTGGCGAACGTAGGTTACGACACGACGCCGTAATGTCGGTTTTTTGCTCGGATAGAGAGGTTCGATCTGCCACTTGGAGTTTAGCCGGACCTCCTCCCCGGTCCTGTGACGAAGTTTTTCTTTTTCCCGCGTCTGGCACCCACTGTTTCCTGAGCTGCTTTTCAAGTTCTTCTCGCACGAAGTCCCTCGCCTCCTCTTGCCCAGTCTTGCTGGGTTCTTCAACGGAACCACTTTCCAGGATTACAGTACCTTCTCTTTGATGGTTCTTTTTCAGCGGGAACCAACCCCTCAAATCACAAACACCTACGGCTGTTCTGCGTAGCCCTTCCTTCACGGTCTGAGAGTCCCCACCCTCGTTTCTTAGTGCGTTGAAAGCAAGTTTTGTTTTCCGACATGTCCTTTTTCAGCAGTGATCAGCCTCAGTTTGTCCTTTCGCTGTTCCTTCTGGCTTGATTTCTGTTTCGCCATCAGGTAGTCTCTTTTTACTTTTTTTTTGAAATGTTTGCATTGGACGCAGAATCCTTTTCCCCTTCAAACCCCCCGTAGTAACGTTGTCATTTGTTAAGACTGGCTCTAATTTTTTTTTGAAGTTCTCACCCCCACCCTTTCTCTTGGTATACTCAACCTGAACAGTTTTGGTCTGATGATCATTAATGCACCCCTTTTTTCCCGACGCTAGAACAGGGTCCCCGCTGCCCACAGTTTGACTCTTGATCTTTTTGATCCCGAGCATGTCTTTTTCCCTTGAGATCGTTCCCTGAGTTTCTTGAGACCCTTTAGGAGGTTCCCCGGCCGTGGCTCCGAACCTTGGGAACCGTCCACTTTCAGCGACTTCCCTTTCCCCTAACAACTTCCCCTGCAACATTTGAAATGCCAATTTCCCCGTCCCTTTTTTCAAAGGTTTATTGTGCGTATTTTTTTTTTTTTTACACTTTTTAGGGGGCGGCCTTTTCCCCGACTTTTGGCGCCCCCCTTCAAACACCTCCGATCCGTTAAGGAGTCCCCCGCCGTCCGTGGAAGATGGTTTATCCTGCCCCTTCCCCTTTCAGGGCCCCACTGCAAGGGTTTATTTCCTTCAAGAGGTCCGCACTTTTGAACGAAGTTGTGGAGCCCACTTCTCCCACCTTCGCGATCCTTCCCTCCCTCCGGCCCTTTTAGTTTTGTGGTCGGCCCTTGGGACGGTTTAACCCCCACTTTTTCCCCCCTATTGTGACCAACCTCCCGGCGTCCCCCCCCCCTTCCGCGATGGGTCGCGAAAACTGCTGCGGTTCGGTCTCCTTTTAGGCTTGAGTCCTCGTGCTTTTTGGCTGCGTTTGGGGAAGGGTCGCTTAGGAGACCTTTCCCTTCTGGGATCCTTTTGTCTTGTTTTTCAACCTCCTACGGAGTATGAGTTGCGGCTTCTTTTTCCTCTCCCGTTTTTGTTTTTTGCTCTACCGAAATCATCCTCCTTTTTTGTAGTTGTCCCCCTTTTTGATCGCGACGTCTGCGATTCCGCCGATTTGCCCTTTCCCGCCCCCAGGCCCCACCCTGAAGTTGAGCAGCAGGCCTTTTTCCAAACTGAGGCCGCCGTACCGTTCTACAAAGGGCTCCTTACCTCCCCGTGCCTTGTCAGAATTCGCACTTGTTGTATGGGACGGATTTTTGGTTTTTGTCCTCCCCCGTCTTTGCCCAAGACCTCGTTTGCGTTGTTTTGCTCGCGAAGGCGGCGGTGAGGGCCTGTACTTTGGCTTGGTCCCACCTTTCTTTCTTTTCTCTTTTTTTCCTTCGATGACAAATTGCATGGTCTTTCCCTTTGTAGGCAGGTGGTATAGACAAAGCTAACCGGAACCGGGCTCTTCCCCCTTGGAGGGATTTTCCTCTTTTCTTCCCTCTTGCGTCCTCGTCTTGGGTCGTGAACGCCCCCTGCGTTGTTTCACCTTTATCGTTTCGCACACCCGGAAACAAGTTTTAAGCGACGTTTGGGGGTTTGCAGGGGCGTTTTCAGTTGGGGAGTAATGAGCTCTTCCACTTCGGGTTGCGGCCTGACTTTTCTGGCCGGCCAACGGTTTGCTATGAACTGATCGCTTCGCATTGCGTCTGTGCTCCTGCGAGCTCCGGCCTCCTTTGGGTTGAGGTTTCCTT
>Ga0179593_1315902_pt1 | contig 11755 bp, 19 predicted proteins | sample CZODoug2_1_08_16_FD_185931 | JGI IMG/M metagenome (GOLD analysis project Ga0179593, IMG submission 185931) | Vadose zone soil fungal communities from Angelo Coast Range Reserve, California, USA - CZODoug2_1_08_16fungal (PacBio error correction) | ecosystem: Environmental > Terrestrial > Soil >... | reverse complement strand
CCGATCCTTTTTTTTTGCCCAGCGTTTTCCCACGGCAGATCCCCTCGCGAATTCCCTTTCTTTAATTCGCAGGCCTACTCCGTTGCAAGGTCCCCCTTGTGCAGAGGATTCTGATCTTCAGATTGTAATTGTCGATCGTTTTCTTTTCCTGTCAGATTTGGCGGTCTTTTACCTGATTTTTTTTTCAGGGCCGGACGCTCACCGCCTCCCTCCCCTGACTTTCTTCTGACCGGGCTAATCTGCATGACGCGGATTCCAAGATCAGCCGCGGCCCCCGAAGATAGAGAGTTTTCTCCAGGTTTTTTTTTTTCTTCAGCTTTCCATGTGGCCTGAATTCGGTTGCGTCTTGAGTCTTTCCTTCTTGGTTCGCCATTTTCCTCTCTTTGTCCCTTCCCAGCCTCAAGGCAGCGCACAGACTTGTTCACCCCATTGCCCGGGTCCTGCCTTTCAAAGCGGGAAGATTTGGAGTTTTCTTTACGTAACCTGCATCCCCCCTGCCCTCCCCGCCCCTCACGATTTGTGTTATAATCTCTCCAACAATTGATGTTTCTCTTTCTCCCCTCAACGTTTATAATACGCCCGCTCCTCTTTTTCCTCGTCGGCGGGACCTCCTTTTTTTACTGACAAAGTAAGTTTGTTGGTCGAGTCCCGTTCTTTCCTCGCTCTTTTTCCTCTCGGCTTCTTACTATGCTCCCCCCTCCCCTCCCCCACACGTGTAACACCCTTTTTCCTTCCTTTTAGACCGGAGTGAGCTCGGCCCCTATCTCCCCCGAGATTGTGGCTTTTTCGGTACTTTTTGCATCTACTTTTTCTCCATTCCCGATTTTCGAAAGTCGTCGTCTCTCTCCTCGGAGATGGTGATCAGTCATTTATCCCTCTCTTCAACATGTGGTTTTTTCTCGGAACTTTAAAGACATTATTGTCCCCTTCTGATAATAAGTTTCCTTTTCATTGTCATCCAGGCTTCTCAGATTCTCCTTTTCCCAGCTCCTCTCCGAAAACCGGCCTTCCTTCCCACCCTCCCGAATTCCCCTGAACGTGGAGACCCCCGCTACCTCGCAAACTAACATTGGAATTAGTTATTCTTCAAAAACCAGGAACGATTTTACCCGCGTGAATCCATTTATCCCCAGCCCTATGTTCTTTAGTCCATCCGACTGGCTATGTATTCTTTAACGTGCAGCCTCCTTATTTTCCTTTTTTTTTTAAATAAGGTTGTGTGAATTCGTCCTGTCCTCTGTTCCCTCATCTCCGCGCCTCCTTCAACCAGACTAGAGAGCCGCTCGGAGTAAATTATCGCCGCTTTTCACCTTCCGGGTACATTAGTCAGCCTTAATAAGACATCTGGCTGAACTTCCCTCCCTCCTTTCGACCGGAATTTGGCTCCAGTGAACGGTCCTGAGAGCTTGTCCGCACTATACCTTACTTTTTTTTTTTCACCCAGGCACGGCGCCCTCCGCTTTCCTCTAGGCCCTCATGCACTACCCCTTCCTTCGATCGCCCCCGGAACCTTTCATGACGACTGTCTGGCCTCCTTTTTCTGCTCTCCCCGCGGTTCTTCCTTTTCCTTTTTTTGGCGATGACGATACCCCCTTTCACCCCCCTTCTTTCCTAGTGTGCGTTCCCTTCTCCTGAAACCGCGAACAACCTCAACAACGTAGCTCTAACACCCTGGTCGTCGGGTCAAGACCCCTCAACTTCTGAATCGCCACCTGACGTCCTGCCGCTCTCTCATCTACGTTCCACCTCGCCTTTTAGAGAAGTAAGGCGTGCACCCCCATGTTTGCCAGAACGCATCTGTCATCCGCTCGTTCCGTCCCCTTGCTCTCTCGTCTAACCTTTTTGTCTTCCGCGGCTTCCCGTTCGCTGGTATTACCTCGCTTCATATGGCTCTTTCAGGACGCCCCTAAGAAGAACTGGCCTTTTGTCCCTTTTCACCCACGGTGGTATCCCGCCAACTGACCCCCCCCCCTCCCCCCCTTTAGATGATTTTCCCAGACCTGTGCAAACTCTTCTATTCACTCGTTGTTGTTGTTGCTCGTCTCTGTTGAATTTTGATCCTTTTAGTGTCATTTGGTTTTTTTATCAGCTGTTGGTCGGTTTTCATCGTCCCAGTCTTGCAATGGACCAACCCTTTGCAGCTTTCCTTGTGTTTCTCTGTCTTCAAGCCCCGCCATACTATCGCTGAGTACGCCCGTCCAGGAAGCATTCGTCCCTTTTAGAAGATGTGGCGTCTGCGGCTTCTCTTCTTTTCCTTCCCCCCCCCCCTTTGCGTTACCACTGTGCCGCCTTACTTTCCTACGAAGAGTGACTAATTCTTTTTTTCCTCCGTCCTGTTGGCTCCTTCTGGGCTGCACGCTCTTCTATTTCCTCCGGTGTCTTCTCCGTTTTGTGTTCCCTTTCTTAGCTCCTCACCGGCGGAAGTGAATGGTTTTCTTCTTTCCCCCCTTGGTCCAAGCGTTGTACTCCTTCGATCAGGCTTTTACGTTTGGGTGAGCCCTTCTTATCTTTTGTTCCGTCGATCTACGGGATAGATTTTTTCAGAGGGTCTGAGGGAATCTTAATCGCTTTTCTGAGGTTTCTTTTCCCTTTTTTTTTACAATTTCCTCCCTGATGTTCTTTTCTCCCTCCCGCCCTCTTTCGCGGCATTTATTCTTCCCGGTCGCGGGTGCGGGCCGTTTCTGGACTTTTTTCTTCCTTTCGCTTTTCTGGGACCTCTTGATTTTCTGTCCTTGGCAGGTAGCGAATCTCTTTCCCCTCCTCTTCTCGGGGGTGTAGGCCCTACCCCGGGGATCTGTACGAGTCCGTGAATTCACCCTTTCCCTCTATTCCCCCCCCCTCGGAGCAATCATTGTTTTTTTCGCTTCAATAGCCATCCTTTTGATTTCTGACTTCTGGGTTCTTCGCGGCCCGACCCCGGCCCTTTCCCTCTTTCGTTTTTTTCTATCGTCTGACGTTGTACTGGACACCGTCCTCCGTGGACGTCCCCCTCTTTTCTGGATAACCTTTTTGCGTGAGCTGTGTTGTATGCGCCTTCGTCGTGGCTCGATTGGACCCTTCCTCGAGTCCTTGAGCCCTCGGGAAACGGTCACCGGGAGACCTTCTCGCTCCCCTTTCTGGTTTGAGTTTTCCCCCCAACCTGTTCCTACGATCTTCCGGAGTCCGACCCTCTTCCTTTTCTGATCGCGTCTCTTGTCGAGCCCGATCTTCGCCGACCGTAGGTCTCCTCAACAAAGGTCACTTTCCTACAACCGATGAACCAGTCCTGATTCGTCTCTTTCTTTGGTTCCCTCCCCACCGTCGGTTCCTCCGTCTTCGCCTTTACGGGTCCCCTTCCTGTTTGTAGATTGTGTGTGATATGCCCGACCAAGATTAGCTTGTCATTTTTTGCGGTTCTTCCGGACCCCACCCGGTTTCGTGACACCCTCCGAGTACACCTGAACAGCTTTCTGTTAGCCCTGGGGCGGCTTTCTCTCGTTAAGTTCCCCCCTTCTTTTTTCTCTTCTCGCAACACACTCTTCCCCGATCGGAGTATGTAAACCCACAGTGCTTGTTATCTTTTTTGTGGGCATTCTGGCTTTTTTTCCTAGTTGTTTTGTCCCTTCCGTGTCTTTTCTTTTTTCTGATGTACTTCACCCCCCTCATTCTCAGAACACCAAGAGTAACGACTCTCCTTAGGTCACTCCCTGGTATCACGTTCCCGGTTGCATCCTCTCATTTCTCGTTGCCTTTGGCGGTCTCCGCCTCCGTCTTTTCTTTCATATTCGTTTTTTCCTTCTACATTAACTGTCATTTCGATGGCTTTTTCCCGTTACCCGCCCCTGCGGTTTTCCCTCTTGTTGCTCCTTTCACTCTTCTCTCTTTCTCCCGGCTTGCGCCTCGGTAAGCTGGATCAAGCGTTTATTTTAATCGTCTCGTTTATTCCCTCTTGTTCCACTACTTCCCTGTCTCCGGCCAAGTTGTCCCCCTGCCTAGATTTTTTTGGAGCTGCCTTGTCGGGCTTTTCCGCGCCTCTCCGGATTATTAGGTAGATCTTCCCTCAAGCAGCCGCGTCTTCCCTTCTTCACTTCGCCTCTCCCCCCTACTCTGCCAAGAGCCGCTTTCTTAAAGACCCCGTTTCAGATCGTGACCCGCTTTTTCCGGAATCAAGCCCCCTAACCTTCGCCCACCCTCTTAAATTCTCTCCGTCGCCTTCGAGATGTCAAGAAATTTTCCGTTCTACAAGCGGCGGAAGATTTTGGTCCCACCCCCTTTCCTCTCGGGATCCTTTGTTCGATCTTGGATATTGAACTTTATTGCTGGTTCGCCTTAGTTCCGGGCGTGTTGTTCCTGACCAATTCCTCTTTCCCCACGGTGAACTTCGCTGTCCCCTATTCCTTTTATCGAGACATCTCAGGCGGGGTTTAACCGCCCCGGGATCATTTCCTTTTTTTCGGAGGGCCCTCGGTCCCTCTCCCGAAGCAGTCTTTCTCTCTTGAACACGATGCCGCGAGTCTTTGCCTCTCCTCGTCCAAGCCATGATGGGCCGTTCTTTTCAACACGGCCCCTCCCTTTTCTTTTCCCTGCCAAGGCTCTTGTCAAGGCAGGACCTCTCGCGAGTACAGAGACTGTTTGGACTCCCCCCTCCCTTCCAATGAAGGTTTCCGGAGCTAGTAACCCCTGATGCCATTGATCCTAGGCGGTCTCCCACTTTTTTTCCCACCTTTTCTCATTTGCCTTCCCCCTTTCGAAAGGCTCTAGAGGCGTCCAGATAAGTTCGGCTCTTTCCTATTTGTGCTTCCTCCTGTCGGAGGGAGGGTGTCATCTCTCTCGAGCATTTGGTTGTCGAGAAGGTTGGTCTGGGTCTCCTTGATTGAGTCTATTCGGCCTGGGGGTCCGTTGGGAACTTTTGTTTTCCGGCCTCATCACCGCGGATGAGGTTTCTGGTACTTAGGTTATAACTGACTAGGCATTTTTTAGTGAGTGTGTTTCCTAGTTACATAGTAAGGTATCATATCCTTTTAATACCCCATTTTGTTTCTCGAGATTCTCCTCTTATTAGTCCGTTTTCGTGTTGGTTAAGAATCATTCTCAGAAGCTCCAGATTTTCTTGTCTCTTTTGCTCAAAGGCCCTGGACTCCCCTTAAGTCCCCCTTCTCTCTTTATCGCAAGTCCCCCGCCCAGTTGGAATCTCCCCTCGCCGCCCTCTTTTTCTCCCCCCCCCCCTGGTATTTATAAAACCCTGGATCGACTCTTCCCCCCCCTTTCAGAAGACCATCGCGCCCGCTCCATCGCCGCGTTTATGTACAACTCCGACAAGGCTTCTCTCCTCTTTTTCTTTTTTAAATTCTTTTTATTTTCTCCCTATAGTTTTACTTCCCCAAATTTTTTCGGCCATCCGGATCAATGGTTTCACATTTGCCGCTTTCCTGGCTGGATTGGTGCTCCGTGATCTCTGCTTGTGGATCCTCCGTGACCGAGTCTTTCCCCTCGTTTCTGAGACCGTGTCTCGAAGGTTTCGTCCCTTTTTCAGTTGACGATTTTGTCCCTTCTTGCTCCTTTTTCGATGGGTCGCTGATGCGACCCCCCCGCTTATCCTTTTTTCCCTTCTTCCCCTCCTGGCTTGTGCTTTTCGTGGTCCGATTCGACGCGTCCCCCCGCCTTCCTCTCCCTTGGCCCCCGCCTGGTGATTTTCTCCGACCCCGGGCTCCGACTGGCGCAGCTTACGTTTAGCAGGGTCTTGCTTGGCCGGAGCCCCCCTTCAAGACAGTACGCCCCTCCCATCCTCCCGGCACGAGGAGAAGGCCTCATCCTCGAGCGACTCCCGAGTTTCCCCTGTTTTTTTGGCCCAAGTCCTAATTTGTTTTCTTGACTGCTGTATCCCTTTAGCTTTTCAATCTTTTCTCTCTTCTTTGGTACCTGTGTTCGCCAGGGCCGACTCCTTTCTTGTTGCCTCAGGCCACGATTTGTCCCGGTTTTTTTGCTTTTTTTTTTTTTCTCTTTGAATTTTGCGGGCTTTCCTCCATTTCTTTTTCGATTCCTGCGGCGGGCTTGGACGTATTCCTCCCTCTCAGTCCGACATAGCGCTCCCCGCCCCCCCCCACACGGCAGCAATCTCCTCATTTTTTTTGGCCCTAGGCGTTCCTATCAGGGCCGGTTCCTTCCTGGCTGTAGAGGTTTCAAGTAGGATGCTGCGCTCGCCGAAGGCGCACGATTGTCGTCTTGACGACCCTTGCGACTTTCTTCTTTATTCTTATGGTTTTTTTTACCGGGTGAGTGTTGCCTTCCCCTCTCCCCCCCTCGACATGAAATTTGGGCTTTGATATGAAGTCCGCAGATGCTCCGCGGGGCCCGGAGAAAGCAAGAGACCGAGCGGGTTGGTTTGTTTCTCTGATCGCTCAAAGTTCTGCGTCGCTAGTGGCGTGGCCTTTTTTACGAGGTCGATTCGGGTTTTTGAGCTCTATAGCATTCTTTTGGTCCATTCCGCCCAGGCGAGTAAAATCCCTCTGTCAAACCGCATTTTTTGTGTCATTTTCAAAATGCCTATTTATATTGTCCAAGGGACTTGATTATGGTCAAACTTCATTTGTTATTTGGTCTTCTCTAGCACCTCAAGGGCTCTCAGCGACACGCCGCCCCATGGTTGAGCTCGCAAGAGATGAGGGCAGGCGGTCGGCGGGTACTGGGTTGCGGTGGGGGCGCACAACAAACCCTCCTTCCAAAACACCCACCCCAACATAACCCACCAAACAAACAACCAACCGGAACAACTCAAAAAAACCCCCGCCCCCAACCAAAACCACCCCTCCTCCAAACACACAAGACCAACACCCCGCACACCAACACCCCAAAACCCCGAAACGACCAACAAAGAACCAGCCAACCCACCTCTCTATCTAAAACCCAAACCAAAACTAACCGCAAAAACCCACCCCACAAAACCCACCACCAAAACCCCTCATATCTCACATAACAAGAACCAACCCCCCCCCCCTCCCCCCCCCCCCCCTTCTAACCGTAATTCCGATCTTACCCCATTCACAAGATCTTGCGCCGTGAATATCCTCGCCCTCCCCCCTGCTCCCCGTGTTTGTTTCCCCGGAGATCCTCCTTTTTCTCCCTTTTTCTACCTCCGCCTTCCGAGATTTGTTCGTTCCTCATGGTGGCAGTTTTTCTCCCCCTTTTTTTGACGTAGGTCGGGCAAAGCTCGACTGCTCCTGCTCCGCCTGACGGAGATGCATTCCTTCCTCCTTGTGTGAGAGGAAGCGACTTTTTCCTCATTTTCGTCATCATTCTTTTTCCCTGTTCCGGGTATTTCGCTCCTTATTCTCAGTGATCCTGGTCCCCAAGATCCGATTCCTCCTTAGGGCCTCTACCAAACCGGGCCCTACGGTTGGCCGGGCATTTGAGGGATCGTTGTTTTTGCTCGCTTGCCCAACTACCTAGGGTTAAGCCTGCTCTTTCTTCTTTTCTGGACCTTTCGCTCTGCCATGTAATCCGGCTTTGCTATGTTCTTAGTTCTCCCCTTCTTTGATGACGGTTTCCCCCTCTTTGTGCGTTCGCGTTCTATGCACTCCTTTTTTTTTTTTTTCTCTCCGGGACTCACAAAGGCCGAAGCTCCCTTTCGGTGTTTTCCTTCATTTCTAGGTTCCCCCATTCAACTAGTCCTCTTCCCCCGGCCTAATCCCGCACTCCTGTACGACCGCCTTGCTCAGGGTTTCGGAGTGCGATTTTTCCACTATCCTTTTTACAACCCCTCCACTGGCGCTCTTTTAGGGATCGCTTTCCCCTCATCCTCTTTTTTTTTTTTTTTTTTCCCCCTTGACCTCTCCCCTTCTTCGCCGGTCACTCTGACGAGCCATCTACCCAACGTCGCCTACCCTGGTCTTCGCTTTCCCGGGGCGATGACCTGACCCGTTCCGGATCCTTTTCTGATTTCTTTTCCCCCGCTGAACCACCCTTTCGAAGTCGTGTTCTGGAATAAAGTTTTTTCACCCCCCGTAGGAGACCCAGATCCGGGTCCTTTCCCCCCAATTCTCCCCCTCTGCACCTTTTCCGGTTAGCGATTTCTGAACTTTATAACGTCCCGAAGAGCCTATTCTGAAGAATGCCTTGCTGGAATTCCCTCCGGCGTTCTCAGGTTACTCTACGTCCTGCCGTCGATGGCCTCGCAGTTCTGCCTTTTTTTTTTTTGCACCCGGCAGACCCCTGGACCACGAAGGACTCAAACCAGTTGTGATTACCACGTAGGGGCTCCGCCCGAGCCACACCCATCCCACCCCTTCTCCCGCCCCGCGAACACTCTCTTTTTTCCTCCTCCCCGTTTGTTTTATCTTCTTGTGCCGATTTTCCTTGATCCTGTTCCTCTTGTCTCATTTTTTTGACTGCCCTCGTGCATGGAACTCACCTTTTGCATTTGTCCCTTTCTTTTCTTTTTTTTCGGTTTGTCCAGAACCTCATCCCTGATTCCCGAGTACTCAATACGGCCCTCCTGCGCTCCGCGTCCCCTGTTCTCTGCTGGTGGCCGTGGTTCTGGCTGCTTCGATCCTTGATGCGGCTTTGTCTCATTTTTTGCCGCGCCCCCCTTTCTCGGGCCGAGACGCGTTTTCCTGCAGTCTGGGGCGCCTTCGGTTCTTGGTTTGACGCTCTTATATTTTTTCTTCCTATCTTGGTCTTCGTTTTTGCTTTTTGTTCAGCCCTTGCAACAGAAGCCCCTTACTTCCTTTTTGTACCTGTCCTTTTTTTTGTGATCACCGACGATTTCTTCCTCGTTGTTTCTATCTTCAACTCTTCTTTTCTCCTCGTATCCTATTGTTTTGAGTTCCTTTGACGGCCTCGCGATCCTCTTTCGATTCGCCGCTTTTCCCTTGTTTTTTGTAACTCCCTTCGGATAGTGACCCCATCGCCCTCGGCCCCGTTATTGGTAGTTTCGCCAGCGCTTCTTCCCTTTTGTAGGTCGCCTTTCGTTGAAGGGGGTCTAGGCTTCTCTCGATTTCGAGCACACCTGATCTCTTTGCGTTTGTTCGGCATTGTTTCAATCTCTTTTCCCTTTTCTGCTTTCTCCACCCCTCCCTTTCTTTACCACCAATTCTGCAGACCCCAAAGCAAGGGCTTACTCGGCTTCAGACATCCCTTTCGCGATTTCCTATCTTTTCTTTCGTTTCACGATAGTCGAATCTGCTGTCACCTGTGGCCGAGTTGTTTTGGCCCTCTTCGTGCCACTCACCGACTCTTGTGTTTGCGACGTCTCTGATCCCGGGCGGGCCCGTTTGCTCTTTTTTTGATGGTCCCCCCTCAGGAGGCGGCTCGCTGTGCGGGCCCAGTTTTCTCTGCATGATTTCGGTATCGTCACATCGACACCCTGGCCGATCCTGTTCTTGCCCTGTAGACATTCTGCGGTTGCCTCCCCCCACCAGTGCCTCTGAAGGGTCTCTTCTTCCTTACCCCCTCCTATCCGTCAGGCGATTGCCCCGAGAGCGCCCGACCTTGGTCGTCCAACAAAGGATAGAATGCAACATGTGCCTTTGTCTCAACGACCTCCCCACCCGTCTCCTTCGAGGATATCGGGCTTTTTTTGCACTCCCCGAGGCCCGGTCATTTTTTTAAGGCTGGTTGGTGTAGTAGGGATCTGTCCCACGCGCTCCGATCTTTCGGCTTATCTTATTTTTCGGGTCCCTTTCCTTTTTTCCCCCCCCCACGGACCATGTCCGGTCCCCCCCCGATCCGCCCCGCCGAATCGAGGGCTTGGGCCACCTTGTTGCCGCCGTGTGCGCTGTCTTCATGCCCACTGCCTTTGGCGAGATTACCGACACATCCCTTATGTTAGTTTTTTTTTTGACCTTTCCCCGCAGTTTGCCATTGCCACAAGAGATTCCCGCTTTTATCTTAGTAATTTGGGTCGTTTTTGAATTTTGCTCCACGGCTTTCGCTTCCATGGAGGCAATGACAAATATTTGCGAGGCCACTCGATAGATCCTTCCCCTCTTTCATCCCCTTCCAAGAAATCCTCCCCCCGTTTTTGACTTGGCCTGCAATCTTCGTCCCCCTTCTGCCCTTTTGATCGCCTTTGGTCCCTTTTTTCTCTTGGCCTGCTTCATATCCATTCCTCAGTTAATTTCGCTCTCTTACGTGCCTTCTCACTTCCTTCAAACCGCAAGCGGGCACATGCCCTTGTTCCTTCGCATTTTTCTCTGGAGTTTGGTCCCCCTCCGCTCGCACCTCCAAATGTAACGCCGCTCCCCCTTTTTATTTCGGATGATCCTCTTCCCTGAAGAATCTCTCTGGGATTCTTTCCTGGCGTTTCTTTTTGTCCCCTCTGCTTTGCAGTTCCCTGCTTCCCGCCCACGCCCCAGAGAATCCCCGACTTTGAATTCCATTTTTTTCTACCCCCTCCCTCAGTATCCGCTCGCGTCCCCCTTTCAACCTGTCTTTTTGACTTCTTCACCGCTTCGCACTGTGCTCCCTTTTCTCCCCTTTGTGCCTTTTGCGAACCACCTGAAGCCCGATCCAGCGTGCGTCTTCTATGATCTTCCGACATGAACTTATCAAGCGGCGGTTTCATCATCCTTGTCCTCCCCCCTTCGTCCTAGGGATCTTCTTTTTGATGATCTTTCTGGTCTCTTCGTTTGCGCCTGGCGTCCGGGATTGCTTCTGCCCCGTCCCTGGGCACGGTCCCCGAATCCGGTCTTTTTCTTTGGCTCGCCGGGTGATCGCGCCATCCCTGTTTCCTAGCCTATCCTTGTCTCGGCGGCTCGACTCTGGTAAACTCCCAACGCCCTTCTTGAGAGCATTCTTTTTTGGTGGTTCAGACTCCCCAACTCCCTTTGTTCGCCCTCCGGAAATTCTTCTGCACCCCGGAACGATCCCAGCACCTGCCTCTTCAGGCTCCTCCACGACCGAGCTGGTCACGGCGTTGATCTGCAGCGTCTTAGGGTTACCAATCCCAGCCATGTTCTCTTCGCTCGCGACATTTTGCTACTTGTTTCTCCCTTGCATGTTCTTTTTCCAGCGTGATCTCATACCCAGAGCTCTGTGGGATAACTTCTCTGGAAGTGCCCCTCACCGTCGATTTTCTTTTCTTTCCCGTCCTATCTAGTTTGTCGACCCCGCCTGGCGCTGTTGGGCTCTATGGTCGTCGTGTGTCTCTATGTTGTTCTTCTTTCCCAAGTTTTTCGGTTTCCCGAAGCCGATTCGCGCTGGGATTCCCTGGCGTTGGTTTTTTCCCGAGATATTATTTCGGTCGATGAGCCTTCCGCAGTATTTTTTTCTCCCCTTCGAGGGTCGTCATGACAAGGTTTTTTCAGATGTGTTTTTTCGTCCGTTTCCCCTAACACTTGACTTGATCCCCTCTCTCTTTTCTTCATTGTTCGTCGATGATCTTCTATCCATGGTAAGCCTCCCTCTCTGGGACATGTTCCATGGATACCCCTGCCTGACAGGACGCATACCTCCGGAATGGAGCCCATCACCCCCCGGCGGTTCCTAATTCCGGATACCCTTCGAGATCTCTTTCCCAGAAAATGCGATTCGTATCCTCCCCCAATGGATCTCGATCGATTCTTCCAATTGTTCGCGGCTTCCATACAGACACGAGTGTTCCTCCCACTCATAGGACTTCCCTATTCTCCTCCTATCTCCCCTTTTTTTTCGGGTATCCCTAGTAACTGTTCTCACCGATCGTTTTGTTGTACCCGCTCCCCCCGGCCCATTCGGCCTTCTCCAAATGGAGCTTCCAGATTTCTCCTCGAGTCCCGCCTGGGGTTGTTGCAAGTTCTGT